>JAAUXU010032140.1_pt1 | contig 102228 bp, 110 predicted proteins | sample 7278151 | NCBI WGS metagenome assembly JAAUXU01 (sample SAMN14350113, study PRJNA611818) | marine sediment metagenome | isolation source: surface marine sediment (1.8m) | place: French Polynesia: Moorea | collected 2018-08 | reverse complement strand
GCGTCCCACGTTCGACGGGCGAGAGTATAAAGGAAGCGCGTTCTTCTTCCCTCTTTTCTATGGGACTGTCCCGTCGATTCGCCGCGACAGCAAAGGGGAGCATACTCTCTACTGTATAGGGAAGTCATCAAACCCTCCTGATGGATCTACTGGATCCATTGTACCAGTGATCGTTCTGTTTGCTCGTCCTCGATCAGTTTTTGCTGTTAGGGCGGAACCTGTTAGCACAAATCGGTGTTCCGGATTTTGAAGGTTCCTTTTTTTGGCGTATTTAACGTGTAACTCCTTTAACCAGGAACCAAAGACCAGATGTACTCTCTCTCTCTCCTGAACCGACCAAAATTGCCAATTTTCAAAATACTTCCAAAGGGCTCAGCACGGCAAACACTACAATTCGGCTTAAATCACAGAATGAACGGCTTCGACCCTCTTAAACTGGAAACCCTTCGTGACTCTCAACTGTTAACTCTTAGTAAGTGAAGCTGTTCAGTTTGTGCCACTGTTAGTTCTGATCATACATTTAGGAAAAAGAACACTCGCTTATATGTTTACACGGGTCGACAGCTGACAGGTGAGCCTCAACCGAGCCTCCCTTCTTTATTCTGTTTGGAGCGGACGGCGGGCCGGAGTCCCTGCTCCATCAGCTGTTGGTGGCGATAGAATGCTATGTCTCCTTAGAGGTGGCCCCGAGCTGCGAGTGAGCTCATGAGCTTCTATGAATACTTTCCAGCTTGAGCAATTTCAAGCTTTTTTTCAACTTCTCATGAACATATCGGAAGTTAGTTTGGTGTCTTTTACGAAGTGACTTTTGACTGTGTGTTTGTTTTAACTTAACTTAGTGTCCGTGATTCCAGCCGCACTTAACATTCCTTAGATTGTGTATACATCAATTCATCATCACAGCGGAACAATTGAGCACTTTCAGTGTCGTCGTCTCAACAGTCCGCGACATCATCCACCCCCTAAAGGATAAATCTATTCGGACCGCTTCTGAGCTACTCGTGAGCTCCTTCTAAATTTCAGATTTGAAACGAGTGTTAAGCCTGGCTTGGAGCTCGAAACTCCACCTCTACGCCCACTCGAGGCAGAAGTAGAGATGCATTTCGAGCTTCAGAATTGAATGAAGTTCATGGCTCATTTTCCTTGCATATTTTTTAACTGTGGTGTCGCCAGTTCGCCCGCCAGTAGTCGCCTGTTATTTTAGTGAGTAAGTCCTCTAAATATTGTGGTACTAAAGTGACACTCTAACATAGCAACGTTGTTGACAAGCAATGAAGATTTCAACAAGTGCGACGGTTCTTCCAGCGCCGGGCGGATTGAGCACGGTAGGGTACGGGCCAGAGTTCCAACCTCCTTCATTGGAGAGTGGCAACAAGGATGCTGAGGTCAGCTGTCGCTGCAACTAAGGACCCGCGGCGTGCATGCATGTTCTGGTCTGTCACTGGGCTGCACAAGGCCAAGCAGCTTTTGCCTTTCCGGTCTGCATGACCGCCTTTTTTGTCTTCGACTTGTGCCCCCCGTAGTGGACCGCACCAGGATGCCTCCGGGTGGCTGCGAGGACCGTCCGGAAGTCATCATCTGTGTCTTCTGTAAGGCCGAGGTGGTCTTCTCGGGGCTCCCCCCTCTGAACTACCGCGACCATTTGCGTACGTAACAGACCTTGGTGTTGGAGGTCGAATTTATCACTGGCTTTTTTCTTCAAGGTAAAAAACACAAGATTCTGTTTGAGCTGGAGACTGTGATTGACATGACATTGGATATGCAGCTCCGGGACTACCGCAGCGACAAAGGTGAGACGGATTGTACGTTCCAAACTACTGTTCTACTCATGACGGTGCTAACAGGTTCGACCAAATCCCTCACTGAGACGCGAGGTAGAGTCTCTGATGCTGAGATCCAAGTGAATCTCATTAACGGACCAGATCTACAGAAGCTTCCACCTGGTAAAGCGACAAATATCTTAGGGCCGCAGCGGACCAAGTCTAAGAAGTCTACAAAACGAATTCCCTGGTTTGCCGGATGTGAGTACCGATGCAGGATCTGCCAAGAGCTCTTCTTCTACGTTGAGGACCTCAGAGATCATGTCAAGCGGGTCCACTGTAAAGTGTACGAATACCTGGACAAGTATGAAAACTTCGAAACGAAGGCGATGTATGACAAGTGTAGGTTGTGCGACCAGCAGATCAAGAGAAGCTTCTTCTCATTCAGGCACCATTTGGAGAGAGAACACGACACGAGTCTGGCTGCCTATGGCAAACAGTTTCAGCTCACTGATTATGTCGTGACTGTGGTAGAGAAATTGCCTGTTGAAAAGCCCAAAAGCACGGAGCCTGTGATCGGGAAGCGACCAAGTGAGGCTACTGAGGGCCAAAGGAAATCAAAGCGAGCAAATATTGATGGTTCCAATAAGGTGGACAACATGAAGGAGAAACAAGTGGTGAAGGGCGACTGGTTCAGTGGTGGTCTGTATGTGTGCCAGGTGTGTAATGACTCCCATGACAATCTCTCAGCCTTGGTAAAACATGCTAAACATGCACACGATCTCACTGTCCGGGACTACAAGAAGAAATTCAAGTCATTGGCAGTGAAGGAAGTGCAATATGAATGTCGCCTTTGTGGACATTCAATAAAACACTCCAAGCGCTCAATTGAAGTCCACCTACAAGGATGTCACGGAATTGACTTGGACACGTACGAGGATGCTTTCATCAACAAGACACGCCAAGTGGTGATGGATCATGGCGAAACGGAGGCAGAAGGGGATGAGCTTGAAGGTAATGGTGGCGATGGCAGTGGTGACGGTGACCGCTGCAACAGGGAAGACTCCACTACGAAGAAGAAAGAACAAGAAGTAGTGGAAGATGAATGTCCCAAATATTCCAGCTTTAAAGTGTTCATTTCTTCTGGATCCAAGTACGAGTGCATCATCTGTAAAACTTTCGTCACGAATGATTCATCTTTGTTCTGGAGCCATGTTGAAAAGCAACATCAGTTAAATCCCTTTAACTACCGTGAAGAATATGGCTCTTCCAGCATTAACCAGGTCCAGCTCAAGTGTCCCTCTTGCCTCTTACTCGTGAACCATGAGCCAACGGATCTGGAGAGGCATGCAGAGAGTCACGGAGTTGATGTGCAAGAGTGCTTCAAAGCATTCTATTCAAGGAGGATGAACTCGCCTCTTACAAAGGATATGGACCTCGAGGCGAAGATAGCATTTGAGCGTTGGTGCAACAAATGTCAGTATAAGTGCAAGTTGTGTCAGAAGGACCTGAAAGAAGTGCACACCTTCACCAAACATCTCCTCTCTCACAACACAGACAAGGCCTCGTATGCGAAGAACTTTGGCTCTCTATATTCGAGGATAATCCACCATTCTTGTCTCATCTGCAAAGAAAATGTGCTTCATGTTCGTAAGAATTTGAGCATGCACATGTTGTCGAAGCATTTCATCACGCTGCTGGAATATTACAAGAAGTTCAACCTAGGCAGAAAAAGCACAAAAGGCATCACTTTAAAGCAGAGGCTGAATTCAGCGTCAGCCTGGGCTGAGAAATACTCTTATTACTGCAGGATCTGTAAGATCTATTTTCCTTTCAAAGGAGACATGTCATTGCACCTCAAAAGCATTCACAATCTCAGTGTCGCTAAATACGTCAAGACTTTCAAGTCGAGTCCCTCAGATAAGACTCATAAATGTAGGATCTGTTCAACCAAGGTCAGGCACACCCTCCACGATCTCAATAATCACACGTATAGAATGCACAAGATGACAGTGGCCAAGTATTTCGAGGAATACATACTGAACAATGTGGACGCTAGCGATTCCCTTTTGGATGGTGACGATAACAATGTGGAAAGAGTTGTCCACGCAGCCAAAAGTGACAGAAATGTCAACACAGGGAGAAAAGGGAATCACCACTCAGGTCTATCCAACAATACCGACGAGATGTTCGAATCTTCTCCGTCAATGTCTGCTGAGGTGTTGGAAGGCCCAAATGATGACCGTAATTGGATGGACGCTTGCACCTTTCAATGCAAGATTTGCAAGGCAAAGCTGTCGTCTGTGAAAATGTTTCGCCAGCACCTGGAGCAACATTCCCTATCTGTCGATAGCTACTTTGATCATTACGGTGTTCCCATCACGTCTCTGATTAAGTTTAAGTGCCCCCTTTGCTCTGAAGTGCTTATGCATGACAGCGAGGACATCGAAGTTCATTTGAAGCAACAACACCCTACCGTCACTACAGATGAGTACCGGACAATACACTTGGGAAACTCAGAAGGCGATGTTCCCACCATCATTTCTGTACAGGGAAATGCCCGGGAGCAGTTCTTGGGACAGGAGGACCCTGGACAGGAGCTGGACCTAGAACAGGAGCAACATCCAGGAGAGGAGCAGGACCTGGGACAGGAGCAACGCTCGGGACAGGAGCAAGACCTGGGGCAGGAAGAAGGTGTGGGACTGGAGCAAGACCTGGGGCAGGAAGAAGGTGTGGGACTGGAGCAAGACCTGGGGCAGGAGGAAGGTGTGGGACTGGAGCAACAGGCAGAGGGCATGGATGTCACACTAGAAAGCCACATCGCACCACAGAAGGCTGTGTACATGTTCAAGTGGACTCAAATGTTGTATATATGTCCAATCTGCTCCAAAAACACTAATTCGTTCCAGAGTACCAAGGCACATATGATTTCTCATGGCATGACCATGAATGGCATACAGCCTAGCAAACGCTATCACAAGTGCAAGATTTGCCAGAAGCCGGTGGTGTTCACATTGCAGTCAATGAGGGCCCACATGAATCTAAGGCATGAGAACATGTCTCTTCAGATCTACGAAAAGGTGTTCGAGTCGGAACTCCAGAGTGAGTTTATTGAACTGTTGGCCTCATGTGAAGCACCAGGCCAGATAGGGTCTGCGTCATCCCAGGTCAGGTCTCAAGATCACGGAGCAACTCAGTGGCAGGACAATCTTTTTTAGCCCGGACGAGATGCATCCCTCTTATTTCTTTAATCGGTTGGCCGGGCCAACATGGACTTAGTCATGGACATCCTGTCTAGATCCTCATCCCAGCACCACAAAGACGCTTCACCTGCTCCCAGACCCTGTGCGATTCCCAGCCTTCTCGGCACCTTCGCATACCAACTCAGTATTGCGTTAACTGATGTCCTGGCATTTGTGTTCCGTTGAGCCTTCAAAAATAGCCCAAGTGGCACCTTTGATATCAGCAAATATATTTTTATGGTCTCTAGATTAAGAGATATGTGCTCGTTTAAGAGCAAGAACGTTTTCCAGTTTTGTCGCCTGGCCTTCACTTTTAGGTGACATGAGAAAACTCCTCCAGATGGAGCTTTCTCGCTTGGTTTTGAATGCCTATCTGATGCCCAATTCTCATTTTTGCCAGAATCCTGTCAAATTCTCGTGCTTGTAATATACATTGTTTTGTACCGTCTTTGTGTTGAGCTCATTTTGCATCTTGGCGCCCTCTCAAGAAAGCTGCAAAGAGCGTGACGCCAATGTTGAGCCTTGCGAAGACACCATGAAGTCGCACAAGGTGCTTACTCAGCAGTTCATGTGGAACTTGCCCAAGATCTGGTGCTCCTCATCAGTGCCGATGGAGGGGAAACCGACGGGGAATGATAATCCCGCCAGATTGAGCCTGAATGTTTTTTCGCTATGTTTTGTGTCTTCTAAGTTATGCCAAATAAGAAATGAACGATCTTCCACGCAGAAATTATACCCACTGTATGAGCTCATTTCCTTTTTACTCGCGCTTTTGTCAAGCTTTCAGGAGTTGTCGAGGAGATTATTAGGATGTAGTGAAAAAGAAATAACGTGCAAGAAACATTACAACATAGCCTCATTTTTACAGTGACTTAGGTAAGACCACCTAACATTCCTACTCATTAACATGTGCTTACTTTATTGGGAGGAGCTATCAACATTTACAGTGCCCGACCCCTTCGGTGGGCAAAACCTAACGACCTAGTTTACTTTGTCCCTTGACCTTAACTACCGAGATATGTCTGAAAATAACATTTTGGGTAAAATCACAAGATCATATCTGTGAAAGCCGTAATCAAAAACTATTATCACACTTCAGCATTCATCAGCATCAGAAGAGTCACTCTCACTGCATGCATCCTCGGTCCTCTTTTCATCTCCTCCAGGAATCATGCAAAGTTTTCTAATACTTATTAACGTTTAGCTTTATTCCAAGTACCATGGACCCTGTAGAAATGTCATACAACTGCTTTTTGCAGAACTAAGAGACTTTTCAGACACCAGTCTTCAGACGCCACTGGTGTTGGCATCTGCAGAAACCAGCTGAAAAAGGATCTGTGGCATCGGTAACTATAAAAGCTACAAATCTAGGTTTCTCCGTCACTCCTACTCTTAATAAATAAATAAATAAATAGAGACGGCATCGAACTATTTCAGCGCCCTTGCGCTCCTGGCCAGAGTCCTAGGGATGTCTTTGAGCTGTCGACTTGATTCGAGTTCACATCTCTCAATTCGACTTAGTAATAGGCAGATCGAACCCCAGTTTTAGGACTCCGGGACTGACTTGTGCAGTAGAAAATCCGCTGGTGTCTCAGAAATCGTAAACGAAAGTCAGCTGTCGTTTTGAGCTCAAAACATTGAGTGGAGTCTGGCTCAAGTTTTGAAGCGCCGGCTTAGCTCAGCTCAGCTATATTTATAAGTGTTCATAACTGGAGAATCTGTATTCATAACAAGCGGAGGTACTTGGTATCGCTTAGGCTTCTATAAAACTAGACAGCCAAATAGAACGTGAGTCTAAATACTGTCTGCTAATGTGCGCATCGGCTCACTTTTTATTTTATTTATAAAGATTTATGCTTAGGTTACATAGACGGATCTAGATTAAGCGCGGTTGCCATCAAACTTGAAGCTCGTTCAAGCCGAGTCGAGCTTCACTTCATTCCAAGTTTCAGAACTCGGCGCAAACCCGACTGCAACTCCAATGCATTCCTAGTAATCATGGTCTCGACTACTTCAGGTCAGTGACTCGAGTTTCTTCGTGTGGTTCGTCATGGACGGTGGCGCCCTGCCTGGTGCCATACGGAAGTTGGACGAGGCGGTGGTCAACAGGTGAGGGCACCTGCCATTTTTCATGTCTTCAATCTACAGTAATCTCCCCCCTTGGGCAGGATCGCTGCCGGAGAAGTGATCCAGCGCCCGGCGAACGCCCTCAAAGAGATGTTGGAGAACTCTCTAGACGCTGGCGCTAAGAGCGTGCAAGTAACTGTCAATCAAGGCGGTCTCAAACTGCTCCAGATTAGGGACGATGGTACCGGCATCCGGAAGGACGACCTTCTGATCGTGTGTGAGAGGTTCACCACGTCCAAGCTGCGCAAGTTCGAGGATCTCTCGTCCATAGCGACATACGGGTTCCGAGGGGAGGCTCTAGCTTCCATCTCGCACGTGGCCCGACTTCAAATCGTCTCAAAGACGGTGGACGACGTGTGCGGGTACAAGGTGGAATACAGCGATGGAAAGCCGGTAGGTCACCAACATAAAGTGCAGAATCCTGAGTGAATCCACTTTACTCCTCCAGCTATCCAAGCCAGTCCCTTGCGCCGCCACCCAAGGCTGTCAGTTGACCGTGGAGGATCTCTTCTACAACGTTCTCACGCGTAAGAGAGCGCTGAAATCCGCCTCTGACGAATTTCACCGAGTTGCCGATGTCGTTTCCAAGTATGCCATCCATAACTCCGGTAAGTCATGCATGCGTTGAGTTCCTTCTCCCAACCTTCTACGCCTGGCACTATTAAGGAACCTCATTCACCCTGAAGAAGGAGAACGACCAGCATCTGTATGTGCGCACACAAAAGGACTCGAGCACTGTTGACAACATCGGGGTCATCTTTGGTCAGAGCATCGCTAAAGAGCTGCAAGAGGTCACTCTGGAGAACCAGAGGCTCAAGTTCAAGTTGAATGGTCTCATCACTAATGTTAATTTTAATACAAAGAAATTCAACTTTCTCCTCTTCATCAACCACCGGCTGGTAAGCCGAGATATTGTTGAAACAGTCTCGTAGATGATGTCGTTGACATACAACGCAGGTGGAGTCTTCAGCTCTCAAGAAGGCGATTGAGATGGTCTACACTGCTTACCTCCCGAAGGGCAGCCACCCCTTTGTGTACATGTCTCTCGAGGTTGCTCCTGAAAATGTCGACGTCAACGTTCACCCCACGAAACACGAGGTCCACTTCTTGCATCAGGTATCAGCAGCACAGTGCAGTCAAGATTCCCTTGTAGCCACTTTTGCACTTAGGAGGATATCATCGAGAGCATTCAACAGGCAGTGGACGCCAAACTCCTAGGGTCCAATGCCTCCCGCACATTCAGGACCCAGGCAATTCTCCCAGAACCGTCCATAAGAATCCTTGAGCCAAGTGAAAAGTCGTCCTCGAAAGTAGAGCCTAAGAATCTTGTCCGGACCGATGCACGAGAGCAAAAGCTGGACAGATTTCTCATCTCAGGTACTTGGCCCTTGCCTTGCACACCTTATCTAGACGAGGAGTAAAGGATGCTAACATGTGTAGGATTTTCGTCCTAGCTCCTTCTGTTGAACCGTCTAGCAACGACCAAGAAGTGACGGAAGAACAGATGCAGGTCGATAAAGCAACCGTACCAACTCCAGAGGAAAACGGAGATGGCGCCAAAGAGATCAAAGACGAACTCGTGTCTGAGGGAAGACGCGAGATCAAGTTGACCAGCGTCAAGCTGCTTCGAGATGAAATCAAAAGTTTGGCACATGAAGGCGAGCAACTTAAACCATGCAATCTAAGTTGGTAATGGCGAATCATATGCCAGCTGTGCTTTGCCGCAGGTCTGAGGGACGTGATTCGAAACCATTCCTTCGTTGGTTGCGTGAGCCGAGAGCTTGCCCTGATTCAGCATTCCACGTACATGTACGTCGTGAACGTCTCCAGGCTATCTGAAGAATTATTCTACCAGCTCCTCCTTCGAGACTTTGGCAACTTCGCGGTTCTCCGCCTCTCGCCGCCTGCTCCGCTCATGGAGTTGGCCAGGATGGCTCTGGACTCGGAAGAGGCTGGTTGGAACGAGTCGGATGGGGACAAGGTACTACTTGCACGACATATACTGTGCAAAGCACTGTGGAGGCATTGTAGAACGTGCCACTTACGTCCCTTTAGGATAGTCTCGCACGTTGCGCTGTCAACTGCCTGTTGGAAAAGTCCGAGATGCTCAACGACTACTTCTCGGTGGAGATAGACGACACTGGCAATCTGGTTGCTTTACCGTTGCTTATCGACGGATTTGTGCCTTTCTTGGCGGCGCTGCCAATGTTCGTACTAAGGTTGGCCACTGAAGTGACTTGGCATGAGGAGGAAGCTTGCTTCCGGACTTTCTGCAGGTATGCCTCTTGCTGCTGTTCCTGCTAAGGACTAAACAATCATTGTTTTTCTAGAGAGGTTGCTCGGTTCTATGCTATCAAAGGGGACGAGACCTCCAGATACGACACAGAGCAGCACCACAGCAGCAACAAAGACGTTCCTTCCTCCTCCGACCATTGGCGCCGCCAGGTGGAGGATGACATCCTTGGTATGTGCAAGCGGCTCCTTCAACCCCCAGGTTCGATGGCCAACGACATGACGTTTGCACAAGTGGCCAACCTGCCAGATCTATATAAAGTGTTCGAGCGGTGTTAATAATAACCACTTTCATTCTCTTCAGTCACTCGTTCACACATTCACACCAAGCTTCACTTCTCCAAAAAAGTTATATAATCCGTCAACTGCCTCAGTCTCTCTTCGGACGGTGGCTCCTTGTCCGTGTGAGACGCAATTTGCTGCGGCATCACCATCTCCACTTCTACCGTCCACCCTGGCTGTTGCTCGGCCAGGCTTTTTGTTTCATCCTCGGTAAGTCCCAGACGCGCGCTCAGGTCTGACACGCGGATTGAGGTGTAAGAGTGGCCAATCTCGACCAAGCAGCGCTGGCGACTGAGCTCTGGAAGGAAGGGGGGCCAGTCTTCAAGTGACTTCGTCGACTGCTGCTTGCAACCGCACTGACCTGTGAGCTTTTTGACGTATTTCTTGATGTCCTCGGACCACTTTTCCGATTTTAAGACCTTGTGTGCCGCGTCTGAATCTCTGCGGATGAACGCCTGTCCTAACTGCCAAGCTAGAGAGAGCTCGGACTCTTCCTCCTTCAATGACTCTGGTACGCGCTTCCACAAGAACTTGGCCAGCATCCTGCAAAAAGAGATCATGACGTTACCGATAAGGAAGGGAGCCGCCGCTACCACGTACTCCTCCTGGTCGATCAGGTATAGGAGCAGAAGTTTCGTGTACGTCTCCGCCGACGTCGGACACAGCGTCGACTGGAGCTCCTGCCGCTCAAGGTCTTCTTTCTCCCTGCGCCATTCGTCCAAGTCATCCGCTGGAAGCATCACAGAAGAATCCCTCATCAAGGCGGCAAGTCCAAAAGTCCTCAGTTTAACTACTGAGTGTACCCTGCTACAGCTGCAGTTCCTCATCAGCGGATGCGCGACCATGGTTGCCAGAAAGAAGATGATCGGCAGGACCGTGGTCTTGAGCGGACTTGCGACATCATGACCCGACCCTTGTTCAAGACAACACAAGGATAAATTGGAAAGCAATCTCGACTTCCTTAGTCTCTTGCTCGTCGATTGACCATTCGTCTGCTTTGATGATCAGTTGATCATGGATCGTGGCAGCGCGTGTAACAGCTAAAAACTTCCGCTCTGTAGAGAACTCAAAGTTTCCGTCGGCATTTTGACCACAAAGGTTGTGGAAGAATCCACTCGACCCCCCCAGAAACAGACGGAAAACACGCGAGTGCGACGTCTTCATGAGGCATTTCTGGTCCTACGACCTTCCCTTCATCAGAGGGCCTTTGTTGGGCATGGAAATCATGGCCTTTCGGCCAATCCGACCAACAGGAACCCCGCAACTGTTACTTCCTTGGTCTCGCATGCCGCTTTGCCCGCTGTCGCCGTGGAACCACCGCATACAAGCAAAGTTGAAGCGTAGCAAGCAGAAGAATCAGTGACGGAGCCGACAACCCCTCGAACCCGTCACCTTTCCCCTACTCGTCCCACTTGATCTCCACCATGATCAGACGCTGGCTCTTGCTCTTGCTTGTGATCTCGCCGATCCTCATCCAATTGTCCTCTCCAGGTAAAGCAGAGTGTTAAGGAAGATAACCTAAGAAAGTTGATCAATCAATTCAATCAGTGTTTTCTTTGAGTTTCCCTCTTTTTTCAGCTCCCGTTTTGCTAGCAATAAACAAGGCCTGCTTTTACCCTTTTCTGCCCGCAAAATATGTGAAAAAGTAATACGCCAACGAATGTGTCTCATGTCAGGAAGAAGTCGTGCCTTTTAAGGTCCCGCAGGTTCCTAACAGGCCTCCCTCTACCAACGGGTGGGCCTTGCTGCCCCGGCCTCGGAAAATTGGAGGAGATATCTTGCTTATCGTTACCACTTTCATTTTAGGCGTGACCTTTCGAGCGTCGGCCGAAGAAGACGAGGTCGAAGAGGACGGCGTGGTCGAGGAGGAGGACGAGGAGGTCGGCGACCCAGATACCGAAGAGGAGGATGACTCCGGGGAGAAGAAACACGTATCTGCGGACGCGGAGACAATCTTGCTGTTTACTCGGCCTCCCGTTGCGAGCGGCGCCGTTGAACTTCCTGCCGGGCAGATCGTAGAGTTTCTGGTTGGGTTTACCAACAAAGGCGAGGAAGGCGACTTTATCATCGAGACTCTCGACGCCTCCTTTAGATACCCAATGGACTTCACATACCACATTCAAAATTTCTCAGCCATTGCATACCAGAAGACAGTGAAGCCACGCCAGGAGGCAACGGTCTCTTACTCCTTTATTCCGGCCGATGCCTTTGCTGGGAGACCCATTGGGCTCACCATCAATTTGGCCTACAGAGATACCGAGGGAAACTTCTTCTTTGATCCCGTCTTCAACGAGACCGTGCAGATTGTGGAGTTCGACGAAGGCTTTGACACTGAGGTGTTCTTTATGTACATCATGATGGCGGCGGTCGGAATCCTGGCGCTTTTTCTGGTCTATAACTTTACTGCAGGTATGGACTGGCACTACGTGTATTCCTTTTGCCATGCAGACGCAAATGGCAAGATATTTTTAAACCATCTGATTCTCTGCAGGCCGCTCAAAGGGCAAGAAGCCGCCGCCACCCAAGGCAGTGGAGACTGGGACGACCAACGACGACGTCGATTATGAATGGATTCCTCGTTCAGCCCTGCGAACTCCAGGGAGTAACCGGACGAGCCCACGCCAGAGGAAGGCAAAGCGTGGAGCCGGGTCAGACACAGAGTAGGAGGATCAGGCTGTGGCTTCTAGAACACCACCAGATTGACTCAGACCAAATCTCTGAAGATGAAGCCTCTTCTGACAGATATCCAAAAGAGAGCTGTCATCCCATCATGCCCCCCTCTCAATTGTTATGGCTGAACTTTCCGAACTTTCACCTGTTCTGCCATCTGCAACTACTTCAGTGTATGCTACTTTCAACAAGTCTCCTCAACAACATCTTGAAAGGTGTCGCTCCCCCGGGGTAGCCAGCCCAGCCAGCTGACTACTCCGGGGGAGAAACATTTCGTTGCCTCCTGAGAATTGTTAATCAAGTTTTATTATGCTCATTGTATAATAAAGACTCAAAGGACTTTATTCTTTTCGTCTGTATAGTGACACATACACTGTCGAGAACTATCGATTGGTTTGAAGCAGAGTCACTGCTGTGATTGCATCAGGGAAGAGGTTGTGATAGTTGATCACAGGCACATAAGCTGCAGTAATAACCTTACCTGCGAACCATCTTCCATGCAAGGCATTAACTGCAGCGACTGCTGTGGCGACGTCGGGACACTTGACGTAGACATTTCCCGTGGGTGAGGCGGTGTCCACCTGTAAGTGGAGGACACCGCCAGACTTGTTGCACTCGTCGATGACGTCGTCGCGCACTTCCCGGTCCCAACCTGGGTTCGTTTCTTGGGCGGGATTGAACATGTTGGAAAGCATAAAACACTGAGTAGCGATCGGTGGCGGTGGCTGTTGGCGAGCGTGAAAGTGCTGCATGCTCATTTGCTGGTGCTTAGAGCTTCCACCGCCGCTCTTCACGATGGCAGCGGCGGCCGCAGTGTGGAGCGCTTGACTAGCCGCTTGGGGGAGCTTCATTCCAGTGCCTTCGGCCAGCTTGGCCATGAGCGCCAGGCGTCCGGTGGTGCCCAAGTCAACTCCAGAGCGATCCAGTTGGTCAGCGTCTATGTACGAAGGCCCAATCGGGGCCTCAGTGCGCTCAGACACATGGCCGACCTTCATTGGGCGACCGGCGAGCTCGAAGCCGTTCAGCTGCTCCAAAGCCTTCTTGGCATCGTCGTTGTCGGCGTACTGGACGAAAAAAGAAGCGTATCAGTCATGTAGAGAAAATAAACCGTGTCTGCCTGCTTGTAGCAGTCCTTTCTTACCGTGACGAAGCCATATCCTTTGGACCTTCCGGTCTCAGGGTCCATGATCAGCTGAATGGCTGTAATCGGGCCAAATGGTTCGAAGATTCCTCTCAACATCTCCTGGGTGATGTTGAAGTGTAGTGACCCTACGTAGAGGCGGGTTGGACCTTTCTCCTTGACGCCGCGGGGAGGCTCGTAATTCCCCACGCGGTTCTTCTCGGCTTGCGAAGGTTGCACAATGACCGGAACTCCCAAGAGTTTCCGCCCACTCAATCCGAGAGCCTGAAGAAACAGCACTGCTCAATGTTGTTGTACTGATGGAATGGTAAGCATACATGCCGCCGTATGAACAAGCACGAAGGGCATATCAGTGATGTGGGTGCTCATCCTTACCAGAGAAACCGCCTCCAAGTCCCTGAACTCTACATAGCAAATGCCCTTGAAACGTTTGGTCTTGTTGCAAACGATCAGTTTCACGTCTCTGATCTTTCCTACAGACGAAAAGAATTCCTCGACGTCCCTAGCGCGCACTCGTTGGGACAACTGCATGATGCAAACCGTCCTGGAGTCTCTCTCCTCGGGCGTCAACAGAGGCTCCGGCGGAGATCGACTCTTGGCGACCCGACCGTGTTGGCGACCTCTTTCACGCGACGAACGACGCGGTGGCGGCGAACCTCTCCGCTGCCGCCCGCCGCCACTGCTGGCGCCGCCATTACCACCGCCTCCGCTTCCTCCTCCACCACCGCCTCCGCTTCCTCCTCCACCACCGCCTCCGCTTCCTCCTCCACCACCGCCTCCGCTTCCTCCTCCACCTCCACCGCGGTCGCGAGAAGAGCGACGGCGGTCGCGTCGATCTCTGCTGCGACTGCGGCGGCTGCTGCGTCGGTCGGAACGGCGACTCCTGTCTCGACTGCGATCTCGGCGCTCTTTGGAACGAGATCTCTGACGCTTTTCTCGTGAACGACTGCGAGAACGACCACTCCTAGTAGGACAAGGATTGAGTGCGAGGAAATGACTGTGGACAAGAACTGCTTTACCTCCTATGCGAATGGGAAATCTCATCTTTACGTCCTGTCCGCTGGAAAAAAAAATAAACCATTAAGTATATTTGGGAAATACGGGGAATGATGCACAACATCTATCTATCCATTGTTCCACAAAGCTTTGTTTTAGAGAATTGAAGGTGCAGACAAGAAAGAGACGAATCTATCATATGATACCGTGGAATGTCGACATTTGCGATCCCACAATTGTCCGGAGGACAAAGAAGTGCTCACGAGTAAGTTTTGTCAATTGCGGCGTCCAGCTTGTGCTCCAGGCAGGTGCAAGTTGTAACTCGTGTTTCTCGTCGGCAAAATCTTCCTCTTGAACACACTAATGTAGCCTTCACCAGTACATGTTGGCGGAGGTGGTAGCAGACGCAAAGCTGGGGGATTTTTTCCTCAAAAGTGATCGTTGCTTGTTCACTGAAAATTCACTAAATGCAGAGATTCTGTTACGTATGACTCCAGCTATGACTTTGATGTCCGACAAGTGCTGTCGTCCAGCAATTCTTCTTTTGGGGGTGGGGGGAGGAGGTGGAACAGATCGATTACATTTTGAACATGCCTTCACCAGGCTACACTTGTTTTGTCTGCTAATTTGTAAGTAGCAGTTGTAGCAAAATAGGGTAAATACGTGACCAACTCAAGTCCCGGCCGTCATCACCGACAACGGCGATCTCACCGTTTTTGTGTCCTTGGTGAGATACGGCTCCTCCAGGAGGGCGTCCACGTCCAGGTCGTCCCCCATACTGCAAACAAGGCGATCGCAAGACCTATTGGTGACGGGACTAATATATTGCATAAGCTGCCACTACTACTGCTGCTGTTGCTCTGCCATGGAGCGTTCAGCGCTGCATTGATGACTCGTAGAGATAGAAAATGTATAGACGGGAGAACTCGAGCCGACTTGGGCGATGGCCGGCTGGGGCTGCCTGTGACCATATCAGCTGAAATTGTAGCTAGGAGCTGATGGCGACCATGGCGATGACGTCAGGCTGTAAGTGGCTAAGAGGACGTAAAACGGAGAAGCACTCACCAGGTGCTTTCCTAAAGCATCATTTTTAGACGTGTAAATTAAACGCTGAAGACTCCAGGGAAGTCTTTGGAACTTCCATTTGGCATGTCACTGCAACCCTTATTCAGCAAAAAATCTTGCTTCAGAATATGGTCAGTAGCTGTGTAGCATTTGGCTGCACCGAGCGTGCCGTCGTCGGGGAGAAGTGGGCCTTCTATCTCTTTTACTCAGACAGAAACGTCAAGACCAAGTGGCTTCCTGCTCGTCATCGGAGGGGCTGCATACTGTTCAAGACTGCAAAGATCTGCTCTGACCATTTCACCGCGGGGGATTGTGATAGAGATCCGAAAGCCAAGAAATGCAAATTGAAGCCAGAACCTGCTACAAGCGTTTTCCCAGGGTTTCCAGGATACCTGCATCCAAAGAAAGCAAAGATGAGGTGGGCATTGAGCCGCTGCGTGCTTGAAGAAACTCCCCTCGGACCAGAAGTCGTACTGGAGTGTGACTCTCTGGACAGCATCTAGCTCTTCCGTATCTGCTTTGTCTTTTTCCGCAGTACCTTGAACAGTGCCCAAGATCGGCAACGGAAACGAGGTGAGGCAAAACTATTGCGTAGAATGTTTTTAAGGTCACATAAGATTTTGGCCCTGGAGCGCTCAAAAAAAGATTGGGACACATGAAGTCCCAACCGTGTAGTGAGCTGTGCCGCGTCAGAGGGGAGAAGGAGGGGGGGAGAGGGGGGTCCCGGGAATGTTTTGCTCTGTTTTGTCTGATTTCGACATAAAGTTGAACGTCATTCTCTTGTAACAGTTGCTCTTATAAGCATGCTTCTATCCATTCCATTTCGTATTCTTCCAGGACCTGAGTGAGGGCAGCCACAATGTCTGCCTTCAGGTCTCTTGGTTGTCATCTCGCAGCCTAAGATGGAAAGACAAATTTTCCTCATCCCCATTCCAATATTAAAGATCCTGCATTTGCTCTCCTTGACGCCAGCCACATGAGGAAGAACGTGTGGAGCATGCTTGCTGAATAAAAGGAACTGGTGTGCTAAGGTAAGGGACCCGTAAAGTCACCTTGCGGCACTCTATGCCGTTCAAGAACGTCGTGGTCGGAGACTTAGCGACAAGCTGCCTGCCAAACACGTCCAGGTCAAGTCCATCAAGATGAAACTACCCTCGGAGTTCAGGCAATGTCCGATTCTGTTGCGTGTACACTTAGACGGGCACACCAAAAATGAAGTTCTGGAGTTGTCAGATGACATCCTCGCAATTGCAACGTTTCTCGAGCTTCATGACAAGGTTTTTGACATTTATAACAGCCATATGCGACAAGGGCCGGAACTGAAGGCGGGCACTCTCGGTTCAGAACTTCAAGAACACGGATAAACTTTTTCAACTGTCCAAAGCTGCTATGCTGCTCTTAAGACCACACAGAACCATCTTATTCTTCAGGGCCGTCAATGCGCTGGTCCTTTCTAATCTTCATCAATACCTTCACGGAGTAGGATACAGCTATGACAACAGGGAACCTCAATATCCGGCATCCCTGCATATACAAGCTACAGCAGGACCTTCTCAAAAGGGTCCTCTCAGTGACCAGTCATAGAAATGGATGGTCATATAACCCATCTGCTGCTCAGTTCCGCTCTGCATTCAAGAGTCTGCTTCTCTATGCTCTAAAAACTCATTTCACCTAATGGAAATTTCACACCTCAGGATGAAACTGTACTGCTTTCCGTCGCAAATGCTTTTGAGACCTGGGTCCAACTTGCTGCCTCAGCTAGCGACTGCTGCACTCGAAAGGTTGCTTTGCCCCCGATTGCGGAGTTTGCTCGTACATCTCCGGATACTACGTCCTCCTCCCACAACAGCAGATTAAGTGCTTGCTCTGTGAAGATGCACTTGCATGAACAGGATCCGAGCAATTCTCTCATCCTCGTCCAGAACTACGTCAGGAAAGATGTACTTGAAAGTGCCTTCTAGATCCCATTGCTATTTCTTTGCGTGCAAATTTTCTGAAGAAACGTGGGGTTCCTTCACACGTCCAACGTTGAGCAGAAACTGACCATGGAGGTGCTTTCGAGCTTGGTCTCGAGACAGGGGAAGGAGCTGACAACCATTACATTATAATGTAACGGTACAACATCAGCGGGGAAGGATCAAGGGGATGTAAGCGGGTTCAAAAAAACTCGGGTTCAGGTTTTTGGGGGCTCAGAAAAGTCCAGGTTGGGTCGGGCTCAACTGACGAATCCTCTTGGTCGGATGAGCAAACTTCGGGCTAAAAAAAAAACCAGCTACAGTGGAACACGCTTATAACGATCACTTGATATAACGATCACTTGAGTCCTGCAAAGCGGATATGAAGAAGATTTTGTTCCTAAGGAACATTTTTTTTGCAAGTGGCTTCTTCATCGTGGTCCTGATCAATCTGCTCTCTTGGGTCAGGCTGAGAATGCTGCAAACTTTACTATGGGCTGAAAGTTGACTCAGGATAAGACCGATCGTTATTTATTCTTCTGGTTTCTCCAAGGACCAGGAACAAAGTGTTTTTTGTCTGGTCCATGTGTGGAAACTTCCAAGAAGGGGAAAGTGTGCTAAAACGTGGTCACAATTGATAATCTGTGTTCGATAGCTTTGGGGACTAAAATGAGAGCTTCTCTGGTCAAACACAGTTACAGTGATCACACGCATAAAATGATCAAAGTCCGTGGTCCCCATGTGCTCGTCATATCCTTGTTTCACTGTACAACGCAGTCGTCACAGCCTTGTTTTTGAGCAGAACTGTTCAGTCTTGGACATCCACGATGAAGTTCGGTCTTGAAACTTGGGATCTGGATGAGTCTGAAGTTCTGAAATCTGGTTCGGGATAATTTGCTGAAAAGGGGATCGGGGAATCGGGTTTTCGTGCTCGACCCGATTACATCCCTGGGGGCGACGACACGGCTGCAGCTGTTGCTTCTCATTTCTTTCGGTTGTATCAAGACCTTGGTTTGTGTCCACTGCTCTGCCCGGTTGTACGTGGCCAGACGATGCCCAAGCAAGCCGAGCGTGGGGGCGAGGAAACTTTGTGCAGTTGCTGCAACTGTTTGGCGATGTGACGATCATGCATAGCAAAACTTCGAACTAAATATACGACAATAGCACCACAAATCTTAAAATTGCGCTAGTGCCGGAAGCAAATGAACGTTTATTGCACAACCCCTGTTGTTTTCCAGCATAACCACTTTTCACTGATTCTTATTCAAAATTTACCTTCCCAGAGTCCCCCTAACTCAGTTGCCCTTAATTTGTTCAGTTGCTTTGGCACCTCCTGTAGACTCCAGTAGTCAAGTTTTGCAGGACTGAAGGAGGCTTTCTCTAACTTTACAGTGGGACTTCGCAAGTTCAGAATTGAAGGAAATCTGACCATGGGAGCTTAGCTACAGAGAGACGTAGACCAGGACGGGGTTATGATTTGACTCATTGGGACAGACTGGAGTTCTTTTAAGGCTTACTCAATGATTTGAGACCAACACAGAAGGTTGAATGTAGAATTAATACTTCATTGATCTATTGGAGTGGGTGCATACAAGTTATCCCGCCAGAATTTGGACAATTAAACCAACAACTTGTTGTTGAACAATCTGTTCCAGAAAGGAAGTGGATCCCGCCAACTCCGCCATAACAGAGCAGGGAAAAAAGTGTTAGGGGAGGGAAGTAATTGCCAGAAGATAGCTTGTTCAGCTTATACCATGGTGGAAGTGTTAAGTAGTGATGGAATCGAAAAACTGTCATTTTGGCAGGGCTCTATCAGGCTCGAATGTCTTCTGCGAGCTCCTCCTTCTGGCCAAGAATTGCACAGCATCTGAGACAACACAAAGAAGTGCTTGTCTCGGTCATGCTCAAACACAGCTGGTGTCTGATCTAGACTCTTTTGCCTATCTCTGCCTGGCCTTGGCATCTGTGAAGCCAGGCATTGTGACGGCATTGCGGCAATAAGACATTTCCCGTAGTCAGGTACAACCTCCCAAGTCCAGAATGGAGGTTAATTGTTGCTTCAGAGGTACGTCCTTTTTCATTTTTGCGCAGAAGTTGTGTTTTTGCTCAACCCAATCCCTGTTTGGTTTGCTTCAGCCAGATCATGTGACAAAATGGACGAGTCTGATGATGACGAAAATTCACCACCCAGGGAGGCCACTACTTTTTCTACCAATCCCCCCCAGTGAAGCTAGGCCCATCAGCAGTGATTTTAGTTTAGTTGCAAAGCTATTTATATCTGTTAGGTGTTTGGCAATCAGACGTTGCCCTATGACATTGCTTGAATTGCATTGCCGGAGCTCGAATCTGTTCGGCTTGTATGAGGCTCGGCTACAGGAAAATCCGGCCTGATTCCATCTCTACGTGGCAAGTGTCCAGAGTGCTGGCTTGTGAGGTGGAGAGGGAAATAGGTGTGGGAGGCCTCGACCAGGAGAGTTCCCCCCGCTGGCTACCTCAGGACTCAAATTTCGCCTCTTTTTGCACTCCTTCTTTACTATCTAGAGACCAGAAAGTTCTTGATCCACCTGCTCTTGCTCCGTATCTTCCCCTCGTTGTCCTTCCCTCCCCCGGTACCTTAGTACAACTCCTTGGTCTGCTGTCTGTCCCATCGTGATGTACAACATAACAAAAACAGAGAAACAGGCGGAAACGATCGTTAGCCATAACTCCTCAACCACAATGACATCAAATATTCGGAAACTGTAAAGTAAAGCTGCTTGCACAAAACTTGCACAAGCTGGGCAAGTTGGGGCAGCACTTTGACATTGTGACTTTGGGAGCCTTTCGAAGCCTCCGCTTGCGAGGCTGGTACAGGGCTGGGTAGGAGGGGAACACCGTTGGGATAGCTTTTCGCACCAGAGTTTAAGATGAAGTAAAATGAGGGCAATCAGGTGTTTTCTTGAGCGAAATTTCAGGACAAAAAAGCCTTTCCTATAGGAGAGAAACTAAGCAAAAATTGTGTGGCACACTTACTAGCACATCTCCAAGGCAGTTGTCCTCGTGGTGTTGCAGGACGTGTCACAAAAGCCGTGAGAAGAATCGTCATGATGCTCTTCCGACCGATCTCGTTCATCGTTGTCATCCCACGAGTTATGGAGCCAGGTTGTTGGACAGTTGGCATTGCAATCAGGGAGGGCCCGAATATGAAGTCGTACCATTCGGACTACTGACACTCTCAGACGAATAAATCCACAGGGCTCGGGTTGACGCACCCAGAGGCCCTGGAAGAGCTTCCCTCAGGTTATTTTTAGAAGCCCACGTCGGTACGTGAGTCAATATGAAGTATTCAGCCATCGGATAAGAGTTTGGCACCGTTCAGTCTGAAGTCCAATAGGCCAAGCTCAGCTCAAACTCCTCCAATCCCAGCTGGAGCTTGTCACTGGTCGTAATGGCGGCTTCGGCATCATCAGGCCCACCGTCAAAAAACGTGAGTGTCGCTCTCCAACATTGGGTCCTCGACTAAAGAAGCTTTGGCTTAGGTGGGGATTCTGACCTCGCCAGAGACTCTCTTCTTTCGCTTCGTCATTCCCGAGAAAGCGACACGGAGACCATCTGTCAAGGGTCAGCGTGTTGCTGGGGACGCACGTCTCGAACGGGCACGATTTCAAGGGCTTCCTATCCAGCCCAATCTCTTCTTCGTGATGCTTCAAGTCGTGAAGGAACAGTGGGTCGGAGCCGTTCACCCAGACCACGTCCACCGGGACGTACTGACAAAGGTAGGACTGTGGCGAGCGGCCCAAACCGTTGTCCAAGAACGCCTTGGAGATGACCTTGTACTTATTTGCGTTCCACACGAGCCACTCCTTGCCCAAGCGCATGGCGGCGAAGGAGACGAGAGCAAAGGCCATCCTGTCCAGCAATGCGTCGTACACTCTCTTCCGGAACCGCTTGCCAAATTGGTCTCTAGCCACCATGACGCTGGTTGACGCCTTAGGAATCGGGTTATCCAAGGTGTCCGAGGACTTGGTCAGTAACTCACGACCTCTCAAGAGCCTAGCAGACGTCTGAGGCCAAAAATCGAGACCGAAAGTTGCATTTTCTACATGAGTCATAGATAGTCATGCCAATAGGTAAAAAATTAGAGATAATATCAATTGTGCCAGTAAAATTACTTGGTGTACAGTGAAATCACTCACTGTACAGGTTATTTCTCACTATGTGGTAACAGGTGAGGATGACACTCGTTGCACTGTAATTTCCTCCACTTTACCACCCTCTCTCAGTACAAGAGGAGTGCGGTAAAGTGGTTGTTTTCTAGACCTCCTCAGAAGAAACGAATGGCAAGCCAAACGGATAATTTGACGTAAAGTAATTTTACTCCACAGATAAATATATCCCTTATCTGACCCTGTAGGGAGTAATTATACTGCACAGCGAGCATTAGTACTGCACGCCAAGTAATCTTACGGCCCGTGTAAATACACCTCGATAGTTAAGCCGATTGGGAATCACCGTGCGGTATCGGTATTTATCAGCAGCTGTTACTCTGTGAGACCAGAGGTCTTCTCGTCAAAGACGTAAATTCTGGACTAGCTCAGAGGGGAGCAAACATAACATAGGAGAGTAAGCAGAGGTGGAGAACTGTATATTGACGGTGTCTGTGAGATCACACAGCAGAAGCTGTTAAGTAGAAGCGCGTGTTGAGCTTCAGCGACGTCCACAGCGCCTTATCTTACTGCCACTCTTTCCACCCATCAAAGATTGTACTTATTCTTATTCGTTCGAGGATTCTCCTGACACAGACCTTGACCTTGGCAAGCGCAGTAGAGGAAAAATCATGTTTCTTGTGTAACACAAATTGTGTTTCACAATACAAAGGACCCTTCAAAGTCTTTTTTTCACCTTCACTCGACTGCAGCCGTTGTTTGCTCGGGTAAAGTCTTGCAACAGTTGCTCGGATTCGTTTTGCTTCACAAGACAAACTCTATCCGGTGCATACAGATCAGTGCACTGAACTCGGGATCTTTTTAGGCTGAAGCACAAGCAAGAGAGGAACGGACGGACAGAGGACGCAAGCACGGCCCAGCAAGGACCTGGCTGGGGACAACTACTTGACTTGGCTGCTCCTGCGAACGTCGTTGACGATGCAGTCAGGGTCAAAGGTGACATGACGACATTTTCCGCGACTGCGAAAATCAGAGATGACTCGTTAGACTCGTCCAATGATTGAAGTCTCTGCAAAGGTGCAGTTGAAATATTCCTAACTAACGTAACCTTTCAGGAAGGGTGGAAATCAAACTTGCACCTGAGCTCTCTTGTGGATCTTTGCCCAAGGATCAGTGATCCTCTCTCTTAGTCTCAGTCATCAGCCTAATTCCTAAGGAAATATGTTGCATTGTGCACTGTCAAGTCAAGGTCACTCACTCTGAGCTTATTGTCTGTTCTCGGATGTACATCCAGGTTGGAATAAGAAGATTTGCGACTATGCAAATCTGTCAAGACTGTCTAGTTCTTGGTCTATTTTTCCGTCCCTCCTTTTTGCCCGCGACGTGAGGAGGAAGAAATCTGTGACCTGCGACACCGAGGTGACCAAACGGTTGAATTGGCGCACGAACACGAACTTTCTGAATGTACGCACATCATGTACAGTGTATTTTACTATGCATTTACGATGAATCAGTAGTTACAATGCTCACAGCCGTTCGTACTCGATGCTGCACAAGTCAACTACATCTTTTCCAAGAGTGTCCCTCTGGGCTTGTGCCTTTTTCCGTCCACATCAGCACCGCCCCCACCGGCTCCGCCCTCTTCAGCCCTCCGCTTATTCATGCCTTTCCTCTCCAGCTGCTTCCGGATGATCTTGGCGTTGAGGGCGTACGAGTCTGCAATCTCTTTCTGCAATGGTACCAACATTAGCGGCATTCGTAGTGCAACTTCATCATCATTCCTTACCTCTTCCAGCTCGTCCTCATCGTCAGAGACGGTGGATACCGTCACGCTCGAAAACTTGCCCATGGTCTTGGTCTTCTTGGTGACCTGCGGCTTTTTTGGCTGCTCAACGGCCACCTAACATTGAGTTAAATAAGAAAAAATTAAAGAACTGTTCAGCGGGACATTTCTTTCCCCTTCTTTATGGCGAACTGGATCAAAATCATGGACGGAAGCTCTAAAATTTCTGTTTAGCTTGGCCTCTAGTACGATCCATTTCTAAAATTCTACATTCTGCATGCACTCCACCACATAGGACCATAGACATAACGTCTCAAAACTTTAGTACTCCATTGTTGGTGGGACGTGAATATCTGACTGAGCTGGTTGACAAACTCAGATTCAAGAGTCAGACTAAATATGTCCTCCCTCACCTGCTTGTAGATGTCCTTATTGGCCCTGTTCTGCGCCGCCGAGAGAGTCGCTCCGCGCATGATGAACGTCACGGAGCTCTTGGGGTCGTGGCGATAGAACTGCTGCAAGTTGCACCTAGAAAGAAGAAAAATTAACGATAGTTCGAGCCTTGCCATCAAAACCTGCATTGGACGTTGAACGCACCCCTTGCATTTGTATCTGTGCTGCTTCTCGATACCCTTTCCCTCCCTTCTGATGTGCACGACCTCGTCGAACTCCGGCGTTATTTTGTGGGTGTGACCCAGCAAGGGGTCGATCACGCGGGCGCCGTCGCGGGAACGCAGAGGAAGACTCTCCAGCACGCGATCTAGAAGGTGGAGATCATCCAGCGTTTGACGACTTCAACTTCCAAGAAGAGATTCTGCATACCGAGAATGGCGGCCATTTGCCCGCAGGGGCAGTAGTAAACGTGAAGGGGCTTCTCCTCCCCGTCAGGGCCGTCGGGGCCGGCACCGGGTCCTGAGGTGGAAGACCCCTTCCGGTCTTCAACGGCGATCGAGCGGGAGACGATCTTCGGCATGATGAGCTGAGCAGAGGTTACTCGAGAAAACAACGTTTGTTGTTTTCTCACTGTTTATCGTTGTTCGCAGTTATCGCCATCTAGCGGGTGTAATTGGAGCATCGACAGCTGACTGACCGGTTCCACATATCATCATCGGCTGTCACGGAGCAAAACATCAACAGCGACATTCAAGACTTGCGGGTCACGAAGAGCTTGAGCATCTGCAGTCCCCAAGACTCGACATGACGCAGAAGAGGTGAATGGCAGCGACCACGAGGCTCTTTTAGTAGCGGAAGAAGCACTTGTGCCAAGTGTCAACAGCGGCGAAGATGGCCGAATGGGAGACCTTTTTCCGCGAGAACCCGCCGCCGAGGGATCACGCGGCCTCACTGGAACGCATCTGTCGCTTTTGCGCCGGACACCAGTCGAGTGGTCGTCGGGTGGTACTGGTGACCTCGGGCGGAACGACTGTTCCCTTCGAGAGGAACACCGTGAGGTTCCTCGACAACTTCAGTGCTGGCACCAGAGGGGCCACCTCCGCGGAGAAGTTTGCTGCGCACGGTTATGCAGTCATCTTCTTGCACCGCCTGACCTCGCTGCGCCCGTTTGCCAGACACCTAAGTGGCAACTTTCTGGATCTTTTGGAGGAGCGTCCCGATGGTGGCATTGAGGTCCGACCCGGTGAGGCCACCGACGTCGTGCGAAAGCACCTGAGGGCGTACGCGTCCGCCAAGAGAAACGATTTACTGCTGGAGATCGCCTTCACCAAGCTATCCGACTATCTGTGGCTGCTCCGCGCCGCCTGCGAGGGTCTGGCTCCACTAGGAGCCTCCGCCATGCTTTATTTGGCCGCAGCCGTCGCCGACTTCTACATTCCAGGCGGGAGTCTGCCTGAACACAAGCTGCAATCGTCCGAAGGAGCGCCGAACATCAGCTTGGAACTAGTTCCCAAGATGCTGTCGCCGTTGGTGAAGTTTTGGGTGCCGGAGGCGTTCGTTGTCAGTTTCAAGCTAGAAACGGACCCTTCGTTGCTGATCCCCAAGGCCGAGAGAGCCCTTGCCACGTACAGGCATCGACTCGTAGTAGGAAACCTCTTGGATACCAGGAAGAAGCGTGTGGTCATTGTGTCAGGACCGGGAGAGGCGGAAGAAATCGTCCTCACCGACGATGAGATGGAGAATGGAGTGGAGATTGAAGAAAGGATTGTTGCCAATGTCACTGGCAGACATGATGAGGCCATCAGTCTTTCGTCCCGTTGTTGTCCGAGTGTCTGACACTCGTCTATTTAAGCTCACACTACTGAATGAGACATTAGGCCACGTTCGCCCGACGGAGTAGGACTCTTACGCCCCCCGGGACGTCGTGACCGGCCCGAGGGTCATGCATAATGATGGTGTTTAGCAATAGTGATGATCTATCATAGGTAGTCTGCATGGCAATCCAGTCGTGCCATTATGCTACTCATTACATCTTTAATATAGGTCGACCACAGGTGAGAAGGTCTCCTACTCACCCGAAGCCTTTTTTGTTCTTTTACTCTTCACAAATTGCGGGAAATGCCACACGATTCAAAGTTATCGTCCGTTGGGCGAGTTAGAACCATAAAATGGGCTGCCTCCTGCCCAAGGTATTCAGAAGAGAGGCCTGCGACTTTGCAGTGGAGCAAGAGACCGAGCTCTGCTCCTTGACCGGATTCTCCAGGAACCAAGTTCGACGTCTCTTCTTACGGTTCAGGTGGCTGGACAGGGGCGAGACGGGTTGGCTGACCACAGAGGACCTCCTGCGCCTGCCAGAACTGCGTGCAAATCCTCTGGGTGAAAGGATCGTTTCTGCCATGTCCAAAGAGGGAGCTGGCGACCAACGCTCCCGTAATGAATTCCCCCCCGAGGCCGAGCAGGTGGGGTCGCTGAAGGACGTGAAGATTGGCTTCCGCGCCTTCCTTTGCTGCTTCGCGAGGTTCAGGGCGTTGAAGGAAGAATGCGAAGATGTCAGCATCCCCTACGCTTCGTTACAATCCAAGATGGCGCTTCTCTTTCGGTTGTTTGACCTGAGCGGAAGCGGCGAGATCGGGATGGCGGAGGTGTTCGCTTTGCTCCTGACGATGTCCCCGACGGCTGATGAAGAGTTGCTGTACCAGCGCGGCAGGAAAATCATGACTGAAGCCACGCCCAAGGACGCCGATTCGCCCTCGGTCTCTTTTGAGTACTTTTGCAAGAATCCCCACATCAGGAGACTCTCACGCGATCTCTACCTCAGCTTTTCCGAGTAGACTCAACGACAAAAGGTCTGCCATTGTAAACGCATGTACATGATCACCTACGTGCGTCCCCAGGTGCTGTGTAAATGTGCGTTGTGTCTACGTACTTGCGGCTTAGCGTCCACTCAATTGAACGCACAATGAATTGTTCCCCATCACTTAATTCCCCTTTGTTGCCAAACATTCTCCCCGCGAAAACAGCAATCGACCCCCCTCCCCCCTTCCCCATGAGAGCTTACACCTGTGTTGCTGCTTCAGCCACGGCGCAGCCAACGACGACGAGTATTGCTGTAACAACAGCCATCACCATGATACTTATCCCCGGTAGTTCTAGAACGTAATAAGGGGTAGAAGGGGGGGGGGGGGAGAGAACTGCAACATCCAGGGTCTCCTAAAAATAGACGGACCGCTCGTCCGTGCTCGGGTGCTGCGTGCATGTGGCTGGTGAGGACGCAGCAAACTGCTTGCTTGCCACTCCCAGCTTATGCTTGAAACCGGGACAAGTGCCAAGTTGGCAGAGACCACAGTGTTTTCCAGTGGTCTCCACTCACCTGGTTGGCATGCCATTGTAGGGGAGAGATTTGGTTGAGTGCACACGCAGGCGGGCGAAACAATCAATAAATGTCTCTTTCCTCCTCTCAAAGGTTGTTGGATCGAAAGCAACGCCGACAACAACCCAACCTTTTTTTGTCAGGAACATTAGGCGGAAAATTGATTGGTAGGATTTCGGCCTCTTCTAAGTCTGCCTTCAGTGACAAAGCTGATGTTTTGCTGCGCTCAAGTAACCTTTGGTTCATTAAGAAACGCGTGAAAAACTCCAATCTGTACACTGTTAACGGACCCGCTGTTGCTTGTGTATCGTCTGTGGCCGCCGCCACTGCCGCCGCCGTCTGTGGCCCCCCCCCTCCCTCCTCCCAGGGGTCACCGGGGTGGTTGTGGGGTGGAGGCCAAGCAGGCACTTTCACGTGTTTGGGAACATTAAACCGACAAAAGTCACGTCGAGGGGGAAACAAATACGTCTCAATCTACTTTTCAATAGGGGATCGCACACGACTGCAGTCCGACGTAGTCGGAGACGTGGAGGAAGAGGACGACGGACAAGGGGTGTGGGGTGGGGCTGCTGCTGCCGCCGCCGCCGCGCTGCACTTAATTGAACCCTTGGAGTGGAAGAAGCGTTGGGATTTGCAGTCTCGGTGCTTCAGGTGCACTGACTGACTCCATTTTCCTGTCACATAAATATCTTACAATTCCGAGGTTCTGCTTTGTGCGTGATGAAAAAGTTATCACGGCCGAAAAGAGCTGCTGCGGCGAGTGCTGCGCCGGCCCGATGATCGCGGCGACGTCCGACGATATCGTGTGAAGCTCTGCAGAGTTGGCGCCGATGGATTAAATGTCAAGAGCCGCCTCCAAATACCTCTCAATGATGTGTCTTTTCTTCCGTATCAGCGGAGAAACTACGTGGTGGAAAAAAGGGGGTGAATAATTCATGGCCTCGCCAAATGTCAGGCTAGCCAAAGCTGCGGACCTAAGTAAAATCAATTCTTGCGTGTGCTTCGCCCTCGTCCTCCTGTTGATGCTGGTGGCGGCTACAACTTTGACTCATATTTGAAGAAAGCAGAATGAAGCACATGTGCTTTTCTACGCAGGAGTCCCTGGGCTACAGGGTGACGCCGATGACGAGGTTGGCAGCGCAGTCGACTGCTTTGTTTTTATCAGCCGGAGACATCGCAAAATACGGCGGATCCTCTGGGCAATGAACGCCGCCGCCGCTGCCGCCGCCGTCCCCTATCACGTCGTCGTCGTCGTCGTCGTCGTCGTCGCCGTCGCCGTCGTCGTCGTCCACGCAGTAACAGCAGTGCATATTTAATGAGTAAGGCAGGTTCTCCATCACACACGGACACATGTGTGAGCTAATGTTGCTACCCTGTTAGAAGAAACAGCCGAGTTCAGATGCAAGCTGCAGCCTTCAGTGCCTTCAGTGAGGGAGCTCAAGTAAGCACGAAAAATCTGGTCACGAACACTCAAGGCTTATCAGAATTGCTAATTTCTTTTTGTCCGGGCTTCTTTCTTGTATCGCAACAACAAGGAAAAGGTGAGCGGAAGTGCGCGAGATCCACAGGAAGTGTTTAAACATTGGGGTTTACGAATGACATCGAGTCAGTCTCGTCGCCCTCGCCGCCCTCGCCGCCCTCGGCGCCCTCGAGCTTTGCTAAATCTGCCTCAAAAGGCAAGCGTTGTGGCTAAAAGATATCCTATTATCGTCATCATCAATTGTCCCGTCGAGCCAGCGAGGATCCATATGCTAGAGTGCCTGTACAGCCTCCAACCGTGCATCCTGTGTTTTGCGTGCAAGCTCTCGCATCGCGCTACAAGTTAACGCACACACCTGCTCTCCGTCCCCCAGTTCCTGCCTCCCTCCCTCCCCCCTCCCTGCCTCTCTCTCCTGCTCGTTCGCTCTCCCCTCCCACCTCGTCGTCGTCGTCGTCGTAATCGTCGTCGTCGTCGTCGTCGTCGTCGCCGCCGCCGCAGTCGTTGTCGTCGTCGTCGTTGTCGTCGTCCTCCTCCAAGCACGCCCGTCGCTCCCTCGAACGGCGAAAGACGCCGCGAACGGCCGTTGAGAGGAACTGCAGCCGCCGGTGCGAAGGCAATCAAACTATAACGATTTACCAGCACGGTTTTCATATCGTGCTCACAAAACCAGAGGAAAGCAACCCGGACCAAGCAAGCAAAAAAGCTCTCTTTTCCCTCTCTCTCTCTCTCTCTCTCCGGGGCGAAGAGAGACCCGCATTCCTCTGTGGCTTTTGTACCTGGAACCTTTATCCCCGGAGAGACTCAGACAGTACCTGACGTCAGGTATTTGCGCACGTCCTCGGTGTACGCAATTCCTGCACACCTGACAAGTGGGCCTGTGATTCATACCTGCTCACCGGCTTCAGGTATTACTCATCAAGGGAAACATGCCCGAGCGCGCCGGCATCGTGACCCGCGCGGGTCACATCTGCATGCTGTGCGGCTTCCTGCCCACCACCAAGAATAAGTACCGAGAGCTGCAGGATCACCTGGTGCGCAAGCACTTCAACGACCAGATCAAGGGGGCGCTCCCCACGCGCAGGCCCTACGTGTGCCCGGAGCCGAGCTGCCCCATCGAGGGCAAGGACTGGCAGGCGCTGATGAGGCACTACACCGGGAAGCATGGCATCCTCGAGGCGTTCCTCAGGGAGATCATCGACAACGGCCTCACGCTGCCCCCGAATCCGAAGCATGCAAAGCGAAACCAGAATAAGGGCAAGAAGGCCAGGAAGGCCAAGCAGAGAGAGCTCCAAGTGCAGCAGCATCACCAACCCGAGAGAGTTGGCGTTCGCCGAAAACGACCTTCTCACAACTCGACCGGATCCTCCTCGTCCAGTCCAGACAGCTTCGTGGCCGAGGAGGAATCCCAGCACCAAGAGCAGCACCAGCAGCAACAAATTCATCATTATCATCAAGAGCACGAGCAGCAGCAACAACAACCCCAGCACCTAGCCTTGGTGGTGAAACAAGCGAGAGCCAACGGAGAAGAGGCCTACGCACTCATTGATCTCAAGTGTCTGATTGCGTCTCCCACGACATGCAATAACCAGGTGGTGATGGAGTCGCCGGCGCCAACGGAAAACACCCTCACGCAGTTCAACGTGCTGATGAACCACAACCTCAGTGACCAGCAAGTACCACAGGAAGCTGCCAAATTCACTGAGGAGTCTCAGCATCTTTCTCAACAAAGCTATCACCAAGAAATCCCTCTTCCTCAACATCCGGTGCCTGCACCACAAGTCATACAGTACGAGACGACGCAGGAGCAGCCGTTTCACGTCGACGTGCACCAGCTCATGGAAGTCATGGACAACAACTGCGATCCTCAGTACTTGTACATCACCCCCAGCGGAGACGCGTTGCAGCCTGTGAGCCTGCAGCAGCAGCAGCAGCAGCAACAACAACAACAACCCTGCTTTCAGGACGAAAGTGTCATCGTGCAAGAGGTGAATTCTTCATTCTCAGCGGCTGATTCGTCAACAGTGGAGATTCCTCCTCAGCCGCTGCAGTCACAGCCGCTGCAATCACAGCCGCTGCAGTCGCAGCCGCTGCAGCCACAGCCACAGCCGCAGAGCCATAATGTCCAGACATTGGTCAACCACCACCAACAGTCCAATTCCGATCCTCCATCTCAAGAGACATCGCAGGATGTCAAGGAGATAGACTTTGCAATGTTCTAGGATGAAGATCCAATGCATAACCGCCCAAATCTTGTCACTGCTGCACTCAACTTGAAAAGCAGAACAGAACTTTCCGCATAAAATTACAGCATACTATAACTTAAGGCTTATGCATAGTTAGATATAAATTTCAGTAGACACCCAAAGAGTTGATCACTGCTATAAGTCCTTAGGTTGAGCAGGCATTTTATTGAACGCGACAGTCAAGGTAATCGTACAAGGAACTCCACATCATCATTATTTTTGTCACGCTTAAACCACAATACGTACATTTGCACTGCCGAAATTGGCAGGTGCATCATGAAGTCTCCTTAAACCCCTTCAATGTCGTCTTGTGCAACAAGGGTCCGTCCGAAGACCGTCCTAACTTATAATTCACATGTCGAGAAAATACACAAGTGTTACAAGCTGAACGACACTGCCAACCACAATATGGTTGAACATATCATTCCTCATCGCTTGTCAGATTGATGGAGGTTGCCAGCTCAGGCCACATCTCCAGACCAGGTGTTTGTTTTAGACATGCTGTGCAGGCAATCTGGCTTTGGTCTCTTTGACAGCGGAGAATTAGATAGAAGTCTCAAGTATCCTAGGAATTCGTTCTCTTCGACTGCTTCTTCAGACAGTCCTAGGTGTTCATCGTCAATGACAAATGACAGATGAAGCACCTTATCCTTAGTCATGGCAAATGATGCACAACCCTTTCCTGCATCTATCGGGCTCCAAGGGAAGAAAGGACAGGAAAGATTTTTGCAAGCATCTTCATCGCCGTCCCTCATCCACGCTGAAGTGCTAAAAAAGCTTGGAGAGCTCTTACATGAACGTCTACGTGAACATCACGATCACGTCGGACATTTCAAGTCTGTCCGGTTTGTTTACTAACAAAGCCTTCGACAGGGTTGCTCTCAAGGTCAGAGTTCAGACAAACGCGTCTAAAATTTCAGGCAATCTGATTTGCTGAAATTCCAGGGGGAAAATAGTGGGCTGAATTGGCGGCCCAGGCCGCTCTGAGGCATTCTTTAATCGTCCTTAATATTTTTTGCGGGGCAGCCAAAAGTGGCGCATTTGCGCCCTTTTGGCGCTCTCTGGAGCCTCAGTGACGCCTTTTCATCTGGCGCCTTTTTTTTACAAGTGGCGCTTTTTGAGCTAAGCTCCTCATTTGCGCTTCAATCAGTGCTGGCGCTTTTTTGACGAGAATGTGGTGCTTTTTGCCCAAAGTCTTCCGGCAACACCGATGGCTTTTTGTGTTTTGCGTCGCGTCTTGGACCCGGCTTTGTGAGTGCCTTGAGGAGTCGGCTCCTGGATTTCAACCCGGAGGTCCCTCATTCTGGCCGGGCTTGGCTAAGACAGGACTACGCTTGCTTCGTCCGTCGCCTCAGCACGACACAAAAATGCACGAGAGCCATCCGAAGCAATGTTGACTGCGGTGGGCAGCTTTTTTGCTTTGGGATTTGATGCTTCGTACAGCTCAGATGGGGAGCATTTGAGCAGACCTCTTGGAGAGGTCGCTGTATGGAAAACCATCTACATGACTTCATCGACCATGGTGATCCCGACCACTGGGTCCCAGCTTGGATCTCATTTGCAATGGCCTGTGGCTGACAACCCATGACCAACAGCTCAGCACCTTGATAGTTGTCATCAAACATCTCACGTCCGGTGTCACTCATTCCGGGCCCCTACACTTCACTCGTCACGCTCATTCGGAAAGACGGGTTCTTCACGTCTTCCACCCCGAGAGCCGTCGTACTCCTTCTCGGAGGCACGGGCTAGATGTGATCCCAACTGACCCAGACCGGGTCCGTCGGCCAAGTGAACCGGTTGCTTATCGCGTCAAGCCAGTGAGGTGTTATGCAACATATATATGTCATATATGACCTCACTGCATCAAGCTGACAAGCAGTGCTGTTCCCTGAAGGTAATACACATGCTTTCAGTCAGGGCTGCAGTAGCAATCGAGGGATAAAATGTTCTTCACCATAGCGAACCTCTTCATCTACATCAGACGTTGGTGGTCTTCTGGCTTCACCGTAAGGGACACATTTCAAGTCACGTTGTAAATTTGTTTCAATTGCTACATTGTTGCAGGGAGAACAAGACCCGAGGGCCCTGAGGATGCCCAAAGTTGGCCTCGATTCCATGGTAGTGCCTCTTGCGGGACCACCAACAAAATGGGTGGAAGCTGGAGAAGTCACAAGTCTTTACGTCTACCCGGTCAAGTCCATGAAGGGCAAATCGGTCGACCGCGCGCTGGTGAGCTAAGACATTCATGTCGCAATGTCGATGTCAAGTGCTCTCTTGAAAATGCTCCTTAGGTCGATCGCTTCGGGCTCTTCAGCGACCCGTACAGGGACCGTCAGTTTATGGTGATTGCACCCTCTGGCGGGATGGTCACGGGTAGAATGTTCCCCAAACTGGTCACAGTGGAGGTTGAGCTGTTGCAACCAGAGTCCCTTGGCGATAGAAAAGACCTGATCTTGAGAGCACCTGGGATGGAGGAAGTGGCCATAGAATTACCACCGTCATCTGGAGAGGAGGAGGCTTTGGAGACTGACGTAAGTGACGACGAGGAATCCATAACAGTCCAAAGAAAACTTCTTTAAGATATTTTCTTTAAGATTTTTGGGTCTCCCTGTTCTGGAGTCGATCTTGGTCCCAAGGCAAGTGCTTGGCTGTCACAATTTCTGAAGGGAGATGCCTCTTCAGGCTACCGATTAATATATCACAAAGATCCGGTCAGCTCCAGGAAGATGCCTGAGGAATTGAAATATTTGGCGCCAAACATGCTTCCCATCGACGTTCCTTTCTATTCAGGTAGGATGATCTCCATCTGTCTTTGTCATCAGTGCTACGCTGGCCTCACACGTGCTTTAATCGCAGACGTTAGCGGCTTTACGCTCCTGTCTCAAGAGTCCATCCAGGATGTCAACCGGCATCTCCAGGAGCGCCAGATTCACGGTTTGGAGATGGAGGAAAAGAGATTCAGGATGAACATATACGTCGCAGGCAAGGAAATGAGGTAACTCTTGTCAACACGGTCATCTGAAGACTCCTCTCCGCTGAAGGTGTTGACGCTCCCTTCGCAGAGGACAACTGGAGTCACATCCGCATCGGTAGCGCCCAGTTCCACAACTTCATGAAGGTCTCACGCTGCTCCTTTACGACGATCGACCCAGTGACAGGCCTCAGGGACAAGAGAATGGAGCCAGTCAAGACCCTCAGAACATACAGGTAGCCTTGTGCAGAGTAAGCACTGGAGCTGTTCTACCCTATACTCTCATTGTTGCGTTCCTCAAACGACAGAAAAAGTCTCAAGAGCAGCGAAAACAAGATCTTGGACAACTCCCCGATGTTGGGCATCGCTCTCGGAGTGGATAAGATGGGCGAAATAAAGGTCGGAGACAAGGTCTTCGTCGGAAAGTGACGCTTGTTATCGGTGTTTAGCCAAGCAAAGATTCTCCTTGTACACAAGTGCGTAGCAGCGTAGCGAGTACCCGAGTGTCCAGCATTGTCCACTGACAACGTCGTGGTGAACATCGTGGCAAGCGGCGACGCGAGCAGGCGTGCGTGCCCGATGCCGACGAGGAACACCTCCAGTCAGAGCTTCCAGAGCAGAGTTCAGGTAGATGTGGCAGCTCTGCTGCCAGAGAAAGGTTGATGGAGTGTCTGGCCGGAGTGACCGTGCGGCCGCCCTCTGCCCAACTGGCCCAGTGACAACAAAAAAAAATTGGCCTTTCTTCAGCCAGAGGCAGCAGAGGAATCTGGGCCTGGCGACAATCCCGAGGGGTAACGGGAGCAACTCGGAGACCCCGAGGTCGCGGCCGTGAGGTCTACTGGAGCATGAAGAGTTGAGCGAGCTCCTCCTCTTGCCTAGGTGGAAGAGGAACAGAAGCAAGGTGAGGAGAACACGAAGATCAGCTGCGACCTGGAGTCGTCTCAGAACACTTGCTCCAACACTGTCGACTGCATGCTGATCTTGTGGCAGCAAGAGCGGCCGGAAGACAGCGGCCGACCTTTTGCATCTCGGAAATGTGACAAACATTTGAACATAACGCTCTGAAATGCTGCGACTATGAATGAGCTGGACAAAACTTGTTGCAGATGCCTTCGTCTTCGACCAACTACCACACGCCCTCGGCGGTACATCACGCACAGAGGAGCAAGCGGAGGCGGCGTCGCGACCAGAGTGAGGTCTCCTGCTGCCTTAAGTACGTCATCTTTGGCTTCAACGTCATCTTCTGGGTGAGCTCAACCTTGTATATGTTAGAGATCTTTGCTCATAACGGTGACTTTAAACGCAGCTGCTGGGCATGAGCATCCTGGCAATCGGTGTGTGGGCCTGGACGGAGAAGAACACGCTCAATAACCTTTATATGCTCACAAACATCACTCTCGATCCAGCATTCATCTTCATTCTTATTGGTGAGCTGCATCTTCTTCAGTTGTATGTTCTGGTGGTGAACCATCTTTCTTCTTTCTCAGGCGCCATCACTTTCATCATCGGCTTCACGGGCTGCGTGGGCGCCCTCAGAGAAAACACTTGTCTGCTGGCGGCCTACGCAATCTTCCTCGCCATCCTTCTCCTCTTGGAGATGACAGCTGGCATCATGGGGTTCATATTCAAGAACTGGGTAAGGATGCGGCTGCGCTGCCACGTGCAAGAAAGTGACCGTCGAATCTGCTTCCAGATCAAGGACCAGGCCACTAGTGGCTTCCAGGCGTTCATCGTACACTACAGAGACGACCCCGACCAGCAGAACCTCATCGACTGGATACAGGAGGGCTGGGTAAGAACTCGCTCGCTCGCTCGCACGTTTGCTCGCTTGCTCACGATCCAGAGTGAGATACTAGACATATTTCTGTGCTGATGCAGCTACAATGTTGTGGCATCGAGGGTCCTCAGGACTGGGACCGCAACATTTACTTCAATTGCTCGTCAGCGTCCGTGGGTTCACGCGAAGCTTGCGGTGTGCCGTTCAGCTGTTGCAAGAGGGACCGCGACGAGGAGATCCGAAACGTGCAGTGCGGCTACGACGTGAGGAAGCCCGATTATGTAAGTACTATCCAGCTTGACGCGGGTGAACCGTTATAAGAGAAAACTGTTTCCGAACGCAGCCTGTGGATTACACAACCGTAATCTTTGACCGTGGTTGTCTGCGCTCAGGCGAAGAGTGGGTGGAGAGAAATTTGGTCCCCGTTGCTGGGGTCGCTGTGGCAATGGCAGTTTTGCAGGTTCGAAGCTCCTAGATCAGCTCGACTGTGTCTTCTGACCTTATTTGAGCTTCGTTTCTTAAGTGTGTATGGTAGCAGAGATGGAAACTTTTGGTTTTCTTTATTTGCGCATGGGCTTGATCTGACTTGAGTTCCTCTTCTGCACGTTACATTTTGTTCCACTGCAGCCTAGTGATTTGGGCACGATCATAAACGAGAAGGGCTGTCTCCAAGCCGGTGAGGAGTGGCTCGAGATGAACCTGGTGACAGTAGCTGGTGTTGCAGTCGGCATCGCCTTCTTGCAGGTTTGGCCACTTTTACTTAGTTCAACGGTCACTGTTCTGCATGCTTTTCGTGCTTGCTGTTGCTCCTCAGCTCAGGAATGCCTGCCGACGTTGACGCAAGATTCTTGACTTGTTTCAGATCCTCGGTATCTGCTTTGCTCAGAACCTTCGTGCCGACATCTTCGCCCAGATGGCGAAGTGGCATCACCGCTGACATAGAAGGGCCCCATCGTACGTGTGACAAGTTCACGATGTCTCAGTCGAAACCTACAGCATTAGCACCATATTTTAGTTCTATTGTACGTACGTTCACTCACGGCCACCGATGGGGCCCGGACCTTTACCCTGCCGAATCTCGCCAAACTCAATCTGAAGTACGAGTAATAGTAGGATTGCTCATTCTCTTTCTTCGACTAGCACGACTTGCTGGCGTCTCATCATACTTGCGTACAAATTCAGAGCTTAGAAGTGTCCGTGGGCAAGTATATCACTTGTTGATCTTGACCAGCAACACCGCAACTACGAATGTGGTTTTGTAGTGTTTACTATGTGTACCGTATTACCTGCGATTGTCACTCATAAGTCTTTTGTTAACATTTTAGGAAATATACATCATGTAGGTCCTCTAGTATACGCGTGGCGTGCATATATGGATCATATGAATCACAAGTGTCGAGTGGGTGGAGGACAAGTACCAGAAGTTGTGCGCCACTCAAACGAGGTTGCGGGAAAATGCTGCAATTTTTCCGTTGGCATGGTGTTGTTCTGTGATGTCTGTCAGCTTGCAGTCGAAGCTTAAAGTTTTGATGTGAGCGGTGGCCACTGGAGGACAAGGACACGTTCTGGATCTTGGTCACCATGGCTGGATTGGAGGATTTCTACTCTCGGAGGACCTTCTCTTCGTGGGAGACTCCAACAGGTGCAGCTGCTGCGAGACCGACGTTGCCGTCACTATCCACGGGCGCGGCCGCCAGACTAGTGCCTAGGTCGTCGACGATGCCGACGACAAAGAGGCAACACATGTCCCAGTTATCGGCTGCGCCAGATTCTGGCAGTGCCGAGCGCTATGCAGGCCTCGGCTACGGCGTCACGGGACTGTTGTCCGAGAACCTGGCTTCGCATCCGTTCTTGGTGTTGCGTCGGCAGTGCCAGGTTAACCACGCGTCCAGCCACTATCACCGCACGCCCTTCACCCTCCTTCCTGTGCTGGTGGGTGTCGCACGCACTCAAGGACTCTCCTCACTGTGGAAGGGAATCGGCTCCTCCCTCACGGTGAAGGGACTCACGTTAGCCGTCGAGGACTGCACATCAAAGTTCACACCCTGGCCTAAGGAAGTGGACCGACACAGTTCACCTCGCACGCTGGGACAACATCTCCTGCTCAAGGCCGTCGGTCTGGCTGTGGTCTCGCCCTTTTTCTCGGCCAGCCTGGTGGAAACAGTCCAAAGTGAGATTGCCAGCGAACGTCCGGGAGCTCTTGACGTCTTTCGCGAGGGATTAAGTCGCGTGCTGCATTGGAGCCTTCCTCAGTCCGGCCGCATGCTGCCCGTGTGGCAGTTGCTGCCGACTACCGTGGTCCACGGCTTGGCGCACTACATAGTCACAGTGATTGCCTCCGGATTGGCCAGATGCGGATTTGCCAAGCTCCACCGAGAACAACAGCGTGAGTGCGGCGCAGTGTCCAAGATTATCAACAGTCCAGGGCTGGTGCAGTACCAGGAGCAACTCTCGCTGTTGTGCGGTCGATTGACTGCCGATGTGGTCCTCTTCCCCGTAGAAACGGTGTTGCATAGACTGCATCTGCAAGGGTGTCGGACAATCATTGACAACCTCGACAGCGGGCGGGAGGTGATTCCCATCATGACCCGCTACGAGGGTTTCTTCCACTGCTTCTTCTCCGTCATTGACGAGGAAGGGGTGTGCGGCCTTTTCAAGGGGTTCGGTGCTCTCATAATGCAATATGCGGTGCACCTCGCCCTCATCCGGGTCAGCGCCATTGTCATCTCGGAAGTGGCAAAGTTAGTCAATGAAGATTCTCTACTGCCAGCAGCGCCGTCCGCTGCCGAATCCCAATTCAGGAGCTCAGGGATGACGGCTTCCAAGAGCTTCGAAAGAGAGAGATCCGTCCAATCGACTCCGACCAGGGATAGCGCCAGAAGTCGGAGAAAGATTATCCCGGACGAGCTTGCGGACGATTAAGAGTAGAGTCTTGTGTCTCCGATTGTTCATGCATGCATGTGCTGAGAATCTTATTTACTGAAATGTCTGCTTATCCTTCTTGAGTCATTCGTGCCTCTCATGCACGCACCGTCCCCCCGTCCCACCGTCCCTCCCCGACCGCACCGTCAGTAGATGACGAGGACAAGTGATTAAGTGTCGGAGTTCCAGAGGCGGTCGAAGCCCAGGCTCGACCCAGCCCTACTTGGAGCAGAAGGTGGCCACAGCGGTGGACGACAAGCTGACTGCGCGATTCCTCAAGTCGGCCCTGGGTGTCTCCACGAGGGTCTGGTCGTCGGCCGCGCTTCAAGTCGGGCCGCTGCCTCACATGATTGTCGCTGCTGCTCTCCTTCCAGGACAGTTCGACGGGCGCGCTTCTCAATGCGGAGTCCGTCGGTGCGGCTGTCCGGATCTCGACGGAGAGGGCCTCCTCCACTCGTCGACGGACAGCCTTTCCTCGAGAAGGCCAAGGAAGAGGTTCTCAAGCAACAGCTCATTGTACGTAGCATTGATCCTGCCTCAGCCTCGAGAAGTAACAATTATTTACCAAGCACTATTATCCGGGAAGTGAAAGAGGCTAAAATGTTCCTTTGTACGCCATCACTGGGAAGAACTGTGATCATTCTTTGACCAAGGGCAGCCTTTTGCATCTTTGACATGGCACCAAACAAGGCGAAGGCCCGGAAGAAGAGGGGAAAGAGCAAGGGGAGCAGGAGTCTCCCCAGAGGCGGTTGCTTCTGTCGAATGGACGTGAAGTCATTCCAAGATCACAACGGCGCCTACTTCTCCTTGTGGGAACAAAATCTCTTCTGCGATCTGGACGTTGTCGCCAAAGATGGCGCTCCTTTTCGAGTGCACCAGCTTTTACTACTGAATCTTGGGGCCAAGTTTCAAAAAATTCTCCTCGATGAGAACGAGTCGGTGTCGAAGGACAACATCCTTAGACTAGATCTTCCAAGAAGTGTCGTCTATGAGCTGATATACTTCTCTTACATGGGAAAGTGCTGCATCAACGAAGACAACGTGAAGGACCTGGTGAGGCTGGGAAAGGAGTATGACATCAGAAGCCTCCGCAAGGTTGGACACGACTACCTGGTGAGCAAGCTCTCCCCTGCCAACGCCATCTACACGTTTAAATTGGCCAAGGACTTCTTCTGCTCTCATCTGAAGGCATACGTCAGGCGATTCATCCTCCAGAACTTCATATCAATCAACAAGGAAGACTTTAAAAATTGCTCTGTGTCCGACTTGGTAAACTTCTTGAAGGACGATGAATTGAACACGTCGGAAGTAGTGCTCTTCCAGACAATCGAGGACTGGGTGGCGACTGATCAGAGCCGAGGAGAAGCCTTGGCGAACTTGGTAAAGTACGTCCGCTTTCCTTTGATGCTGAGAAAAGACTTCGAGACGAAGGTCTTGACCTCTTCACTCGCCAAGCGCAGGACAGCAGCGAAAGTGATAGAGGAAGCAAGAGGCTTCATTTTAAAGCTAGGAAAAGCACGATCATCAACACTGAAGATTTACCTAGGGAGCTCTTATCTAAGGTCGCGGATCCCCCCCGAGATCGTGTTGTCATTCGGCGGGTGGTGCATGGATCCCCACGCCCCGACCGACAGCATGGAGACGTTTGACTTCAGGGCTTCCAAGTGGCAAAAGCTGAAGTGCACCTGCATAGCGTCCGTGGCATATCACGGACTGGTCGAGTTGGACAGGAAGGTCTATCTGTTTGGAGGCTTTAATGGAAAGTCATACTGGAGCGAAACGTTTACCTACGATCCCAACTGCAACGAGTGGGAGGAAAGAGCCCCGATGGACAAAGCAAGGTGCTACGTGTCCTCAGCAGTCCTCAATGGAAAGATCTACGCGCTCGGAGGCTTTGACGGGATAGATCGTCAGAGATCTGTCGAGTGCTACGACCAAGAAGCGAATTCCTGGACCCCCGTGGCCCCCATGAACGATGTTCGATCTGATGCCTGCGCTGTTGCCTTCGATGGCAAGTTGTATGTCGTAGGAGGCTTCACCGGTGAGACGATCCTGAGCACTGTAGATGTCTACGACCCCGTGACCGGGACCTGGTCCCATGGCCCACGTCTGAATTGTTCTCGTTCTGGAGTCAAGGCAGTGGTTTATCAACAAAAGATCTACGCCCTCGGAGGATTTGACGGCATCAATCGCCTTCGAAGTGTGGAGTGTCTCGACCCAAGAAGTATCGACCCTGGCTGGCAATTCGCTCCGGAAATGCAGACAAGGAGATCCAACTTTGCCGTGACAATTGTGGATGAGAAGATTCTGGTCATGGGTGGCTTTGAAGGGCCCGAGGTGACCAGCAAGACCGAGTTTTACTGTGGCAAGACCAAGACATGGACTGCGTTGCCTGACATGAGCGAAAGCAAAAGTGCTCTGAGTGTTCTTACACTCAGTGGTCTTCAAAACACATCGTTCTTTGTCAATCGCGAGCGTGCAAAGTGATCGCCTTCTGCTGCGTTTTGTGCAGTGTCATTCATAATGAAAATCTCCCTTTTCCGTGGATGAACAAAGGTGTGTTCTTAGCTCAACAACTCATTTGTCCGCTCTCTCCGCCGAGACCTTGGCCGCCAAGACGCTCGCCGTCCACAGTGTGAGCAATTGGAGCTGCGTGTCCTCCCGGTCCTCCGGCAAACTGGTGGCCTCGATGTGCGTCTCTGAACCCTTGGCAGCCTTGTCCCGTAGACGCCCGAGCTCTCTGACTCTCATTCACTGCCCAGGTGCCGCACATCTCGCCCGGCCACCTCTTTGACGCAGGCAAGGCCCTCGGCCTCGTGGAGTTGCAGGTGGACGCCGCCAGTCCCGGACCAGTGTTGCTGAGCGTGTTCGTCCCACCGACCTTCCAGTTGCCGTGTGCGCCAGAGCGAAAAGTCGAATACTCACCATTCCGGACTAGCTTGTGGACGATTAAGAGTGAAGTCTGTCATTTCTCCATTCTTTCAGTCACCAACGTCATGCATGCACGTGGTGAGAATCTTGTTTACTGCCATGTCTGTTGTTAGTTCTTGCCTCTCCACAACCGCACCGTCAGTTGAAGACAACGACGAGATCTGGAGCAGAACTGATGAAGTTACAAAAGACAGCGAAGGGTTTCGGGTCGGCAGCGACAGCAAGATCCCCAAGAGTTGCAATGTTGTCGTCGCGTCCAGCACCTGGAAGGCCGAATCCAAAGCAGCCATTTGATCGCGACAACGTGTACAGGAAGCTCCTTTCAGACGATGTGGAGAGACCAAGAGATGTACGTACATCTCGGGTGTCATTAAGTTTAAAGGAGTCGATTTAATTTTTAATGAATTATGACGCAACAGAACACAGGCAGTACCAGGCCCAAAGGGTTACATTCAACTTGGGGCTTGATGCTGCTGTAAAAAAGCACTGTGATTGCTGATACGTAAAACACGTACATACTACGTTGCTAGAGGCCCAGAAACTCAATGGGCTCTTGCAACAGTCGACACTGATCGCAAACGTCGCCTTGGTCGCCTGCAACGAGGCGACAGGTTGGTGTACGCACAGTGCCAATGATTTCGCTGCCGGATGCGCACATCTTCCCGCGGAACGACTCGTCTACTCGCACGTGCAAGAAGAATCGCCTGACCTCGGGCTGCAGCAGGTGTGCGTGTCCCGTCAAGTAGCGGGCCTGCTCCACCAGCGCAGGTTCTGGGTAGCCGACGCAGAGGCGGAGGCCAGCCATCCACTCCAAGAGCGGTCCCACTTGACGGTCGCGTTCAAACTCCTGAAAGGATCTGTCCAGGTGGCACCCGTTGAGTGCCAGGGTGGCGTGCAAAGAGCCAGAAATGTGCACCTGGTGCTCAACCACGGACGAGGCCTGCTTGGTGCCTGAAAACTGGCCGGGCAGGCTCGTGTTGAACGATTGCAACTGCGGGCACACGAACGTGCAGCCATCTTTGCTGCTCTCGGACACCTTCCACACGCTCTTCTGAATGTTCTCTCCGCCCTTGCTCAACTTTGCCTTCATGCCACCTGTCTCTGATGTGGCGCCGTTGGCGCCAGTCAGAACGGAGCGATTCACTGCCAGTCCTTTGAGGAGCTTGCACTCTTGACACACGTCGCTCACCTTTGACTCGGCCAGGACGCGGCACTTCCTAGAACGCACAGTCCCGGCAAAAGTGCGGCCGCTCTGGCTCGATCCGATAAACGACTTGTCCACATAGACATTGGTCCACAGCTCGGCGGGGCCGCGCTCAACGGTCTCCACCACCTCAGAGCTGAAAGATCCAAAGCAGGGGCGCAACGTCACGACTTGGTACAGCAGGTTGAGCAGGCCCTTCTTCATGGCTTTCTCCACGAGTCCGTACATCAACGACTGCTTAACCAGGAGCCCGTTAATTTTCAGGCTTGGAGGCGCGCTCGGACGAAAGGTCAGGTCGTAGCATAACGCTGCTGAAACGTCTGGGCTGATAAAGGACATCTTCCTGGCCGCGCCAAACCCAGGCGCCACCTTCAGGCGTACCAGCGATTCCTGACAGCATTCTAGATGCCAGTCGCCAATCATACCAAGTTGTTGGTTTCTCTGCAGACTTGCGGATATTGCGGAGAAGTCTTCACGCGATAGAATGGGAGAGTCTTCTTCGTCAACAACTTGGTCACCGGGGACTGCCTTATCAGGGGTTTGAACTTGGTTTGCATCGTCGTCAATGCCCAACAGCAGACGCAGATATTCATCTTCGTCAGGTTGGACTTCTTCGGCTATCACATGGTCAGACAAGCTCAAAGGTGTCTGGTTGCCTTCCGATTCTTCCAGTTTTTGACATGGAGACGAAGTCACCGAGGACGATGTCGATGATGAAGAGGTAGAGATGCTCTGACGCTTCTTCTTCGTGGCTGGTTCCTCATCCTCCGTCTCGAGATCCACCAGCTCGACAGGCTCCTCGACAGGCTCCTCGACAGGCTCTTCGACAGGCTCTTCGACAGGCTCCTCGACGGGTTCCTCGCCACTGTGGTCCGACTGAGGACGATGCTCCAACGAGTGGATGAACAGCTTCATGATCTTGACTAGCAGTGCACGTCTGAAGCGAGTGGTACGTACATGAGTCCTCAGCTTGGGCGCCTCCAATGCAACCGCCTCCAACAAATTCTGCCAGAGCAGTTTGTTGTAGTCTTCCCCGCGAGAGACGTCTCCGTCCAGATTGAGAAGGACCAGCAGGGCATCCATGGAGATGAAGGCAAAGGTGTCACCAGCGTCCAACAAGAAACACTCGGAAGGATCCTTCCCCCTCTCCAGAAGCAGTGACCCGGGGTCCTCGAAGATGTCGTAATCCTGCTGACCGATTTTGTCGTAGAGCCCGGCGAGCTCGTAGCTCACATGACGAGAAAAGAAAATCTTGTTCCCGTGCACCCTAAACGGCAGTGGCCGCTGTTCATGATCTTGCAGAGTCAAGCCCTGGTCTTCGTGCTTACTACTTTTGATGGCTTGCACGGCGCCGGCCTGGATGCTGGTAAGCACAGCATCAAAGAACTTCTCCTTTTGCTCAAGGCAGACCAGCAGCGAGTTTTGAGACTCCAGAAGCGAGAGCAACGCCAGCAGTGAGATATAACTGAATCGCTCTTTCTTCCCAGCAAGGTAGCACTCCTTAATGTCAAGTCCGGTCCTCTGCAGGATGTCATTTATGGGGTCGAAGCCTTTGGAGCTGGTCATAATAGCCTTCTCAAGTCCGATGGCTTCGAAGCAAGTCTTGCGGTGGACGAATAGTTCGTCTGAGTGAATCTTGTAACGGACAGCAGGAAAGTTTTCACTCAGGTAGATGTATTTGCCTTTGAAGGACTCATTCGTCTGCCTTTGCTCGCTCTCCTCGTCCTTCACCGTACAAACGCCCTGCGCAGAAAGCGCTTCCAAGAGCTCCACCTTGAGGGCTTCAATCTTATGCTTATCCTTGAACGGACCAAACTCCGAGTTGAAGAGCAGTAGCAAAGCCTGAAGCTCAATGAACACGTACTTGGACTTGCCTTGCTTCATGAAGCACGAATTGTGGTTCAGTCCTCGCATAGTCAGCAGTCGGCAAATGATGAAGCAAATCTTGGAGCGGCAACTCTCGAGGTACGACGGACTGAATCCTATAGCCCTGAGGATATGCATGGTGTTGAGAAAGGCTTTTCCCTGCGTGGTGGTCTTGAAGGACACGTTGCCAAAGGACAGGTTTAATACTCGGGTGGTCCTCAACTGTTCTCTCTCCCCCTCAATCTCCTCCAGTCTAGTCAGCAGACGCTGCTTGTCATCTGGCTTGCTGGAGATGATCAAGTTCTTGTTGACAAGAACCTTGATAGCTTCCGTGGCAATATATCCTCTGTTCTTGCCTTCGTAGAGGAAAACGTCCTCTACGCACAGGTTTGCACGCTCGATGAGCCTGTCCATAGCGCGGTGGGTGCGAAGGAAAGCGCCACCGCTGCCACCGCGGTGAACCCAAAACTTGAAGAAGGATCTTTTCTCCAAGTAGACTCGATCGTTGACTACTTGGAAAGGAATCTGCTGTCCGAAGATGTCCACGCAGGCCTTTTCGTCGATATTCGGACTTTTGGGACGAGTCTTCTCTTCCACATTTTGTTTCTCGCCTTCTTCAGAGCCTGATTTTTCATCTCGAGTCTCAGCGACGTCCACCGCGTCCTCGTTCTTTTTCTCAGCGTTCACGATTGTCTTGAGGTCGGCAATCAGCGCATCCTTCTGACTCGCGGACACCTTGTTGCTCTGGAGAAGCATGAGCACGGACTCGGTAGAGATGAACTGCTGGCGGTTTTTCTTCACATAAGGCGGAAAGAAAGGTCGCTCCAAGTTCAGAGATCTTACCCGTCCTTTGAGCCTGGGGATAAGTCGGTCTTCGTCAGACAAAAACTCGGACACCGCTTTCAGGTCCAGGTACTGCTTGCCGTTCTCCATCTTGACGTCGATCGTCCTACCCAACACCTTCACTGCTGCCAGTTGCTCAGCCTTGGCAATACCATCATCTGGTGCCTCCACTTCAACAGGCTCCACTTCCACTTTGATTTCTCCGGAGGCTTCATCACTGCTCTTGCTTCGAACACTAGTGGTATACCCAGGACATTGATGTTTGAGCTGTTTGAGCAAGGGTATAATGCATCCCAGCGCGTGAAGCAACGTCTCATTCAAGGCTGGGTCGGCGAATCCCTTGTGCACGAGTACTGTGAACGCCTCCAGCGAGACGTGAGTCCGCCGGGAACCGGCCTCGTAAAGGTACTGCTCTCTGGCGCGCATTCCGGACGAATTGAGCAGTCTGTCTGCCGTGCGATAGTCGGAGCACCTGACCACGTGCCAGCGCCCGAGTGCCGAGAATGCACTACCCTTGGCCAGGAAGAGCTGATCATTGTGAACGACGTAGCTGAGGACCCGGTCGCCGATGCTGAGCGTGTGCGACAAGTGGCAGCAGTCGGACGTTTGAGAACCTTCGTCGCTAGACCTGGTCGAGGTGGAAGGTGGGACACGCATCTTCTGGCGGCGTTTCTGGCATTTCAAGGCCAGGCGCTTTGCAATCGATTCTGGAATACAACCATGTTAAAGATTTGTACTAGCGTGTGTTAACAGAGCTCACCTTTGGCCTGTCCAACAGCTCTTTCCACCACCAACTGCAGCTCGTCGTAGAGCCTCTGCTTCTTCTCTCCGATGGAGTCGACCTCCTTGGCAATGTGCACGAAAAGTTTTTCCAGCGCGATCTTTCTCTCTTCATCATTCACAAGTCCGTTGGCCACCAACACCAGGAGAGCTCGCAGGGATATGTGCGAACGATGACTGGAGAAGGCCTTGGTGGTCCTGCCCACCGTGGACTTGGGACATCGACGGAACGCCTCCCTCTGAGATAGCCCGTTCGCTTGCAGAATCGTGTCCACCTTTTCCCATCGGTTTCGCATGGCCAACTTAAGCTCGCCCAAAATGGAGAAAGACCCCAGAATGTCAAAGAAGACACGGCCCTTCGATACCAGGAAGGGGATGTCCACGCCCGACACTGTAATGTGATCCTTCTCTATGCTGGCTTTTCTTCTGCTCGTATCGCTCATATCGCAGTCGTCGCCTTTAAGAGGCTCGTACGTGTTCAACATGTCTCTGAGAGCCTGGTCGAAGAGTCCTTCATTAATGAGCAGTCGGATTGCATTCCAGGAGACAAACTCGCGTCTCACTTCTCCATCTTTTACGGGATTCAGGCTGCTGCGCTTAGCATTCACCACTTTCACGCCTGCGCGAAAGTTTGCGATTCCCGCTCGAGTAGGAACTGCGTTGTCTAGCAGACGCACTATGCTGTCGGTCTTGAACAAGATGGTGCTGCCGGACAGGCGATAGTGCAACTCGCAATCATGGACTCGCTCCATATGGATCTGTGCAGCGATTTCCCGACGTATTAGTTTCTCGCCGTAGACGACAGAGCGCTTGGGCTTCTTTGTGCCACGTGTGGATGCGGTTGACATCGCCTGTTCTTTAGCGAAATCTTTAAATGACAATCCAGCTTGCGTTTTCTTGGACAGTACTGGCCGAGGACAAACGTTACCATTGCTTCCTTTACCTAGTTCTATTATAGTAGTCCTTTCATTTGGGACTTCTTGCTTTTCCAGAGCGTCAGTCTTTTCATTCCGTTCTGCATCGACTTCTTCCTGTTGAGGCTTCTCCGTAGTAGCGATCTCCGGACTGTCTGAGAGGTCCGAAGGAGAGCCACAGGAAATCGGCGACATGACTCCCAATGCAGACGGCAAAATTGGAGTCTTTGGATCCATGACACGAGTTGTATAATACTCTTCTGCTTCTAGATATCACTCAAAGCTTATTTCGCTAAGTCCTGATGTCCTGCATGGAGGACATCGCGGGGGAGCATGAGCACAATTTCGCGCTCAATGATCGCTTTCACTACTAACATCGTTCTTTTTCTGGCGGAGGAGGCGCACGGTCTCCTTAAAAGTTTGAGTCTTTCTCCCGGGTACGTCGGGGCTGACACGGCTTGGCACTACTACGCCCAGGAAATCCTTGGCGCGGGCCGAGGAGGCGAAGGCCTCGGAGGACGATTGCGGGAGTTGACATGGCAAGTGACGTATGTGATGTCGCCTGGTCACCCTAGTCGTCGGACACATCTTGGTGGGTGGTTTTCGCGACAGAGACTTTCGGAAGCTAGGAGAATACGAGTTTCGATCAGTTGAAGAACTGGCGACGTCGCCATGGTCTGCAGCCGGACTGTGTACTTACGGTCAAAAGCGGAGAATCCGGACCTTAACCAAACTGGCGGAGAGGCACAGACCGGGCGGCACCGCAGAAGGACTCGAGGGCGATCGGTGCGCTGAAGCCGAAGAGCAGGCTCAACGCGAAGGTCTTGAAGGGAGCCAAATTGATCAGGGAGAAGATGAGAAAGAAGATGAGTCAAGCTGTTGCTACAGCTGTTGTAGGTCAGTTCTGTCAGGAGTTGCCATTGAGTTTATTTCTTTAGTCGACTCTCTGTAATAAAGGGACGAGATCTGAAGCATCACAACGTCGTTTTTGGCAACACTTCCTCAGTGCAGTTAAGAGGCAAGCCAGAAATGGCTCGTTTAGTTCGCTTTATACTAACGTAAAGTCACTTCAATCGCAAGTCTGTACAGGGTGAACCAACATTGTCACCCTGTATCGTACGGTGAAATCCACATGAGCAAGGAGGAAGAAGACTGTCAGCGCGAAGCTTGCGCCATCGCGGCGTGTCTACAGAAGCACGCGTACCAAGAGTCGAAGTGTGCAGCCGTCATCAAGCGGATGCGCAGGTGCTGCGAGTCCATCAACTTCAAGTCCGTCCCCTGTTCCGGGTTTAAGAAGCAGCAGCAACAATGAACCGGCGTCCCGACGACAACATTGATGACATCGATAGCGAGATCCAACGGACTCGGGCCAGAGCAGACTTGTTCAGCCGCAGAAAAAAGTACGATCGACGCCTCGGCATCCCAGTCTTCACGCCCAGGACCTTTGAGAAGGCGCCCTTCCACGTCACGCACAACAAGCTTTTAGGGGCAGTTACCTTCGTCTTCATAATAACCGGGATCTTCGGCAAACCCTTTTACGACGCTTTCTTTGCGCAACGGCCAGTGATGCTGGCGGAAGATATCAGGGACGTAAGGCCCATGAGGAGGCATACCCCGGCTTGATAACGATTGCTGCCTTTGTACTTACAGGTACTTCGAGAAGAAAGAAGCTAAGATGGTGGCACGCAGCGGCTCGTCTCCCTACGAAAAGGGGTGGGCAGAGAAGGCGTGGAAGGAGTACTATAAGATGTTCCCGGACGCGAAGAGAGAATGAGTAGTAATGACACAGTAGAAAAAGTGAGGTGCAAATCTCTTCGTGCTAAAGATGCCAATTACAGCAGTGCCTGGAAAACTAAATTCGTTCAGATTCGTTCACTGATCGTTCAGGATGGCAGCCTCTTTTTTTATCATTTCTCTAGTCACTTGGAATGCAGCGAGCAGCGAGCCCAATTGGATCTTCTCGCTTGCTCCGTTCATCAGTCTCTGTTCCAAGTCTGCCATTTTGATGAGCAAATGCGCGCGTACGTTTTGGGGCAGCTCGATGCGGTGCACGAAGGTGTGCACGTCTGTCAGGATGTCGAGGAGCGAGAGGCCCTTCAGTACCTTGATACTCATGACCTTGTCATAGGCAACAGTGAACGGCTCGTTCAGCATCCAGTTGACCATGTCAGTGATGTCGCGCTTGAGTGGGTGCCCCACGCAAGTGTAGACGCTATCCTCGTCCACAGTGGGAAAGGCCATAGCGCAGCTTTGCAAGATGTTGAGTACTTTTCTCATGTCCCCCTGAGCAAGCGTCAGCAAGGCGCGCTGGCCGTCGTCTGTGATGTCGACGCCCTCGGCGTCGCACACATGCTGAAGGCGTGGGACTATTTGCTTACTGTCAAGCGGGCCGAAACGGAATCGTGTGCACCGGCTCTGCAGCGCCGGGATGATTTTGGACAGGTAATTGCAGATGATGCAGAAGCGCACGTTCTCCGTGAACCTCTCGATGATGCGGCGCAGTGCATTTTGAGCGTCTGACGTCATCGCGTCCGCCTCATCCAGGATGACGAGCTTGAAGCCCGAGTTGAACACCGTGCGTGTGGATGCGAAGTTGAGGATAGGCCCGCGAACGACGTCAATGCCACGGTCGTCAGACGCGTTCAGCTCCAGCACCATCGAGTTGAAGGCCGCCGGCGTGTAGAGTTCTCGCGCGCATGCTAGGATAGTCGACGTCTTCCCTGTTCCGGGAGGCCCATAGAAGAGGAGATGGGGCAGTCGGTCGTCGTGGACAAACTTGCGAATAGTGGTGATGACCTCTTCATGCGAGATGAGCTCATCTAGCGCACCCGGCCGGTACTTCTCCACCCAGGGCAGGTTCTGCTTCTTCGACTTGTCCGGTTCCGGCATGGTGACCTCCAACTTCAATCCCTCGATCGTTGTTACTTTTCGGCGGTTCTTCCCTGGTTTGTTTACTATGGGCTGTGATGCCATTTGGGTGGATTCAGAAAAAGATTTACTTAACACCCTCAATGGCGTTGGGTTCTTTTTCCACTTTTCTAGTGGCAACTTTTAATGTACTCGACATGAACCACGGATGAGAAAACCTCCTCAGCGGTCGTGACAGCCAAGACTTCCCCAGCACGACGAATGGAGAAGACATGCTTTTCCTGACGGCCGGGCCGAAGAACCCCACCTGTAACAACATGATGCTGCCTGAGGCATCGGTTAAAGTGTCAAGACTACGGCAAAAGGTCATAACCGAGTATTGTTTACAGCACCCCTGCTGTCAACAAGTACTGCATGGACAAGGATAGCGACGTAAATACTCTCTTGTTCTTCTCCACCAATAGTCATGGGCAGACTTTTTCTTTGAGAATGTAATCAAAGGTTATGCACGAGCAGATCTCAAGCGATCATCATTAGGTTGTTCTTTGTTACTCCCACTTTCAATGAATAACTTTTTCTCTTTGTCACGATCCGCCAATAGCTGCAGCTCGTCCAGTTCCGTAACCAGATGCTCATGCTCTGTTCCTTCTAACAACTTGGTATCTATATAGTCAACACCACGGATCTCCAGATCCGGAAGGACCTCCAGAAGCAGCAAGCAAAGCAATTTCAGGTCCTTGACATGATCCATGTCGTATAGGACAAGTGTCTTCAGTTTTCTGAGCCTCCACAATGATTCAATTGCATTCCAGTTGACGTCTGGACACCCGGACAGATTAAGAAACTCCAGGGAGTCGCACATCTCACCGGTGATGCGGTCAATGCACCACACGTCAACATAAGGGCAGTAGCTGAGGTCCAGGTATTTGAGGAATGTCAAGTTGCGCATATTCTGTAGCCCCTCGTATACCATACGTGTGTCACTGGCGTCGATAGCCTCAACGAACCATCCAGGCTCATAACTACTTGGGATTTCATCCACCGTCCCGTCAACCATCTCTGTCCAGTGGTCATGACCCTTAAAGCGGACACGGCAGTTGCGATACAGCAGGAAGTGTGCTGCAGACAGGTCAGGACCAAGTAGCATGAATCGCTGTCGCAGGAATAGCTGAGAAACGGCCAGTGCGCTATAGTCGTTCCTGAGTTTCTCACAGTAGAAGAGGCTCTTGTCCCAGAAGCGCGTGAAGCGAGGCTTACGGGCCCACTCATAGTAGTCGGCCATGTTTCTTTGAGACCAGGCAACCTTGGGCTTTTTGATGACGGTGATCTCGTTGATGATCCTGACGGGATTGTAGACGAGTTCCCTGGACTCGCCGTCAGACCACTGGACGAGGGCGCTGTCGTCCTGCAGCCGCCTGAGCTCCATCTTGTCCTCCAGTGTGGCGTGACCCCAAAAAACCGACCTGATCCCGAGTGGCTTTTTGTTCAGTCCCAGCATCGCCGGACCACGGCGACACCATCGTGACGACGACCACATGGTGCTGGACGAAGGTGACTGCTCAGACCTGACGAGACCCAGACATGTCGAAAAGTCCGTGTGTGTTCTTATGTCGAAGGTAGTCTTGCCAAAGATTTGGTCAATATGAACATTCTTCCCGAGTCCATATGAGAAGTGTGACTTTCTGGCAAGGTGTACAGGGGAGGGTGGTCTCGGATTTCTTATCCACAGGTACAACTAGTGCCTCACTCAAAGGTTGTACAACGTCCTGTCTTCCTCGAACAGACTTGGATCTGTCTTCACTTAACCACTGAGAACCAAGTCTGCCAACGCTAACAACAGCTGACGTGAACTGCTGCTACGGCTCCGGCAGCTGGCTCTAGGTCTCCTTGGCCCTGTTCTCCTCCCTCCTCAATTCGGGCGGGAATCAGATCAGACGCGGGAGCAAACGAACGAAACGGGACTTTCCTCGCAGTGAACTCGTCCACGTCCACGATGTCCCTCTGGATCGACAAACACCGCCCGAAGAAGTTGGCCAAGCTAGACTTCCACAAGGGGCAGGCGAACCAACTCGCCAGATTGGTAGGGTTCCTTGAGGACCGATGGGATCAAAGCTGCTCATGACAGGAAATTTTCTTCCCCAGGTGTCGTCCGGAGATTTCCCGCACCTCCTGATCTCAGGCCCCGCCGGCGCCGGCAAGCGCACCCGCACTGTGTGCCTTCTACGAGAATTGTACGGACCTGGTGCCGAACGGCTCCGCATTGAGCATCAGACATTCGAGACACCCAGTAAGAAGAAGGTAGAAATCACGACCGTCGCCAGTAACTACCACATCGAGGCAAGTAACATACACGAACTCTGTCTTGTGGCACATCTCAGTGCGTGACAATGACGTGCTTCAGGTGAATCCCAGCGACGCCGGCATCTACGACAGGGTGGTCGTCCAGGAGCTCATAAAGACCATAGCGTCCGCTCAACAGCTTGTTACCGGGTCTACCACCGAGGGAGGGCAGAGAGAGTTCAAGGAAAGGATTCGACACAGAGTGTAACATGCTAATCATGTAACAAAGGTCTTCAACCTCAGGTGGTGGTGTTGAACGAGGCGGACAAGCTGACCAAGGATGCGCAACACGGCCTCCGTAGGACCATGGAGAAGTACATGGCAACGTGTAGAATCTTCTTGGTGGCCAATTCAGTGTCGAAGGTAAACATGATTCCAACTCGCCCCTGGTCCTGACTAGGAAGCCCTTTCTTGCGCGTAGGTCATTCCTGCGATCCGCTCCCGGTGTCTAAACGTTCGCGTGGCCGCGCCTACCAATAAGGAGGTGATCTCCATCATCCAGAACGTGGCCAAGAAAGAGGGATGTACACTGCCTGATGAGCTAGCCGAGCGAATTGCAGAAAAATCCGGCAGAAACCTAAGGTATGTACACATTCTGCTGCATATACTCGTGCTAGAAATCTGTAGTAACATTAGACTCCGTTGCAGACGCGCTATCTTGATGACTCAGGCGTGTCGAGTGCAGCAGTACCCGTTCACGTCTGACCAGGAGGTGGCCGAGCTGGACTGGGAGAAGTACCTTGGAGAGACCGCGCAGCAGATCGTGCTCGAGCAGACTCCCAAGAAGTTGTTGGAGGTACGCGGAAGACTCTACGAGCTCCTCACGCACTGCATCCCACCGGACGTCATTTTTGTGTAAGTGACCATCTCGAGTTTTAATTTCGTATCAAAGCAATGAACACATTTACCACCATCAACAATCAGGGGTCTCCTCCGCGAGCTGGTGAAGAACTGCGACGGAGAGCTGAAGGCCGAGGTGACTCGCCTCGCTGCGGAGTATGAACACCGCCTGACCAAGGGCACGAAGGAGATCTTCCACTTGGAAGCATTCGTCGCAAAGTTCATGGCCCTTTACCTGAAGTTCGTCGAGGACACCATGGGAGGATTTTAATACTACGTACTGAATTTTTTATCGGTCTCACTGGAAGCTGGAACCATCCAGCATCAAAAAACTCATAGCATTGTCAAAGAGAAGCTTCTTCTTCACGTCGGGCGCGAACTCTTCGACATCCTCGATTGTCTTTCCTGGATAGGCTCCGGCAAAGCCGTAGACCTCACCCAGGGGAAAGGGGTAGTCCGTGCCCAACATCACGCGATCCTGTAAGAGAGGAACCTTTGCATTGAACTTCATGACTGCCATCGAGACTCACCTCTCCGATGACCCCGACAAGCAGCTTCAGCGCATCCACGTCATGGACGAGAGAGTCTGTCCAAAACTTACCCAGGAACTCTCTGGGCGGCTGGTTACAGTCTGTGGCGCACAAGTCAGGCCTCACCCGATATCCATGCTGGACTCGGCCGACCGTGTACGGGAACGCGCCGCCTCCATGTGCGAAGCAGAAGCGCAGGCGTGGAAAGCGCTCCAAGACGCCACCCATGAGCAGGCAGCACATGGCGGTTGCAGTCTCGGCGGGCATTCCTGAAAACACGGGTGTGACAGCTCAAAGACTCGTAGAAACATCGTGGTTGCCTACCCACGAGCCACGGCAGCCAGTATTTAGAGTGTCTGCCACCCATGTCCATGTCCCAAGGGTGGATGAAAAGGGCCATGTCGAGATCCTCCAAGGTCTAGGTGGAAAGTGATAGTATTGGTACGATCGGGAGAAGGCTTCATTGCTATGAAAAGGTCTTACCTTATAGACTGGGTCCAGTTCTCTAGAGTCAAGATTCCACTGTCCTATGTGAGAGCCTATTTGGAAGCCAGGGAAGCCCAGGTCGTGCTTCACTCGCTTGACTTCCTCTACAGCTGCGCGAGGTGCAAAAGTGATTGTCTTTTGGATTCGTTCAAGCTACCATGGCTTGTCATTGTCCTCACCAAGTTCTGGTGCTTGCATCGGAAGCGTTCCTAGCCCTACGAAACGTTTCGGGTACTTCCTTACAGTGTTGAACATGTCGTCGTTCACCAGCCTACAGAGGTCCAACGTGTTCTCCGGCTTAGCCTACCAGTCGAGACACTTGTGTACGTACGTTCTGCATCTGCACACTTGAAACCTTACCCAGTAGCTAAACATAACTGGCACGGTCGAGAGAGCCTGGACGGTAACTCCGTCTCGGTCCATGTCCTTGATCCTCTCTTCCGGTGACCAACAGTTGGGCTCGACTTTGCGAAAGAACTTTCCATCCTTGAGCATGTCCGCCTTGTCGCCTGGACACGTGTGGTCCAGTTGCACCCAACCGCCATAGCCGTAACGCTAAAACTATCTAGTGCACACTCACTGATGACTTCGTCATACTATGTCGGGTACCTCCTTCAGGTCCGGCCAGCTCTCCGGAAGGATGTGGTTGTGGATGTCGAATTTCATGTTGGTGGGTCAGCAAGCGTTTGCTACAAATGCTATCTCGGGACTCATCTGCGAGAAACTCGTTTTCTGTGACTGAGTCAAACTACCTGCCGGAATCTCTATGGCTTTACAGTAAACTGCTCCCACGGAATGAGGAGGAGCTGCTGGCCAGTTGCTCGGTCAAGCATCCACTTCTGGTCCTGATGAAGCATCCTTAACTCAAGATACGTAGGTTGACGCTGTTGAAGACGTCGACTAATATCCACAAAAGACCGTCTTTGCGTACATACGCATAGACAGCAACTACGGACTTCAGACAAAAAACAATCAACCTCCCTGGGTTGACCTCACTTGCCACAGGCACTCCTCTCCGGGCAGAACCTCCTAGAGAAACCCCGGGTTAAGAGAAGGGCTTTCTCGAGGTTCTCCGGGCAGCCATGAGAGTTCTCAGTATGCTAAGTTCTGTGTAACATTCGCAAAATCACTGAACTATTCATCGATCTCTTTACTTGGCGTCGTCGTGTGTCACATATCTCATAAAGTAAAGTTAACTTGTCTAGGAAAGCATGATAACTATATGAAAAGGTTGAAAAAGTAACAGCCAATGTATAACGCTATCACAGTTCTTACATATCTTCTGGTGATGGAGGAGTGCTAATAAACCGTCACTTATGGTTGACCATCAATTGCTGCTTGAACACGAGTCTCTGTCTCGCAGACTTCTTGGGGTGAGGCGACGTCGATCTGCTTCGGCGATGCCCAGGTCTCGGACGGTGGCGCAAGACCTCTTCTTTTCCAACTGCAGCTGGGTGGTCGCCGTTGACCAGAATTCTGGCTGGGGAGCTTTCATCCTCGTGCACGCTGTTGTTCAGCAGGCCGAACTTATTCTCTAGCGGCAGTGGAACAGGACTCACTCGGAAGCGCGAGGGGCTGTTGACCGCCGATGTGGCGTTCAGGGCCTCCTCCACTAGGGGTAGGTCTCTGACTTGGTCTGCGGAGCTGGTCCGCCGGAGCCGGGGAGGACGAGCGGCGGCCACGTTGTTGCCAGCGTGATACGTGTGGTAACTAGGGAGATCCTCCACACGTTTGTTCATACGGCGCTGCAGACGTTTCTTCTGCCTTCTGCTCAAGGCGGATGGTCCCTCCCTCGCACTCGATCCCTTGCCTGAAAGAAAACCCCATTACGTGTACATGGACAGCATGCCACAGTCCTAGGTCAACGATCCGACACTCACTGTCTGAGCTGCTCCGTCGACTGGAAGCCGGAGCTCGGGAGAAGATTGCCAGGGTGCCCGAACGGCGCACGGGTCTCGCTGGACCACCATTCCTCCCTTGCTCCTGGAGTGACTTTTTGGTGCTTTGCAACGGAGTGGAAGAAGTGGGCACTGGGCGAGGCCCCTTTGAAGCGGAGAGAGTGCGGCGATACCCCAGGTAACAGAGGAACAGGAAAAAGAACCCGATCACCATTTCTACCACAAGAAAGACGGCGTGAAAGCCAATGGCCTGAAAAGCAAGACAATCGTGTGAGTCTCCTTCGCGGGTCCTGAGTAACACCTGTTTCTTTTTACCCAAGCACTGATTGTTTCCAGCTGGGACGTGACCTCCTCGACGATGGTGGAGATGTTGTCCAGCTTCTCTCTGAGCACCGCAGTGTCTCTGCGGTTCTGTTGGCGGTCATCTGCAGCCTCCATGAGAGCCACGTTCGCCTGTCGAACGGACATCTGAAGGTCTTCGATCTGTTTCTTGTAGCGCACGCTCAACTCCTCCAAGTAGCCGCTGCTCAAGGCCACATTTTGCTCTAAGTTCTAGAAAGCGCGTAGGTACGTAATGAAACCAATGATGCTCACCTGAGTTATCTTGTTGAATTTGCTCACCTTGATTTTGTTGGAGAACTTTTGCCACACAGACTCTCGTTGGGCTGGTGCAGAAGATGATCCAGTGCCACCGTTCGACGACTGCTGCTGCGGTTGTTGCTGTTTTGAATCTTTAGACTCAGACGGAGGTGAGGGGGTGACATGAATAACAGGCGGAGGATTTTTCATCTCTTTCACTTCCTCAGCTGGAGGCTGAGCGTCGTCAGTGCTTTCCGTGTCATTGTTTTCACTTTTCTCCTCAGGGTCTCCCACAGTAGCGGTAGCATGACTTGCACCGTCCTTCACCGGACTTGTCACAACGGCGGGACTACCGGAATCAACGCTGGAATCTTTGAAGCTTTCACCGCCCTTCTTCTCGTGCTCATTGACCCCTTCCGTCACGTCGTTTGTCTCTTCTTTCTTTAGCGGGGCAACTGCCTCCTTGAACTCGGAAAGGTTCCCCAGATCTTCTTCGCCAGCCTGAGTCTTTACCTTTGTCTGATTTGTCGAGCACTTGGCTTCAACACCGTCTTCTTCCCACGAGGCCTGGCTCTCGGCCATCGGCAGCTGGTCATTCTCGACGGCCAGGGCATTGCAGAGCGCAATGGCACGGCTGGTGCCGAACAAGGTTCGGTAGAACTCCATGAGCCTTGATCCCTTGCAAGTCGTGCCGCGCAACTGTTTGCCGTCAAAGCCGAGACTTTGACAGACTCCGTTCTCCATTGCCTCTCTGAGCGCTTGGATCTCGAGCACCCAGCGGAGCTGGTTGTAGCTGGACGTCAGTAGAAAGTAGACGTCCCTTTGCCGTTCCAGGTCGCAATGCGGACAAGTGATGACGTGAGAGAAAGAGTTTCCCGTCAAGCTGTTCTCGTTGAGGGCCGTCGACATATCATTGTCTCTTCGAGGCCGAAACACACCTACGAAGCGTTCAATCGTCTCGTCCACCTTTTCCTTGATGTAGCTGACGATTCCGTTGCTCTTGGTGGAGGCAGTGGTCATAGCAGTCTCGACGTCCACGTGAGCAAGTGGATGATGCTCTTCATCGTCGTCGTCATCCTCGTCCACGCCCATGAGCTCGATCTCCGATATACCAAAGATCTTGAAGTGCGAGATGGGGCAGAAGTGCTCTGAGCCGTGATGAGACAAGATCTCCACCTTGGCGTACTTCCCAAAGACCCCCTCCGAAGTGAAAGTTTGGACTTCACGTTGGTCCGTCGCGAAAAAGTGACCGAACTCGGCCCAGTCCTTGTCCCCGCGCGGAGGATAAGAGTTTCCCATCGTCACCGTGAACTCGTGAGGGAGACTAGAGAACAGCTCAAAGTTGGCCAGTTCAACCTTCAAGCCCTTGATCGACTCGCAGAGCTCCACCACGAACCAAATCTGGTCGGAACACTTGTTGAGCATATACTCATCTCTGCAGAGAAAATAATATTATGCTATAAATACATTTCATAACTTGTTCACAATACTTCCGTGCCAACACAACTTACCTAGATGTGGAGATGACGTTGCTGGCTCCCTGCGATTCTGGGTTGGCGCTAATGACCTTGGCCCCGCAGTCCAGCCCGGCGAAGTTCTTCTTCATGGGCTTCACGGGAGCCGAGATCACTTCTGAGGTTGTGGTGTTTTCCAGGAAGCTTTGATGTTGCTGTTGTTGTTGCTGCTGTTGCTGTAGTTTTTTCTTCTTCTCCTTTTCCTCCTCTTTTCTACGCTTCTCTTCCTCTTCCTTCTTCTTTTGCTCTTTCAACGCATTCTCGGCCCATTCACTGTCACGAAGGACAAGTACATGTTTCAGGACTATACGGACATGCCATATATGATGTGCTTACCTAAATGAGGGAATGTCCTTGTCCTTGGCAGTGTCGTTGGCCACCACCTGCGGCTCTTCCTCCAACTTCTGTAGCTGATCTGCACCAGTCTTGTTCTTGGCTTCCGGATGAGGATCAGTGGAAGTCGTTGGCTCGGGATCAATGGCAGTCGAGTCAATCTGATCCACATCTTTTTCTGTCTCTTTCTCCTCAACAGCGTCCACTTCTTGGGTCTGCTTCACCTCCTTTGGGACCTCCTTTGGAACCGTCTTTGGTGGCGCCTTTGCTACTGCCTTTGGTGCCCTCTTCGGCACCGCCTTGACAATATAGCGATCGGTTGTCGAGGTGATTAAGGTCTCTTCAGACGACGGCGATCCCGCCGGATCGTCCTTGCTCTCTTTTTTCTCCTCCTCACTCTGCTTATCGAACACTGGGTCCGCGGTTTCGACGTCACAGGAGTGGTCTTCGTCCGAGGCTGACATCATTACCTTTTTCATCCAGATCCTGAGGGGTAGGGAAGATATTAGAAAAAGGGACCTCTCTAACTGTGACCTCGCCTTCTCCTACCTCGAGGAGAACACCCGGCCGTAGGGAATGATGTTCTCGCACTGTCCCCGATTCGCGGACCCTCCGGGGAAGCGTGTTCCTGGCGGAGTCGCGACTGACTCCGCCGAGGAGTACGGTGGCGGGGCCGGCTGAACGTAGTTCTGCTCGCTGTCCATCAGCGCGGACGCCACGGAGGTTAGAAACAGGCACAGGCACACCGAGAGGCTTTCAAGAAAACAGAATTTCAACACCGACGTTCGCATCGATCTCGGTGGACTCACCCGATGGGGACGACGCCCATTGTCTTCAATGCTGGAAGCCAGGTCGTCGTCGGTAGCGGCGGAGGCGGCGACGTCCGCAGGGTCAGTCAGTCCTCTTGTTGTGGCTCCTCTTCTTCCCGGCGAGGAGGTAGAGGCCGGACCGAAGCCGGACGAACTTCCCTTCCTCAGTTCTGTTTTGATTCTTGTGAGCCTCGTAGCTAAACAAGCTGACGTGACGTTTTTCCAGTGGCTGAATCGGCCCAGGAGCCAACAGCCCGTTGCCCACTGAGAAAGCCACGAAGATCACGGCGGAGTCGGCACCGAGAGCAGCTGACACAGAAGACCGAGTGCGTCCAAACCTTACTTTTCTCCTCTCAAAAAGAGGCCGGGGGGGGGAGGGGTTTGATGCCACTTAACATTAGTGTAATAACTATTTTTTCTCTCCTATGACGTCATTCTCGAGTGCAAATTTAAGGTCGCGGATGCTCTAAATAGCATATGATTGTGATGTTGTCAAGTACTTTTTATATGACTTGCAATAATGACTGTTCCATGACTTGCTCCTCCGTAAAACTGATCGCTGGATTTGGATATTACTGGAGTTTGGGATCATAGGCTTTGGGGATCACTGGATTTGGGAATCACTGGATTTGGAGATCACTGGATTTGGGGATCACTGGATTTTGCGATCACTGGATGTAACGATCGCAAGATACAAGAACCACCAGATAAGGGTAAGTTTGCGTGAAAAACAATCTTTTGAGTAGGATTAGCTCGCTGGCAGTGTCATTTCCCGACGTCTCCTGCACCTCTATATCTTCATTGCATCCTCGCTTTCGCTGCCATCTTCGCCAAAATTTCTAAAAAGGTATCTATGATGGCGCATAAAAAAGGACAACACTCAGGCTGCTCTGACCCAGTCATAGACTGCTCTTGGAACGAGGTGAAAAGAATCCTCACTTTGCTTATAATTTCATTATCGAACTCTGAGGTAAATGACGCGCTTTTTTATCATTTAATCACTTTTTTCCATTTCTGGAAAAGGTCATGGGGTCAAGTCCACCTCTGTGGTGGTGTAAGCGGTGGTCTCGCGTCTCTAAAACGTCTGAACGAATGAGGTCGCTAATAGACGTCAAGTTTTTCTATGGTCTGCTCCTCCCGCGCCTCTCTGCAGCTGCGCAGCAGAAGCACGAGCAGAAGCAGATCAGGCAGTTCGTTATCTGCCTCGGTCTCCTCTTCCTCCAGCTCTCCGGTCTCGCTCGCCCCTTCCTCCGACGTCGGCGGCCCCGTTTGGTTAGTCGACGTCAGTTGTCGTTGCTGCAGCTGGACTTAACTCTCCTCTTGGTGCGGTCGGTGCCTGGTGGAACGGAGGAGGGGGAGTTTTCTTGCTCGGGTTCCCGTGATCACCACCACGATTTTGGAGCGGTCGCCGCTTACAGTCAAGAGCGCCATCGTCAACCCGAGAGCGTCCGAGGAGGAGGCCGTCCTAGCGGGCGGCCCGGGTACAAGGGACCGATTCCTTCGTCACCATGCCGATCAAGTTCATTTTGATCCAAAACCGCGCCGGCAAGACCCGCCTGGCAAAGTGGTACAACAGCTTCGAGGCGGAGGAGAAGCAGAAACTCATCGAGGAAGTACACGCCTTAGTTACGGGTAAGGAACTGATCTCGAGGCAAACGCATCTCCACTGCCACTCCATGCTACCATCTTTTGCTCCACTCTTGTTCTAATGCTACATCCACACCCATGTCCTCGCATGCACCAACACCCAGCAGATCGCTGCTTCAGGCTAGATATGCGTCCTTCCGCTCTTTGGTCATCATGCTGTGAGAGCTGGTCTGAGCCTGTTGCTACATTCAGTCCGTCCTGCACCACAGTCCGACACTAAACGCAGCCGCAACAGCCTCAGCAAGAACCAAAACGTTATCACTATTACTTATACTATGTGGCTTGTACTATGTAGCTTGTAACGCATGCAGTGAATATTGTGCGAGTCAACGCAATGCTCAGTTTGAGACTTCAGTTTGACTCGCACAAAACAATTAGCATAGTTCGAGGTCTCGGAAGACCTCGAACCTTAGGACGATTACGTGCACTATGTTCTTGCCCTGCTTTCAGTGCGCGACGCCAAGCACACGAACTTCGTGGAGTTCCGCAACTACAAGATCATTTACCGACGCTACGCGGGACTCTACTTCTGCATCTGCGTCGACGTGGCCGACAACAACCTGTTCTACTTGGAAGCCATTCACAACTTCGTCGAGGTAAGAGAAGCAAGTGTTCCTTGGCATCGACGACGAGTCTACATGATAACTCTTTTTCCGTGCGAAGGTGCTGAATGAGTACTTCCATAACGTGTGCGAGCTCGACCTGGTGTTCAACTTCTACAAGGTCTACACGATCGTAGACGAGATGTTCCTGGCCGGAGAACTGAGGGAGACCAGCCAGACCAAAGTATTAAAGCAGTTGATGATGTTAAATTCATTGGAGTAGCTCGTGTCCCTCATTCATTCCAGTTCAAATACAATAAGCATGTGCTCCTTTCTTTGTGTTCAGCGAGACATTATATTTCATAGTTCATATCTACTATACTGCACGATTTACTGTTAAGGGAGCTCTCCTGAGGATATCATGTCACGGTATAAAATTGACTACGCCATGCGCTACGGGTGCGGGTGCTTCGTGGCCGACAAGTCCCACAACTCTTGAATGAGCCTCAGCTTCTGGTTGTGCTTCCTCCAGCTGCGCCACGCGGAAAAGTGGTACCTGCACATTTCAGTCAAAGAATTCCTCCCTGCAGCCACGCACCCACGTACATTCTTGTCTTCTGGCATACGTACCTGACGGTCACGAAGATCCAGACGACGTAGACCAGTGCTAAAAACAACGCCAGGAGTACCAGCCCCGTCGCTTCAGCCGAAGCGCTCCTCTCTAGGGCCATGGTCGCTCCGACCAAGCACAGGTAGGCCGAGATCAGGGCCAGGGGGGTTAGCAGCAAGAAGCACACGATATCGCCGCTCAAAGCCCTTTGGTCATCGGAGCAAGGCCGACCCAGCAACCACTAAAAAGTACAACACCGATAACAACGAGCTATCAAGCCTAATCAATTCACTCTCGTCTTTGGTCATCCTCACCTTCCAGACTGGTTGTGGCGTGAGCTCCACTTGGAACGCGAATCTGCACAGTTCGCATTCAGGCTGCTTTGTGGCCTGGTTGATCTGGAGCCACTTTTCCATGCACGATTTGTGCACCAGCGCCACTGACCCTGAACACTTGCACGGAGAGACCAGGCGCTCTTCTCGAGCACCGTCGTGACAGATGCGACAGAAGGCAACCTGACTGCTGGCGTTGCTGATGTCGACGCAGCTCGACTTGTTTTTCTTGCTGCTTCCGCCGTCCGAGGCGCCCCAGAGCGAAGAAGGCGAAAGCACTGGGCTTGACTGAGGCGCCAGCGCAAAGGAGGTAGCAGAAGGAGTAGGAGAAGTCGAAGGTGTCGGGGGCGTCATCTTAAAACGGAGCAGGAACGAGACGAGGTGCGACTCAAGCGAGTGATATTTTGTTGCTCGTCGGAGGCTCTGGAGCTCAAGCTGGCTGAGCCGAAAAGTACCAGAAAAGGCTTGTTCACCGATGGAAGAGGAAATAAGTCCTCCACAGTCCACTCCAGTGGTCCTAGTCCTGATCCTCTGGGCGATCTGTGTCGTCCTGTGGTGAGCCGCAGCTCCAGGGACTTCTGCTTCATGACGTCGTTACTGGGACTATTTTTGGGACGTGCCTCCTCCTCCTCAAGGGAGTAAGAAAGGCCCTGATCTAGCACGAGGAGGAAGCTCCTCTCAAAGAACAAGTCTCGGAGGACGACAGCGAAGGTGAGCGTGGGGTTCCGTCAGGTAGATGACGGTGGAGATGCGACCGAATTCGGCCCGAGCCCGATAGCCCGACGGCCCCTTATCCCGGCCCGGCCGACCATTTGGGCCACCCTGTTGTTTGTTGTGCATTGACCGTGACAGACTACTTGGAAGGGCGGCACCACTCGTTCGGCACCACCATGTTTGAGTACAGCGTGTGCACTCAAGTCACTTACGGCAAGGGCTGTATTACATAACACACGCAATACATGCAAGTAGGTGCTGTAGCTTTGGTTAAGTATCTATCTGACAGCTGGAATAAATAAATTCTGAACCGCCATTTTCTGGGAAAATTTCACTTTTAGATGCAAGTATTTTGGGGGAATGGAGAAGAGCACAAAGAATGGCCGCTTCTTATACAATACTGGTATTTTATAAGAAGACTAGCTGAAGCCCTACTCGGCTTCGTTCAGGAGAATTCTACAAATCGCAATTTCTGTCTGTCTTACTCCTTGTCCACGTACTTCACGCCGTCCTTGGGCTTTATGCTGACCCCGCTCTTCGCGCTGACGCCGCGCTTCACATTGACCATGCACTCCGTGTCGTTCTTGCGATCTGCACCAAGGTCAACTGACCTTGATCTGCACCCAGATCAATTTTGTTTTTACCTTTGAAACTGGCTGATCTCGACGCACCTCACCCCCCTCTCCTCTCCAGGATTGTCAAGATGCATCACTTGTGGAAAGTGTTGGCAGTAATTTTTGTCGTGAAGTTGCTGGTATAATATATTTCCTGGTCAGACCGTGGCAACTCTCTTCACCCTCCTCTCCTACTAAGGTTACTGGAGATCAGTTGGTTTTGACAGAAGGTAGACCCAAGGCTGGTAGCCTTGAGGTAGACCTACCTTCTCTCTGGGGTGAAAAGGCGTTTTATTTGGAGGGAGATGAACCAGCCATGGCTTGACCATAGGGATGGATCGGGCCGCCATTTTGCGGGTTTCGAGCGATGCGGGCTGGGAAGCTGCGGGCCAGATCTCCAATCCCAAATTTCCCCACTAACCTAGAGTTGACAAAGTGTCAATTCAACCTATGCACAGATTATTGCAAATCTTTACCAACTCATGGTAGGAATACTGTGACAAGTGTTTTAGTCATACTGATTGAAAAGATCTGTATGCAGATAGGAAGACTAATGAGTCTGTATCCTGTACGTCTCTTTGGTTTGAGAATTGTATTTTAACTGCGAGATAAAGATGATTCATCAGGCATATGATGCGGATGAAGACACTAAGGGCAGAGGTATAAAAGGTGCATTTGTGTCCGAGAACTTAAGACTAACCTACCGATCAGTAGTAGACTGTTTCTTTTCCTGTCCCATTGTCATTTCTCGGAAACTATAGCAATTCAGGCTAGTCTTGCGGGTTTCGGGCTGTCCGGGCTGGGCACAAACAGGTTTCGGACTGCAGGCTCGCGGGCTCGGGCTCGACCCGAATCCATCGCTACTTGACCATTGCCATATGATGGATGTTGTCAAGCACCAGGCAACAAAACCTTTTTTCTAACATTTCTACTATTGTGAAAGAGTCTTCATCCACCCAAGTTAGAGAGACAAGAAGTCACCAAAACACAGCAGGACCACGGAGGATTCTTTCAGAAATGATTGATACAGTCTTTCATTATGAACATATTGAGGAGATTGACAACCTGCAGGAGGAGGATTGTGACAATGATGATGAATATAAATCCTCAGGGTATGAATGGCTCTGAAGGTGAATAACAGTCCATATGAATTGTGCAACACCAACACTCCCTCATTGTGGGCATTGCAAGTCCTCCCAATGCATGTTAACATGCTGATTTGTGTCATTAGTTTTTCTTAATTCCCTCACCTTTCCCTCTTCTTCAGTGCAGCGGTGGTGAGGAATGACAGGGAATGATGACACATGCACAGAAGATGAGTTTCATATGTTGTTGGGGATTAGGGATCCACAGATGAGTTTTATATATTGTTGGGGATTAGGGAAGAAATCCCAGCTCAACAGTAACATCATAGAATTTATTTGATATAAATTGCACTTGTAATGACACTTCTGACAACATTTAGACGCTATGTGACTTTTTCCCTTCCGACGTCTTTGCCACGGCCTTTCTCATTTTGAGTCGTTGGTTCTGGAACCAGATCTTGACCTGCTGTCTGGTCAGCCCCGTGGTCTCAGCCAATGTCTCCATTTGCTCCTGCGTCACGTACAGCGACTGGGTCAGCATCTGCTGCAACGCCTGCGTCTGCTGGCGCGTGTAGCGCCGACGACCAACGCTCTTGACTGCGTGATGCTGGCGAAAAACCCAGTCAGGAGGAGGCATCTTGAGGTCGATCACGTTGGCAAGCCAACAAGGATGCTGATAATAGTGAGACGAAGCACTGAAAAAGCAACATCTTTTCGTCCAACGACCACAACACTGATCCACATGTTTATAGGTACTTACAGCGAAGAGGAGTCGCGCAACGTCCAAGAGCCCTTCTTCTCCGGGAAAACGCTCTGCTCCGGGACGTCCTTGGGACCTGCATGCAAAAGCAAGTTACTCAGTGGACTGAGGGTGAGGCTGCAAACCCACTTGTACCTTTGCTCCGGAGGATACTTTCAATGGAGAAGTCAGTGATTCTCTGGTTGTGAGGAGACATTTCTATTGCTCGGCTGACAGAAGTAGACTGAGAAAACAATCTGTTCTCCTCGCTGCCGGTCAGCTTCTTCTTCTTCCCACAGTACATTTAAGGGTTGCTGGTGGCGGCTCTTTTGAAGACCTGCCCACTGAATGGCATTTTATTATGGGAAAAACCATCTCATCCCTCCATTCAAATGCCGGCTCCGGGGCTGTCATTGGTGTGACCAAAGTCCTCAAAGTTGCAACCACTTATGCAACCCGAGTTACAGCCTGGCCGGCACGCACCGGGGCGCTCCTCGGCACCGCGCTGACCGGGGAGGAGTCGGTCACCCCAATAAGTCGTCTTATAAATCGGTGCGCCCGCATCTGAACCCGGCGTCGGAGAGGGGAGGAGTAAACTATCAGCGATCATTTGTCCGGATATCTGATAATTTTATTGTCGCCGACTGCAATGGACCAGGATGAGCTTGATCAGGGACCGCCCACTGTGCGGCTGCTCCAAAACGTCGAATTACAAGCGTATGTAGAAGTCAAGTAGATGGGACTGGAGTGAAGTTGCTCCGCACTTAATGAAAAAGTAATGACGGTCAGACCTACGACGAATTAAAAGACTTCCATGATGTGCCACGCCACCAAGTCCATCCTCACCAAGTTGTACTCGTTGAGCCTGAACAGCTGTCTGTCTGCACACGCAGATTTCCACAGGCAAGCTGAGAAAGGTTGCGTCCAAGACCCTGTTTGTTCCCTCCCTAACGCTCGGTGACGACAAAGACAAGTGAAGCAGCGCTCACATCAAGGCCTAAATGGACCTGAAAACTGTCTCTCTTCTGATTGTTAGCAAACTTTTGACCTCAGCTTTAATTTTCACTACATTCAGACTCAGCTGCTGATTGATACTGTAGCTGTTTCTGCAAATGCGATAGGACCAGAGATGATAGGACAGAGTTTACGCCTATGGGGATGCTTTACAAGCATGAGAGAGCAGAGCCAAAGCAGACTTGAACCATCTGAGGAGGCCACAGATTGGCACAGCACCATGAGCTTCCAGTTCTGCAGCACGACGAGAATGTGGAGCGACGCGATCGAGACCCACCTGGTCGTCGTGGTGACGCTGGCGTCGGTGACGTTGAGCCAGTCAATGGGGAATAGGGAATGCACGTGGAATGCACACGCATGGACCAGACACTCTGTCCACGTCATCATAGAAGTGGGGTCGCGTCTCTCTGCTAGTACTCATATATACTCACACTAATCGTATATTGTGTTTTAATGAAGTGGTGCAAAAATGATGGGTGGAAAGTTTTTTCGTGCAGTCAGAAAACAATGTGAGTGTACCATTGACGTAGTCAAGCCCCTCTTTAGTATCCACAACATCATCCAATTCTACGTAAGATTCAAACAGCCTTCGGCTGGAATCACAGATTTTGTGTAATTCACCCAAATTATGAGGGCTGAGATCTGGATTTTAAGCTGGCCACTCCAAAGTCCTGACATCAAAGAGCTTGAGCCAATCTTGACCACCTCAGCATTGGGTCATTGTCATTCTCAAAAAAAGCGGCCATGACGTCTTGTCATGACGCCATCGATCCTGGCCAAACTTGCCGTTCCATTGGCACTGAAGCATTCCCAAACAATGGTGCATCCATTTGCTGTGAGGGTGCTGCTCTTCGGGTTGTAGCCTCACCTTGCTTGTGGCACACATACCGAGCATGCGTAAGACCAGAGAGATTTGCCAACATCTTCTAAGGTCAGTCCTTCCTGGCAAGGAGACCGAGGTGCATCTCATCGTGGATTGATGGACCAAGACTTCGAAGTAGAATTGAGTAACGTTAGACTTTATACGAGACTTTGAAGTACAGAATATATTGACTGTAGGGATCTGCACTAGACGGCCTTGGATTGTCTTGGATGGATATGGAGAGGAGGACCTCTCCATGAACCACATCCTCATCATGTAGAAGACCATAAGGAGCGAGTGGCACCGCTGGGTCTCCGGGACCGAAACAACCTGAGGGAGCAACATTTCTTTGGGCTCCGGCGCCTCCTAATCTCTAACCTAACCGAACTCGAACTGAACAGCCCAACTGACCTAACATAATACCGAAAAAACTTGGCAAATCGTTGCCAACCAGGGCAAGTCCCAGGTTCGATGTGGCATCAGTTCACTCCAGTAATACTTCCTTAGAATTCTTAAGCTTGCCCTGTAGTCCTCATGATCCCGCTGGAATTGTTCAGATTCCCCAGGCATCGTCAAGATTTCCTAAGCATAGCAACTATCCTAGGCATCGTCAAGAATTCCTAGGAATTTTAAATTTCTTATGCACCTCGCAGACACACTCAGGAATCTGAAGACATGTTTATTTCCAACGAGCGAGAACTTCAACGCCGCTCAGATTGTTTCTTGTTGAAGGAGAATATGACAAAAGTCTGATAACAAAACAATAACGATCACTATGGCCATTTTCTGCGTTACCCTCTGGAGTGTCCATTGTACGCCTGATACGTGATCCAGTCGGACGTGGCCGAGATCCGGTGGTAAATGCCTGGCTGTCCGGGCTTGCCACACGAGAAGCCAGCAGACACAAGACCGATGAGCACCCAACGTCCGTCAGCTTGTTGAACCTAGACCAAAAGCTGACAGTCAAGTCCCCTCCAAGCAGTACCAGTTGTTCACCATACCATGAGTGGTCCTCCGCTGTCGCCCTTGCACGAGTCCTTGCCGCCCTGTCGGTAGCCCGCGCACACCATCTCCGGCCAGATGTGGACCTGAAATCAACGACCGTGCAGACGACCTTCTCGGTAGATGAACGGCAACGCAGGCAATGCTGTGCTCAAGCACATGTCCTGAGCTTGTCATCTCACTTGAATTCCTGCGTTCCTGTGCCAGTCTTCACATCGCTGATTCTCCAGCACTGGCACGTTGACGACTTGAAGCACGCTCGGCCTCTTAATCTCAGGCACCAAGAACTGAATGAGTGGCCCGGAGACATCGTCCGGGATCAAAGCTCCCCACCCGGCGACATACGCAGTGGTGCCCGGTTCAGGGTCTCTTCCAGCCTCGGGCAGGCAGATGGGCGACACGTGGGGAGCGTAGTTCACGGGGCGGTTCAGCGTGAGCACGGCAACGTCGTACCTGCGTACAAGAAACCCCGCAATGATATGTTGCAATAGCGCAAGGTTGTGCCTGAACTACCGGTCCGCCGCCGGGCTGAACTTGAACTTTGGGTGCACGACAGCTCTGGCCACCCTGAACGTCTGGCTGGGCAGTGGCTCTGCCTTCTTAAGATGGTATTCCCCCAGAGTGATGAGCACCTTGCTCAGCACCTTGTTCTTGACGCAGTGGCCAGCGGTGACCACGTGACGACGGCTGATGAGGACGCCTCCACATTTGCCTTTCCCGATCCTGGAGGTAGGAGCTGGTACGTGATTGCATCCTAAATTGCATTCGCAATTGCTGTTCTCACCTTATGAGCGCTTGCCAGGGGAAGGACCCGAATCCCGCTGGTTGCCCGTCCAACACCCTCCGGTTGGTGCCCGGGGGGAAAGCGCCAACGCGACCCCCACCCAGATGGCGTCCACATTGAGGATCGTTGATCACCGGACCGAAGGGGAGCGGGCGCGAGCGACTGACCTGATTGACCGCAACAAGTTACGACAGCAATATATTAATCTTGGTCCATAACACGCTCAGTACTACAAAGGTCAAGTCTGTCACTCGGGCTCTACAGTAAGTATGAGAAGGACTCCCCGACAATATCGAGCCGACCTCGCAGAGTTCTTGGATATGCGTGAACGGCGAATGGCGCAGCCAACGACGGTTAAAGAAGGTCCCGTCGATGATGCCTGGTCAAGGCTGTTCATCTTGAGAGGACTTTCCATACTGGCGTTACTGGACAAAAAGACGCACTTGCAAGTGCTATTTTGGTCACCCCTCGAGTCGAACCCCCCAGTGGAAGCCTCAGCATCTCCTCCGGAACCCAACTGATCAGCACATTTGCTCTGGGGCCACTCATTGAAAGAGATCACTATGCACACTCAATACAGTGTGGCACAAAACTAGGAGTACTCCCGTCCCATGCACGCCCGCGCAAACGCCCAACAAACAAACAAACATGCGTAAAACTTTGAGTAGTACTTTGGAACTACGTATTTTGGTGAAAACCTAATACTTTGACCGAAGGCCCAAAGCTAATAAATACCTAAATAGTCCAGAGGAAGTGTTAGCATATGTTAAGCTTAAGGCGAAATTATTAATTCAGTTCCAAATTTTTGTAGTGTGAAGGGAAAATATTTCGTGACTGCTGAAATTACTATATTTTCGAAACAAAGCGAAAATATACGGAGCAGTGGCCTTTTCCGTTTTTCCTCATGGTATTTCAAAAACGGATTCAAGTTTTTTTTACTAGAGGATTCTATATTTTTGGTAGCAAATCAGTGCGCAATGGCTAAAACGGAACCTGAATCTTTGACAAATTGTTTGCTGTTCATAGATTTATGACCACTTTGCCCAAACTCTCTCAATTCCATCGCGCATAAAAGTAAAAAAATCCTGGATGTGCCCTGCAACCTGGATGTGCCCTGCAACCTGGATGTGCCCTGCAACCTGGATGTGCCCTGCAACCTGGATGTGCCCTGCAACCTGGATGCATGGCCAGGTGCAGTGCACCCTCATCATCACCCTTGACATCAACAATGTTATCAAAGAGAAGCCCATGACATTCGTGTTCACCATCAACATGCAGGTTGGCACAATGCAGGCCACAATGGAAAAAAGAAATCATCCACTCTGCTGTGAGGAATGCTTTGTGGAAGGTTCAATGTTGTGTGGCTGCAGGAGGTGGGACTCTTTGAGCATGAATAAAACCAAATGTCTTCGGATCTCACTTACTCTTGTGATAAAATTCACAATGCTCCTCTCATGCAGGGGCCAAGTGAGTGTAGCTGCAACTGAGCCAGAGCCTGAACCACAGTCACGACTCATGAGTAAGGTGGTGCGTATGCTTATGGTGGACATGGATGTTGCGGGTATCACTCTGATGACATTACTGATGTACAACAGATGTGCAGGGCACATCCAGGGAGCAGTAATGATGAGTATTGACACTGCTATGTCTATGAAATGATTTTTACTTCTTTGAATGATGGAAATGAGAGAGTTGGGGCAGAGGGGTCATAAATCTGTGACCAACAAACAATTTGTTTGAGATTCAACTTCCATTTTACTCATCACACATTGATGTGAAAAAATGTAGAATCCTCTAGTAAACTACTCCTTTTCACATTGTCTTTGAAAGACCCTGTACTATATATTCTTAGGGGTTCCACGGGGATATTTTTGGGGAGCAACAATTTCAACGTTCATCTCAAACTGCTTGGCTGTAGTGTGCTCAATATTTTCCTTGTTTTTTGATTGGGGGTTTGACCTGTCCTCGGCCTTATACATATTGTTCTCACGCCGGTCAATTCACCCAAGTCAATAGTTGAAATGATTAGTGCTACAAGTACGTAGCTATAACATAGGCTAGACATTAGGCTGGACAAAAAGATTGAAATCTTGCTGAGTGTACCTTAGGATTGCTACCTGATGCCCAAATGGATGATGAAGTTTTATCAAGAAAGGTGTTCAGATTTGGAAGGCAAAGCTAAACCCCTTGGTTTTCAGTTTCATTTGACTTCTGTTTAGCATCTAGCAAGTAACTGAATGGATATAAGTTGAAATGTTGACGTAACATCCTTATGTACTGTAGAACGTTGAAGACGGAGAGGGGACCCCAAAACACGCTATTTTTCATTCGACCAGAATGTCTTTAAATATGTCCCTGCACCAAATATAGCACACAGAAAGAGTTTAAAAAAAGTTGGCCTGACCTAATGCACCAAAAGGTCAAACTGTCACGGAAAGTTGACTGGCTTTCAACCATAGTAGCTTGAATGCAGCCAATGAGGAAAGGACAGAAGTATAAATCAGACTCTCCAGCCTCTGTCGTCGTGACTGACTGCACTGGAAGTAATGAGTATCTTTCCACAGGTGACCTGCGTATCTACGCACACAGGTGGTCCTCGGTGCAATCAGTAGTGCTTTAACTGTGCCCAAGTTACTTCTGGCTCCTTACCCTGACCGAAGTGGTTGCGTCCGCGCCCTGCTGCTCGCTGATGTACCTGTTGGTCGCGATGGGCTGCTCGCAGCAGACAGACCAGAGGCCTCCGCAAGATCCCGTGACCACGCCCAAGGTCAAGAGGCAGCTCAAGACGGGCTCACAAGTGCCTCCCAGGGATCTGTACAGGCATCCTACATTATATATTCATGCATAAGAATCACATTCCAAGAATCACCTGCAGTGTGTCGATCTGCGATGGTCAAGGGGACTGAATAATCCAGACGACAGCGACGGCAGCAGCAACCAGAGTAATGCCGACAGAGTGGAGTAGTGGGACAGAGGCAGCCAAGACGCCGACAACCTGAAACCACGAAACACACATTGTATGCGCTGTTTCACGTTACAACCGCATTTGATCACGTACAAGCAGTGCAAAACCGCACGCACGTAGTCTGGTCTTGTCTCTATTTATTATCCATTATAAATAGGATCTGGTCTTTATCAGGTGTGTCATGTAAGTCCCCATCAAGGACGCTGTCAGGCAGTACATAAGCATGTAGGGTATAGCAATATTAATAATAATAATAATAATTATAATAATAATAATGCCTCAAGTGTCAACAAAATGATTCTTCTTGGTCGTCAGGTGTCTTTTGATGCATAGGAAATCCAGTCTGCCGACTTCGTGACCCTGTGGTAGATCCCTGGCTGTCCGGGCACCGCGCAAGAGAACCCGGCCGACACCAGCCCGATCAGAGTCCATGTCCTCTGCTTCCCTACACGAGTCATGAGCGGACCGCCAGAGTCTCCCTGGCACGCGTCCTTGCCTCCATGCTCATAGCCCGCGCACAACATGTCCTCGTGGATGCGGATCTGTATACAGTTAGAAATCAGGCATCTGTTGTGATGCGAGAGCTAAGCGCTAGTACATACGGTATGCTTTATTGTACCCCTACCGTGATGTTGTTTCGGCCATGCCAGTTCTCGCAACGTTTGCTGTCGACCACTTCGACGTCGACGGCCTGCAAGTGTGTGGGCCTGAGTCTGGAGTCTGGCTTCATGGCGCCCCAGCCGGCCACCATCGCCTCTGTGCCCTCTGGGAACGTCTGATCCTTGTCAGGCAGGCAGATGGGAATAATGTGCGGCTCATAGACGACAGGCGAGGCCAACCTCAGCACGGCCACGTCGTACCGGTCGGCCTGGGGCGAGAAGCGGTAATAGGGGTGCTTGATCACGCGGGACACAGCGAACTCCTTGCTCTGCAGAGGCTCCGAGGCGCGGTACAGCGCGTACTCGCCGAGGAAGACGCGCACACGGTGCGCGGGGGCACCGTGCACGCAGTGTCCGGCGGTCACCACGTGACGGCGGTTGACGAGGGCTCCGCCGCAGCGACTCTTGCCGACGCGCACTAGCGCCTGCCAAGGGTAAGCGCCGAATCCAGCGGCGAGTCCGCCCACTACTCTCCGCCGGCCAATGGTGGGCCTGCCGCAAGTGGGGTCGTTGATCACCGGGCCGAATTGAATGTCCTGCAGGTGCTCCCCCTCCTGCGTCAAAGTCTCCAGGCCGCGCGAGGACAACTTACGCGCCGTCGAGGAGGGCTTGTCCTCTCTGTTGATGCAGCACGTTTGCACTAACCCGCCACAGTACCCGGCGACGCTGCCGCCGGCCAACCAGCAAGAGGTGCACAACATGCACTGTCCTGCGCACAGCGACTGCAACTGCGGAGAGGGAGCGAACAGGTCGAACAACGCCATCGACCGCGCCGACGAGAGCACCAGCAGCAACAAGAGCAACAGCCCCTTCGTCATCTTGGCAATGTCTTCTTATGTGAGATGTCAACAGCGCTTCTCGTCTGCTCCTCCGATTGCCTTGTGCAGGGCTTCTCCACCTGCGAGCATGTTGACGGCCAACTGATGGTGACGTCTTCTGTACTCTGGACTCTTATAACAGGAAGATCGATCGAGACCAAGCAAAAAAATGCGAGCGAACGAGCAATAAATGACTCCTTGTCTTGGTCGTCGTCGTCTTTGTGCTCGTCTGGAGGGCGAGCGAATGGTTCGAGCTCATCGGGCGCAGCATTTCGACAGGAGACGACGTAACAAACAACCAACTCCTCGCCAAAGGGGCAAGAAGAAGAGAGATTTGCTGTGAGTCAGGGAGAGCGCAACAACCGAGCGCGATCCAGGAAGAAATGTGATCTTGACCGCTACCTTCATAACGGTGGGGACCAGGGGAGAGGAGGACAACAGCGAGACAATAGAGAAAGAGAGAGAGAGAGAGAGAGAGAGAGAAAATTTTGTGCGACGTTAAACAAGATTCCTCATTGTGGAGATCCAATTCACGTCATTGTTACGCAACCATGCGTCAGTCAAGAGCATCTTCACGGTCTGTAAAGGAGGCGACGACCGTGACCCACGGATGCACCGATGCTCTGGCTGCCCAAGGCAAGCTGAACAAAAAAGACGCTGGCATTGCTCAAGTGGTTTTTGCGTACGCCAAAAAAGTGTTCAGTTAACGGTGATCCGGACGACGAAGAAGAAGCGGCCGCGGTTGACCATAAGGAAGCCACGATTGATGGATTGGACGTCCCAATTGGGGGTTGGGTATTTTGGGGTGCGGACGCCAGACAGCTAAAAGCGCCCATTATTATGCGAAATCAGATCTGTGCGTCGAAGGTCGGCGCGTCCGCCAAGGACTGCTGCTGCTGCTGCTGCTGCAGCCGCCGCCGCCGCAGAAGCTGCAGAAGCTGCTCCCGTGCACAGAGACCGAACACTCGACACCCAAGGTCGTGTAGCAAAATTCTCTGGAACGGTCGTGTCATTTGCGCTGGAAAAAGGAGCTCCTCTTGGAGGAGCTATGGTAGAACCAACATGTGGATCATGAGTTTGCAACCGGTGATTGCATCACAGTTGAGCACTGGCGGTCCACCTGACGGACGCGGGGAAGGCGAGTGAAGGCGAGCGAGAACAGCAAGATGGAGTAGCAAATCTGTCACCGGTGGGGCGGGGTGGATTTTTCTCAAGTTCATCTCGACGGCGACGGCGGCGCCCGCAATCGATGCACTTGACTTTGATGGCGGAGCACGCTCGGGGTGGAGGGGCGGGCAGGACACGTGAGAGAGCGCGGAGACGCGGGCGCTGGCGAGAAACTCTTTTTTCTTTTTCTTCTTCGTCTTCTTCGTCTTCTTCTTCTTCTCCTCTTAGCACTCACTCGTGAAGGACCAAAGCTTCGGCTGCGGGCCGGCATTCCACAGCTTTCATGGTCATGATCGCGGGGGCTGCTACCAAGGGGGAGGAGGAGGGGGAGGAGAGGGAGGTGATTGGGTTCGTGTTGCATGTACAGGCACACAAAGTAATTCTTACGACGTCAGATGCTCCTGGAGAGCGCGATCAACGCGACCGAGGCGAAGTCCGTCTGTCGAAATGACTTCCACTGACCTTCGTGGCGTGCGCATACGAGTGTGTGTTAGTGCAGGTAGAAGAACATACACACCTGACTGCGCCAGCAATTATCGAATTCGCTTTATATTCTGTTCCTCCGTCGCAAGGTCACTCTGACGTTGGACGTGTTTTCTCACCTGTTCTTGCTCCTGAACATCATTCTCGCGTGTGCGCCATCGATGTCTCGGCCGTGTGAGTGATGCTGTTGTCCGATGCGGACGTTGTTGTTTCGGGGCACTTGTTCAAAGTCTGGCGGGTTCTCGGCAACACCGCACTTGGCCGCCTCCACCGCCGCCGTACCAGTAGTTGTGCTTCATCACTCAACTCATGGCACTCACTGTGGTTTGAGGTTATGACATTGGATGGAAGTCTGGGGAGAAGCTTTTGGCACTTGGCAATTCCACTGTTTTCATCAGACAGAGGATGTGCGTCATGTACTGCGCCACCGACGGCCAAAAGGAGCGACTGCAGCACTGCTCCAGACCCACAGCAACGTCCTCTCCGAGAGCCTCGTCCAGAACTGAACCTTAGCCAGCACACGGAGCGATGAGAAAACTTTTGTGCTAACTCTGCTTTCGTTGAGGCTGAACCGCGCGCCGCGCGTCAGAAGGCCGTTGGATCTTGCGCGCGCGTACGCCAGCGACGCCTGGTGCGTGCGTGCGTGCGTGCGTGTGTGCGTACGTGAGTGCGTGCGTGCACGCACATTGACGCGTCCCCGTCCCTGCGCAGGGTGCAAATGCGTATTTTGCGGGGTCATCCAACCGTTCAGGATGCCCTCCTCCTCCTCCTCAGGTCGGGGATGGAGGCGCTTATGCCGTGGCAACTAAGTTAATGCACCTTGTTTTGCTAAACGAAACACTGAATTAAACCAACCGACCCACGCGGTCGTCGTGACCGAGGACGACCACGCTCCTGACGGCAGAGCCCAGCTTCGTCTTGCGGCGCCTCTTCCGACACACGTGTGTGTGTATTTTTATGCATGGATGGGTGTGTTTATGCGTGCGTGCGCGCGTGCGTGTACGCATTTGTCAGTGCGCGATGTCGTCGAGCAAGATCGTCCTTCCGTGATCAAAGAGGAAGATTTCGCCTGAGAACAACTTGATGATGCCGCCTGAAGCCGCTTGGGCGACATCTTTGAAGCGGGAAATTCCCTCGATGCGACCTTGGACGACAATAGAAACACTGTTGTCCTTTGTCGCACTCTTTCTCCGTTGAAACTTCCGGATTTTCCGACTCCTTCTAGATCTTCCCTACGGCCGGCGGACGCGCAGGGGGCCGCCGAAGCGTGAGACGCCACGTTGTCCACTTTGGTTCCACTCAGACGATTTGTTTTCCACGCAAATTCAACGAGATGCTGGAAAGAAAAAAAAGGGAAAAAAAAGTGTCATGGCTGATCTTTTCTTTGGTTCCGCCTCAGCGAGGAAGACCTTCTCATGGACGTGGAAGATCTGGACTGAGCTTGGACCAACTTGGGCTCATCAGTGGCACCCCTTTGAATGCTGGAGCTGACAACAAAGCTTTTCATGGCCAAAGCTCTTTGTCTCCTGCACGAGAGACCTTCGATAGTGACACTTGGAATGATCGAAGTGAAAATGTCGTGGAATTTTGCTCTTTCTCGTATAAACGTCTGACCTTCGCCAACGAGCTCGAGGAGGAAGTTATGAATGTTTCATGCTTCTCATATGTAGTTCCTCCCGCAACATGTGTGCGCGCTACATGTGAACTGTACTCTGGTGAATGTGAGCTGGCCTCCAGTGCTGGCGCATAAAGACCTTGATTCAATCCTGTTTCCATCCCTGCTGCAAGGGCCACGTCTGCAAGTGCGGCGTCAATGAATTACATGTATCATGACCGCCTCCTCTCCATTAGGTGGCAAAATTGCCCCATCTGGTGTCCCATCACGTCCGTGCCAAACCTGACCAACAAGCCATGGAAGGATGGTGTGAAATTCACCTTGTTACGGCCCTCCCACTGACGGCGGGCACAAGCTGCTGACGGAGACCCGCCCTGACCGTGGGCGCGACTCCGTAATTCACTTGGATGGCGCACTTCATCTCGACGCGCCAGCACCTACACGAGGACGGGGACAGAGACGCCTTTTGCTGCCTCTCCACTTGGCCATGGGCAGATGCGAGCACGGCGTCCACGTTGCGTCCACGTTCCGCCGGTTGCGCTGCAGTAGAAAGCAACCTGTTGACCGTCCAGTCGACCAGGGGTCTCACCCATGTCCTCGGCACACGTGTACTTCGTCGAGACAAAGACTCTCGTAGCCCTGAAAGTGGTCGACATCAGCAGCGCTTTGCTTACGCAAGTAGATTCAGTGGAAGTGACCTTTGAGGGTGGCTGCGGGCCCGTTTGACCGTACTACTGTATCAGTTTGGTTTAATGTATTTGACCTCTCCCTGCTCTTCTTGGTCAGTTGCTCAAGCCTCTGGTCGAGCTGCAAAAAATGCCACTTCTTCTATCCTTGGTGGGTGACGGAAATGATGCCCTGGGCCTGATGGAATCGCAGCAAAAACCGCTGAAGAATCGGAAATGATGTCACGCAAGAGGAAGAACAATTGGAGGGAAATCGAAGAGAGTCTTGATCAGGTTGACAACAGCTTCGAAAATGGTTGAATCCTATTCAAAGATCAAGCAAATGTGCATAAAGATAAGGCAACTAAACACCAGAAGCGTGACTGTAAGAGCAACTAAACATTGTATGCGTAAAAATTGCCAAATTTTCTCACTAGAATGAACGCGAATTTTTTTTTTTGCCCGAATCCAAGGTGAGACACGGGTGTCCCAACTGCTTTCAACACTCGGTCAGCGTCATGGGTTCCATGATCATGGCTAAGACCAAGCCTTTGTCCGATTGGACCAAGAGGTCACGGCATCAGTTCCTTCGTGTGTGTCAAGTGGGGGGGGGGGGGAGATTACCCAAGGCTCCCAAATAGCCAGAGACCTGTCTGGAGCTGGCAAAATGCCGTTGTTGGCAGACATTCCCTTGGACCCAGTGACCATGCAGGCTGCGGATGTGGGACAGCCTTTAGCAGTAGTAGAACGCGACTCACTAGCAGTCAAAGAATATGAGAAAGTGGCGGAATCTGTGGAAAAGTATCTTTCTTTTTCTTGATATTACACTGGCTATTTCGGCTATGACATCTTATCAAGATTCAATCTGTCTTTAGCACTCTCGACAGAAACTACATCTCCAACGGCGATTGTCACTTGGGCCAAGTCAGCATTCTCTGCTGTCTTGAAGAGCATCCCGAAGCAAAATCCGCGATCAGTCATGTAGGAGAGAGTCCTCACCAGACCAGGGATCTCTTCTCCACTGTCTTGGTCGTAAGAAATCATCGCACAGCGAGCGCATTTGGAATGACGCTCCAGAATGGTGCCGGTGTTGTTCAAGGTCACCCTTTGCCAGAAGTCCTCAACGAAAGCTTCGTCGCAGTCCAACACCAAGTTCGACCTGAACTGATATAGGAGTCGGGCAGGATGGGTGAACTCTTCTCTGGCACCCTCGTATGCAGAGTATTTGGCTGCTAGCGCCGACACGCTGGCTCGATTCATCAGCAAGAAGGGCGCCGAGTTCGCCAGGCTGGTGGACCTGGTCAAAGCCTGTCTGATCAGCCTGAGACCAGAGTCACCAAGTGCTTCGTCCAGCCACGTTGCCACTTCGTCACCGCAATCGACGCCATCTACGTTTCCTTGGCACGTTCCTTTGGCGCACTCGTCGGCGTAGCTCTCGGTTGATCGAGGGATCTCTCCAATATCCAGGGTGATTTCATTTATTCCTGGATAGGAGAGACAAAGAGTCATGCTTTTCAAATCGACCCGCGGCTGTATCATGCACAGGGCCTTGATCTTCTTCTGGGTCATACACTTTCCAGCCCGCGTCACCGCCCACTGGCGGTCAAACGCCAGTCCCGACTTTGTCACGCGCCAACGCGCGACTCTCATTGGCGCACAAGACTTTATAGGGAAAAGGGTAATGACGCTGATTGTGGCAGTGGCCTCGCCTGCCGTGGACACTGTGTCAGCCACCCTGAGAAAGTTGTCTCTCAGGATCTGCAACACCTTGTCTGCATCTCGCCGGGTATTGTAATACCCGAATGAAACTCTGATGGCTCCCACCGGCTTGTCGTAGAGCACGTCTACGTCATCTCCACACACGTGTCCCGCGGCGAAGTTTCGCTCTATCTCCTCGTCATGTAGCTCCAGATATCGTTGACAGGCGCCTACATTGCAGAAGCATCCAGTGCGCACGTTCACGCGCTCCTCTCTGGCCACGCGCGCGAAGGCGTTGAACCCGTAGTGCGAGCAGCCGTCAGGCTTCAGCAAGTTAAAAGTGACGATGGCCCCTTGACTGTCAGAATCTGAATAGTCCGACTCCGAGTGCAGGAGAACAAGGGGCTGCCCATTGGGATGTTTGAGACCACGCAACTCCACGCTCAGGTACTTAGCAAGGCGGAAAGTGTGCTCGGCGATGGTTGACATGCCGCCGACACGCTGCAGCTGAGCAAACCCATGCGTCAGGGATAAAATCTGCAAGTAAACGGGACGCGGCACTCACCAAATGTGTCGAAACTAATGCAATACGTATAACAATAACCTTATATTCGAACGTTATATCATTTATGCTCCATTTCCTTCCCCCCCGCCCCCAAAGCCAATCACGTACTTGCAAAAATGGCAACGTCCCGCCTTCGAAGGCCTCCTCGGTGGTGCTCCTGGGCTGGTGTCTCAAACGCTGGACCAGATGCATCTCGACGGACCCGCCGCCGAAGTAGACTTGGCGGAGGTCCGCCAAAGCGTCTCTCCTGGCGATCAACGCTCCCAGCCCGGTCGGATACCCGAACAGCTTGTAGAACGACACGCAGACGAAATCTGGGCGAGTGAGCTCAAGATCAAGGGGATTCGTGGACACGAGAGCTGCGGCATCCAGGAGCACCCTATAACCGGTGTCCTGGAACCGACTGACGCAAGAGAGCGGAAACTTGAAGCCGCAAAAGTTGGACATGGCTGGGAAAATGGCCAGACTGGATCCTTCTGCTTTGCGCCATTGTCCATTCAAGATGTCTTCCCTGCTGAGGCTGACGAACTCGGCGCCAGCGGATACCGCCAATTCCCTGATGCCAACACCGCTGGTATGAGCCTCTCGGGCGCATGCGAACTTGCTCCCTTTGCCCCAGCAGAAGCTCTCGCCCACCAACTTAATGGCGGCCGTGGCGTTGGCGGTAAAGACGACGGCATACGAGTCCAGGTCCGTGTGGAAATGAGACAGGATGAGCTGCCGGATGATCTTGATCCTCTGCTGGGTGGAGGAAGAACTGTGTGGACTCGGTATGAGCTCGCCTATATAAGTGACAGGAAAGGTCAGCAGCGGCTTCAATCTCTCTGTCTTCTTGGACTTACGCTGGAGATCCCTGTGCACGGCTCCAAGCTGTGACTGAGAATAAAGAGCCGCGCCAGCATTGTCAAGATAGAATTGATCTTGCAGCAATGGAAAATCGTTTTTCAGCGCCTCCTGCAACTCCTCCGAGTAGGGCGACGTGAAGTCAGCCATGATGCGAATGTTACAAGTCAGCTACGATATGACGAAGCACAGGGACGACTGCATGACGAGAACCGCAAAACGCATCGTCACTTTGTTGTTTCCAAGGATGTACACAATGTCCAGCTCAAGCAAACTGTACCGGGACGACGACGACGAGGACTACATACGCGCCGAGCTGCTCAGCCAATGCATTGAGCGACTTCATCTCAATGTATGGACGCTCCATGGAGTTGTAGCACAGGCAGCATTGGGATCAATGAGGAGTTTCGCCAATCTTTCATTCTAACGTCCCAATTGAACTACGCAATACGCGTACCGCTTTGCCTATGCATGCGTGGTGTTTGCGGCCTTCTAGTACGTGTACCAGGAGGTCTGATGCTGCTCTCGTCGTCGTCACTGATCTTTCGCCTTCCCTCGACTTGCAACTAGCTGATGAAGAGACAGTAAAGAACTTCTCTTGTGTTGAGGAGCAAGCACAACTTTACACTGTCTTTTTCCCAGTGAACATAAATACCTAAGTGAAAGTATAGTATAATCTTTCTTAGTAAACTATTTAGCGCCTGCATTTCTGCTCTCTTGGCCCTGACTGTTCTTGACGACCAAGTCTGCTACATCGATGTAGCGGACAAAGTGGAAGAGAAGAGAAGTGATGAGAAGATTCTAGAACGACTGCAGGATAAGGGCTGGGACGGACAGCCTGTTCATGTACGCCTGCATCCCCCCCCCCTCTCTGTCTCAGTCTCAGCTGACGGGTCCGCCGCCCTCCTCTGGGTCGCAGTTTTCCCTTGGACGGGGCCGGGCAGGCGCAGGACGGTTGCCGACTGCGGGTCGGCTAGCGTCGTCCTCGATACACTCGATCGCCTGCCTTTTGTCAAGGAAGCCGCTGGGCAGGCAGTGGAGCAGGCAGGCAGCCAGGCAGCTTTCATTTCATCCCCCCGGCGGGTGTGCAGGCGGCCTCTCACTGTAGTAAAAACAACATGGCGGCCGTGAGAGCGGACAACGACATCGAGGAGTTCCTCGTCCAAGACGAGGTTGACAGGCTCGGGCGAGCCTTGGAGAGCGCCGAATTTAGGAGCCTTCTGTGCAACTATGCACGGGAGATACAAGACCCGGCGAATCAGGAGCTCTACGAGTCTGAGGTGCGGGCTCTGGAGCGCGAACGCGGGGTCGACTGCGTCTTTCTTCATCCCACTCCCGGCTACGTGATCAAGACAACCAACCTGCGTACCGACGAGAAGGTCTTTGTCAACGTGTGCTCCGACCCGCACGTTCGGCCGCCCGCGTCGCAGGAGGTACACGGGGGCGAGGCCGGTACACGCTGGTCCGTTCCCTACTTACAGGCGGCGCCACGAAAGGATCTCGACAAGGGCGGCCGCCCTTGTACCGTCTACGACGTCATCTTCCACCCGGAGACGTTGTCGCTTGCCGCCGGGCAAAATCGCCTGCGCAGGATGGTGAGCGACACTGCCCTCGATGCCGTTGAGGGCGCTTACGGGGTCAAGCTGGAGCGTGATGCCGTACGTTTCCCCAAGCTGAAGGTCAAGGGCCGCTTTCCGCCCATTGTGATACGCAAGCCCCTGAACGAGGGCGGCCCCTCGGAGCCTCACCATGTGCTCAAGTACCGACACACGGGGTCCGAGACTATCGGCCGTCCATCACACGTTGTGGTCGAGATCCACTTGCCGCTGGTGGCTGACACTAAAGGAATCGACCTGGACGTGACTGAACGGCAGCTTACGCTGTCTTCTCCGCAGTACCGACTGTCGGTCCCCTTTTCATACCCGGCGGCAGAGGAGGAGGCGACGGCAAGGTTCGACAAGTCCACCAAAGAGCTGACCGTGACGGTGCCAGTCCTGGCGACCGAGATAGAGCGTCTCTCGTCGACTGACAGCGGTGTCGAGGCAGACACCGACACGGCCGACTGGGGAGTGGCGTCTTTCGGCAGCGACGTCCATGAAATCGCTCCGGCAGCCCCAGAATGCGAACAGTATCTGGAGGAAGAAGACCTGTTGTTTCCTCCGTACTCTTGTAATGTGTACGAGGATCTCATGATTTTTACCCTCGACGTGAAAAACGTGGAGGAAGCGACCCTGGTGAAGTCCGCGATACCTGAAGAACCATTTGGATTTTGTGTCAAATTCTGGTCCCTTGGAAAAGGGCGGGTGCCATTTACGTATGGATTTTACTGCGCCTTCATCATCCCCCCGGGTCAGTCAGTGAGAGAAGCTGTGGACCCTACGGAGCAGCTGGAGGTGGAGGTGTGGGACAACAACGTCATCATCAAGACGCCTCTACCGGAGGGAGCCACGTGCGAGCAGTACAAAGTTGGCGCCAGCGTTAACGACCTTACCATTCATAGTTTACCTCAGCTCAGAGCGCTGCGAAAGAAGAAAGAAGAAAAGCTGCAGGTGAGGATTGCTTAAGCCAGAACTAGGATTAGCCTTGTAGCTCGCGGGTCCAACTCAGGTCTGCTCACTGTCGGAATGAGAGGCCGGATTGTAGTGATGAGTATGAACTGAAACCTTGTCCAAGACTTTGCGTAAGTCCTAGATATGTACAAGACCGTTCAACCGTTCAAGACCGTTTCTCATTATTGATCTTCTTTCAGCCTTCCTCGGTCATATTCAAGAGTGTCGATGAGCCCTCAGCCTCCAAGGCCTACTTCGATAAACCCACTTCAACATCATCCGACGTCTCGACGTCGAAGAGCGAGAGCTGCGGCGATGAGAAAGAACGTCACGAGTCCGGAGAGAGCGAAGATTCCGTTTTCGGACCATCTTCCTTTGCCAGCGGGGACAAATCCTCCTCTGAGCGTGGACTTCGCGGCATCCTGAAGCAGCGTTGTTTCTCAGAGTCTCAGACGGAGCTCCTGTCATGGAGCGAGTCGTCTTTGGACGAGAAGTCTTCCTGCGACAAGAAGAGCGTCCGGTTCAACGAGGTTGTGCAGCGAAAGGTCTTTCGGCCAAGCTCGTCTGTCACTGGCATGAGCGCCAAGAACAGGAAGAAAAAGGAGCAGAAGCGCAAACGCCTGGAACGCCGGACCAGCGAAGGCGACGCCACCACCACGGACGAGGAAGATCAGCACAACAAAAGAGACGAGGACGAGGAGGAGGACGAGGAGGAGGAAGACGAAGGGGTGACTAGCGATGCCGTCAAAGAGGAGAAGGAAAGCATGGTCGACGATCAGCAGCTAGAACAGCCGCAGTCCCGCAAGGGAAAAAGGGGCAATCGGAGGAAGAACAGCAGGCAGAAGAGGAACAAGGTGCTTTTGGAGTCGGCCTCTGATCTCATTTTCGACCTGGACATTTAAAAGTATTTGCAGAAGGAAAGTACCGCCGCTGTCAGATCACAAGGACTCCTACATGGTGCAGAACTACTACGTATTTAACTTGTGTGTGTGCTCGGCCTCCTCAGATGTAGACAGCAATGTCTATGTTGCACCACAGGCGAGGCATGCGAGGGAACTTGGCGCCCTACTCCTCTTGGTGATGATGATTATGATGATGATGACTAAATTGTTCTCTTTTGTATTACTTGCTTCATATTATCTTATCCTTCCATTGGCTCTTTATCATTTATCGGTTCTGAAGAGCCTGTAGTGATCACTACTACCTATTATTCTACCTATAGCGTACACTAAATGCATTCTTAATACTCGTAGCTTTTTCATACTGAAAAGAAATCTCTAAAAAAAAAACATAAAAAGTTCAAAACTACAAAAACCACATTATGTGATATAAAACCAAGATGACAAAATGTTGATGAGTGATGATAACTTAATAATTCCTCCTTGTGTAGTGTACAATGATTAGTGGCGGTTGCATTATATGATAAATCCCTTTGCAAACGTTGGAGTTCAGGATGCTTGCCTAATGGTGATGATGATCGTTTAGATTTTACGCCAATGTTTGAAATGAACAGTGGATACAGATAATAAACGACTGTTTGCATTTCTTCGTCATCACAGCTGTGCGCCGAAGGCCAACCTGAAGGCCAACTCCACCGCCATTTGTGGCGCAGACTCGTGGTAGCACACGTAGCACTCCCGGAGCGAGGGTGTCAGCAAGCGACCACTAACCCAGTAAGAGAGCGTCGGCTGGCCACGCGGTGACCACTGACACAGCAACGACTGCTCCCTTGCCGCCACCAGCGCCCTGGACGCCCACGGTCGGCCTTCGGAGGTCAGCGCCGACTGTGCCGACCTCACACCAGCCAGCAGCGTGGAGCGGATGAGGGCGCAAGACGCTCGGAAGTTGTCGAGCAGTTCCGAATGCATGCCGCTTTCCTCACCCCTCTTCAGCGGGGCCAAGTAGACGGCGTCTCCGACGCAGTCGAGACTGATGTAGTGGAAGAGCGTATTCTCGAAGCAGATGGGCAGCTGGCTCACTTGAAAGGTGACAAACTCGTCGGAAGAACCTGCGATGGCCAGTGAATGCATAATGCAGTCTCTTCTTTCAACGTCTCCTCGACGTTGCACTTGCCCGAACTCATTTTGTACACCATACTTACTCTTGGCGGACGCGCTGTCGTTGTAACTAATCCTGGAGCGTTGTCCGCTGCGGCGGAGCTCCCACGTAGAGGTGTCCTCGTCGGATCGAGAGAGGTCCTGACGGTCGAGTCAAACGATTAGCTGCATAGTAGCACAACTATACATTGTACAACCTTGGCGTCTTCCTCCTCCCTGAAGGCCGTCCTGAGCTCCTCGCCACTACCCTCGCTGCCCTCGTTTCTTTTCGCCTCTGCGTCGTCGGACTCGCTGGCTGAGGAAGAGGAGCAGCTGGGAGTGGAGTGATGAAGGCTCTTGGTGCGGCGAAGGACAATTCCTAGATCACATTGCCTATATGAGGTCAATACACTAAGCTTTTGAAACACTGGTCCCACCTTTCTCAGGCAGCATCTTGCTTGCACTTCCGAGGGCGTTCGCGTCCATCCTCTTGGCGGCGCTGCGATACAACTGGTTGACGTTTACGACTGCTGGGTTGGACGGCAGAGTGAGCCAGCGAGCGCACACGATGGGCAGGCCCATCTCCTCCAAGTGTTCCAAAGTATTCATGGCCTTGCAGGAAGCGAAGTACGTTATAAGTTCGACGTCCACATCAAGTTGTTGGGACGATATGAAGCATGCGCACCTGATCGACGTAGAAGGGGTCGGGCTTTACCGAGATACCGGAAGACATTTGCGCCGTGCATCCTCCAGTCTGAAGGAGGGCGCCAAGGATCTGATAGCCAAGTCCAACCACCAGCAGGAAGGTGCGCGTGGGGGGTCCAGCAGTGCTGTAAAGACACCTATTAGTATTCCTGGTTTGTGCATAAGTTGTTCTAAATAAAGCCCTCATTTGGGCTCCCGCCGAATTTTGACGGTAGAGGCGGGATACTCATCCCCTGCATTGAGCACCCGGCAGGGGTCGTGACACAATGCAACTGGTTCAGATCGACCCAGCGACAGGCGCTGAGTGCGGTCCATGTGCTCGTTCATGGTCAAGTCACCACTGCTCATGCTCACCTTTGAGGTACATGACTAGTTGTACGGAAGAACTCGTTCCAAGCCACCACTTGATGCACGGGAGTGGTGCTGGTCAAGTTTAAGAGGTTTTTGTAGCGGCACCTGGAACAAGAGAACCATGATAGCTACTGGTTATATTGGTTGACTGTCAATTAGTTCTGCATACCAGAGAAGGACGTCGACAAGATCCTCTCTGCTTAGATGAGACGCCAGAAGGAAACCCTTGTGGAAGACGCAGGAACCAAGGATATTGAATTCGCGGGGAAGGCAGTAGAACTCCTCCGAGAAGTCCTGGAAGTCGGCTGACTCAAACTACAAGGCGAGGACATTGGTGCGAGAAAGTCATGATGTGAGCAAGGAGCAACCAAACCTGATTCATGGCGTCATCGATCTGAAACTTGACCTCATCAGGGAGATTGAGCCAGTGGGCGGCAGGAAGAACCTGCTCAAACAGCGGACGCCGCGGAGACCCAATAGTTGAACTGTCAAAGGCCGGGTTTTGAGCCTGGCAAATGACCTGACGAGTTACTACACACATGCGAGGTAGTACAGACCGTAACTTTTCTCACCCCTGTCACCGCCATCACCTCGCCCATGAGCGCGTCCCTGAAGAACTGGTCGGTCGAACGGCGATTGGCGGTGCGAAACGCATTCGAGAGACTTCCGTGACAGAGTCGCAAGACGCGAGCTACATCGGACGCCGCTCTGGCCGCATCCGCGGCGCTGCAGCCTTGGGATGAAGGAAATGCCAATAACAGGGAGTCGTCTTCGCCGTCACCGGTTGCATAGCCGATGTGGACGAGTTCACCGTTGACAGATACTGAAGAACAAAGTGGCCGGGACACAGATATCTGAGGCAAGATCTGTAACGGAATAGTGCGTGTCCACGGGCAGGTCCTTGCGACAGTTTTTGACATCACCGACCTGTGCGAGGGTGACAAAGACCCCGCGGGCCTTGAGCAACTTTGTGGCTTGGTCTCCAATGTGGGCTGGTGAGGGGAACTGATAGAGCACGTCAGCCATCTCCGGGGAGGACTCGGTCAGCCCAGTCCTAAAGGTGCACGTTGAGACGATACAAGTGATACTTGATACAAGTGATACTTGCGGCACGTACCTGCTGAGGTACAGCACGATGCAAGTGAGCCTTCCAAGAGCAGCGCGAGCTTTCTTCTCGGATAGTCCAGTCAACGGCGCACCTGCCGCCATCGAGCCGTTGGAGGAAGAGTTCTCGTCGGGGGAGATGGGATCCGGAAGCAGTTTGGTGGGACGCTGTACCGTTAGTTTTACCTTGGTGGACGACGAGTACGTGGACAACAGCTGCTCTATCGTGGCTAGGTTCACTTGCTGTCCGTCAACCAGCCTGATGACATCCCCCACTAACAACTTGTCGCTGATCTTGCTGGCGGGGCCGTCCGGGACGTATCCGGCTACCACGACGTTGCTCAGATGTTGCCACTCACCGCTGTCACTCTCTTTCTTATTGTGAGCGGGATCCCTGACTGGTATGATGCCCATCATCTGCTCCACCAGACTGTGCAAAGGGTCAACACTAGAGCTCTTGCGCCCCTTGATCCGAAGGCTGATCTCCAGCATCTCGACGGGGTTGGTAGCTGGAGTGACTTTTTGATTCAGACGGACTGGATTATATCTAAGAGCAAATGCCACCACTTACACTCGAAGACCGACTCGAAGGTCTTCAGTTGGCCGTAGTAGGTGCTACTATCGTTGTCGCTTGACTCTTGCTGTTGCTGAGAGCCGTTCTGGCTTTTCGCAGGCGTATACCTGTCTCTCTTGCTCTCGCGGCGGCGTACAAGGCGAGACAGCTTGCCGCTCTTCTTCGTCCCGGACCCGATCTCCGGCTTCGTGAGAGAGAAAGTGTATGTCGGCGTTAGATTGGTCAACACATACTAATGTGCCCTTCTATATATAACTGGCTACTCACTCCATGCTGTACTTGTTGCTGCCGCAGCTCTTCCTCCCTCGTGTTGACTGCAGCCACGTAGAAGACGTCTCCGTCTGCGCTGATCTCTTTCTCCCAGTCGGACTCATATCCGTCGGAGGAAGAGGAGTTTCTGTCGTCGCTGGTGGTGGCCACCGACGACGTCGGGGCAATCCTCTCTCGCCAGCGCCCCTGGTCGCCCTCCTCGGGAATCGAATTCATTTGCCCGACTAGGAGAGCCTCTCGGCGAACTCTTCACAATGCGAAGCACTTCATCAAGTCCAATTGTACTAAATACACTCCTCAACGGAACTGTCACATTTTTCTGTTATGATTGGCAGGAAGCTCGAGATCTCTGGTCGGCGGTGCAGAGCTGGCAGACGGTTGCCTCCACACACCGTCACAGCGACGCCATCGTGCCAAAGGCGAAGCACTGAACCCTGCCTGCCAAGTGCGCGACGTCGTCCTCACTCATGCAGCCCGCCAATAGTCTTTCCTCCAGACATGCTCTGCCGAGCTCAGAGACCAGCTCAACATGGACGTAGGACTTGAAGAATCTCTCCGATTGCTTCAGTCACGGTTCCTGGCAACCTGCTCGCTCAGGTAGCGTGCGCAAGCCTCACCTTATTCCAAGGAGCCACAGTCAGAGAACAGAACAAAAGTCGTATCAGTCGCGGGCAGGTGGCAGCAATCTTGACCAACTGCCCAGCAAATGGGTTACCTTTACCGCTCTTCGCTCCTCTCTGCATCCATCACTTTGCCGGGCATCTCATCAGTTGGTGCCTCTTGCTTGATCAATGCTACAGTTAGCTGGACAAGAAGGAGGCAATCAGTCAGAAGTCATCACTCTCAATCATTTAATCCTGGAATATCATATTTAAGCTATGTACACATTTGACTACGGCTGCGAGATGACCATCGATAGCTTTCGGTTAATTTCAGCCAGGGTGACCCTGCATTGAAGTGCCTTCTCTGACGAGAGATCGTCCATCATATGGACGTCCTCCTCATTTTCGCCGTCACGATAACGCGGACGCTTCCGACGCCGGCGCTCGCGATCGTCTTCGTCATCATCAGTACCTGCAACGAATTCGTGGCCTGATGTATGTGCGCACGACCATTTTCTATATCTCTCTCTTGCCTTTTTTCCACGTAAGCGTGGCTCTTCCCGACGCTGCAGCGGCCGCGGCGGCTGCGGCAGCAGCCGCCTGAGGTCTTCCGCGACCGGGCCGGTGATGTCCCTCGTCGCGAACCTTGGAACTCCTCCCGCAGTAGGAGGCTGCTCTGTCACCCCTCTTGCTCCTGGTGGGCGTGCTCTTGCGCTTGTTCTCGAACTCGAGAGCGTCATAGTAGTCCGGTTTCTCACGCTTCACACGTTCGGAACGCCGACGTTCGAGATGCGCGTCGGCCTCGCTCGACTCTGAAGGGGAATCACCGCCTTTGTCTCCGCTGTTCAAGAAGAAGTCAGCTCCACAGACGGTGCCTGGAGAGGAGAGGACGTCGAATGAAAAGGAGAAGATGAAGAAAAGCTATGAATGACACGTCTTACAGATCCTGCAGGCGACCGGCGAGGCGCCTCCACACTCTTCACATTGCTTCTTGACTCCACCACCGCGGCCGCCTCCACCGCCTCCGCCCCCGCCACTGCGTTCCTCTCCTCCGGGAAGTCCGTCTCCGCCGGAGGTGGAGCTTGACCGTGACTTGGGCATGACCCAAGCTAAAGTTGAGTCTGACCTGAAGTGGTGACCTCTGGTAAAGAAACTATTTTGATTTATGCTTCAGTGTTGAACCAACCTTGGTTTTGCTAATATTTTCGCTTATGTTTGCCTTAAAAAAAAAAAGGGAGGTTTTGGACCGCTCTGTATAGTTGACGCTTGAGTCGAAGCAGCTGAAGGAATAACTTAAATGTAAACAAAGTCACCCTCTCGGCCTCGGCCATCCCAGAGCTTGTGGCAACCGATTTCAAGTCTTCACCATGCTGCAGTCCACGCTCATGAGGTTGGGCGCGGTCGTCCAGTTCACGCCTTCTTCTCTTTCTTGGTGAGTTTTTTTTGGGGCATTGGGATCAGGCTGGACGCGCCTTGGCAAGAAGGTCCCCTCTCCCCGCCAAGGTAGATTAACGCCCTGTTCTATGCGTCTTCTTTTCAGTCGGTCGCTGTACTGTCATCGCGCAGCCATCGCCAGCGTCAAGAGGGAGACCGTGGTGAAGACGTATCCGACGATGCTCGTGTTACCGGACGGAGCCACCATTAGGGTCAGGTACAGCACACCGAGGAGAATCGTCAAGGTGAGATGGGAACACTTGGTGCGTGAACCATACGCGGTCGTCTTCAGCGGCAAGACTTGTCTTACAGCTGCCGATAACCCTCGAGAACGCAACGAAGGAGGACATCAGGCGAATCAAATATCTCAGAAGGCCAAGGGAGTCGAGGGAGAAGTCTGAGGAAATCAACTTGGTGTTTGATCCTCTGGCATATCTCAAAAAGTAGGACAACTTTTGAAAAGAGTCCTTGAAAGCAGTTACAATACGAGTAATATCTGGCGGGACAGTCTGTACCGTTTAATTCTAAGAGGCTAGTACAGCAAAATAACCATCGTATGTAGATGCTATAGCACTTTGTATCGACCTTTGTTTATGTGTTGCATGCCGGACGTCTTCATCTTGAGCAGTTCTTCCTTCAGGAGTCTGGTAATTTCCACTTTGGCCTTCTGTACTGCCAGCTCGCTGGTGCTTTCGATAGCCAGGAACAACTTCCTCTCCCCTTCTGGGACTGGCTTACCAGGCAAGAAGTACGTGCCTCGCACTGTGATGCCGGCATCCGAATATTCGCTGATTTGAGCCAGCGCCTCCTTCGACGTCACCTTCCAGCGCGCCTGCTGCGGGAAATCATTGATTAGGAGCTCCTCCTCGAACTTCTTGAAGCCTTGCTCGGCATCGACCGGCGCTGCCTCCTCCATCGGTTGATAGTTAAGCTTCGCGTTCAACTTGGCGGCCAAGTGATCGGCCACAGTCTTAGCAGTGATAAGCGGCTGCCCTTGCTTTCCTGTCAGGTACGACTCTGCCGCCTGCTGGGAAGCGCCCTTCGGATTGTTTTTCAGAGTGATCTTGGACGCCAGCCGCTTTGCTAGCTCAAGCTTGTCTGCGACGGATGATTTCGCGCCACCCTCCTGGGAACCGGGGGCCACATTCACACCGGTAACTAGGCCCGTTGCGGCGGCCTCGGAGGCCGACACGGTCTTGACCGAGCGTTTGGGATCAAGCAAGGCCTCGATCTGCTGGTCTATCTCCTGCTCCACGTCTTCATCGTCACTGTCCTGGAGTCCGAACACGGTCTTCTGGAACTTCTTTTTCTCCGTGGTGTACGTGGCCTCGGACTCGTCAAATTTGAAACCAGAGCCACCAAATCCACCACCACTCTTGACCGTTTTCCCGTCTTCGGCTGCCTTTGCCTTGTACTGGTCCCACAATTGCCTGAGTTCAGCAGGTACGAGGGCGTCCGACAGTTCCATGGCTTTGATGATGTCTCCGGCATAGCGCCCCTGCTCCGGCGTTAAAAAGGTAGTCGCAAACCCTCTGTTGCCCGCGCGACCAGTGCGTCCACAGCGATGTACGTAGTCCTCGTAATGGTTGGGGCAGTCATAGTTGACGACGAGCACCAACTCCTTGACGTCAAGGCCACGAGCACAAACGGATGTGGCGACTAGGACGTTGATTTTGCCTGCCTTGAAGTCAGTGATGGTACTGTCCCGGTCGTACTGGTCAATGCCGCCGTGTAAAGAGCTCACGGAGGTGTAACTGGCATTCATAAGGTCCTTAAGCAACGAGTCTGCGTGCTCCTGCTTATCCACGAACACGATGACGCGGCCATCACCCGCACGTTGCCCCAACACCTCTAGCAACTTGAGAAACTTTTGCTCCTCCTCCACGACGTGCACACTCTGCTCGATATCTTTGCAGACGACGCTGCGACCCCCCACGGTTACCTCGACTGGCCGGATAAGGATTCTTCTTGCCAAGGCCTCCATCTGACGTGGGAAGGTGGCGCTGAACATGACCATCTGCTTATCCGGACGACAGTTGTCAATGATGCGCATGACCTGTGGCTCGAATCCCATGTCAAACATTCGGTCTGCCTCGTCAAGCACAACGTACGTCACCCTATGGGTGTTCGTCACCCTCCCGGAATTGGCAGCGAGCATGTCAATCATCCTGCCGGGCGTGCACACGATGACTTCTGCTCCACGTTTCAGTTCGGCGATCTGTTCCGAGATCCCTGTACCGCCATATACGCACACACTGCGAATTCCTCGCAGGGCGCGCTGAAACTTCTTCACCTCTCGCCCGATCTGCATGCACAGCTCGCGCGTTGGAGTCATAATGATGGCGATGGGTCCGTCGCCTTCTTCTAGCTCGGGCTGCGCCATGATATGTCTGAAGAGTGGCAGGAGGAAGGCCAACGTCTTGCCGCTGCCCGTCTTCGCTATGCCGATCATGTCGCGGCCGGACATGACGATGGGAATGGCCTGGGCCTGGATCGGGGTCGGCTTCTCGTAGCCGTTTTTCTTAAGTATTTCGAGAACTTTATTGCTCACTCCACACTGTGGCCAGGACTTGATGGGCTTGGGCACATTTTTCCCCTTCACTTTAATACCTTCCAATTCGCTACGGTACTCCTCCACCTCAGCCGGAGTCATGCGCGCGATCTCGGGCACCTCGCGATAGAAGTCTTTCACGAAAGGAAGATACACGATTTTGTTGTGGTCAATCTTGATCAGGTCCTTCTTGCCTTTGTTCGCTAGTCCCTTGACGGCGTCCTCAAGGCTCACTTCATTGTCATCCTCGCTAGAATACTCCAAGCCATCTTGGTTCTGCTCCACCAGCTCCCCTCGCTTGAGCACTCCGCTCTCGTCTCGCTTCTTTGCAACGCCGGTCATGATGACGAGTCCCTTTTTCTTTTTGCCATCGATGTCTGCGGCCGAGCTGCTGCCCTCGGCCTTAACACCCTTGACAACTCCGCCGCGAATCTTCTTGACTTCCTTCTGCACCTCTGCCATGTAGGCATCGAGAGGGTCTTCTTCCTCCTCCTCAGCGTCCTCCTTTTTGACAGTGTCGCCGTCTTCCTCGTCATTGTCATCCTCCAGACTCCATTTCTTAGCGCCGTCGGCCTTGGGAATATCTAAATTGGCCATGATTCCGTCGCGAGCAGCCGCCGCCTCTCGCAACTTCTTCTCCGCTCGCCACTGAAAAAGTAGAAACTATTCTCATTCAACCGTAAGAACAACAACTCCATCTTTTTACCTTCTCTATCCTTTCCCTTCTCTTTTGCATTTCTTGTTCCAAGCGCTCTTGTTCCTTGTCCTTGTCGAGTGCTTTGGAGTCAAAGCCGGCGTCGCCTTCCTCGGAGTCCTTTTCAGCCTTCAGGGTCTTGGTCTCACGCTCGTCGCCGACCCCTCGTTCGCGCGATCGCTTCCGTCGGTCGCGGTCCTGCTCTCTACGCCGCTCTCGACTGCGGCTGCGACTGCGGCGGTTCCGGTCGCGAGACCGAGACCGGCGACGATGTCTGTCCCTGCTTCGTGATCGCCGCCGCCGTTCGCGGCGTCTCTCTGGACTGCTTGAAGGAGAGCGGCGGTGACGTCGTTCTTTGCCCATGATCACCGACGCCGACGCCAACGACTGGGAGAAGGTGAACAACAAGAAGGAATGGGCTTAACGTTTGTTGCGGTTGTGGCGCTCTCAGAAGGGAAAACGTTGCCACCGGTCTATTCGAGCACGCTACGAGTCACTGCAGAAACACGTCTACTTGACGTCAAAGACGACAGAACAATGGGAACCCTGAAAGAGAGCCGAGGAGGCAGGGGGTACATGCGGTGCACAAGAAACAGCGCCGCGAAGAAAACAGAAAAATGTCTGGAAACCCTGGCGAGGAAAGTTGAAAGAGAGAAATCCCGAAAAGGTCCCGAGCAAAGGCTTTCTCCTTGCCAGCGAGTGAGGTCTCCTCGATGGCCGCCACGGAACTCGTGCTTGTCCGGAGGGAGCAATTGACGCTCAGCTGGGCACCGAGCGCGTGAAACGGTTGGGGAGGACGGAGCAAATGGAGGACGTATCGGTCATGTAGGCTCTTCTCGAGAAGCGACACCTCCTTCTCGTGACTGAAGAAAGATGGAAGGCCTCGAAGAAGAGGACGAAGAGGTGGTGTTTGAGGGATCGCCAATCCACGAGCATCTCAAACGTGAAGGACTCATGACGGAAGGGGAGGCTGCCGCCCAGGCTGCGCGTGTCAAAAGTCCTTCGCTGAGACGTCACCGTCAAAAGACCCGAGATCTGTGTCGCAAATGGCCGACGGGTGTATCTGATGAGAAGTTGGAGGTTGATGTGGCCCAAAGACTTCTGGCAAGCGAGCTTCTGATCCAGGAGGACGAGGACTTTCTCAACAATTTCATCCTGACGGAGGAGGCTCTGGCTTTGGCATCCCAGACCGCCACCGACGGCGACGTCAAGGCAGGCAGCGGCCGTGGTCTGCTAGGTGGTGACGCACTCTTCATCTCTGGCAGCCTGGCTGCGGCTGCCACCACCGTGCTCTTTCTGTCTGAACGCACGCAGCTGGCGGCAGCCGTGGCGGCGGCGTTGCCCACTGCATTAGCCATGGCCACGGCGGTCACAGGAGCCCTCGCCGACGACGAAAGTACAAAGGCCGCAGAAAAGCTTGAAGGCGAGAGGCGACAGTTCGAGGCGCTAGTAGATCAGTTGCTGGAGGACATGAAATCGTTCAAACAGCTGGTGCGTAAGTCGCTGAACCTGTTGCAAGGCATGGAGCTCATGCAGTCGGGGTACATGTTCGCGGTCGACTCAAACACCGGAGGACCTGTGACTGTAGGCGAAGGCTGCCTCACGAAAGCGATAGTGGATCGAGCGAGCTTTCCAGCTCTCAGAAAGGCGACCTATTATGCTACAGTGGAATTGATCAAGGCGTACAGGCAGTCCGTGGAAAAACTGATGGAGGTCAGTCCTCTAACAGATCACGTCGACCTCAGAGACCACTACATTGCCTTCATCGACTTGAAGAACTTCGGCATCAGCGATGAACTCTTGTCCGGGGACCCGAAGCGTCCAATTACTGTAGGCGAGCTGAAGGACGTCGCGCAGCTCGGGTTGATACAGCAGTCAGAGTACCTGAGGCGGTTCGCCCTCGCTTTCGCTTCCAAGGTGAGGGAAGACAACGTCCTCAATAAAGACGGCCTGCTGGAACAAGTAAAAGATTTAATTGGAACCTTGAACAAGATCAACTCCAAGCTGACTCGAGTATTCGAGTACCACCAGGCCATGGGAGTCATTCCAGAAAAGAAAAAACATTCCCTTGCATTTAAGCAACAACAAAGTGCCGAACTTATACCTCTAAGGAGCGTATACACTTCTCTCTTCAGCACCGGTCTTCACTTACAGAACTCCCTTCTTAAGGTTCGGCAGTTGGAGAAGACGTTTGACAAGATCGAGAAACAAAAAGCTAAAGAGGCGGAGGCGGCGAGTGCTGTGCTGCCTTCCGAAGAACACCTCGCAGAATGGTTTAAGGGGTTCCAGACGATTCAGAAGGAGTTGAACGCATGTGTGGGCTGCCTGGATGACGGCATGTCGTCGATCCAGTTTCTGACGGAGCCGGATGAGCAAAAGAAAAGTCCGACAGCTACGAAGAGTAGTCAGAGTCAAACGAGCGATCATACTGCTGCCTCATCACTCCTCCAGAGCGACAAGTCCGTCCTGGTCAAAAGTGATGATCCCCCAAGAGCGTATGAGGACGAGGTGTTTGAGGCCGTCATATGTGATACTGATGTCGCCGGAGAAGAAGCTGCCCTAGAGTCGGAGGACAAAAAGAAGCTGTACGACGATAGGCGTTACTCGAAGAAGCTCCTAGAGGAGCTGAGGTTGGTGCTCGCCAAAAGAGCTGCAGAACGAGAAAGGAGAGAAGCATTGGCTCTGGCCAAGAAGAACGGTGACAACGGCGACGGTGAACCTAATGGTCCCAACGAATGTAATGAAGACAAGTCTATTGCAACAGATGCGTTCATATTAGGAGATTGTGAAAAAGACTGCAATGCGACGCCAAACGCATTTGAGGATTCCTTCAGTAATGTCCTGATTCCTCCTCTTCCCACCGAAGTCGAGCATGATCTCCTTTCTTCCCCTGACAATCATTCACCGTCTTCAGCATCATCGTCGTATTCCACTTCATCTTCGAGCAGTGGTCGGGCTACAGTCAAGTCATTCTCCAAATTGCCCTCCAGCAGTGGCCACGAGATCCCAACTAGCATTAGCGGTCAGAGACTGGTAGATGAAGGTGCCGACAGCAGTGATAGCAGCAGTTCCTCCACGTATGAGGACCATGACGAGGATGAAGAATGTGAGGACGAAGAAGATGTAGGCCTTCGTATGTGCCAGGGAGATGGACCCACTCGGCCGCTCAGATCCAGCCCATTGTTGAATGCAAACAGTGAGGGCAAAGACGGCAGCTTGTCCGAGTTGCGTGTCAGCGTCAGTTCTCCGGACATCAGTCGACTGGCTGGAGAGGAGGAGTCCAACAGTCCATACGTAAGTCTCGAGAGGCTGCTGCCCGCTCCTTCGCGCAGCTCGAACCCGGATTCCTCTCCGGAGAGCGCGGACAGCGCTGACGAAGCTGTGCGACCCCTCCGGACGTTCAGGCGGCCGCTGCGTCCGGCTGCCGCCAAGGCCAAGCGAGCTCGCAATCGCACGGTTGCCCTAAGAAATGGTGCGTTGTCGTCAGCAACCACTAAGAACGAAGACGATGGTGACGGCAGGGACGGATTCGTCTTGGGCGGAACTTACGTGGCCAAGAACGACTCGAAGGATAACCCTCTGTTTGTCCCCGAGAGGCTCGCTGGCTTTGACGCATCCATTGCCGCTGAAGCTGCTAGGCGTGCCCTCAAAGAACTCAATGGAGTTGCATCAGTGCCAAAGAGAGAGGAGGAGGTCTTTGGCTCAGACTCGGATTAACCTCTTTAGTCCCGTGTATGTACTGTAGTACATTAACTGCATTTCCGTATCTGCTCGCGAGTACAGTTGTTGATATTTACTTAGCTCTATCATTGAAAAAAATCACAATTGTTAGCATTACATTGCCTGCACTGTACATTATCTTGACTGACTGACAACTTGTACTAAATAACAAGGTTTCGTAATCGCCAGGATTTGGAGATCTCCTGGTCAGACATTGGCGCACGCACTAGTCTATGACGAGGCTGTTTTCAAAAAGACCAACTAAATTCCTCACTGGCCACCGAGGGCGCCGAGTTCCCGGCCTCTTCCTTCTTTTGAGTAGTCAACTTTGAGGTGGGGTCAATGGACTTCACTGACTCCAGGATGGAGGACAGGGACATCGCCGTTTTCTTTAGCTGTTTCAGGAACGGATGCACCGTGAGCTGATCTGCCGACGGCCGCAAGTCCGTGTCAAGCTGACAACAGACCATGACGAAGTCGTGGAAGCTCTCAGAGAAAGTTCTGCGGGCGTAGATCGTCTCACGGCCGATCATGTTGTAGCTGCCCACGCTAGCTCCAACGCCAGAATCTGTAGGTTGATCGGCTGGAAAAAGGATACAACAACCACCATACAGGATGCGACGAAATTGACTGCCGGTGGGTACATCTTCGGCAAGATGTTTCTGTCAAGCAAAATTCATCGCAATACTTCAAACCTCTTGGTGTTTTGCATGCTAGACTGCATCAAACTGGTTGAAGAAGAGAAGGATCTCACGAAAGTCGAGAAAGCTGTATCGCGTCACTGACGCCTTACACCCTGAGAAATGCCTTAGCCACAAAGTAAGCACATACTTAAATATCCTTCGGGTTGCTGCTGATGCTGTTGGGTCTGGGGCGTGAACGTGGTGGAGTCGATGAGCTTTGGGGAGGAGCCGCGAAATTTCTCCAGCAGCATGAGCGTAGTGGGCATTTCGGCAAAGGGGACCAAGCCGTTGGCGCACTCGCACGCAGTCACACCTAGGCTGTAGATATCAGTCTTCTCGTTGTACCCCAGCAAGTTCTATAGGTGACGAGTGGTATACCGGTAATGGAGCACAGCAGCTAACGTCAAGGTCTCACCTGGTGCATGATTTCCGGGCTGAGCCAGTTGAGGTTCGTTTGCGCCATGTGGATGGGGTAATCATACCTGTCTTGTAGTCCCTGTCCAGCCTCGATGAGAGAACAGGAGTAGCGCAATCCACTTAATCTGGCGGTGCCAGAGTCAGAGAGGAGGATGTGACTGGCGCGTACGCTGCGGTGAACAATGGCCTGTAATTCATGGAGCTGATGATAACTTATTGCTTCTTATACGTACGTAGCTCATAGATGTGGAGCTAAGGTACAAAGAGATAAAATCAACTCAGCAACATCTTTTTTTTCACTCCACTTGACGACGCTGACCTTGGAGTGAAGATACTTGAGCGCCTGCAAGACGTCTTGGAGGATGAACGCGATTGCCGTCTCCGGCAGACCTTCAGCGAAGTGAACGTCCAGGACATCTCTCGCCGAGCCTAGACTCATCCAGGGGGTGACGATCACGACGTGGGTGCCGAGGACAAACGAACGAAGGCAGCTCAAGATGTTACAGTGGCGGAAGAGTAGCATGCCCGACACTTCGGACTACAAAGAAAGCTGAATGTGTGGACCGTCTGCGGTTCTCACCGATCTCTTTACCCTGATGAGATTCCACGTCTCGTTCAAATTGGCCGCTTCTTCCAAGTCGTATTTCTTGACTGCCACGAACTTGTCCTCCCCATGCGGCCTCGCCAGAAACACCTTGGCTCCCGGTATGCCGGAACTGACGCCCAGCAAGCGGACAGTGGCAAAGGCGCCGTCGCCCAAAGACGACATGCCTGAGAAGAGGAAGATTCTGTGTCCTCGACCCAAAACACACACACACACACCAACAAAAACAGCTGACTACGGCTGTGTGTTTGACTCCAAGTGTTGCCACTCCACTGAGTTTGGTGGTGGAAAGTTGCAAAGTCTCAACATGTGTGTACAGCAAGTACAGTGCTTCAAAATACAGTGTGCATCAAAAGTGGGCTCACCCCCACGAGTCACGACAGAGTAAACGCAAAAGCTGGTCTTTGAGTACGTAGAGAACAATGCATTGGATGTGACGTACCTGCTCTGCAATGGTTGCCCCAAGGATGACGGCTCCAATGGAAAGACATGTCCTGGATGCTACTACAAATGCATTTGCCCAAGATCACAGCTTCACCAAGATCAATCACATGAGCCTCCAGACTCAAGTTTGGAGGCATCTGAAGCAGAACGAAATCAAGAAGCATCGAGAGACAAGCGATCTAACGCTTACCTTGGAGAGGCCTTGTACCCTTTAGACTTGTGGGGGGCGACGTGATGCGCCGACGTGAGGAGGCAGCTGATGGTAATGTCCATAATCTTTAGTGCTGAGTAGCGTCGAAGTAAGACCGGATAGCCACAAAAAAGGAACCATTCAGGTCAGACTTAAAAAAAGAGCCACTTTTGGGGACCACCCTTGGCGCGCATTCTGCATGAGATCCTTCAAGAGGTTCTCCCGGGAGCTCAAGTATCTCGACTCCAAGGTCAGCGATAGAGTCTAGGTGTGGCAGTCAGGGAAGAAATCAGTGCCCCTGAAGAAGAGGATATGTGATATCTGCTTCTAAAACGACGGTTTCTGTTTTTTTCTGGAGTTTTGCCTTGGTGGCAGCCCTGTCGACGCCTTGCGCACTGTGTAACATCTTCCTCGGCATGAGGTCTGCACGGCAGAGCAAGGGCAGACTCCGGCAGAGCCAGGGCCAGGGCCACAGCCAGGGCCACGGCCAGTAAAGGGAGGAACAGCCGTGCACACAGACAGGCGCGAGAGTAAAGCTTGGGAGGGTAAAGCTTGCTCTTCACCTTAATCCTCTCGTCCCCGCTGCCGTAGCTCCTGTTGAGGTCCGATTTCCAGCCTCTCGACCTCATTGGATCCAGGAGCCCTTGAGGCTTCTACTCTTGGTTCTTCTCTTCTGAAGTAATCACAGCAACAGCATGAGTAGCTCGGAGGAGGTGAGCTGGATTTCGTGGTTCTGTGGTCTTCGTGGCAATGAGTTCTTCTGCGAGGTGGACGAGGATTACATCCAGGACAAGTTCAATCTGACTGGATTGAATGAGCAGGTGCCGCAATACAGACAGGCACTGGATATGATACTCGATCTAGAGCCAGATGATGAACTGGAGGACAACCCCAATCAGGTGGGTGGCCCTTAAAGGAGCATTTCGAGGATGAGAAGTCTTTACTTATTGGAATGTTCTCTATCCTTTTACAGTCTGACTTGATTGAGCAGGCAGCTGAGATGCTGTACGGCCTAATCCATGCTCGCTACATCCTGACGAACCGCGGCATCGCGCAGATGATTGAGAAGTACCAAGCTGGGGACTTTGGTCATTGCCCTAGGGTTTATTGTGAGAACCAGCCTATGCTTCCCATTGGGCTTAGTGATGTGCCTGGCGAAGCAATGGTGAAGCTCTACTGTCCCAAATGCATGGATGTCTACACACCCAAGTCTAGCAGGCATCACCACACTGATGGTGCCTACTTTGGGACTGGGTTCCCCCATATGCTCTTCATGGTGCACCCAGAGTACAGACCCAAGAGGCCAGCGAACCAATTTGTGCCCAGGCTGTACGGGTTCAAGATCCATCCTCTTGCCTATCAGATCCAACAGCAGGCAGCAGCCAACTTCAAGGCACCCATGAGAACCATGAGCTACAACAACGGGAAGCGCTGAGGAGTTCAAGAAAGGAGTAAAAGAAGTGTGATTTGTTTGGAAGCTGTTTGAGGAATCTACACGTTGTTTAGGTAACAGATCGAGATGATGCTAGCTGAAGCCACAATTGTCCCTAATCGTGAGGGAACGTACAATAAACTCACAAAATGTTTTCTTACGTCCGAACACTTTGCCTAACAGCACTGTTTTAGAACTGCAACTTGACTTGATGGTGAGGTTAGCATCATTGTGCTAACACACAATAGTACACAATCTATGGTAGTGCCGTAACAACATTATCATCACTGCTCTCCAACAGTGGATGTGTGACTTTGCTTTCTCTTTTCGTCGATATTGCAATAGTACTTACGAATGAATAAATCTTTATTTTCTAGAAGACAAAACCCCGAAATTTTTTAACTATGTCTGGGTACGTTTCCGCTTGCCTTGTGCCAAATGGTCAAGATGTAGTCAGATGTTTTTCGGAAAAATAACCTTTTAGAACCACCCCTCTAATCATAGTTTCTCCGTACTGCAGAACTGCGTATCTGTACGGCGATAACCCTACCAATTTGTACGCCAGACTCATTGAAAAGTCAGAATGCCTCTGGACCGGGGCAGTGAGAAGTGAGTGCGTCTTTGGAGGGTGGTTAATAGAGTTTACCAAATGAAGTCAAAATTTGGGCTAATCAGTCAGCCAACGTTAACAAAACGTTATTAACAAAAAGTAAAAGGTCTTGTTGACAATCTATCTATATTATACACATAAAGCGCTAGGACTTTATGTTCTGTCTGCCTGCCTGCCTAAGCCAAGTCATACTGTCTCTTCCTGGTACCTTTGACTTGGTCCAGCTTAAAAGCTGCCATCCAAAATGTGCGTGAGTGTCTGTCTGTCAGGCTATGGGGACTACACAGGCAAGGAGTGCATGGGACTACAGAGGCAGGGACTACAGAGGCAGGGACTACAGAGGCAGGGACTGCAGAGGCAGGGACTGCAGAGGCAGGGACTGCAGAGGCAGGGACGACAGAGGCAGGGACGACAGAGGCAGGGACGACAGAGGCAGGGACGACAGAGGCAGGGACGACAGAGGCAGGGACGACAGAGGCAGGGACG
>JAAUXU010072925.1_pt1 | contig 102496 bp, 82 predicted proteins | sample 7278151 | NCBI WGS metagenome assembly JAAUXU01 (sample SAMN14350113, study PRJNA611818) | marine sediment metagenome | isolation source: surface marine sediment (1.8m) | place: French Polynesia: Moorea | collected 2018-08 | reverse complement strand
AGTATGAATGTGTGGCTATCTCGTGACAAAGATCATGTTGAGCTACACCGTCCGGTTATCTAGTTATCACGTTTTGTAAGTGAGGGTCTTTTTTCTTACGCATACTGTACATTTCGCATGCCAACCCTGTATAGATGAGGAACTTCCAAACTGGTATCCGCACAAGTTCGTCCTTCATGGAAGTGATCCCAGGATCAAAAATCTCACTCTCGATTCAATAACGTGCATACAAGGATTTTTTCAGCTTTTTTTGCCAATAAATCCAAATTATAAATTAGGAACGTTTACGGCACCTCGAGGATTCCAGTTAAAGAATGTGAATGACTTGGAACCAGATATCCTTGATTTCCATGCTAATGTTCCACATTTCCAGCTTCAGAAGCTCGAAAACTCTATTTCAGCTCGAACTTTCGATGCCATTCTAAAGAATGGAGGTGCCACTCGTTTCCAATTTAATACAGGGTGTCCCGCGAATCGGGTCACTCATCAGCATAGTGCTACAGCTTTATTTGTTCGCTAATTTTCCTCTCTGATTTCCCTTCTTTTGAAGCTCGTAAATGTAAACTTTATTTTATAACTGTACAAGTCACATTCTGTGTGCAATGTGGTCCCTTCCCTGCTGAATAATCAACTGACATTATTAAAAATTTTCGCCACTCGGCGATTCTCCAGTCGAATCGACACAACCGCCGCTTCCACTGTCTTCTTTTAGGATGTGCCAATACTGTCAAGCAATGTTAGCGTCTCACCGTCCAGAATTTGTGCGATTCTATTAGTTTGTGACACCTGCATTCTCCACAGGGGTCTGCACGTGTCCTAAAACTGTGTATCTTTGAAAATGGAGGTGTTTACGACGGACATTTCTTTTTAGGTGCTTGTGCCTTTGAATTCATGATGTACAATCAATATTGATCGATTTCAAAATGAGATATCGGAGAGAAAAATCTGAGAGCCAATAAAAGCCGCAGAACCACCGAGTGCAGCATGGAACACCTGCAAATTTGAACTTCATCAAGGTCTCCAATGGGTACGTTCAATATTGGACACCCGGGCTGATGTCAGTTGATCATTCTTAACTTTTGACTCAATTCAGCAACACCAGTGGTTCGTCGTCCCTCTACAGAAGAGCAGACTCTCGTCTAAGAACGATCATTCATGCACTTTTGCTCTAAGACCATCCGTATTCTTCACCATCCCGGTCAGAAAAACACAGACCAAAGAAAAGAACAAGTGCTATGTTATGCAACTTCTTCCCCTAAAAGTCCAGCTGCTTTTGATCCTCTTTTGCATGAATTTAATGTACCCGAAAGTTTGACTAAGGCACGACTACTAAGACCATTGCACCAAGCTCTTTATGCTAGACCCCTTTTTTAAGCAGTTGCTTTTGCGGCAAATAGACCATTTTTTTCTCCCCATGTCGTCAACTTTGAATGTCCCTAACCTTTGCCTTAACTGCAGTAGTAACCGTCTGCATAGTGCTAAAAATCTCCCCTGAGAATAGGCTGATATGCACTTCTCCTCTAGGTCCACTATTTTTTTTCTTTATATCGGTATGAATACAAAGTTGAGGTCAAAATTGTTCTAACATGATCGATCTTTGACCACTTGGTCAGTTTTATAAGGCCCTAACTTTTAACTGGACTGACCTACACCCCTCGATGGAAAGCTCAGACTCTCTAAAACAGGACTGACACGTTTTTTGCCATAAGAGCGCCCATTTCCTCACAATGTTGACATCTCATATTCAAAGTGGTACACCCAGTAAACATGTAAGAATGAACTGGCCTCAATTTCGAGTCTGAAAAAGCATCTCACAATGTGACACAAAAAGGTCAGGGTCACAAAAAGTCTCGGCATGTCTAGCGGGATGTGCCTCATATCCATGTCTCATCAGACTTTGTTGATGCCGGTCTTTATGACATCCACTTTGGGGTGGCGGATATGGCATGCTGGCCCTCAAAATGTAGTCCAGGGGGAGGGGGTTACGTTAGGTGGGCAGTGTGACCAGAGCTCCTTGGAACAGAAAGACACGTTGTCAGTCAGTCACTTCTGGGTGCTGTTGACCGTATCGCCTGGTTCATCAAGTTGACCCCGATCCATGGGAGCAGCTTGTTCTCCGTGACAGTCACAGTGAATTGCCTTCAGCCAGTACCTGGAGGAGAACCAAATCAAGGACATGGTCAACCCGATGGGGGCCGCAAAGTCATGGGCGACTGCACTGGCTGGGTGATTGGTAGTGAGTGCGGTGGTGATGGACTCATCCAACTCCCTCCCAACAGCAGCAAGCGCCATAGACTTCCACCGATTGAAAACTGATGATAGCTCGTCCGGGTGGGCTTGACATCAGGTCACTCAGAGTGATCTTGCACCCGTTGAGGCGCTCTGGCTCAATTTTGAGTGTTGAGTGTGAGTCTCCGATCTCATCCTTGTCTTCCCGCCCGTGTCCTCAAGTGCCCCGCTGACCATAGACTTGTTCACGCTGAAGTCTACGGCAAGTTCACGTACGGAGCAAGTGTCCCTCTGATAGCTTCATTGCTATCGACTATCATTTCTGTCAGGTCCCGTCCTTAGGTAGAAGCAGAGCCTCATGTAACAATTGTACCGGGTGCGGCCGATAAAATGCTGCTTGAAGCTGCGGCTAGACGTACGGGGGTTTTTTGGTCGCCTTTTTCTGCAGCTTTTATGTTATGACTTGCTACCTCCACTGACATCACGCAACCTCCATCGCCTTTTTTTCTGATGCTCGCCTCTTTTTCCAGTAGATGAGTGGAAAAAAGGCTGCCGAAAAAGGCAGGCAGGCGCCGAAAAAATGTCCGTCTAGCCGCAGCCTTGATGATCAAAACTTTCATCTGTTTTTCCTCTGATTAGAGCCAAGATTGAGAACCAAATTTTTGCATGCACTTTCGCACATGCATCGATGTTTGTATACAAGAATGGCTCAATCAAAGAATATTGCCTGTTCATGATTGAATGCTTAAGCAGCATTTTATCGGCCGCAGCCGGTACAGTGTGCAGTGGATCTGAGGGTCACTCTTGCTAGATAGACTGTGACCCTCACTAGCGCCTAACCGTCGCATCCTTCAATGACAAATATTTGTAACTTGCGTTGGTCCTTCAAAAAATGATTCATATAAACTTACATAGCTTTTTACACCATTATGCTAGCTAATTTGTTTCTTATTTTTTATTCTATGCCTGATTTACGAAGAGACACACAGATAGTGCACTCAAAATTGCTTTACTACATAAGAGTAACTTCTATCCGCTACCCACAGATTGGACCAAGAATGCTTTGCAAAGAAAATGTCCTTCATTTTCGTTTCTTTGAGTCTCTTGACTTTAAGAAAAGAGCAGGAAATGCAAAAAACAGGTGATTCATGCCAGTGACAGTTTCATATCCTATTTGTAGATTTGTGACTCACCCTGTAAGGGCGCCCGCCAACTCTCTCGTCCCTCTCTCACCCACGCACTTGTAGCACAATGTAGTTGAATCGCGAAACCTTTCTCATGTGTCAACATTGTTGACTGCTCTTAGTCCTGTACGAACGGCGGCAACCCAGTACTAAAGGCTACACTTGATGACACTTGACACTTGGATGGTACTTGCGCAACTCGCACGTGCCTAACGATGCAAATTTATTCGACATCTTGCAGTTCCACTACAGCACGTTAGCAATGTCGTCCCTGCCACAGCGGCGTCTGTGTGCAATGGTGACGACGTACGAGACACACGAGTACTCTGGAGAGTGGGAGCTAATTGCATCTTTTGGCATTCCCCGTCGATCCCACAGTAACTTGCCAAAAGTGATATTTCTGTCTACTTACTACTTTCGCCCGTCTTCTTCTTCTCCTTCCTCTGGCACTAGCTCTTGGGCGGCTTTCTCCCTCCCTCCAACTCACACGGGCCCGCCGCTTCAACTTGCCCATGCTTGCCCAATTCTTATCCCAAACTTTTGGGGCAGCCAAGCTCCAGACCTCAATTTGCATTCGGCGCGAGATATCTCCGGGCTGGGAAAAAGCGGCGACCGCGACTTTTAAGGTAAGACTTCACGACTCCATGGGTGCTACCTGACGCGTCAGCCTAATAGCAACTGTTCTGCAAGGACCCTGAGACTTTCCTCACGACGTTCGGCAGATTTCCACCAACTCGGGCGTAATGAGAATCGCCACTGGCGGTACTTTCTCTTAGGTGTTGTTGCCTTTCTTTGCAATATGCGTTCGACTCATAATGCGGAGTAATGGACAGTGATCATAAGACTTCTGCTGCCTCGGGCCATCTTGTTTGAATTTCCGTCGTCGCTGGCACCAACCTTTGCTTACCATTAAGATGAGATGAACTCTCATCGACACGACAGCCAAGATAGTGTCCATTTTTCCGGTGCCCAAAATGGCTGGCCACAAGGGAAATCTCCTCAGCTTTAGGCACTCCAGAAAGCTAGTGCACAAAGTCAAATCCACATAAGAGTCTTTTCAAGTCCTCTGAAGCACTTTCCGTAGGGTAATATCCAGATGGGCATGGAGAGACTTGCCATCAACGTAGAGAAGATGGCCATCAACCTCACTATGAGGACCATTGCCTTCACAAGGTCAATCGGACTGCCTTTTTTCTCACATTCTGTGTGTTTACGTTCAAATGAAGGAAGTACATGGAGAAGTGACGAATGTTGACCTTGTCCTTACACAACAGGCCGGGTGCATCTCTGGAAGAGACATCCTATATTTACCATGCGAAATGTGGTCAAAGCTATTGACTTCCTGATGGTCAATGTCATGCGGGAGTAGGGCAACAAAGTCACATGTACCCTAACAAGACCACGTCTTGGTACTTCCAGCCCGGCGATGGTGGAATACCTTTTCCGAGAAAAGCTCACACTCCATGCTCAGCCTTAGTGGTAAAGGCTGCCGTATACTGCGTATACGCCCTATGCTACATCCTGACCCTGCTGCACTTCAGACCGAAGTTTGAACGTGTAAACCTTTTTTCTGCTGTGCTGGAGTTTCCATGGTGCCTTCATAGCAAGTCCTTCATCCTTGTAAGCACGGTTGTTCATCCGCATCCTAGTGTCTGCATAAGATGGGCGCACTCATTGTTGCATTCAGCTTGATCGAAGCCAAGACGCTTGTTTTTTCCCGAAGTAATTTCAAAGAAAATTCGGTTTAAGCAGACTATGCTAGGCGCCATGTTTTATCTTGATCTGTCAGATGATGATCTACGTGACTGCGAGTAGCTACACAAGTTGCAAGAACTTGCTGAGGTTTTTCTCCACATAATTCACGTGTGCCAGGTGCAGCAGCGCAGTTATTTAATGAAGGTTTTTGTTATGCTACTAAAATGCTTCATAGTTTTGCACAAGGTAAATAAAGTTCTGCATGCCCCCTGCCCATTATCTGAACTTTGGGAGTAAATGTTCATTAGCAGAAAAACAGTTGGGAGCGTGCAAATGACTTTGTTGACAAGTATCTTACCTCAGCTCCAGCCTTTGAATAGCTTTCTTTACTCTGGCCTAATAGGTGGGATTAAAAGTGAGAAGTGCGAATAAGCGGAGCAGCAGGTTACACATTTGTTTCTTCGGCCGGCAGAAGAAGCTAAGTTAATATTTCATCTTTTTCTATCTCAAAGTGAAGGCCAAGCATCGGTAGCGCCCATTCTGCTACCCAGTCCAGCCGTGGACATACGTACGTACGACTTACGTACCTGTCCGTCCGCACGTACAGCGCATGTGTGCATAATCGCCAAATTATACGTGTGTGCGCGTGAGAGATGCACGCGCGTGTTTGGATGCATCCGCCCGCTGCACAGAGAGTACAGAACAGTGTAGAGGAGGCAGTTCTAAGACGTCCCCAGTCAGGAATGTTATTTTTTTCCTTCCTCTCCTCCATCCAGGAGAGCTGCTCGCTCGTTGAGAGAAAGGGGGCAGCAGAGCAGGGCAAAGTCAGGTGAGAGAGAGCTCCAAGCAAAACATCACCTTCTCTAGGCGTAGAAACGTAAGATTGAGAGCGCCTTTGGGAGAAGAGAGGTAGCAAACGACTATACTGTACTGCACTGCACCGTACGACTCATACGAACGTATGTGCAGAGGGAGGACGAAGTGGTGCACACTGATTAGAGATATAAAAGTCCGCGCCTCTCCCCCCCCCTTACACTCAACACAGCCATTAAGGTGGAGGAGGGGGGGGGAAGCAGTATCAACGTTCTTTAAGATACTTGCAGCACAGGTAGGCAATGATTATTGGAAGAGGAGCCTCCATGCCTGTAGAAGCTTCGACAACACCTAACCTCTAGAGCAGAAGGCTAGACTGAAGTTATACGTGCGTACACACACGTCTGCTGCCGAAGTCCACTCACTCTGGAAGCACAGGTGCAGCTCGAGGTGTGACGAGGACTTTGTTTAAGACATGGCAAGTATTATAAACGTCAGGTCAGAACCAACGCGTTTTTCTGCGCCAATGACAAAAGAAGATGCTGCTTTAATGTACGTACACGGGGAGATCAAGGTCGGGGAAGCCCTCCACAAGTAGCAGCAGCTACGTACCTACTATAGAGCGACTAACCTTTTGCTACCGTAAACAAACTGGAAAAATGTCATGCAATAGGTTGCTTGCTATGTGTGTACAGTACTGCAGGAAGAAGACTTCCAAAGTTCAAATAAGCAAAGGCTACTGCCGAGCGCCTGCTGTACTACACGTACGTTTTATGACTGCTACTGTACAGTACGTACAACTTCGCATACGTACGTAAATGCGTAATACGGAGGGGTTTCCCGAGAATGGTATTTAGAGAGCATGTACGTAAAGCATTTTTCGTATGCGTAAATACTACAAAACGAATGTGGAGCAGACGAACGCCATCTGGCGATGCAGAAGCTGCATGGCTCCGGCGCCATGAAGTGGTGAAGCAGGGGAAGCTCGTGCACAGTTTTCTGGCTTAACGCGATACGTTAAATATGCATCGAGGAAGAGGAGTGTGCACACCCGGGCATATCACTTACAAATTCACCAAAAAAGTTGGAAATTAAAGGGATGACAAGCATGCACCGTTGGAGGTAGCTAACAAATCCACTAAATTTTACGACTAAAATATTCACTTTTGCTCAGAGCTAATGAAAGAGGTCGGTTTCCTGTGATGGCGCCGGATGGAGAGCCGCACGTCAGAGGACAGCAGGTATATACAACGTATCTGATGGGGACACTTGGACGCGCTTGGAGGAGAAACCCTCCAAGCTTCCTAACGTCTGCTGTAACAATGCGAGGCAAAGTCGCAGTACGGTATGAACATTAGCGGAAGCCTCTCTCTCCCGGCCTTTCAGCAGGCCATTGTGTTCCAACTGTTATTGCTCTGTGACCCAGCTAGATGTGGCACACTAAAATCGAAATGCGCTCTCTGGCATGACCCCCACAGTGGGCATTAATCGTTAAAAGGACAGTCAGACCACCGGGATCCAGGAAGTTAAGGTGCTGACTTTAGACCACCTCTGATGGCTTCGTACAAGTAACTATGTTTTAAGACTGCCTCGGGATGAGGGAGGGGGGGACTTCTCCCCGGGCTTTGACACGTGACATCATCTTCTCCTTGGCTGGCGTCTTATAATCGCTTGCTACGAGCTCGCTCGTTCTCCTCTTCAGCCCGCTCATTTGTCAGTTTCAGGCGGCGGCCCCGTTTTCCTGTGGGATGGAGGTGTGCGTGTGTGTGAGTGTTGGGAGCGATGGGGAGAGGAAGCTTGCAGTGTCATTTTTCTGTAAACATCCAAACTCTTCTTCTTGCTTGGCAAGACAACTTAATCCAAGGCACTGCAGCACTGCTGTCTTGTGCGTTCCACGTAAAGGAGAAGCAGAAGCAACATCTCATGTCACAAATCAACCTTTAGCTATCTGCGTAAAAAACGTATGGCTTTTGCCTGGACTCTGCTGGAAAAAGAGGGGTTGGATAACGGAAAACGACGGAAAGCAGGAGGAGGAAGAAAAGTTTTTCACTCCTCTCTCTCTTCTTCCGTGCACACGGGGAATGGTGCCAAATATAAAGACGCATAAAAGCAGATTTATGGCTTGGCGGTTGTCAGTTCTACTTGACTTGATGTTTGCAATTTCTTCAACCTCCTCCGCTCCTCTGATTGCCGAATGTTGTACTAGAACTTAAGTTTGGCACAGGCCAAGGGGTATTAAAAACTCGCGCCGTCACGCCAGAGAAAAACTTGGCAGCGAGTCTTTTACCGCATAGCAGTGACAATGCTAATACACAGACCTTAAGTTCATGTGCGAACCTTCCTACCTACCTGGTGAACACAGCCGTGGAGTACCTGCGTACGTGCGCGCACGCTCATGTGCGCTTTTTTGTGAATAAGTTTTTTGAGCAGCGCCTGCATAGAGCTTTTATTTCAACACTGCATAGGAATTTTGATTCCGCAATGTTTAACCTACGTATTCCATACGCCCCTTAAAAGGCGGTTAGACCATGAACTCTTATCCCTGCTCCAAGAGACCTTCTAATCCCCCAATCAATCTCTTTTCAATCTCACACTAGTCACATCCCATCGTACTTGTACTGCCAGTAAATCGTCCCGTCAGAGCTGCCAATGTGAGGACAAATTAGCGAACTCATTAAATGCCAATTGGCCAATCTCGCTGCCAGAGTCAATGCCAAATTCGGCTCTGCTGCTGCTGCTGTGGCTCTGCTGCTGTGGCTCTGCTGCTGCTGGGGGAGATATAACGATCAAGGATATCCCTACGAGCAATATAAGCATAGAGGCAGCAACGTCATGAAAACTACTACCCCTGGTTTCCTATGGTTAATAATGAGCACGATAAGAAAGGATACAAGTCATCTAGAATGGTTATCGCGCACTCATTATTGTTGTGGAGATAGAGCTGCATGTATACTGACTGTAAACCCGGATGTATCAAGTCAGTTAGCTGCTTTCAAAGCATGATTGTCAATGTCTGTACCACATATTGCGCCTGGCAAGAACGAGGAAGGCACGGGAAAGCTCTAATGAGCGTGCAAAATGACTTAGAGCAAAAAAAAAAAGCTGCGTACTGAACGTTCCTTTTTTCCCCGGCAGCCAAGACAGACCTCAAGGAACACAGATCTGTAAAGTAGGTCTGCATCCGGTACCCCCGTATCCAACAACAACAACGACGACGACGACGACGACGACGACGACGACGACGACGTGTAGTAATCTAACCCGCAATGCCAGATTATCTTTGTTATGTGGCCGCCATATGATGCGATGCAAATGGTGGTCGCATGACCAACCATAGTACGTGTCGACTTGGACAGTGCGTACAGTGCGCTCATGTATGTACGTACTCTACATGCATGCTGATCCCACCACTATAAAGTCAGTTCATGGACCGACACCCCCCCTTCCACACCCACCACCCCAGCGACCCACATACAATAACAAACTTAGCACGCTTAGTGTGGCGACGTCGGGGCCGTCATCATCGGCGCCATGTGAGAGATCAAGCGAACACAAGAGCAAAATCCCGATGACTGCGTCCAAGGAAACAGGCCGCAGCAGCAGCAGCCATCATCGACATCAACGGCAGCTCTGGAAACGACTGACGCACTCACCGCTCTCATTCTTTATTCCCAAGTTCAGCTCCTTGGAGTCGAGTCTCATATTTCCACCTTTCTTGCGGTCATTTCTTTCGCCCTCTTCCGCCAGTCCTTGCACCTACAGACGTACCTACTGTTAGACGTCTCTCCCGCAGAGCGAATCAACGTTTTTTTTTTCTTCTTCTTCACATCCTCAACTTCTTTTCCTCTTTTCTCAGAGGCTGTAAAAGTGAACCGAGAGGATTTTCCCGCCAGACCCTCATTTCAACCCAATCTGGGGGTTGGGTCTTCTGAAGTACGTTTGGGTGGCAGCAGTTAATGCTTGTGTGTGTGCGGCGATGGTTTCAAAGCCGACCCTTTACCACAGTCGTAAGAGCCAATAGCATCGCCCATAAAATTGGAAGAAGTAAGAGCGCTTCTTCGTCCAGCTGATCTTCAGCCAGGACTGTCGAGGTCTTGTGCGAGGTCTACCCCGATCAGCAGCAGCAGCAGCAGTTGGGCTCTGGACTTCACAGTGTTAATTCATGCGAGATCTTTTTTTGGTTTTGTTTTTTAATGCCTCAACATAATTGGTAACAGGAGCTCCATGAGGATAATTCTCTTCTTCTTCTTCTTCTTCACACAAGTCCTTGCTCGTTCTCTCCCCAACGTGTGTGTAATTTCTGAAAAGAAAAAGATGCGCACGTCAGGTGATTCTCTCCTCTGCGTCGTCTCACGCGATGCTGCTGTTATTCAGCACGCAAAAAATTGACACTCTTATTATACGGCATGTCAAGTAGGCTAAATTCCTGGAGGCTCCATCGCAAGAGAGAGTGCTTGAGAGCGCCTTTTTTTGCACTTTTGACGAAACATACGTGCTTTATGGTGGTAGTTTCTCACCAAGGACCAAGGTGAGCGAAAAAAAACCCCCTATCTCTTCTTCTTTCCACGTGAAACCCAAATTGACCCGGGGCTGCCTGAGCGAAAGATGAAAGAGGCTGTAAATTATCGGGGTCCCCCCCCCCCACTTCCTTTTCTGAGAGAACCGAGAACAATGCAAGTAGTTCTTGCTAACACATGTAGGTGCGAAAATGAATTGAAAAATAATTGCACACTGATAGAGATGTGAAATCTCATCACTGATGGCTCCGGCGAGGGTGTTTCTGACCTCGCTTCCGCTTCCTTCGCCCTGAAAAATTATTGTTTGTGGCGGAAGTTGGATTGAGTCATTCTCACCAAGACTTTGGCGTTCTCAATTTGCTGCTCCATTCTTCTTCTCCGAGGAAGAAAGAGAGAAGACTAAGGAAAAAAAAGGGAAGGTGCTCTGCAACCCATCTGTTCCCTTGTCCGTGATGATGCCTAAGCTCTTGACAGGGATCGATGGCAGATAATATGCGCCGCGAAGAAAATAAAGAGACTCGGCGGGGTGCAGGTGCATTGAGACAACATGACAATGGCTGAGGTCCCTTCTCCCATTACCCCACCTTGGGAAAAAGAAATTCTAGCCAAAAATATCTCTCGGCGTGCCTCTGTCGGAAGCCCTGCGGAAATCAGTCCTTGCAGCCCCAAAGATGCATTCATGGGGTTCTTCTGCATTTCTTCTTTCGCGCTCGTCCTTGGATTGGGAGATTTTGGGGGGAGTTTTATCACCCTGCCTGAGATGGAGGCCGTGAATTGACCGATTGTGGCCGGTATTAAGGGAGAATTCTTTCTCGCTTCGGTGTGTGTTTTGTCTGAGAAAGAATTCCATCAAAAAGAGTTACTCACGTCGTAAAATACAAGCTAACATGCGGAGAATGCGGGTCTTTCTCTCTCTCTCTCTCACACACACACACGTCGTCGTCGGCTTTAGTCATTTCTCTTTTACATACGGACGGACAAATCAATGCCACCCTGTGCATTATTGATCAGGCTTTCTGCACAGCATCATCGCCATTACTTGAAATGCTACATCTTCCTGGCAGGGCCGGGTGGGTGGGTATCGATTGCCAACAGTCATACGCCTGGGACTGTTCTGGCGATACCTCTGAATAGTTTATGATGGCCAGATCGATGTTTGCATCTTTTCTGGTGCTCCGACCTCGCATGCAGTTTACCTTCGTTTTAGTCAGAATCTTGTGGGACAAATCAAGTGTAAGTTTCTCTGCATCGGTGATTGCACATCCGATGCATAAAACTTGGTCGAGTGAATCGGTATCCGATACACCGGATGTTCAGCCCCGTGCGCCAAACATAGGTGGTGACTCTTAGTAAGATCCAACAATGGCGTGGCGAAGTAACTTCGGTCATCATGTGTGACACGCCCAGTGACGCATGAAATTCTAGCAGGTGGCGCACGTGATCGAGATGATGCTTTTTTCTTTAAAAAAAAAAAAGAACGTTGGAAAACAGCAGTTATGACACCTCGGTTATGTAGCGTGTACGAGCATGACCTGGCTAATCACAAGAAAGTCTCCAGTGCAAAGCTCTCAGTGGTCTTGGTGACATGATCGAGAGATGTCCCCGCACAGTGAATCCGTCCCACTGAGCATGCACATGTCACAAAGTGTGTCCACAATCCTCCGGCTAGCCTCTGAGCCTGGCCTCTGAGACTGGAGCTGTCAGAAGGTGTCACAGAAGGCTTTGACCTGCACAGTCTTGAGCCAGCACATGGTATCCATCTTTCAAGACGCACTCGAGCTACGGTAGGTAGATGATGCCAGTATGATAGGAAGATGGCACGCAGGGATATGGCACCAGCAGCATGCCTACCTACGTACGAACATTACGAGTGCAAACAATTTGTCAAATTCGCACTTAAAAAAAAGAAGAAAGGAAATGGTAGGTTACAGGTGGAAAAATTATGAGCCGTTTCTTGGTCTCGTGGCAATACTTAGCGAGTGCGCAGAGTCGAGCTCCTTTCAGGCGTCTCTGCACTTCTTCCAAGGCAGCGCCCACAGTGTGCGTGTCAACTGGCCTTCAATGATTCATAAGACAGAAGTAGCATTCACAAATGCTTGACTGCCAAGCAGCGTCTTCTCCCTTTTGTCTTTTCATCCTTATCTCTGTGTCCGGGTCAGACGTTCATCTTTTTGACGCTGACAAAAACAGACACTTAACTCCACATTGCATGAGGTACTCAAATCGAGAAAAATCTCGGAAAACTTTCTCGTCAAGATTTATTTCCCTGGCTCCTTCCTCCTCCGAAAATTTGGTAGGTTCTTACCTACTCTCACAGATAGTGTGCGGCTGTCAAGCGGTCAACGGGCCGCCATTTCACTAGGGAACGAAAGATGATCTTCTCTCCCGCCGGTTGAAGAAGACCGAGAGGGAGAGAAAAAATGAGCAGGGTCTCACGAGATGGTCTGGACGTACTGGGTAGTACGTGCGTACACGTTATATGTACTCATGCGGTAAAGCGTCCGTCCCGCTGGGCTTGGAGCATCTCCACTGATAGGTTCGGGGTGGCGTCCTCATGTAATGTATGTAGTAGGTCCCCGCTGATAAAACGGGTGGGACCTACAGGACCCGTCAGCTGAGCCAGAGCTGCTTCCAGAACCAAGACGGGTGCATGGATAACAATGTTTTCTCATCAGAAATAATTCCTTCCATGACGACACCTTCCGCAAGGCACTGCGAGCAGTGCTGACCCCCTCTTCCGTCTTGATCCATGCGCTGCTGTGGAGTGACACAATCGAGTTGGCGGACCCCCTGTACACTTCGTTGAGTAGAGTAACGCTACAGTGCGCACTACGCACGCAGTCAAATGTATCGTACTTTTCGTATGGTGCCGCCATTGAGGATGCGATTAATTACTATTCTGAAGAACTAATGGCTGACTGCCCATTCCATAAATTCAAATGGGCACACGCACACAAAAAAAAAGAACCGCACGCCGCAACGTCACATGCTCGTAACTCTAATCTGTGCCGGACAGCGTTGAAGCGAGCAGCGTTTGTTAAAAGGAAAAAAAGGTTGTTGTCCCACAGAAATGATACGTGAACGCTCATTATTCTAGTCAACGGCTTGAGCTGCTCGTGCGTCGCCAATAAACATGACGCCTGATTATGTTTTTCAGATCTGGAGCAACATTTGAGCGTTGAAGGGAAACAAAAAAAGAAGGATGACGACGACCACGACGACGACTTCTGGCCGGTGAGTGAGCCTCGCCTCCATCGCCTCCCTCCCCACCCAACCCTTCTCGATCTGCCATGAGCCACCCCGTCACCGAGACGACCGAGCCCCTGCTCTTCTTGAGGAACCCGTTCGTTGTGGCTGAGTCGGACATTAACAGCGACAACAACAACAGGCAACAGGAGCCGTGGGCGCCACAACAGCAACAGCAACAGCAGCAGCAGCAGCAGAGTAGGACGACGCTGCCCTGACTGTCTGCAGCGAATCATTAACCAGACTAATTGTCTTTCGTCTTTGGAGTGTTTTGCTTATGATTTAACTGGGCTGTTAACAAAGTCCTTGTGTGTGTCTCTTTTTTCTATCGTCACAATTGTCGTCACACAGTCGGACCCCTCAATAGGATCCGTCACGTTAGCACTTTGGCAGTTAAATCCTCATCTCCCTCCCCCCTCTCAGTCACACACGCACACACACACACGAAATCGGTGTCCTTAGTAGTACTACGTACTCCATGCGCAATTAAACACGTTCCATGAAGTCACCCTGCTTGCAGCAGGAAATTTGTGGAAGGAAGTATGTGCAGTTGTGGGTGTCATTCAATTCCGAGATGCAACGCTCAGAGAGAGATAAAGAGAAAAACGCAATTTGGCTGAGGGTTTTTGGAGCTGCAGCAATGGAAGGATGTCTTCTTTAGCTGCAATTAAATTCTCTGCGTGGTCTCTTTTCCCCCCCCCCCCACTCCTGATGGCTGCTACGAACAAATTAAATCGTTATTGCCCTTCGGAGGCCCTCCTGTCGCCTAAGAAAACCCTTTACTTGTGCCGTCATATGCCGCAAAGACATGAATAGATTGAATACGTTCGTTTTGTGCCAGCTTCTTCCAGGACGCTCATTTCCAAAGAACAAAACAAGGGGAAAAAAAACAACAAATAAAAAAAATGTCTTCCAGTTTTAGCTCCAGTTTTGTTTGATTCGGCTGCTACGCTCTCTTCAGGGACGTTAGGGTGCAAAAATTTAACAATGTCACCAATTAAGTGTCACTGCCATTGCCATTAGCGCGCTCGACTTGCGCTAACACCATCATTGCCACTAATACTACAGGTACGTGGACAAGGTCGAGGAGCAGGAGCAGTATTTGGATCAAATTACTGAAAACGATTGCGTCTTTCCAATGGGCCCGCCAGTCTGACAACATTGCCAGGAAACTGTGTACTGTCCATATGTTTTCCGCTCGTGCGTTCCCTGTCCGGACGGACAGTCCATGCTCGATCTTTTTGAAGGGATCCCGCCACTGACTGCGGCAGCACGGCCCCAGACTCGTGGAGCTCCACGCCCAAGTACGCCCGGTCCCAAGTAGTTGTTCACGTGCGCCTGGTCGGTCCCTCACGCCCTCACCCCGGTCCAGAGCGGAGTCGAGCGCGCAAGGAGTCGGCGAAGAACAACCGGCAACCTAGAACTCGGTGTATGAGCAATTTTTCCCCTGGCAAAAAAGAAACGGTCTCGCTCGATTGGGTTTTCTCCTTTAATTTCTCACGTTTTAGCCTTGCTCCTCTCACGATGTCATTTCCAAGCAGTTCTTTTCATCCTAGTCATGGTCATGATCAGGTTAAGCGCACCAGGCACTCTGCTGCTCCCAGTAATATGTGAAGTGGGACGCTTTTGGAGCTAGTCAGTCCATAATGTGTAGCACAAGATATAATTATAACCGCTCAGTTAGCCTTGGGAGGCCCCCCTGATAGGGCTGTTGCATAAATGAGCACTTTCTAGTCCTCTTTCTTTTTCCAAAAATTTGGCCATCATTAGCTGGGAGGAGTTCTCGCCTGCCCACTTTGATCCTACGACGACGACTTTTTCAGCACCGCGGATCATGGAGAAATGTTGAGTGTGCGACCAAGGAGTCCCCCCCACTCGATGTTTCATTTTCGCACCTATCTGCATATGCACGTATTCATGCAGGCCGTAATTTGGCGTACTTAATTTAGTGGCGAACTTGACCCAAACTCGAATGCACTGCATTGCTCAAGATTTTTTGTCGGCATCTCTCGGTTAGCAGCACCTCCGCATACACCGAGTGTTACAATAAAGACATAAAATGCAAGGTCGCGGTGGGCTCGGATCCGCCAAGAGTTTAAATAGCTCTCCCACTCTCTCTCCCTCTCTCTCTCATATACACGCGCGCGTACACAAACTGAAAGAATTTTGATCGCTCACGCAGCGAGGCCTGTGTTGGCAAAGCATTTTGTTTCAGGAAAAAAAGGGATGAGCGCGGTCATTACGCGGTGCTGGGAACGTAGAATTGTTCTTGCTAAGTATCTCGTCTCGTACTACTCCAGTACAGTACGCACGCACAGGGTGTAACAAAATTGATGGCCTCATACGTTATGCCACGGCAGCCGGCATTTTTTACACTTTTCCTTCCTCTCCGACAACTTGTTCTGTCAGTACTCAGGGAGGCTCCCAGATCTTGGCAACCCTGACTTTGAGTGACAGGAGCAGAGCGCTCACGAGCAGGTGGGACTTGACTCCTGAAGGGGGAAATCAATTTTGTTGCACCCTGTACGCTACGTACGTGCGTACGTATGAACGTACGTGGATCAAGAGAATGTGCCTGCTGCAAAACTTGGAAACAGAACTATTTTGAGAGTAATGCATAGCAGTTTCCGGATTCCAAGAAGGCAGCAGCGGCAGCCGGAGAAAAAAAGAAGTCCTCTCCTGTTCATTTCCAAGCAGCACGAAAGCTTATGTATGAGTCAGACGGAGAAAAAAATGCCCGGGTGCCCCAGAGTGTCCGGGTATCAACAAGAGATCCATATCTAGATCCGGGCAGCTGTAGCAACGTGTGACTAGTACAATCATCACCGGTAATAAATGAGCAGTGGCACCTTGCTGAAGCTCGTCGAGCTGTCGACTTGTAGGCGTTGTCATCTCCCATCCATGGCTAAGTGAGTATTCACAGTCCTGCTGCAATTAGCCAGACAAGGCGCTGGGTCGACGTATATAGCACGTACATTATGATGCATTGGCACGTACTTGCAGTTTCCTCCAAGACGTTGAGCTTTTCTCCTTTAAACTTGGCTTCAGTAATTGGGAGACCAATTCCCGCTCTATATGGCTTGACACAGAAAACACATTGCGGCATTGTTTATGTCCTCCCCTCGTTCAAGTGTGCGTGTATCTTTACAGTAACTTATCAACGTAAAGGTTCTTTCTCCTAACCTCACAGGGTTGCTATTAAGTGCCCCGGGATTGCAAAATTAACCCTAAAGCTCAGTGCAGCTGGTCGAATTGTAGAAAGTGTGTGTGAGTACGCTGCACCGAACATCACAGGGGGGGGGTATTATTCAGTCCAGCATCCTTCTTCCCAGACTATGCAACACAAATGGTTTTTGGACTTTATCAACAGCATCATGGATGTGGTCCATGCCAGCACTGAGAAGCTGGACAACGAGATCATAAAGTGCGTCAACTTGCCACGCTGTGGAAGTTGATGGAGGATATATATATATATATGTATGCCTCAATACCGGGGACGCTGTCACACCAATGAATGGGTGAGAACTGTCATACCAATTGTCTTTCATTTGCCTCAAAGAAGCCGTGTAAATTGAATCCCGGGCGGGAACTTCGTAGCAACCCTGCTCACGTGGGAGATGTAGTAGTGTCCCAAAGTAGTAGACAGCATGAATATTATCTACGTGCACGTACGCACCGATACGACTATCGCACATGTGCCTAAGTATGCTCCATGGTACAATAACACGTGCGTGCATACATATTGTGTACAGAACATGGTCGCCCTGGGTGCCTTCAACAGTGCTGTACGTAGAAGGTGCGTGTGTACATGTCTTGACTTACTTAGTACAGCATGTTATTGGTAAAATACGATCTTTTTTGGCTCCACTGCCAACACACACTCGCACAGATACTAGAGCAGGCGCTAAGGAGTGTTGCTGGTGACCTTGAGCGCTTATGATTTTTCTGAGGCGTTTCTCGCGTGTACATGTGCTGCTTGTGGGAGCGCGCGCACGTGGGTGCGTGAGTGTCTGCGTGCGTGCGTGCGTGCGTGCGTGCCTGCGTACACACTTGAGACCCACCCTTCCTTCTTCTTCTTCGTTTGCCGCACGCCGCAGCTCATTCACGGATCATTTTCTGCCATCCGGCATGTCACGGTTCCAAATGGAAATCCTGGTGCCTGCATTTGAGTTGGGCACAGAAGCGACATTTCAGATTACTATTGGCCCGACCGGTTCCTTGAACAGTCGCTGCCGCATGAATAGATTAATATGCACTACTAGTGTGCATTTGCTTAGTCATGTACTGAGAACATTGCTCTGTGATCGTCAAACCGGCGGGGCGGATCTGGAGGGATCAGAAACCTTGATTGTGGAGTAAAATAAGACTGGCAAAGAAAAGAAAAAGCATCCATTCATTACTGCTGCTGCTCTATTAAAGGTACTGGCAAAGGCGGAAGAATGAATTCCGGGTCTGTAGACCCGACGTACGCGGTGCAGTCACTATATTTCTCTGCGTACGGCAGATTGAAATCACGCTTGATTCACTTGAAGCCTTATCTGGATGAAATCGCAAACACTTTTCCTCCTTCTTTGATGGGATGAGTCTGGGCGGAGCACCTTGCTGTCCTGCCTACCCACTTCATAGTTGGATTGTGCCAATAAGCGTAAGCTTTGGGAGAAGAGAGAGAAAAAAAATCCAGATTGCTGCTACGTACCGTACAGTAGGTACAGTATACAGCAATAGATATCTCTCAAGAGATCTAATCGCACACACTATTTAATCCTTGACATCATTAGAAGTAGCAGGTTATTTTTCTAATTTCTAATAAACTCCACTTGTGCCTGCATGTGAGCGGCCTCATAGGCACTGGTTAGATCGTGAAATCGTACCTGACCCGGGAGCGTTTTAATAGGTTGCAAAAACTACCTACCTTCGGCTACATTTACGCCACGTTGAATTCAAAATTGAACAGGGAAGGCACAAAGCTCATTGTATGCAGATATGTACTCGGAGCTTCACCCAAGTAGAATGTTTGCACAATGATCTATCTATACGAAGCATCGCACTACGTAACGTTATTACGGATACTGCAATTCGGTACTTATGTAGGCCTGCATGCGTTCGTATATGGGCCACACTAATCCCTAACTCAGGCCTCTCTGCATGCATGAGTGGCATAAGGAGCTTGCTTGCTGCCCTGCCCCGAATCACACACACACACACTGCATAACATCATCGTCCCACGAATCGTGATTTAATCGGTCCGTGCGATTCGTGTCCGAATTGTATAAACGTGAGCAGAAGGGAGAAGAAGAAAGAAGGCGCTTTCAATGCAACAATCCTTTTCTTCGCCTTGACCCTGACACCCAGAGTTTAGGGGAGGAGGCTCATCCCTATAACGCTGCTGCTGCTCCGGCTGCTGGAGTCGGTGCTGGGGCTGCTGCTGACGCCGCCGCCGCCATCGTCGTCGTCGTCGTCGTCGTCGTCGTCGCCGCCGTCGTCGTCGCCGCCGTCGTCGTCGCCGCCGCCGTCGTCGTCGTCGTCGTCGTCGTCGTCGTCGCCGCCGCCGGCGTCGCCGCCGCCGCCGCTTCAGCCAAGCTGCAAAAGCATCATCTCATCCTTGAGATGGAAATATTTACGAACGGACCCCCAAGAGCAAAAGCAATAACAGTGCACGATCCGCGCAGCCTTAAATAAACACAAAGATGCGTAGCTCGGTACAGTACGGACATTCTGGCTTGCCTACAATGGTGTGATTGAATTCGTGCGATTTTGATCAGCGATCGTGTTTCAGGATTCGGGAAGTATCTATGTACTACTGTGCCCTGCGTTACGTGTTATGAGGAGAGAAGGGAAGCCCTTTTTTGAGAAGTCACTAGATTGTATTACTCGTGCAGATTTGACGATGACTAGAGAGAGCTGCTGCTCCTGACCGGATTACGTTATCGGCAAGTCATTCCTGACGATCCCATTTTTTGCTCACTCCTCCAGATGATCCCAAGTGCTGCTTGCTGGATGCGTCACGTAGTTTTTCTCTCTCTCTATCTAAATTGTGCGAGTACTGGATCCACAACTTATCTAGCACACAATTAAAAGTTCCTTCTGATTTGCATAATCATAGCGATACCTGAACCGACTACGTGCGCACAGGTACTCCTCGTCAGTGCTAGCGTAACCTATCCAACAGGTTCACACGTGAGGGTATTTCAGGGATCTCCCCCACAAGAGGGCATATTTAAACTCGTGTTAACTTTTTGGCCACATTTCCCGCCTTGGGCCGAAATGGCAGTCCGCAAATGGTGTGGGACGTCGTCTTGGCGTCGTCCTCACCCATTTCACTGATAAGGCCTACCATTCCTTCATGTTGGAAGCAACATTCCCATTGGAATTTCGTTCATTGGTCATGGATATTCCCTTAAGGGAATCTTCCCCCGTGACAGCAGTGTCAATGCAGCTATGATCGGTAACACCAAGTTAAGTTCCCTACACAACCCTGAGGAAAATCGAGCCTTTCAAGCATGAAAAAGAAGGAGAAGACTAGTGGTGATGTGGTGGTGCCTGTACTGCGTACGTACGTATATGTGGCGCTTGCTTCATTTAGGTGTGACTAGCCTTGTCACACTTGCGTACGTACTGGGTGATGTAGCACTTGTTGCACCGGGCTACGCAGGACATGACACTTTCACACGGCCGTGTCCGCGTCGTCCGTCCGGTAGATGCAGATTTGCTTCTTCCACAAGAAACTGAGAAAATCCTCTCGTCTGTTCCCCTCCTCACGCTCAATCAAGAAATTCCTAGATGGAAAAGGCGCGAAATTGGCTTCCTCTTCGTCCGTACTTGTTGTCCACGCGGCGACTAATTATTTTTTGCTCCAGCTGGCCCTCACAAAGAGGTCGTTGCTACGTCATGCTGACTGTGAATGAGAAGGACATTAGCGGACAAAGGATGGGGTTTGCAAATCCGCAAAAAAGAAGATTGAGCAGACTTAGAGTACTTCAGTAGATTGATAACCACGTAGATGAAGCCTTCTATAGACACTAGCCGATCAGGCCGTGAAGAGTATTATAACTAGGTCGCCGCCTGATTAAACATTGTCCCGGAAGCTTTTGGCTGCATTTTCTTCTCCGCTCCCCGCTCATTGGACTCAAGACGCCAGATAATCCGATATCATTTAACTAAGCTCATCATCATAGTCCCACAGTAAGGAAGGAAGGACATCGACGACTGAGAATGACTAAAACACTTTTTCAAGCATATTTGCTCCAAGTCCCTTTAAAACTGGCCTCGCTCTGCACATGCTGCGGTAGCTGCACTAATACACCCGAACCATCACCCTGTCCCAGTTGTCGCTCAACCCACGATCGTTATTGAAGGCACATCAATGTCAGTAGTTCATAGTTACGTGACTTCGTGTTCAATCAAAGATCTATTCTGACTCCTTCCTTCATAGCGTACTATGTACGCATGTACGGCGTTAGCACAAACATAACTACTCACAATGCATGAGGACTGCGGCGTAAGGTGTGTCTCGCAGTACTTCAGTACCGCGTCGTACGCGTTCATACGCGCTGGCACTGATTGACAACGTGAAAATGCCTGATGCTCAACTATATTTTATGTTATACATACATGCGTACATAGTTGTTTGTAACGCGCTTACATATCTATCTTGTGAGGTGCCATAACGTCAGAGAGATAACAACTCTATCGATGCGTGAGTGGTACTTTGGATAAAGTCAGTGGAAAAAAGATGAGGTCATGCGTAAGTACCATGCCAAGTTAATACGCACTTGAAGTTGCGCATCATCTTGCTGTCACCTATGAGTACATGCACAATAGCGCAAAACTCAATGGGAGGAGCTCAGCATTCTTTTCGAATGCTCCTTTGGACTCTTGCCCCGGGAGAAGATCCTTATTAGTGGTACACCTTGCCTAATCTGTCAGTGCTGAACGGACTATGAAAATGGGAGATAAGTATTTCGTCTACCTTTTTGGCTCTTTTCGACAAGTTCGCAGCTCGCCCGATTCTTGCATGATACGTGCATGTCAAGGGTTCGGCCTAACCAATTACTTGAGGAAGACGACTGAAGCTATCGATCACTGTTGAACTGGTGGAGGTTCCCCGACAGGATTCTTCTGTAAGTCTGAGAGGCTAAGCGGGAGAAATTTCTGTACATGCAACGTTCTTACGTGCGCGAGTTGATGAGCGCAGAGACGTTATTTCGTTCCCTTGGGCATCATTGCAAAAAACTTCACTAAAACGTATTAGGTGTAACAGGTACGAACAATGCCCACGCTCGTCAATGTATGGCAGGTGTGACATTTTTTCCTTGGAGATTCTTTTGTGTAAGAACAGTTATAACTAGGGCTCTTGGCATTAAGAACAATCTCATCCGTGGCACACAGTCGGGTTGGTTCAGTACAGGTATGTACGACATATTTACAGCCACTGGCTCTGCATTAAGGAAATGAAGATGGGCACTTGCGAGGGCTTGTAGGTTGTACGAGCTTCGTGTAACAACCACGACTGCTGTAACCCGAGTTCTGGTAAGGTCGCCACAAGCACTATACTGAGACGCGTTCTAATTGCACATAATTTGCCGATGCAATTTGTTGCCAAGGATCCCGCGTCCATTCTCGGAAGTACACTACTCACTGCTGATGCATGACGGAGCTCTCTCGATTATGCCTAAAGTGTGCCTTTAAAACTTGCAAGTTTGTTTGTGCATGCATCTGTGTATGCGCATGAGGGACCGAGAGACAGACACACCCAGGACGTTCAAAACTAACACTTTCTGACAATGCTAGCAAGAGACTAAAATTGGAGATGCTATTCCAGCGTCTGAAATTCTGTCGTCGAAAGCGTTTTAAAAAGAAATGTCCTTACGTATGTGCACAGGTATAGGTATACGTGTATGCCTTCACACTACTGCCCGCACTGTTCGCCCCTCATGCTCACTTTCACCCACCTGCAATAAGACACCCCCTTGGTTTCATCTCGCACTGTTACGAGAGGTCACGGCTTCTTTTCACCACATTTGCGCAAAAAAATGTGGTTCTACACACACAAATAAGATAGTGCTACACTGTACCTAATGGCAGGGAGGAGAAGGATGTTATCGCACGCTTCTCAGTCCCCCACGAAATTACCCTGTCGTTAGAACGAGAGGCAGCTCGTCATGAAGGAATAAGACGACTTCAGGCATCCAAGACGCAATAATCAATCTGTAAAAAGCTCTAAACGCATCCCGGTCTCGCAATCCATACGAGTGTGTCATACGCTAGATATGAGCCGACAACACGTAAGAAGAGCTGAAGAAAAAACATTCACTCAAATTGCGTTACCATGCTTATGACACAAACATACAGATCCGAATACCACGACGTGCGCGTATGTAGGTACGTACGTACAAGCCCTGTCACTGGAAAGGGATAAAAACTGCATGTTTGTCTTTTCTTCCTGCTACAGCTAGCTCAAGAAGATATGTTGCACGTACAATGTACACGTCCACTCCACGCAGGGTTGTACGTACAGTACTCAAAGTGTGCGTACAAAAGCAGCGCGGATGGATCACATCTCCACGACACTAAGACTGTACACATGTATGTACACAACATAGTAACGCGCAAGTGATGTACTCACTGGGGTACTCTTGTTACACCGAGCAAGAGGTGTGTACGTACAAGGACTGATCGTGCGATCTTACGAATCAATACTTTGCGGACAGGAGAACAATGTGGCGCAAAGGTGCTACTTGTCCCACTCGTGAAAAGAAATGTCACCTCACGTCCGGTGATGAGAAGGCAAACTCTCTCCTCCTCCTCTTCTTCTTCTGGAACATTTCATTGACACAATGTCATCGACAGAGGTGGCGGCCATTGCGGCGACTGCGGCTGTGGTTACTGCATCTTGGATGAGTTAGCCCGGAATTCTTCCTTCCTGTCCCTTCTTTCTTCCTCTTCATCCGTGGTTAGTCTAGTCGTTTCTGTGCGGATGCAAGCCAGAGCTCATGAATGCATGGTTTCTTCTGGCAGGAGCTTGGATGACCCAGACAGCCAGACTCACTACCCGCCTAACCATTATGATATTGCAATCTGTTGCTTCGCCAGCATGAGTGGGAGAAAGCCCACGATCAGCTGTGCGCTGTAGCAGAAATGGGCAGAAACTGAGGAAAGCCGAGGGAAAGAGGGAGAGAGAGAAGCCCTCCTTCGTCATAGTCTCCACGGAGGATGGGGCCCACTTCATGCAGCAGCCGCAAGTGATAGTAGTCGTAGTAGCTCAACGTCACACCGAGTTTGCCTGTGACGTTGCAGCTCACTCATACGTTAGTCCTAAGGTAGATTTACGCGCGCTACGCGCTCGCTCGCGCTCTTGCAGCATGAGTGACGTCACGTTGCGCGAGCGACCGACAGATCAAAGTATATCCCTGCCATGGAAGCGGCGGCGAGATTCAGTCTCTGAGCAATCTTCGTCGACGCCGAAAGTGTGATCGGTTTGGTTGGTTCTTTTTTTCCTCGCCATACTAAAGATAGTGTCCAAGAAGAAGGAAAAGTTTCTTCCGCGGAGTGTCAAAACGGATGCTCGACACGGAGTCGCCCTGTAGCCTCCCGGCCGCCGACTGCCGCAGGAAAAGGTTCGCCAACAGAAAGAAGGCGTGAGTCCTGATCTCTCATAAGAAAACAATCTGCAGAGTTGATGTTGGTCTTGTTTGCTACTCAGTATCGTTGACGTCCATGCGGGAGAGTTGACGCCGGAATCTCTCTATAGTTGGTCTGGTGAAACGATAAACGAAGAGGAAATTATCGAATTTTGCGCGTCAGCGTATCAAGAAAGATCACCAGGTGAGAAAGATCCCACCCAGCTAGAGCCCCCCAAAAGGTGTTATTCTCCACTTACCTTGAAGAGGCTCAAAAAAAATCGTAACTTTTAAATGTCACGTAGCTTGCGATTCGTAATCATTTTTTTCCCTCCTCGTTCTTCAACGTGATCCCACCTTTCGATCCAGTCCTCGATCGCGTGTCACACACACACACACGGACATCAACTTCGACACATTCTTCCAAGTCGATTTCTTGTCCGCAAAAGAATTCGTGCGATCGCGTGCTCGAAATCATGCATATTTTGTGTCGTCTGCGCATGCTGGGAATGTATGTTTTACACGCCGCTGTTGCTCGGTGCTTTTCTTTGGGGGGGAGGGAGAACCCATCCATTCAGAGCTGTCTCTGACGTCACTGATCTTGGTGACGTATTGGGCTACCCAAAAGAGAGGAGTGCGTGTGTGTGATTGGAGAAAGCTCTCGCTTTCCTCATCGAGCAACAGTTGTCTGGCTGGTCCGTTGGCGGTAGTAGCAGTTGGGCAAGTGCTTAATGCACTGCGATCGGAACTCTTTTGGCTGTTGCGCCCTTTTTTAGGCATCATATTACAATCCACCCTGGACACCACGCCACTGCGTGCTCTTGCACTGCTGTGATGAATTTTTTTTGCTTCTTCGTACCGTCACTGACGTGGTGTTGGAGCTTGAAACCCAAGTCGATGGCTGCAGTGAACAACAGTAGCTCCTACTGCAACAATGGCAGATTTATGCAGTTACTTGGTTTGCGCGTCGCCTTCATTATATACCTTGTATATGTAGAACAACAAGCTTCCGCAAAGGTAGCGGCTGTCAAGTGAAGTTTAGTGTCCACGTAAGTGATGGTGGTCGTGTGGTTTTCACTGGCCATCTTTTTGTCATCTCTGCCATGTTATTGCAATGGCTACTTAGTAGCGTTTGTCGTCCATTCGAGTTAGCGACACCTTGCACACAGTGCATAAAGTTATTTCAAAATTCGTTACAACCAGTATCAGTGAGACCTTTAGCCAAGACACTTGTCACAGTTTTTGTTGTTGGAGTTTCATGAAGTTTATGACTTTGGCAAATTTTCTAACAAGATGATTTTTTCGTGCACCAAAGCTCACGCACAAAATTGAACGCTATAAAACCTTTTCTGTTCTATTACTGAATAGTACGCGTTTACGCACGCCTCATGACCTTCCTTGATGTTGTCTAAGGGGGAGAAAATACTGTTACACAAATTGGTGCTGTAAGTTGCGCACTTGAAAATACAAGTTAATGTGTACATTTTGCGCTCAACACCATGAACAAAGCTCTGCCAAGCCACCAGTAGCACGACCAAAACAAGTCTACACCATAATAATACTCGTAATAGGCCAGGAGCCCCGCGGAACGTTGGGCTTTTATTAAAGGGCCCTATTTACAGCATGGTATCTTTAGAAAGTACATTACTGACTGTAGGTGCAGTGTACATCTGTGCTGCACTGCTTAGATCTTTTTTGGCTTTTGGTGATGAACGATCTTGGAGTATTTGAGAACAGCTTACGTTGACGTCTACGACCTTTAATCGCTACGGGGGCCCACACGACAACAACGAAGAAGAGGAAGTTCCGGATCGACCGCTACGTAGCAATGTAGTATTTTTGAACTGTAAAACCCCCTCCTTTTTGCTCTGGGCCATCCTGCTGATTACTATGCAGATTGGGTAGAAGCAGAAGAGTCAAGAATCGTGAAAACGAGGCAAGACACGAATGGGCGGAAGAGACAGGGGGGGGGGGGGTAAGGGGTAAAAGAACATTGTTTTGGGCCTGGTTTATGCAAAAAAGGGATGCAGCCCAAGAAGACAAAGTCACAGCACAGCGAGGTGACCAAGTAGGAGACACTCAGCTTTCTCGCTCGATCTGTGTCCACTGCATGGCGCTGGTGCAAAGCAGTGCACGCCATGTGCAGGACATTTGCTGCCGAGTCTGGCCTATGTTAGTTTAAAGATTCTCGGTTAAACAGTGTCGGGTAAGAAGACCACCTAGCGAACTGCTACAGGAAAAAGAAGGGCGTCTCAAGGCGTAAAGCTTTTAATCCTATAGTAGGAGGGGGCAGGACAGGAAAAAGGCTCATCTTCTTTGAGCGAGCGACGAGAGGAGGGGGGCTCACGTTTTTCGCAAAGACCCTGACCCGGGCACACAGACATCGCACAAGCAAGGATTTTTCGCACAACCAGTGTTCAAGTAATTTGACGCCGCGTTTCAATTATGAAACTGCCGCACACACACGCAAAAAAAAGCGATCGCGAACGACGAGGACGACGGCGACGACGACGCTGCCGTCAGCTTTGTCGCTATCTCGTTGCGCCAGTGGGCAGCGGAAGCAAAATCGCCATCACTTTTTTTTTCGTTCCTTCCAAGGCTTTTCTCGTGAGAAAGAAAAACCAACATCTCCTCCTACCTTAACTGGGCCTCCAATGACGAATCGAACGAACGAACGAAGGGGTCGCTTTGGTCGTCTGGGGCGTTCCTCAGGTAGCGACCGGCCCTAATTAGTAAATGCCCCCACATCGAATTAATCTTTTTGCCCGACACCCCCCACAGCGCCCGCGAACGGACAAGATGCCCAGATAAGCAGGCAGGGGGAGGGAGAAGCAAATACGCATGCATTATCGGAGACGACGACTGCGATGCCCAGAGGTGGTTCCTTCCTCAGCCCGGATGCTTTTTTTTCCTGGCTGACTCTATGAACTTGCCTTTGCTTGATCGTATGCATCGCGAAACCATTAGCGATCATAATTGCTTCAGCCGCACTCAGACTGAGGCAAGGAGAAAAAAATATATCATCTCACGGCGGCGGCGCGAAGTTTATGGATGTCTATTAAGATTGGTTGCTGCGTGATCCTTCTCTCTCTTTCTCTCTCTTTCTCTTCCTTGATGACATGGTTAGAGCGAGGACACGAGTAGAGTTACGCACGCACACGCGCTTGCTTGCACACACGCACCTCTGCACACGCGGGGAAGGGGGGGAGGCCGGAGCCGCACCCATCCAAGCTGGCAGGCACGCTGCTGTGGTTTCAGCAGGAGCCTTGGTTGGGCGTCGTCGTCGCTTCCCCCTCCGCCTCAGTGGGTGCTGCCGCCGCTAAATCATGCCGACTCCAGCAGCAAGAGCAGCAGGACCGGCGGCGGCGGCGGCGGCGGCGGCGGCGGCGGCGGCGGCGGCAGTGTATGAATTCAAAACCAGAGCAAGATGACAATAGCGAAGATTGTTTTGGCAAATACTAAGGAGAGGGCGCACACGAGGGACTGACAGCAGGGCAGCTTCCTCGTCGTCGGCCTCTTCGTTCTGTTCTTTCTTGAAAGCGAACGACATTAGCGCAGACAGCAGGATCATTTCTGTATGGCCCACGTACACGCTTATAACGACTCAACACGTCTTCTTGGGACTCTGCAGCCATACGTACAAATGTGGTGTCTGCACACACATCTCTAGGATGCAGTAGGAGAGGTGTATGTACTTGCAGCAGCCAAGCTGTGCGTGTATGCGCAGGGGCAGAGGAACGTGTGCAAGTTTCCGACTTTTTTTTCTCTTTCCCTGGTGTGTTGAGGAAAAAATGAAGTGCGTGAGAGATTGGTACTACGTCGGTAACTAGGATTGGTGGTGGTGGTGATGATGACGGTGGTGCTGCCGCCGCCGCCGCCGCCGCCGTCGCAGCCGCTGCTGCTGGGTGGCACCGCCGATATTTGGTTTGTCTGCAATTCCAATTTTGTGTAGTAAAGTAGACGGAGCCACGGATAATTCGTTCGATCTGCGCTTGTACGGTAGGAGATGATGCATTCATTATTGATGGGGATAAGCAACGCTCTGGCCACAAAAGAAACGGAGAAAATGTCAGTTAGCATCCATCGGACAATGAAAAGCATCGCTCTCAAATGTCAGCCTGATGAATAGTTAATGGCGACTTTGGCTGGCTGAGATTGACTGCTTTCTCGGCAACGCCTTACAGTCGGTGGGGGTACCGTACCTACAGCACATAAGTCTCCTCTACATCTGGTTCACGTCATGTCAACGGTCTCTCTTTCCTGTACCAATACTCGCTATTATCTTCTCACTCTCCTCTTTTTGTGGAATTGCTGTTATTTATGCTGCACTGCAATTGATTCCAACTGCTCTCTCTCTCTCAACTCAACTCCGACACTAACTGATTTAGTTACTCCATCTAGACCAGTACTAGATTTCTCATATACACATGTAGGGGCGTTGAGTGGTGCAAGACTCACTCGTCGTCATCGGGACATTGCTGAACATTTGCCTTACTCTGTCTGTCACCTCTCTCAGTGTTTGTGCGGACGTATCAATGTAGCGCCAGCCTTCCTTGCTTATCAATGAATTCCAAAGTGCACCTACGTACGGACGCTGCTCCATTTCATAACTCAACGGCCTTTCTTCCTTCCTCTATTTTAGCGCCTCTGGATACCACCAGCACCATAAACGGCCACGTGCAAAGAGCCCAGGAAGGACAACACACACAACAGCAGCATCCACAGCAACAAGAAATGCTTCTGGTGCAACAGCAACAACAGGTGAAAGAACTACTTCAGTCTGTCTTTCTCCCTCTCTGACCCTTGGGCGCTCTTTCAGCCGAGAAGAATATCTTCCCCCTCCTGATATTCCCACCCCCAAAATTACTGCGCGTGGCTCTGGTGCAAGCAAATGCCAGACCACAGTCGAAGTCTTCTCTGATGAGGCCCACTTGAATAGAATGACGGCCAAAACGGTAGTACTGACTGAGCTGTGTATGCACGTATTCTTTAGTGCCTGCTCCATAGCTGCTTGGGGAAGCTAGAAAATCTCGCACCCAAAAGCACGTTTGCTTGCGTTGCTCAGTTGGTGTCTGAAGCCCGACCTAATTGAGGTACCTGATCAAGATTAAAGCTGAGGTTTCGGAGACTGACGACAAGGTGGTGGTAAACGTAAATTATGTAAGTAGGTAGAGTGATGCTTTCTTGAGTTTACTGAACGGTTGTGGGGATGTGTGCAATGTAGGCTGGTACACCTATGATAGGCGGGAAGCAACTCTTTTTCAAGTACGGACGCACAGTACTTTGCAGAACTTCAAGGTTGAGTCAAAATCACACAAGTTAGAGAGAGGCCATGAGTATACGGGTATAAGTGCAAAGAATAGGGGTGATCTTATCTGCAATGAAACGCATCCAAAGTGTAGCTCAGTGTAGATTCTTTTGAGGCCGCATTGAGGCTGAAGGAGGCTACATCCAGGCCTAATTTGGCAGTCGGACGTCTTTTTCTTCTTTTTTTTTTAAAAAAAATAAAAGTATTTCAACGGTGATCTTGTCGTGCCTTCAGTTTGTTCTACTTGACAAAGTTGGGACGAAAATTTAAGTGTTTCAACTGATAAGATCACCCCTGTATGTGCCTGACTGTAATGGGTCTATCAAGCTCCGAGTGGTCTCAAATGATGGAGGAGATTCAAAAGTTTTATTATTTGGTCCCGACCATAAAGTGATTGAACACCCAAGAGTAGAGCATTTGGCTAATAAAAGTTGAGGCAAAAAATTGCTCAAAAATCCAACGTATGACAATAAAGATCAAGACGTTAGCGAAGAATAGTTAGCAGAATGCATCTTCTGTATCTCATAGTGAAATGCGAAGTCTCTGTAGATGTACAGTGAGACTCAAAAGTATTCATAAAGCCTCGAGATTTGCGCGGTTTTGGATCTGAAGCGGTGCAAATCTCAGCAGTTAATTGTCCACAATTATCAGTTGAACGAAACACTCACAAGAGAAGTTCTGGCAATGACGACTATGGAGCTTGCAATATTCTACTATGGTGTCTACTTTTATTTGTACACATGGTACATATACAGTACTGTACCTTATGCATGCAGCCAAAGAAGGGGTCTCGGCAGTATTAATTATATCAGAATCAATGTATATCGCAAAGCTTTCTTTGACAGATGACATTTTACTGAACATGTGCACGATACTTTTTGAGTTTCGATCAAAGTGCCTTGACGTTTCCGAGGCTGCCGGCCTAGGACAATACAAAGGATCTGGGCTACGCTGAAATGAAATGTCCATTTTGGAAAACCAAAAAAACTCGAACTTGAGCTGTTTGAGATCAAGGGGGGGGGGGCAAAAATCCCTCCATATCCCGGTCAGGATCTCATTTTCGACCAAACAAACTGTCCGTGTGGTATTTACAAATACTTTTAGACCCCGCCTTTTGCTGCATGCAAACAGCATTGCATGCACCGTGTACTCTAATGTTAAGTGCACACCATAACAGATTACTAGAAGCACTGCAATTGTTATTACTGGAGCGTTGTCTAAATCTGTGTATGCAGCTAGGCAGGTCATTCCAAAATGCGTTATGAATATTTTTGAGTCTGAGTGTACGTACACGCGCAAATTTTAAGCACACATGCACACGCACATGCACTACCACAAGGACATCAAGTGTACCACATGCATCGCAGCAGAAAATTAACTATAAAGTTGTTCGTAAAAATCGAGGTAATTGCACTAGGCGAATTCACAATGGGTGTAACCAGATCATGCACATCTTGCCATTCTTTCCACAGACTGCTTTTGGAAGCGGTTCTCCTGGTGGATTCCCAGATGTACTGTCCTCCAGCTACTCTCTGGAGTACGAAGGCACAGGTGGGTCAGCCGCAACTGCGGCAGCTGTGGCCGCCGCCAACGTGAGGAGCAGCGGCGGGGACGACTTCGAATCGGCTCCAAATGCGACGTCTTCTTCGTCGTCCCCGTTCGCTGACATGCCTACTATACCGGACACCTTCCACGCGGAGTTCATCACGCAACCCATCGACTACCCGTTGTCGCCGCCGTCAGTTGGTGGGGCTTCGGGGGCAGCTTCAGCCGCCGCGTCGGTTCCGAGCTCCTCTTCTCCGTCCCATAGTCCTCTCCTGCCAAGCTTCCTCGACACGTACTCGTCGGCCCGGCAGGTGTTCGAAGCCGCCACCTCGGCGACCTCCACTGAATCTCATCACCCAGTGACTACGCTGGAAGCGCGCTTCGCCTTCAAGCCCGACCCCGGGGAACCTCCCCAGCAGCAGCAACCACCTCCTCCGCCACCAGCATCATCAGTATCGTCAGAGGCGGCGTTTTCGTCTGTTTCGACTGGTTCTTTCACGGCCGGTGGTTTGCTGCCACCTCCACCGCATCCTCCGTCCACGTCGTTTGCATATCAGCAGCAACAACAGCAACACTCACCCACCGGATTCCCCACTTTCCTCAAGAAGGAATCGTTTTCGCCCCGTTCCGAGCACTTTGACTTCTACCAGCCACCATTTGCTCACTTTGGTAGCGCAGATTTTTCATCGGAAGTTCCTTCGTCGGCAGCCTCCGTCGCGGTTGTAGCGGCCACATCACAGCAGCAACAGCAGCAGCAACAGCAACAACCTTCAGTACATATCAGGCATGGCGCACGGAGCAGACACATCAACACGTAAGATCGCATCGAAAGTTATTGATGCCTCTCACCTCACGTTCAGTTTCTCCTTGATTTTTTCCAGCAGCTCGTTATCCAAACTCCCCCCACCGCCGCCCCCGCCAGTGGAACCCAAACCCAGCGGGTCTTCAGGTACCGCCGCTGCCGCCGGTGGCGCAATCTCCCTCTTATGCGCCGTTTGCGGTGACAATGCAGCATGCCAGCACTACGGCGTCCGCACGTGCGAAGGCTGCAAAGGCTTCTTCAAGCGGACCGTGCAGAAGAACGCCAAGTACGTCTGTCTGGCCGACAAGAACTGCCCGGTGGACAAGCGGCGGCGCAATCGTTGCCAATTCTGTCGTTTCCAAAAGTGCCTCTCGGTCGGCATGGTCAAGGAGGTGGTGCGCACCGATAGTCTAAAGGGCCGCCGAGGACGTTTGCCCTCCAAACCGCGGAGCCCACAGGAGACGCCGCCGTCCCCACCGGTCAGTCTCATCACTGCACTTGTGCGGGCACACGTGGACACTTCGCCACAGGAAGCTAGTCTAGATTACTCGCAGGTATGTCAAGACTGTGACACCTTTTAGTGTCGCCAGATTACCGGTGACCTTTCTCGCTAGTTTGTCAATCCCGAGGAGATGGACTTGAAGGTGACTCCGGAGGCCGAAAGGATCGGTCAATTCTACCAGCTGCTGACGTCCTCCTTGGAAGTGATCCGTCGATTCTGCGACCGGATACCTGGCGTCAACGACCTCTCCCATACCGATAGAGAGTTGCTCTTCCAATCAGCCTGTCTGGAGCTTTTCGCTTTAAGATTAGCATATAGGTGAGGACAAATGCGATTGTGTAGACCAACGCTTTTCATACTGTACAGCACTAGTTGAAGATGGATCCCAGCTCAAGCCAAGCTTTTGACTTTTGGCTTGCGTTTATATCAGGGTTGAAAACCATCACTAACACGTATCAAACAGTTACATTGGCGAAGTCGCAAATTTGCGCTCATGACTCTCTATTGCACTGGCAAATGGAATTGGTTATATTCATCGCACCTCAGTCTTGGACAAAGCCCCGTTGAATATCTGGATTTATCTTGCATATGCACTCGTGCTGTACGCAAGTACTTGCGAACGTACGACAAACATACGTGACGTGATGCTTGCTGCATTGACACGTGGATATGTATCGGACGTTGGCATATTTTCAACCGTCTGTCCTTTCTTCGTAGGATGCAACCTGACTCCGACCGTTTTGTGTTCTGCAACAGTGTGGTCCTTCATCGGGCACAGTGTGAGCAGAGTTTCGGCGACTGGCTCGAGGCCATCGTCGAGTTTTCGCGCGCTCTCCACGCAATGGAACTGGATCTCTCGGCATTCGCCTGTCTCTGTGCGCTCACTCTAGTCAATGGTGAGAGATTGAAAGCAATCGTTGCTGTAGCTTTTCCGACGACCACGTTCAACGTGCGCTGCTTTACAGAACGTCACGGTCTGAACGACCCGAAGAAGGTAGAGAACCTGCAGAACAAAGTGATCAACTCGCTCAAGGACCACGTGACGTACCACCCCGAGGCCCAGAAGAAGCAGCAGTACTTCACCCGCATCCTCGACCGCTTGCCAGCGCTGAGGTCGCTCAGCGTGCAGGGAATGCAAAGGATCTTCTACCTAAAGCTCGAGGACCTGGTCCCAGCACCCCCGCTTATAGAGAGGATGTTCGCTTCAAGCATACCCTTCTAGGATCTGTTGTATGTAGTAGTGAAGTTTCCTTTCACTTAAACGTTACTTTGCACAGGGATTTTCTTAGAGCTGTTCAATGTTATGTTTAACATACACGAGACAAAGGTTGTCTCCACCAGGCCCCTCCCCAGAAAAGCTGCTTTTCTCGGGGAGGTCGGCGGTGACAGCATCTCGTACTTACGTTGACGAAGAGCTCTGAAAGGGTGTGCAGGAAGGGTTACATAAGACTTGATACAGCTATGTAGCTTGATGTAGCTATTCTTTGGTGTGAAAAAGTCGTATTTAAGATTGTTCCGTCTTTGTAGCACCTACTCCTCTGTCGTATGTCGAGAACGAGCGCACCCACCTTTAACTAAGCGTAGCTACTGCTATACTAACAAGATGGCTTGATCTAATGGCTTCTGTCCTGGTGATACATACCGTATACAATTTCTGTACGTCACGTACTCCAGCGTATCTCTTTTCCCTGCGCTTGTCACTGGAATCTGATTCAGATGATGCCAAAGAAAGCTTTCGCCACCAACTCGCCCTCAGTTTTACATGCTATTATTATCATTATTATTATTGTCATTATTATAATGATCATTATTATTGTTAGTATTATTCTCACCACCGCCACCACCATCATCATCATTATTTTGGTTGACCGATTTTCACGCGTTTCTACAGTGTGTAAAAACTTCTCATGCTACTATACTGTTGGCCTCGGAATATGAACCGTCGACCATGCTCGCCGTATAGCACAAATAAAGTTTTATCTTATATCAACGCAATCCTGGATTTTGTGCTGCATCAAGCCAAATAAAGTGGAAGCTTGAGGACGGCTTCTAGTCCTTCATGTGAACTTTCTTGTACCGTGACAATGCTTTTTGACCGACTGATCTGACTATACCCGTTAAACCAACGTGAAATAGTTTATTAGCATCGTTGACTTAGTTGAAACACATACTCGTAGTTAACGGCGATAGGCAATGCGGCTAACCCATTTAGTTACAGTACACTGATCCTTATCTTAGGAAATCGTCAATCGCTACAGAACGTTCCTTCACTTCACACACACGCTCATTGACTGAGCCATCTTCTTGATGAAGATGGAATCTCGCTTTTACTCGCAGAAGAGTGAGGGGATATTAAACAATGGCAATTTTTCCATTAGGATGCTTCAGATCATTCAAGGCAACAGTCTCGCCTTCTAAGACGGCGTCGGTGTAAGAGGGACTGAAAGTGGAAAATACAGACATTTGAGCGTTTTCTTAAGCAGTATACATAACAGTGAAGCATTGTACTGCACTCATGCTCCTCATTGTGGACGGGTAGAGCGCCCCATCAAGTCCCATTTAAACGATTTCATTATATCAGGCGCTCTACTCAGAGTTCTGTTTGTAACATAGGCATCGTGTACAGTACGTATTCGTGTTATGTTACTATATTATGCGTACTCTGTTGCTTACTCCAACACATACGAATCGCTAGCACGAAAAATCAACCTTTACCTCTTGTGAGGACAACTGCACATTTTGAATTCGGATCCGAACTCCTCTCCCTCCTCCAACGTGTTTGGCAGATGAGTCCAGAGCGTCTCTGGCAGGAAGAGCGCGGTAAGGCCGCCCATCACGGACAGCGTGCCCATGATGACCAAGGGGAGGACGTGACTATAGCTACCCTGCGGAGGTGATAAAAATTCAAGTGCACAAAAACGTACTTTCTTCACCGACGGGAAGACGCTATACAATGCCCACAGCTTGGATCAAAAATGTCCATTGACGCCCTCCCGCTTTTGTGCCCAAGGGACATCATTTGACTCACACAATTCGTATATGAACTTACGTACGACATCTTGATTCTCACCAAACTATTTATGTATGGAAAGATGAGCAGTCCGATACCGGCCACAAACGAGGAGATCCCCATGGCCTCACTTCGGACAACGGTGGGCATGAGCTCACCCGCGTACACGTAGATAACTGCAAACGACGCTGCGATCTGAAACTTGCCTATCATGGCCAGTGTAACAGTGATCCAGGGAGAAGCATCTGTAAACGAAGAACAACGAGGGCTTTGAGCGAGAATACAACACGGGCGTATGTACTGGTACTTGGATAGTAATTGTATACATTGTTAACGCCATGGAACAAGCAGCGAGCAAGCTCGTTTATGCTGGCGTCTACTTGGGGATCTTGACTTGTGCCCCTATCCTTTTTCCTAAAACTGTGACGCCTTGTACCGGTACAGTTGTGCACTTGGTAAGAAACAGGGAAACATGGTTACCTGTACCTTTTCAAGCCAACCAAATTCAATGTCATTTCATAGAAGTCAGAGATGCTAAAATGGTCCACAAATTTCTGTGAAATGCATGTTCTTGCATTGGGCAGGAACATGCGGTCATAGCACTATAGTATATGTACTTAGTTCCAGACTATTTGACAGCAATATCTACTTAAAATATACATTCAGTATTGACACAGCTGACATCATCCCGCCTTCAGGATGGCTACTGGTACTAATGATTTAAGTATGTTCTCGGACTTTTATCGCCAGATTCAAGAAATTGGTGCGCATTATCAACTAATATCACTTAAGTGGTTAATCATCACACATCTTGGGCAGTATGCTTCACATCTTTGTGTGCTTCAAAAAGGGAGGACGAGAAACTTGGATGAGAATTCGCAAAGTAACGTTTGATGATTCTCGATACTCACTAGGCCTTTCTTTTCCTTGCCAGCACGGACGAGCACAAGTCCGTTGAAAAATATGCTTCCTGATCATTTGCACTATAGCATCATTGCATCAGTAAATAAAACAGTATATTAACTACGCGTACTATAACATTTGACATGTAGGTACACATTCGTCTTAGCCTAATGAATGAAATATGCCAGCACTTGGTCTTACCCAAGGGAACGAACATGCAGCAGATGCCGGCGATGCCACCCGTTGTCATCGTGGCAAAGAGAATCCACCTGCGACCCCACTTATCCATGGCATACCAGCCTACAAAGTAGGACGGGATCTCCACGGCCGAGCTGATGAAGAAGCCCAGGAAGGAGTTCACGTTGAGGTTAGCCGAGTAAAAACTGAGCCCATTGTACACTAAAGCGTTGGCAAGCCAGTTGAATGTGATGAGCATGAAGTTTCGCCTGGCAACAGGGTAGTACAGCAACAGTACAAACATGCTGGGAGTTCGAGCTGGAGGTGCTGCAGAAGGTGCTGTCGTTAGGGAAGTCGCTGCTCCTCCCTGAGGTTCTGCATCTCCTGCTGGAGCAGCAGGGGAAGTCGGGTTCTCAGTTGAATGAGACGATGGCGACGATTGTTGGCGTAACGGAGAAGAAGAAGGCAAAGAACGACGGTGACTCCGCCTCTCTTGCTAATGAGAATAATAAAAACGTCCCTGGTATTACAATATCTGGTGTGCGGAAATCCCTCGTACACTTTTTTATTCGCCGTTTACTTGCTTATTACGCTTTGTAGCGCAATTTGTAAGAAAAAGAGTGGATGACGGGCTGTATAATTTCAGTACGGTATGTTGGGAAAAAGTGACAACAGAGTTATAGCAAGATTGGTGGACTCCATGGAAGAGTCCTCACGCATTACGTCCATGCGTACGGATGTACGTTAGAGCAGGTCAAGAAAATGAAAGTTTTGGAATGAGCACACCTTAAATTTCTCACCTCATGCCAAATTGTGAAGACGTAGTCAAACGGTTCCAAAAAACTGACCCCTCTCTTGTGACATTTTCTATGTACCACAAAACTTTAGTTTCAAAGAAGTCAGTACATCAGGTGGGTCGAGAGGATACTAAGGAGCTGATGATTTCTTCATTGAATTTGGCGAGAATGTCTTCAAATGGAGTCTTGCAGCAAATAAAGCACGCACAGGGAGATTAAAAAAAACCCTGACCCAGCCTAACAGACATCATTCCAACACTTATTTCAGTGATATGAAATCGAGCTTAAGCTCTGCGCTTTACAGATATTTTCATTCAACAAAATTTTGACCACATTTACTGTAAAACTGTCTCACTTCTGAAATATTTTTCCATCAGCCGTGATGCACTTCAACAGACAAGACCAGAACTTGGCGCATGTGGTCACCAGGCTGTTGGCAGACATTTTGTCTCAGGAGTGATTTAAAACACGCTGCTCAGGGACTTGATGTCTTAAGCACAGGTACATTTTTTTTCTTCATCTGTGGCCTTGCATTCACAATATTGTGTTTAATGCTAACAGAAACTTCTTTCTTCTCAGACTTTTGACCATTGTCAAAATGGGTGAAAATTCTTTCATGCAGTTCATTAGTCTTTCTACATAACTGTTGTTTTTCGTGGCATAGCAGCATAGTGTAATAAAAAGCGAGCCTTGTAAGTTATAATGGACACAATCACTCCTTATTCATTTTTTTTTGAAAAAAAACCTGCGCTACAATACAATAAGCAAGCAATCGGTCAGCAAAAAGTGAATGGGGGATTTCCGTACACCACGGAACGTTAGCCCTATCTGAACTTGTGTATAAATAAGTCAGTACTAGTATATTACCTGTCCGAATCGGCTGAGGGTTGCTACAATGGAATCTTACCTCAACAAATTGGTAGACAAAGTTCTGTGGAATTTGCTTCTTATTCCATTTAGCAATATCTTGTATTATCACTTCGGCCTCTTCCAAGCGACCGTAACTGAGTAACCACCGCGGGCTTTCAGGAATGATCCACCAATAACTAGAAATAATAATCTTAAGGTACCTTTACCATCCGGAATACGATATAAATGCTTCTTCAAAAAGTGTGCTTTATGGTTACCCAAAGAGAAGGACAAATGGAAATGAGGTGACCAAGGCTAGCTCGAACCAGGCGTTGAAGATGTATGCCAGGCCAGCCAGGACCATGAGGGCGACGGCGAAGAAGAGGCAGATCATCATCCCAGCAAATGTCCGGTAGGCGGGTCCCATTATTTCTAGTGCTGAAACAAGTCCAACGGCATGCACCAATTCAACGCGAACGAAGAAGTCTCACGTAAGATACCCATGCCAGCTAGTCTCATGTCTTCGTCAGTCCTCTAAATCTTTAGAGGACTGTATCGGAGTTCTTCGCGCTATCGCACTGTTTGCCCTCAAAATTTCCATCGAGATGTATGAGTTTACAAGCTTCAAAAACATTCAAGAATGGCTTCTTTGTCCAACAGCGCCAGTTAGTGATTGGCTTTTTTAAGTGACCCCAGTGCACTTACTGACAATGAAGGGTATTTGAAAAAGCGCTGGAAATGTGAACCCGTTGACAGTTCTAAGTACGGTGAAGACGACGTAGTTGGGCGAGAAGCTCGTCACGATGGACAAGCTAACTTCCAAGAAGAGAAGGGCGAAGAAGGAAGTCCGCCGACCATATCTGAAACCGAGAGAAGACAGAAAGAAAAAAAGAGGCAGAGACCGAGGCTTTGATGGGCATTGCCACACTATTATTGCTCACTTGTCGGAGATGTAGCCAAACAAAACGTTCCCGAAGAGGCTGCCTACGTAGAAAAGGGCGGTGCTGGTGGAAGGCCACCAGTTCTTATCACATACAAGGTCGAGCTGAAAAGGAGGACAATGATGTGCTTTTCCTCTACACTGCTCTCAAGTCCAGTAATAGACCGTGTGCAAGGAAAAAAAGTACTGGTGAACTGAGAACAAGGAACATAAATGTCGTTGATTAAGAAAGCACGAACGAAAAAAAAATCGATGATCATTTGCACTAAGTAGCTGGGCTTATTTGTCACTTACGTGATGCGCATAGGCGTGTCTTATAAGCAATAGTCTTTGTGTTCCATGAGTACCGGTAGTTGGTGATATAAGTTGTCACCTAACCCCTCTTGTGCAGGTCAGGCGGATCCCAACCTCAACCCAGATTACTCTCTGAACCCTCCACCGGCAGAATAGCACTGAGGGGTTGGGTGTACGTGTACTTACTGCCCACCCGAAAGGCATCCTGCTAGTAAATAAAGATTGTAGTGACTGCTGAGCCTCGGCTGCAGGATCTGGTCTCAGACTCTTGCTGCAGCTACCTAAGTCCAAATCACTACGCAGTAGTGAAATGGATATTGCTTCCCTGCCTGTTCTGTAAAAAGACGCCAACAAGAAAGTGACGACATTGCAGCAACTGTGGGATGAACAGTGTGCACGGCGCAGGCGGCGGACCTCTCCCTGCTGGGGCCGGGAACCATGAATGTTGTGGATTGCAGCAATGACTGCAAATGCTATGGCCGCAATGAATGCCTCGCGTCTCAGCGGGTCCAAGGGAGACGAGAATGTACACCAACAATGTTGCTCGGCCTGGGATGCTTTAATGTATTGCCAGGCGGCTTTTATAATAAAACAGTCATTCTCTTAATAAAAGTGAGCTTTTCCATCATTGCATAATGGCGAGGAGGCCAAGTTGGTCGGCCCGAGGCCCTAAATAAAGCTGGAATGTCCTCTAGTGTGCTGCATGCACCAATAGGCTGAAAGTATACATGTCTCTTGTGACATGCTGATGACAAGCACCCCGTGCACCGTGGCAAGGGCAGCTTGGCAGTATGACAATGCATTCTCAAGGTCGAGAATTGCAGCACGGTCGTTGGGAAAAGTACCAAACCTAAGGTAAATAGACAGGATCATTGGTACGACAGAAATTCTGCTGCAGAACGCATGTAAACTTTGCCTGCTCCTCCTACCTGCTGACGGCAAGCAGTCATTTCATTGCCTTAGTTAACCCTTCGCCATTTATTCGACTGTCCAACTCCGAGACTCTTTATTGACTCTTTCTTTATGTCAAATCTCTCTCCTTCGACTGTTGGACTGGCATTCTCTAGCCGCTAAAGAACAAACGCCTGTTCGACCACACATGTGGCTTGAATAGTGAGGTACGAGTACATATCTGGACTCTTCTCATCCGGCGTTAGCTGCAACGTACGCACGCACGCACGCACGCACGCACGCACACATTATGTAAATACACATTACTATCTATTCGAATTAAATGTCGCGTTCAAGGGCGCAAAGTAAAGCTGCTTTTGGGAATCAAATCTCTATGGAGAATTTCTGTTCGAGCATGCGTGAGCTTTTGTTAGAGACTCCGAAAGGCACCCAGCCACTCCTCGGATATTCCATTAGTACAACTACCTAAGGCTTAAAGCGTTCGATGCATTAAATCAGGGAGAGGCCGGCCCCACCAACCATTGCCTTCTTTCTCCCTCTTTCTCCCTCGAGACAAATGATAGCGGTTGTCCATAATGGTGTGGGATGATAGTAGAGTAGAGAGGAACAGCACAGCTACAAGTACTCACTTCAGTGACAAGCGTATTTCTGTACTCGCTTCGGTCGTAAACCCATCCTTCTGTGCAGTGCGTGTGATTCCAGTCGGGATCTGGCTCGTCGGGCCACTCGTTCCCGTTGCTCAGGTACAGCGCCGTGAAGTTGACGTCGTACTGCCTGCACTTGTGGAACTGCGTCAGCTCTGGCGAGTGCCCGATGCTACGGCGAGGGGGGATGGACAGGTGCTTGCGCTCTATGGCGCTCAGGTTGCCCAACTGGTCGAAGGCGGTCACACGACACCAATGATCAGGCTCCGCCGAAAGGAATACCTTGAATGATGAGAGAAATCTGCACATGCATGCATGCCAAAGTTCATACAATGATGGCGACGACGCCAAGAAGCATTAGTGTAATAGCACGCACAGTTGTACAGTCCATGTGTATGTTCTTACGAACGTATGAACATGGGAGACAATATAGCCGCATTCGAACGTACAGCGCAGCGGTGCGCAGTGCAGTGCTGCTGCACCGTGTGAGTCACACGATGAGCTTTCTGAGTCGCACGACAGGTACCTGGTTGAAGGCGAGGAACGCCGCTGGCATGGTGGGCACACACATGAGCAAGTAGAACACAGCCTGGTATCGTCCCATTTCCCCCACATAGGGCAGGATGGCGTCCAAGTCCACCGACGTCGTCCCTCCGGGCAAAGACATGCTGATGATTACTCACAGCTCATCGTCCTCACCGCATCGATCACACGTACGTCGTGCTGCACTCGGTCATTCTGCACTCAAAAAAGCGTCAGTGCACAATGCTAGGTGATGCTGCCACATCGCATCATGACCAAGCCCGCACGTTTCCACCATGACTACAGGGCAACGTCACTCCTCATAAGACTTCATGTCCATGCGCTGGCACGTAGGCTCCTACTAGGGTTTGCAATGAAATTGGAATTTCAAATTTTTCAGTTTCGATGTCAAATTTAGAAAAATTTTGAGTAGCAATTTCGAGTGCGAATTTTCATGAACAGGAAAGGCACGACGAAACACGCCTTAACTTTGTAAGTCTCCAATATCAGTTTTATATATTACCTCAAGTAAGCAAAGCATGGCACAGCAGGGTATATAATGGCAAATGGCATAATACCAGGTTTTAAGTCACAAACAGGTCACTTTATATAGCTTTCTTTTCCCTTCCTATTCTCTGGAAATTTTAAGTTCTGGTTGGCTCACATGGAAAATGTTGCAAAAGAATTGGAACCTCTGACTTGTCTCATGGGGGGAGTGTGACCCTATGGCTGTTTGGCTAATAAAACCAGAGCTGATCCAAGAATAATTTCATACACTGTTTAATTTGTTAAATTATTGCCTAGTGGGTTAAGCAGAACGCCTTTTAAGAACTCTTCTAGCTGATTCTCGTCTGTAGGCCCATCCTCTTACTGTTGGGAAATTTTTACTGAGAAAATCTGGAAAACTCCAAATATTTACCAAGTTTCACTTGAATCGTTGAAGAAATGCCTAAAATCATTTCAGTTTCGAGTCACTCGATTGCAAACCCTAGCTCCTCTCCTACCTTGTGGAATAATTGACACCACTGTGAATTTTACTTTGCCAAAAAGCCCCAGGAGCGAGCCGAGGTAGCACTCACAAGTTTCCGGCCGAGGAATCGTCGTGCGCTATTGGACGTTGTCTCCAGCATGTTTACCTTGGTCCGAACATTTCAAGTCGTCCTTGTTATGATCGTCACTCTGTATGTCATCTCCTCTCATCACATGTATACACTGACGAGCCCACTGACAGACACAGAGTACATAGAGCAAAAAAAAGGGACCCGAATAATGCGTGTGAGGAAGCGGACGAAACGAACGAAGGAGAGGGCGAGAGGATGAGTGAACGAGAAAGAGAAGGGCGGAGGACCGAGACGAACCGGAGGGAGGGGAGGGAGTGACCGACGGAGGGGGGGAGGGAGGCAGGGAAGCAGGAATGGGAGGGGGAATGAGCGTGCAAGCGTTGATGCTCAATGAATCAAAACTCGTATGCACTCGTACTTACGCAAAGCTACGTAGTCGACTACTACGAATAAAAGAGAGAATTCGTCTCTGACGCATTCAAACATCATGCCTCTGAGAAAGGAAGGAGAGAGGCATGACCAAATAATCCGACAAGCTGAACAGGCTCTTCTCAAGTATTGTGTTGCTCGACCATCTATTTTCAAATCCAGCAGAATCGCCACAGAACGAAACTCACATTAGGCATTCGCTTAGGGAGAGGAGGGCCAAATAATGCTTGCACAGTATGTCTTCATCTAAAGGACGGAACAGCACGTACATGAATACTACATTGTGGATTATCAAAATGGTGAGTGGGAAATTTGAATTTAGCGTTCTTGTCAAATGTTGAATTATCACCGCTGGGTTTCAGCTCCATAGAGTTAAGTAACAGCTTACATTTCAGGGTTTCAAATCCTGAGTCAGCTCAAAAATGACGTCGCCGGATAAAAAAGATTGAAGATATCGCCCCTCATTGATGTGCAACTGCTGCATAGGGACACCGCTGGCATTGCCAACGTCGGCATCTGCATGCTTGAACGGGTGGCTGTCGCCAAGAGGACCGAGAGAGGCCCCAAGAGGAAGCCAGGGAGCAGGAGGAGTCAACCTTTGACAGATGCCAACTTCGTTTTTAAGCTTTTGGCCGGCATTGCTCACAACCCAATGATCTTGGCACATCAAGAGCCAAGGTTATCTTTGAGCCACCAAGATAAGGTGATGCTGGAGAACAGGTTAAAGTCCGTCGTCTGGAACTTTGCCAGGGTACACCACCAGTCAAACTCGGGTTGGTCATTTTTCTAATGACTTGACATTGACCAAAGTCATTTCCTGACTTTTGGCTGGCAGATCTTTGGCACCTAAGTTCACTAAATTTGAATCGTCTGTAGACGTCTGGAAGAGTGTCATTGAATAAATATAAGATCAATCGCACCTTCACCCCAATCTCAACTGAGGAGTGAGCTGCCTACGCTGTGAAGGGTTTCATCAATGCCTGTGCCGGCTTCCACAAGTCCATCGTGTGTGTCACTGCCACCAAGGGGACCTATATTGAGCGTAAGGTGCTCAAGTACTAGCTAGTCTCATCCACATGAAAAATTTCAAGTTGAAGTCTTCATCAAAAAAGTTATAAATGTTTATCGCCTTTTTTGACCCGCCACTTTGATCTTCCACACTGTGCAAACATAGCACATACACAAATAGTGGCGATGTCAGATCAATCACTCTTTCTCTGTTCACACAGTGACTGACTCTTGGTCTTGCTGTCGTTCAAACAACGTTTAAATAAACCAGTTGGTGTGGCATACAGTGGATTGTCAAGTTCATGGATCACGACTTTATCATGCGGACCGCGGCGTCCCGAACGATACACTTCGGAAATGTCAATATTGTGGACAACTGAGTGGTACCATAGCAAAAGTGCATATCAGTTCAGTCTTCGAGAAGATTCCCAGCGTTCCATGGAGGGTTGAGCCACTTGCGTCGTTCAAATCAGTCCAAAGTTATGGCCTTGCAAAGTTGGTGTGGGCATCCAAAATTGACTATCTTCTGGACTGTTTTGGCCTCAACTTTGCACCCACCTTGTGAAGAAATGTGTGGTCCCAGAGCAAAACTGCATCTCACTTTGGTTTCAGACTCTCAAAAGAGAGTCTCAGCTTTCCATAGGCGGTGAACCACTTATGTAGCTCAATCTAGTCAAAAGTTGTGGTCCTCCAAAGTTGACCACATGTGGAGAAAAACTGGTCTGCTTTGCCATAAGAGCAATAGCACAGTAAATTAGGGTCTAACTCGATGCACAAAAGAGCTTGGTGTGAAGATCCTAGTAGTCAAATCTTAGTGAAACACATGGGCTCTGCTGGAAGGGATTCAGCAGCAGTGAACTTATGCTAAAGAGGATCAAAAATATCTGGAGTTTTAGTATAAAAGTTGTTTGAAGCATTACTGGCAATTCTATGACCTTTGCCTTCTTGATCATGCCGTAAGAAAATGGATGGCGCTACGGCAAGAGACCATAAATGAGTATTTTTTGAGGAGACTCCAAACTTTCCATTGACGGACGAACCATTTATGCAGGTCAGTATAGTCAAAAGTTATGATAGATCAAATGACATCCGCCGAGTGCATCATTTAGAGCGCCCCACCCTATTTCTCTTGTTTTCACGCCATTGTTGCTCCTGCCAATGTTTTTACGACATGATCTTACTCGTAACTTCACTCGGTTTCACAATGCTGTATTTTACTTACATTACTTAAATATACTCTGCCTGTGGGCTGTTGGGTCAAGCATGATATTTTTGTAACGAAAAAGCTAAGTGGCACCCCTGAAACAATGATGAGGTGAAACTAGTTTTTTGACTGTCGTGAGTTGGGCGAGCGTGTATTTTCGAGGTCGAGCCACAGAGCATAGGAGAAGTCTGACAGGGAACACTGACGGGGCTGCTCACTGGGATCACAAACGAATGGTGTATGGACAAGCACAGCTGACGATAGGCACTAGCGTGCATGCCTCCCTCCAAGTTCGCCGGGGCGTGACAGGAGTCACTGCCGGTGACAGGCAAGACTGGATGCTCGCCGGCGATTTGCCAGGTCAGCCGAGGGAAGTATACGCACTTCAAACGTAAGTATGAAACGGCGGACATTCGATTTTGTCACCGTAAACTTCGGAAAGACGTGTGACTTGACTTGAGGGGAGGGGGACACAGATCCAGATTGACATATTAATACCAGTAAATTAACTTAACAATTTTGGAGACCTTGACGACGTCGGCAGCCGCCAAGCTGACAAAGCAGATGTTGACGGATGAACAACTGTTCCCCTGATCTTGGTTTGATGTAATGCCATGTGAAGCTGCCCAAAAAGTCAGAATTTCAATATTTTCGTACATCACGACATAACATTTCTGTTTTCTGCCTATCGTCAGCTGTCTGCTTAAATGTGCCACCGTGTCACATCAATGTCCTCTGTCTCTTCTCGAGAAAGCAGAAAGGTTTCCCTCGGTTCCCTCTGTGCAACGTGAGACAAACGGGGTCAAGAAGTAGCCGTGAGGAATATGTGCTCGAGAATACAGATGGGTTGGAAGCTATGCCTGAGAGGGGCGAAGCCCTCAAACTGCACATTGTTACTTGTTGACAGATAAGAGAGAAAGGGTAGTTGATCATTGGAGCCGCCGATTGCATAAGATGACCTGTGCCTCCTCCAAGGTGACCCAACACTTCTGACTCGATCTGTTGGTACCATTTCCAGTCATTTCAGCTGCACTTGAGTCAATTTTTGTGGACACCTCTGAGTTTTAAACTTGGTGCCGTCGAAAAGGTTTGTGAAAGCTCCTGTAAGCATTTAGTGAAACAGATAGCAGAAACCAGAACAGGATGTAGTACACGTGATGTCCCTCCAAGGAAGGCATGATGGTTTGTCCGAAAGAACATTTACCGATCTGAATTTGTCACCGGTCAGTAAAAGATTGGACAAGGCACAACTGGAACATCGTTTTTGTAGGATGCTTGATCTTACGTTAATTTACACCATCGTGCACATCCTGGCTACCCAGAGCCCTTTACATGCAGTACTCCAAATGTATAAATGTATATAGGCGAAGTCTGGTCCTCTTGTGGGACTGTACATCCAAGAGGTGACGGCCGCAAACATCACCAGAAGGTATCTGAAGGTCAACACGAGAGAGAAAGTCAGCACCAAGAATTTGGACTGTGCCGCCTGCTCTTGGTGATGGGACTGCACCGCCCGCTCTAGGAGAGGGGACTGCGCTGTCCGCTCTGGGTGGGAGGCCTCCGTTGTGACAAGGACTGCTGACAACTCCCCACTCAATTGAAAATATGAATGATTTTCACATGCTGACAGGATTCCAGTGAAGTTATGCTCCATGGTGACATGGCCATCAATTGCTTGGATTGGTGCACTTCTTATTGGCTGCCTGGCCACAGGGACATCTGCATGCATCTTTTCGAATTCAATGGCCAAATTTTTTATTGTCACCGATGAAAGTCTCTCACGTGGGTGCCTGGTTGTTCGCCTATAGTCGTCATATATGATGACTTGGTCTGTCGAATAAGTCGGATTAGGCCTTGAGATCAGCATGCCCACCATCCCGCCAGGGAAGTCGCCAATGCAAGTCCTCACTTTCACGATGAGTTTAACAAGTCTGCAGCTATCCATTTTGTCCTTCCGAAATCCAACCACAGCCTAAAATTCAACATTCTGAGTAAGACAAAAGAACCCTAGTAATGTTGTTGAGATCTGAAAGTTTGGCCACTGGGCTCGAGAGTGCGGGTACTGCACCAGGATCTGGAAGTAATTGTTGGTTCTGAGTTGAAAGAGGCAAGAAGGTTTAAAGTGTTGCTTAAGGTGTAATTCTTTACACGGGGCATTCAGCATTAACATATGAGACATTCAATACACAAACAATGATCTTGGGCTACTGACACCAGTGGAAAGTCATGACAAAACTCTCTGACCTTCATAGTCCAGCGGCGCGACCACCAAGCGCAATCCAGTCATGTCACAAGGGCCGTGGCTGTCAGGTAGTAGCACTAGCACTAACATTTTCGCCATTCAAAAGCAAGTCTGTAGTCGTCAGCATCCAGTAAGCAACAACACTCTTTTCCCCCCACCCCACCAATGTACACACTACCCAATCACCCAGAATCGAAGCATGCGGTTAGAAGGCTGGTAAATACATACGTACATTCCCACTTCCACATTCAGGAGCACATCTTTCATCCTACATTAATTGTGAGTGTGCTGGGGCCAGACATCGGTCCATATGGACGAACCATTGCATTTGCGGCTACCAAGCAGTTACCGGTGGACCATTTGCTGTGCTCTGGAGACACGAGTAGCTCCAGAGCCTCCTCAGAACTGAGAGCTGACGTTCGGAGGTCCTCGCAGTTTTATTCGCTGACTTTTCTGCTCCAGCACGCTGCATCTACGTGTAAGACGTTACTACAGTAAAAGAAGCCTTACCTCTCTTTGTGTCTCGGAGACTTTCTTTCCAATAGAAGAGAATGTTATTGCTGAGCACAAAAAAGGCCTACTCTTAGGCCTTTTAGCAGTCGAAGACCTACTTTTTGGACCTCATAGTACAAGGAAGCACTACAGTACATACAGATGTGACAACTCGAATCCAGGGCAAATACAGACGACAGAGCGAATCATACGAGATACACGAAAAATACTAATAACGTTAGTTCAGTTGCTGGAACCTGTTGGCACGTCTACGACAGTGTTTCATTAAGATGTTGAGAATCTAAAGTCTTAAGTAAGCCAATGGAGTCAGCTACGATCAAATTCTGGGAACATGACACACGCAAATGAACTGTATATTAACAACCAGATCAGCGTGGACAAGGTGGTGAACTTTTCACGCTTTCAGTTTCTCTGACAGCTTCTGCTGCAGTTCCTTGTTGTCGTTCTCCAGTCTCTGAATGGTCAGCCTTGTCTCCCTCAACTGTTTCGCCAGGAGCTCCGCCGGACTGCGAGGATTGACGTCCACGAGGGCACGGACCTGGAGAAACAATCATAACACTTCAGACTGGAATAAGTGTTCAGCAATATATCAGTGCAAAATGCTTCCTCTTGCCTGTTTCTTCAGCTCCGCGTTCTCCTCCAGCTGGCTTTTTTCTCTTTCGGCAGCCTTTTTAAGGAGGGTTTTCACTTCTGCCAGCAAGTCCGACTTCCTCTTCACGTCCTCTTCCAGCTGCCGCGTTTGCTCCAGCGTATATCTGCTCGGCTGTTGACTGGCCTTGGACGGACCGGATGTATCATCAGTAGTCCTTGAGCTGGTACTGCCGCCTGCCTTCTTCTTGAGCTCCTTGAGCTGCTCATCAAGTTGACGCACCCTCTTTTCCTTAGCCTCCACTTTCGTTATAAGTACCTCGTTCATGCCTTTGAGCCTCTGGACTTCTGCTATCATGGCCTTGGTGTCTTTGGTCTTGAGAGCTTTTGGAACACATTCGGTGAGAGCCAATTCTTCTTTGCTTCTTTTCTGTCCCTCTTCTCTCATCATTGACAGCAAAGTCATGGCCCTGGTGACGTCGTCTGCGAGCTCTTGACCGGGTTCGCTTGCCTTAAGGATCTTTTGCAAAACTTCTTGGCATTCTTTGAATCTGGGACTGCTCAGTCTAACTTCACATGTCAAGTTTCGATTCTCCTCCTCGAGTCGCTCAAGTCTCTTTTCCATTTCCTTCTCACGCTTACTTGACAGCTCAAGTTCACGAATTGCCCCCATGGCTCCTCCTCCGGCTTTCTTAGCCATTTCCAATATGCTAACCTTGCGCTCCAAATCCTCAACCTTTTTGGCCAAAACTTTGTTTCTGAGCTTCAGAGTCTCCAGGCCTTGCTCACCTGCCATAACGCTCTCGTGCTTTAAAGATTCTAATTCTGTCTTTAATCTTTCGGTCGTCTTTTCCATGTCTTCCAGTTTCTCATTCTTTGTTGCTGAGGCCTTTTGAAGAGCCTTGGCTTTGTTCTCTAAGGCAATCTTTTCCCTCTCTACTTTACTCATAGTATCTCTTAGACTTTGATTGATTCCAGACACCTTACCGACTTGCTCGTTAGCCTCCGCTAGCCTTGTTTTCAATGATTGCACTTTTTGCTCCCACTTCTTTTTTTCTTCCCATCTCGCTACTTCTTCTGCTCCCTTGTTAGTTTTAGGTATCTTCACTTCGGACTCCTCAAGTGGTTTTTCCGCTTGATTAACAGTCTTAAGGTTTTGTTCGAGGTTCTTCAAAGTGTTCTCTAAGCCCTCCTTTTCTTTTTCATCCATGAGTGAGCCAGAAGCAAATCGGACTCGCGTTAGTGATGATGATGCTGTCCTGGATCCTGCAGGATCCTCTTTCATCTTGATCAGCATCAACCCTTTCTGCGACAATTCTTCCTTTAAGGCCTTAATCTGACCGTAGTACGAGGCCTCACCAGACTGTAAGTTCCTCACCTGCTTCTGGAGCCGGGAATTTCGGGCCACCAACGTGTCGACCTTCTTTTTAAGGGCTGCTTTTTCATCAACTAATTTGCCCTCTTTAGAGGTCGGCGATAGTGGCGACTTTTCAGTTTGTGTAACCAGTTCATTTTTCAGATCCGTAATAGCTTTACCCATAACCTTCATTTTACTTTCTTTGTCGGCTAGATCTCTCTTCAACTTATCCACCAGAGTCTTCAGTATGCTGGAAGGGGTGTTGTCTTGGGAATCTTTCAGATTCTGAATGTCCTCCTGAAGCATCAAGTTCTCCTGCTTTAAGACGTTAAGCTCGTTTTTTCGCTTGTCCAGTTCCTGCTTGTGATGGTGATGCTGAACTTGCATTTCCACAGACAAGCTCTCTCGAACTTCTTCAACCTCTCTCTGTCGAGCGTTAGCCATCCTTAAATTTTTGTCAGCTTCTGATCTCGTCACGGCCAGCTGATTTGATAGCTCTGTGAGAGAACACTGCAACTCCTGTATCTCTTCTTCCAGGGAGTGGATCCTATTGGCTTGACTGGCACTGAAAGAGCTCGCATCCTTGGAGCTCTCATGTAGCTCCCAACGTCCTCCAGCAGTGGCGCTCCTCAACTCAATGAATGCTTGGCTCTGATTCTTGACTGAGATCTGCAGTGCGGTAATCTCGTCCTGCCTTTGCCTAATTTCCTTCTCATGGTCCTCTTTGACCTCCTTTAACAAAGCCTCGTATCGAGTAAGCGTCTCTTCTTTCTGAGCCAATCTCTCTCTGAGACTTGTCACTGTGGCCTGGGCAATGCCCAATGCTTGTTTAGACTCATAATCCTCGGTGAGCGCGAGGGAAAGGCCGGCACTGCCGCCTCCAATCGTGGCTGCCGCAACTGCTCGATCCACTGATGCTGGAACCTGCATCCTTAGATCATTGATGATGCGGTCCTTGGCTGCTGCCATAGCTTCGTGATCTCTAAGTCGGCGTTGTAAGTCTTCATTTATCTTCTTGGACTCGGTCAATTTTGCCTTATGGCTCTCGACAGTCTGGCTGTTGCTCCTGATAATATCAAAAGCCTGTTCTAATTGCCTGGCCAAAGGAAGGTCCGGATCAGGCATTTTCAGCGCGTCTCTGTTTTCTGCAGGACCTTTCTTCTCTTTACTCCTATCAATAAAGTCGTCGTCTGCGTCGTCTATCGCCTCTAGCTCCACTTCCTTGCTCTCCCAGTCCAGCTGTCTTTTCTCCATTATACTTTCTGTTCGCGTGAGTTCTTCTTCAAGCTGGTCGATTTTCGATGCCTGCTCTCGTGTTAGTTCTCTGAGGTGCTCAACTTCACGTTGCCATTGCTCTGCATTTCGTCTTGCCTTGGAGTCTCTGAGGCGCAAGTCTTCCATCCGTTTTTGCCACTCCAAGACCTGCTTTGTGCCAGTCCCTTGCTTCAGGGTTTGCAAGAGTTCATCCACTCCTGAAAGCAAGTGCTACAGTAAAAAGATGATCCTCGCACCTTTGCCCTTGTACGCAGCCAAACAAGTCATACTGGTGTACGCTTATTATTTGTGAATTACAAACCAAGAAGTTCTTACCCTCTTGCTTTAGTGCCAGCTCCTCAGCGCGCTGTTCAGCCTCTGATGCCCTCACTTCCGCCTCTTTCCTCAGCCTCCACGCTTCTTCGCGCTCCTCTCGGAGCTCCGTTAACAGCTTCGTTGCCTTCTCCTGCTTGGCTAACGGGATGGACCCCGCGTATTGCCTGCGCAAGTCGCGCAAGGCCTTGGCTAATGTGCGAGCTCTTATTTGCACCCGTGCTCGTACCCGTGCCGACTCGAGTTCGCGCTCATTGGCACGTCTGTTTGCTCGGAACAATTGCGCCTCCAGGCGGGACGAGCGAGACTCCAAAAGACCTATTCGCTGAACCTGATCCTTTTCGCGAATCTGCGGGAGCATAAGTTCAAGTGAAAGAACTCGTAGTACATTCTCTTCTCGTATGCACGACGCTGGACTAATACATACGTTGACGTACTTGTAAAGTTATTATCTGTTTGTGCAGCCTGCCAGCCATCTCATTATGATCGTTCTGGCTCTGCAGATCAAGCATGGCCTTTCTCAGCCCCTCAAGTTCCAAGTCCTCCGTGTGTTTTCGCGACTCCAAGAGTTCAATCTGGTTGCGAGCCACATCCGACACCTCGCGAAGCTTGTCGACCTCAAGCATAAAGGAGTTTTCAGAAGACTCTAACTCCTAACAAAAATATGAGTACGTACTGGTTGGAAGTTCGTTCTGTCATGAGTGACCACTGCAATGTGAAATCTGCAGGTGCATTTTTAAGTTACCTGAATTCTCTTTTGGAGGAGATCAAAGTCCGCCCGAGGGACACTGGTAACTAGCTGGTCACGCAGGTCACGTTCGGTCCGTTGTAACTGGAGATTCGACCTGGTGACTTCTGAGAATTTCATCTCCAACTCCTGATTTCTTGTCTCCACCTGAGCCAGATGCTCTTGAGCAAGCTTAAGACGAGAATCGGCGTGATCAGCGCGTTGCTTCTCGTTAAGCTCCCGCAACTCCAGTGTGGCAATCTGTCAGTTCGTGAAGCACACATCGTATTTGAACAAAAACTGTAAGAATGCTGAAAACAGTGACTCACCTGTTTGCACAGTGTCTGGACAGAATCATCACCACCTCCAGAACTGGCAGTTGTAACGGTGGCCTCAAGCGAAATCACCCTCTGCCTCGAGTCTTCCAAGGCGGCCGCCAAGGCTTGCCTCTCACTTCTCGCGGCAGTAGCTGCGGCTTCTGCTTCCGCGGCCCGCCGCTCAGCCGCACCCGTCCCCTGCTCTCGACCCAAAAGCTCTCTATAATTAGCCGTCAGTTCTGCGTAAGCGCGGTCAGCAGCATCGAGGTCAGCGGTGGGGACGCTAACTGATAGTTGGCGCTCCAGAGATTCCAGTCGGAAGGCAGACATGTCCTTGTGCCTGGACATAAAAATTTTCACTTAGTCGCTGGTATTTCAGTGGAATCTCCATTCTTCAACTCACCTCTGTAGCAATCCCATCTTTTCGATGATGGCATTCTCCGCGGCCACCACCTCCTCTCCCAATCTCTTACAATCCTTTCTTAGTCGAGCCTCACTTTCTTCCACAGCACGGTAGCGGCGCAAGAGGATGAACTCATTGGATCGCAGAAGTGCCACTTGCCGGCAGGACTCGGAGAGTTTGGAAAGGCTCGCTTCTTTTCCTGAAAAGGTCAGAATTTCTTTCGCGACTTTCACCAATACTCGTCCCAGACGATCCAACTAACCGTCGGTGATGGCTTTCAGATGTCCTTCATACTCCTCCAGCTTGATCCTCAGACTCTGGATCTTTTCCTCCAGAAGCGCGTTTTCCTCTTTGAAGGCACCTCGCTCCTCCATCCAAGTGTGCCGCTCAGTGCCGAACTCCTCGTAGAGTAGTCCCATCTGGTGGCGGACGACGCCGAACTTGAGCTGCAGTTTGTCCACTTCCTGCGTCAGCTTCTTGTTCGACTCCTCCTTTTCGTGCAGTTGATGGAGAACCTGACGAAGGCAAACTGCTGTAGGAGAGGCCATTCAATGTACCGAGTGCGTCGATATCGCTTGCGCTCAGATTGCGGACCGTCCCGCGTCCGACTGGGGGATCGTATGAAAATTAACGTGAAATTTTTCGAATGTATTCCATAGTTTTTAGTGCAGCAGGGAAATATTCGGGGACACTACAGTCCTGAAACTGGGCTATACTAATCCAGAAATTGAGCAATATTATAAAGTACTAGTGCTCCATAATGTAGTGCTACAAAATCTATGAAATGAGTTTTGCGTTTAATTACAAATTGCATGGCCGTGATGTGTACTAGACTTTCCTCATTTTGACTGAGGTTTTGACCTCCCGCCGGCCACGTGTACCTTGTCCTCGGGCTTCCTCCCTTAGACAATGCGGGTAGATAAGGCCTTAGACAGGTCAAATCACGTCCGTCAAAACGTCGGAAATGTGGTGCTCCATCTGGCCGTGCAATACATAGTATATACAATATACATGTGTGTCTCCTCTTAAATAAGCGGCATTTTTAAAAGCAAACAGTCATACATTAGGAGTAGAGGCCCTGAGTCAAAATGTTAGAAAGCATCTTGACTCCGTCAAGAACATCGTTGACAGTTTGAGCATGCGCAAGTACATTGTGGCTTCGGTCAGGAGCGTCTACGGTGTGTGGAAGGATTGGATTTGATGCCAGATTTTTTCAGCCAAGTCCAGCATCACGTATAAACTTTCCATTCCTTTCAATTGATTAAAGAAATTAAAAATAGACTTTCCAACCCTATAACTGGATCCTGATTGTGGAGTGTTTGCCGGGCAAATTTTACCAGGGCAAATTTTAGTCACAACGTCACGAATGTTGGTCAATTTCACCCTTGTAACGCAACTTTGTGTTTGCTATTACTCAACCTCGATCTGTCCGTAGTCTATATTTCGCGTATTCCAACCTCTTACTTGTATCAACTGCATGTTGAGTTTTCCCACGTGATCTCCACTAACGAAGCCGCCGCCTCCTCCTGGGCTTTGCATGGACGAAGTGGACGGCCTCGGGATGACCAGACCGCTTAAGCTGGCCCCGGACCCCTTCTTGGCGGCGGGGGTATTGCCGAGAGATGGGGGCTGCTGTAAGATACTCGGCAGATGTTGCTCTACCACTATCCCTTCCTCCTTAAAGAGGTTCAGCTCCGCCTCCAACTCTTCGTTACGCGTCTTCACTCGCTGCAGGTGTGCCAGAGCTCGATCTTCCTCCTGTCTTCCTCGACGGATCTGATCGCGCAGTTCTACACGTGGGAACTCTGGTTAGCGCGTTCGGGGCCGCGTAAGTGACTGTGAGGATCCATTACCCGCATTAACTCCTTCGAGCTTCTCAATTCTTGCTTTCAGAGTCATCGCTGGATGGTACTCGCCCCAGAGGTGTCGCGCGTCTAGGACGGTCATGATGTGCTCCAGCGCCTCAGACTCCACCTTCACGTCGCTCTGGCCATCAGTGGCCCGCAAAGAGTCGAGAATCTCTTGCATCCCTTGTCTTGGAAGCAAAAAGTTATCTTGGTCAAGAAGGCCAGAGTGAATAGGTCTTACCTCAACTTGTCATTCTCCTCCATGAGCTCTTGGTACTTCTTCTTGTACTCTGAGACATCGTGTTTCAGCTCTGCGACCTTCAGGCGCTCCTCATTGGTTCCACTGGGGTGAAACTGAGGAACTGTCGCTGTTGCTTCTGGAAGTGGCCGGATTAAGGCGTCTGGACTCACCAACAGTCCTGAAAGTGAAGAATAAGTGGTGCAGTCTTAGCATTACTTTCTGTAGTGTCTCCACTGATTATACCTGCTCTTCTTTGTTTGAGAGCCTGAGTGTACTCTTGTACCGCCTTGAGATCTTCTGCGTCAAGTCCCAGTTCCGCTGCGCGATGACCGAGCTGCTTGGCCAAGGAACGATTCTCGGTCTTCAGTTGTATCCTCTCTTCCTCTAGACGTTCGATCTCGCGGTGAAGAATCTAACAATGTTTCAACGCCCAAATTTCAGTACTAGCCAGATACATACGTACTCTTCGATATTTCATACTTGCAGAAGCGCTTTGTCTCTCTGTTTCTTACTGTCTCCTCCTCTAAAACCGCTTCCTTCGCCTTCATTCTCCGGTTCGTCATCATGGTCCAGACCCAACTTCTCCCTGAGGGACTCATTTAGCTCTTGAAGTTGTCCGCAACGAAACTGCAGGCTGTTGGATTCCTGTATAAGTTCTTCCATGTGACTATCGCGGATCTTGAGTTGGCGACGAAGGGCTTCGCACTCATTTACGGCCTGCTCCAGGCCGTATTCACCTGGCAACAGGAGAGATTGCACGGATAGCAGTGCGTAAATGGGTGCAAGAAAATGAACGACATTCCATCCACTGCACACAATGTTACCCTTTTCGTAAGCTCTCAGTTTTGTTATAGCTTCGGAAAGGTCCTCTGCTTTGTCATAGGCCTCTTCAGCAGCCTCCTTGACGTCATATTCCAGATCTTTGATTCTCTGTTCAGCCTTGTGCAAGTCAGCTCGAACCTACGACGTTTATGGAATGTTGTTAGAGTGCATTTTTTTCCATACTTGCGCGGTACGTTGCGAATCCCTGACCTGAAGCATGCTCTTGTGCATAGGATCGACCTTTCCTTTGGGATCTTTCAGCTTTTCAATGAGTGTTGCGCTGGCCTCCATCTCCCTGTGCAAAAATTTGTATTGTAGCATTAGCATCCACGTAATAACTATTACCAGTACTGATCTCCCACGTTGTGGATCAAGTACCTGGACGCCTCAGCCAATTTCTCCTGCAGATCCTCAATCTGGTCGTCCCTTTCACTGATTGCCTGAGTGAGAATTGACACAGTTTGCCTTTGGTGTGGTTGTAACTCTGAGTCGTAGCTGTCGCCCCTGCTGGCGCTGGATCTGCCCCCAAGAGCTGCGCGGGACTTCAGCTCCTCGATTTCGGCCTCCTTCATCTTGATCGTGTTTCGGAAGTCTGTTAACTGAGCTTCCACCTGGATAGAAAAGTTAATCGCAGTCCATACAACGTTGACCTTGAGTAATGATTTGCGTTGAAGATTACACCCAACGTACTGTCTCTCTGCATAATTCTGGCCGACGCAATAATCGCCGTTGCTCCTCTCCTGAACGTTATTTAGGGAAACGTCCCTGTACAACTTTGTAGCTAAATAACGTCCAATTTTTGCAGGCAGGTTATTTCACGAAAAACGTTTGATAACGGACTATTATTTTTCATGTGTCTTTTCGACGTTCTGAAAGAGGCTGTTGAAGTGGGACGACGTGAGTTTCTGTTTTATTGAGGTATTGTGGAGGTTGAAGCGGTTGATGAACCTGAGGCAGATAAGGGGTCGTGCGGCCGCCGAAGGTGTTGAAATGGTTGACCAACCGAAGCCTTCCTTCATCCAAGACAACATCTCAATTGTTTTTGAAAATTTATTTTTACGACATCTTCATATTTTTCTAAATCTGACCTGCGTACAAAAATTGAACAATATTCAGCTACAAGCTGGTCTGAAGACATTTCCTTGAATAACGTCCAGGAGAGGGCAACAGAGCATGACCATGACGCGGACAAGATGTATCGGTACAGTCGTATGAGTGTGTACCGGTGATATCTCTCCACCACATGCAATTTATCGTGTGTACGCATGTGAAGGACTGCTTTTCACGCCTCAACCATGAGTGCTACACCCAGCTCAGATCGAGGCACATAAGTTCTGAATCACCGTCATGTTGGAATGGTCTTAGATTACTGACATTGAGAGTAGAGGATGCTCAATAAATGGTTGCAACCACTGGCTTGGTGCTAAGTACGTCTCTGGCAGGCGTAATTGAGGTCTCTTTCATGCCGAATGAGTAAGCGAAGGTTTTCAAGTGCCGTTTTGTCGAAACATGGGTCTCCGGGAGGGATCATGAAGACATGTTTGATTTTGGGAAAGTATTGATTGATCGAATTTTCCCCCATTCTTTCTCATCTGGTACGACACGTCAAGAACTTTCTTGTTGGCTCAGATTGCTTTGTTAGGGCTGTTAAGTGTTTTTTAACCTTGAATAATCACCGATACATGGTATGTAGAAGATACTTTAATGCTGTCTCGGTATTAAAGTATCTTTAATGTTGTCGGGGACTTTCACCTACTATGAAATATTACCTGACTTCCAAATGCCTCCATTTTCTCGTCCCTTCTTCTCTTGTCTTGATGCTCTTCCTCCAGCAACACCTTAAGTCTTTGAGTCTCTGTTCTTAGTTCCTGCAAATGATTTAATCACGTACGTACGCCAGCGCTGGGAGTAGCGCGTCCATTACGGGAGGAGCAATTACCTTAACCACGCTATCGTGTGCGACCGCTGCATCTCTCATCACGTCGTACTCGCCGGCCATGGAGTTGATCTGCTTCGTAGCCTCCTCCAGTCTGTTGCGCAAGTCGATCACCGTGTTTTGGTACACCTCGCTGTTTTTTTCGATCTATTGGCGAGGAAGAGCAAGTACGCACAGTGCGCGAAGGTGACGCACCACTTAGTACTGTACTGCACAAGTACCTCTTCTATGTCATCAATTAGTTGATGTATCTGCCTATTCTTCATCCTGATGTTCTCCTCCAGCTCTCTCATCCTTCTCTCGTCAACGGCATCGCCACCGATTGCGCTGTCGCCGCCGCCCCCGTTAAGACTGTCGGGACCAGACCCTGTCCCTCTGCCTCCTGCTGGGCCAGAAGTCCCGCCACCCCCGAATGTCACAGGTCCAGGCCCTTTCAAGCTCCTTATTTCATCTCTTAGTCCATCAGCCTCCCTCTTGAGATCGACGTTCTCATCAGTTGATCTCCGCAACTTTGATTCCATCTCTATAATGGAATGAGAGAAACGGTCAATTGTAGCTTGAATGGTATCTGCTGTAATGTGCTGACGCTCAACCTACCTTCTCTGAGCGTTCTCTCCTGACCCAGTTCCGCCTCCAATTCCTGTATCTCCTTTTCAGCTATTTGTAGCTCTTCTTCAACCCGTCGAAGATCCTGATAAAAAGCGGTCATGTAGATATACCAACATGACGAGTAGTCAATCCCAAAGTTCGTAGTTTGCAATTTGTAGTTTCCACAGGATTTTAACGTCACATCGGATGCGCATTAAGTGGACACAGCATTTCTTGAGGGCGTTTTTGAGCCCTTAATGGGCACTTCTTGGCACCCCTGCATAAAATAGAAGAGGTTGCATAAACTCCCAGCCGAAATTGGCAGCGTCAAACGGCCAGATCCACCCAAATTTTGTGTCTAAATAACACGAAGAGCAAGCTACTTGACGCTATTGTCACGCACAGTCAAAGCTACAATCTACATGAAATCATATTACATCCATCGCAGCTGGAGAGAGGAAAGCAGTATGCTAATTTTGCACTGTCTTTTTGTTGACAAGACAATAAGAAGTGCGCATATTGGTCATATTAGTCTTTTGGCTTTCCTCCACTGATACTGTAGATGCTGGTGCTGCCCAAGTTCACCTTCATTAGGATCTACTTCCAGTGCTTCACATTCGCCAACTTGAAATCTTACACTGTCGGCACATGTTGGACACTGCGGCTGTCTTCTTGAGAGGAGTGTGTCAGCAACTGGCTCCATTAGATAAAAATCTGTATTCTATGTTTAGATCAAACAAATCCAGCTTGATCAGGAGCCCAGGTATAACTTCGTCAAGGTCTCTCACAATAGAGCATTACGTGCATTAGGAAAGTAGAATTTTATGAACACTCGGTCTGTGCAGCCCGAAAGAGTTGCTGCCCGAGGCCCGAGGTCATTATTGCCCTAGTGCCTCGGGGAGCAACACGTTCGGGCTGCAGAGATCGAGTGTTTGCAAAATGCCGCGTGCCAAATGCATGTCCCGTGATTTTCCGTTTTGCACTGATTATGCACATACAATTTTATTGAAGTCACAACTTAAGTGCTGGTCCAATATGTTGATGGCAGTGCTTTTTTGCAGTGCCTCAGGAGTCCTTTACCACCCACTCTAAGTACAATAGAAGGGAGGAAAAGTAGTTCTTTTCTAGGCCTCCGTAGTACGAACAAAACGAAAGCAAAACGGACAATCTTACGTAAAATGCTGTATCTACTTAATCCGCACCCAGTATGTGAAGTTGTACGTCGACTTTGGTAGAATTGGTAAGAAACAACCTGTTTCTTACTGTGCATCGAAGTAAAACAGGATCAAAGTAGAATACATCAGAGTTTTAGGAAGGAAGGTTGGAAAACAAGACTAAATAAAGATGTTAGAGTAGCAAAAGACATTGTGACAGCACCTCCCAAGCCTCGTTGTCATCCGTCTTCCTCGTCTTCATTTTTTTGATCTGTTTCTTGAGTTCCTTCGTTTTCTCCTTGGCCGCTTGTTCCTCAAGCGCTCTTTCGGCCTTTTCGACCTTGAAGGCCTCATCCACGTGGCGCAGACACCGACTCGCCAGTGAGAACATTAGTCTGGGGAAACGAAAACAGGCGCCCGTGTGATATGTCTCGTACCGTGGTAGAAGGGCAGAAGTGCGTGCTTCAATTAGAATTCGTCACCTTAACTTGTCGGTTGCATCTTCTCCGTCTTGTTCTGGCGGGTGCCATTCAGAGACCAACGGGATCAACTTCTCCACCTCGGCCTCTGCTAGGTGGTCTCTGGCCTCCATCTCCCTCAACCCGTCCCAGTCGGCCTCTGGCCCCTCGAGGGTGATCTTTGGGGCCATGATGGTGTCGCTCTCCCGTCCCTCTTATGAAGACATGTTCGACAACGCCGAGAATGGCTTTGTCGCTGGTCGCGGGTTGACTATTAACCCTGCGAATAGTTGGGAAAGCTGCCAGACTCTCTACGATGAGCGTCCCTTATTATATCTGCCGGTCAGGTATTACAAACACTACACGGAGGTGCGTGCAGAGTTGTTCACCTCCACTGCATGGCACGGCCGCTAGATGGAGCCAAATGTGGCTCTGACAGATGGCGCCGAATGTTGGTTGGTCGCTAGATGGCTCCGAGACGTCAAACTTTGGAGACGATGTGGAACAGGGCCATGAAAGCGGCATCCGGCGGTGACGGCCGCGTACAGCACATCGATGAGCGATATCGGACGGCAAGACCATGGGGAAGTGGTTGAGGATGGGGGTTTCTTTGGCCAACAGGGTCTCTTTGGGTCCTCCAGGATGTGTGACGGTTCGGTCGTGGGCATGCATGCACACTGTCAAAGGCCAAACTGCGCCCTCCGACGTTGAGCATGGGTCACAATATCTTAATCAGACAGACCTTGGACAACCGAGGGAGATCTGGCGACCTCTCAGTGTTATTAATTCTACAGACAGAAGCTACACTTCCTGCGTAACATTCCTTCACCACAAAAGACTCCCCTAAATATGTTCGAGGTGTCGCGAGCGTCAAGGCACTTCGGGAATCTGCGATTCCGGATGGCTGTGGACGACTCTCCTACAGTTGGTCACCGACAAGAAGAGGGTTCAGTCCGTTCCTCATTCGTCCGTCGGCCGCAGTCACAACTTCTGCTTTGAACGCGCAGGCGAGGGCGCAGGCGAGGGCGCAGGCGAGGGCGCAGGCGAGGGCGCAGGCGAGGGCGCAGGCGGAGGAGAGGGCGCAGGCGAGGGCGCAGGCAGAGGAGAGGGCGCAGGCGAAAGGGCAGGCACGACCGGCCGGGGACCACTGACAGGGCCGAGGAAGGCGCCGTTCGTTGTTTTGTTGTCGTTCGTTCTGTCGTTCGGTCCGTCCGTCCTCCTCCTCCTTCTTCCTTTCTCTCCTTGCCTGCCTCTGCAGGGTCTGTGTGGTCTGCGTGGTCTGCGTGCTCTGTGTGCTCTGCGGGCTCTGCGGGCTCTGCCTGCCTCTCAGGCTCGGCCGTGTCCGCCTCCCCCTCCCGCGCTTCGGCGACGTCTGTTTCTTTTCTTTTTCAGTCGGATCGAGTTCATCTTTCGAGAAAGGAGCAAATGGGCGAAAAAATAGTGACTTAGTGAAGGTCTGGTCGGATTCGTCTCTCCAGATCAACTCCATTGGAGAGAACCCGCCGTCAGTGCACACTCGGGAGAAGACTTCATGAGCCGAGAGATCGGAACATGACGTCAGTGGCGTCGACGACGTCGGCGACGGTCTCGTCGTCGGCTCCCGCGCAGGCAGCGCCGGAGCCGAGACCCGCCGCTGCGCCTCCTTCATCCTCTTCCTCGGCGGGGCGGGCAGCGGGGGCAGCCGAGACGCCGGAGTCCATGGACAAGGAGGCCAACTCGCTGGCGGGCCTCTTCCAGCAGGTGGTCGGAGACATGAAGGTAGGAAGGAGAAAGAACAAAACAAAGCGAAAAAGAAGTAGAAGGTAGAAGAAGGGCTTAATTTTATTGCGGTCTCGCTCGCAATGATTCGAGGCCGTGCGAGGTTGGTTAGTCGGGTGTTATCGAGGCTGTCGGGCCGTTGACTGTCGGTTTTATCGCCGAGGCAGACGAGCACGAGTACGCGAATGCAGAGCAGGGTAGGTGAGATTGGCCAAGTGGCTCCCGTTGAGGAGGAGGGGGTTCTTATCGTCGGGAATATGAGCGAATGAACGGGCGCAAGGGGAGCCTTTTTCCTTGCTCATTCGAGTTAACGACCCATTTGTCAGATTGACTGGTTTTCCACTGCAGACAGACCGACAGACAGACCGACCGACAGACCGACAGGCAGACAGGCAGGCAGACAGACAGACACACACACACACACACACAGACACACACACACACACACAGACACACACACACACACACAGACACACACGCACACAGACACACAGACACAGACACACACACACAGACACAGACAAACAGACGCGTGGATTGAGCTGGCATGAATGCTTTTTTGGGCTGAGTCCGGGAAACAAAGCGCAGGATTGAAGGGTTGAAAGCACTATCGTTCAGTCTTTTTTTTCTCGATTTCGCTCCTGCATGAATGATGAATGCAAGATTGTCGTCCGGGGCCAGGATGACGGGCGAGGAGAGCAGGCGCGATCGTAATCTTCTTAGCGAGCGGTCTCCACTTTCACACTTCGCGCAGGTAACTCCTTAACAGGGCCGAGGCGCAAAAACACATACACAGGGAATCTGGCTTTTTTGCCTCTCTGTTTGCTCGCGAATGTCTCCCTCTCTCCCTCCCTCTTGTTCTGCGTCACTCCGTCCATGTCGACGTGTACGTACTTGGCCGCCGACTCCCTGGGCTCCTGCTTTCGGCACCGCAGGTGAAGGATCGAGTGAGTCCTGCTCTGCTCCCCCTCCGAGCCCAGTGGTGTGATTGCACTTTTGCATAGTGACTGTGTTTGTTCGAGTTTGAGTGTATCACCGAAATGAATTGTGCCTTGCGGGCGAGGGAGATTGATAGCGACCCCGTTTGCCAGCTAGCCCAAGTCCCTCGTGCCCCACTTTTTTGCGGAAAAGAAGTACATAAATTGCACGGACAAAGGGGATTGCAGGGGTTGGAAGAGGATCGCCTTTTGCGCGTGTACACACGTTGGAGCTGTGTCCATGCACATGTGGGAGAAACAATTGTTTTTCTCCCTCCTCCTGTTTGTATTTGGTAGAAAAGTGGATTGCTGCAATCATCCCTGGTGCGTGTGTGTGTGTGAGAGATGTGGCCTTCCTTCTTTCCCGCCATGTGGTGAGAATTTCTGGGCTCTCCAGAAGTCTTCCGGGTTCTCGTTCGTCATTGTGCCGTTCTTTGTCCACCAGGCTGGAACAGAGGGAGACAATTGCATGTCTTTGGCAGAGTAACACATACTGAACCTGCGACCCTCCACTCGCCCGGGACCCAAGTACGTGTTGGTGGTGACTGCTGCTGGCTTTCTACTCTTTGGGTAACTTTGTGGTAATTTGCCCACTTTCACGCATATTTCATGTGACGGCCGACTGAGCACCATCAGAGTGGCTGAACATGAGCATGTACACGATCAAGCTGCATCCTTTGCTCCGGGATTCTAGGCACGCCTGTCTTGCTCGTGAGTTTGCCCCCCTCCCCCCCGAATTTTTGCTCCCCCACTTTTCGGGGTTTTTTGGGGCACCGACAGCATTTTGGTGCAGTCCATGCCGTTAATCATCCTTCCTGTTCAGCCAGGAAGATGGGAGGCAACAGCACTTGAGGTTCATGGGCCTTATTAAAGCTTATTAACTGCTGCAAAAATACCTTCCAAAGAAAACTTTATGCAGGCTCATTCTTTCCCAAGCTTACATCGTAAATAAGTTGTGCACAGATCTTTTTTTCCAGCAACATTAATGCTCGAAGGGGAAAGAAGGCAAGGAAAATGCCCTCGGGGGCGCAAATTAATGTTTTTGTTCCGGCTAGCTGACTTCGTGCGCACCTCTTCGCTCTCTCGCTGGCCCGGTCGCTGTATCTGCAATATGTCCGCGTCCATTTTAAACTAAGAACGCACGATCACGCAACTACAGCGAGCGGTGCGCAACTTTGGAGAGACGATTGCTGTTTACGCCAGCGGTTTTCCTTCCTCTTGGAACAAAAACATTTGAACCGTGCAAATCTTAAGTGCTGCTACGTGGCATTACATATCCAGCCAGCAACGCACCACTAAGAATTTTTGCAAGGGATTGTCTCATTTTCTTTTGTATGGCAAAATTTGGCACCAACCACGTAGAGGTTGTACTTTTGCCATGGCGGGTGCCATTTTGGTTGAGAAGAATGATTATGATAAACGGCAGTTCCCTGCCTACGAAGTGGCAATGTCGGGTCTGGTTTTCTTCCTATGGAATAACCTTCGCCTGTAGTCTTTGGAGAGAGAGACAGAGGAAAAAAAAAACAACTACCCTAATGCTCTTTTTTCCCCCGACAAATCGAACCCTCAGGGTTCCTTCGAAAATAGCTCTGTGCCACAGATGCGGATACCATGGATTCTATTAGCTATCAACTGCTGCTATACTTACCAGGCTTGCAACGCTCCCTGCTCATTTATCTGTGTCGTTCCTTGGCACCACCAGACCAATGATATTTCGCCCAAAGTTTGAATTGTCAAGTCATGCGTGACTGACGATTACTAAGAGACGCTGACTGCAACACGATGGACGGAGAAGACTGTGTATGCGTACCACGAACTGCTCGGTCGGGACCAAGACCGGCGTGCTGGTGCTACGATCCGACTGAGACCACTGTAATTTCCTCCTATGATTTATTTTGGGCCGGAAGTTTGGAGAAATGGTCTTACGAGAGAGAGAAAGAAAGAGAACGGTCGCTTCGTCCGTTTGGGTTGCAATGCTCCCTGTACAGTGGCAACCACGATAGGTGAACACTTTGAACAAGAGCCGGAGAGAGAATAAAAAGGACGGCCTTCGAAATCGTTGCATGTTCTTATCAGCCTTTTGTCTGCTCGACGCAGCGGACGATTCGAAAAAAGTTGCTCCTGTCGCTACCAGGACTTCTCCAGGAGGGGCGGGTCGAACTTTGGCAGGACGACTGAGAGATGAAGAAATCTGACACCTGTCGGAAAAATAAAAGAACCAAAAATGAGGTCGTCCTGGCTTTCCATTCTTTCCATGGCAAAGAAGAATTCGCTGAAATCTGTTGGTGGCTTCCAGAGAGAGATGAACTTTTTCCTTTTACGGGCGATTAACCAAGTGTGTGCACGCGGGTGTATAAAGAGACGAAGATCACGAACGACTCTCCAAACTGCAGCAGGTAAATTATCAATGTTTCTTCTTAGTTGGAAACTCTCCATTTACTTGCCCTTACTAACTTGACTGGTCCTGTCGAAGATTCTCCGAAGCAATCTAAAAAAAACAAAGTGCAAGAAACTAAGACACTTTGGCGGGATGAGTCGCACTATTGTGGAGGATAAACAAACCCCCGCATTAAAGAAGTAACCCTGCCGTCATCTGCTCGTTGAGTTTCAACTAATTGTGTCAAGTCATCATTCCAGCAACACTAGCAATTACTGGATATTGACTTCCTGCGGTGGGGATATCGGTAAATGTAACAACACATTGGCCATTACACCTAAAATCCCCAGGACAAAAACAAGTTACAGCTTTATGTAGTGAGAAATCATCGGTCGATGTGACAGCTCGTACGTATACTGATTGCAACATTTTTCGAGGACCTTACTTGACTCACATGTCCCTCTGTACGTCATACAGTATGTTAAGACCGTCATGGAAATAGTGCCACTGAGTGTTCGCCACATACAGCCCAGATTGCTCTTCCTACAAACTAAGAAATCATAAAAGTATCAGTTGTCCTGCCAAGAGGACTCTTGGCTGAAAAGTGTCTGTCACTCTCCGTCGTACGTGCATCAGCCTCTATTCCTTGTACATAGCGGTTACTGTCACATATCGGTCAATATAGGAATTCTTCCCGTCCCTAAGATGTCACATGTACCAGTACTGCCGGCCGTGCATTTGATTCGTCACCCTAAACGTGACCTCGCTGGGGGCGTCGTCTTTTTTTTTTCGTCTCCAAGTACCAAATGTGCGCACATCTTCTTGCTTTTATGGTGCGCGCAGTCCGAGAAGAAGACTATTGGCTGTGAGGCATCCGGTTGGACGTGCAGTGAGGACAGAGACGCACTCTCCCCACGGGCGCGTGCACAGAAATGAATGTACATGCGAGTCCTTCTTTCCATTTACTGCATGACATCAACTTTTCTAGGAAGAGCGATATCTTAGTCTCGAGATAGCTGCTTTTTCGTTCTCTTACACTGGTTATTCATTGTGTGTGTGTTTTTAATATTCTGCACCGTAGCGGACGAGGAATGCCAATAATATGTAGTACGAGACTACTGCCGCCAAGTTCGTTGGCCCTACTTTTTCCCTGAATGTCCCTAGCTTTCAAGCTTTTTGGAGAAGAGGGAGACGAAGAGCCGAAGTTGGAAGAAAGCAACCACTTTCCAGAGTTGTATCAGAGCTTCCTTGCTCATTAGGTTCTGGAGAATGCTTAGAAAGATTTACTTCTCCTCTTTCCCAGAGGGAGAAAAAAAGCCCAAGCAGATGATGATATTGATCAAGTCAGTCTGTGCCTCCTTTCTGGCCTTGTAACATATGGTGCACTCCGGTACCATACTGTGAACCGGGGGGGCGGAAATTGATTTCCTTCCACTGCAGCTTTGTCATTTTCAGCAGCTTGGTTTCTCCCGTTGATCTCTCACGCTTTGTCAGACTTTTGCATGCTACTGCTCGTGCACGCGAGGCGTCCCGCTGATGTGGAGGACAACATCGCAAGACTTACTCATCTAACTGAAGCTCGATGGCAGAAGATGGAATCGTTCGAGCCAGAGCCTCATCTCGTGATGTCATTCAGGGTTTTTTTTTCTTTCTTTCTTTCTGTGCGAAGCAAATCCAGCTTGTGAGCATGCATCACTGTGGTGCACGCATGCACATGGCAACAGAGGTTGCTTATGAAACGCACATGTCACCTCCAAGTGCACTTATGCGCACGTACGCAAGGCAACGTTGTGTGAGAGAGAACACAAAGCGTACACGCCAAACACGCTTGCAATGGAGTCCGGTGATTGATCGAGTGACATAAAATGACGAGGCCAATTCTTTCATGAAAAGCTTGTGCTGCAGTATCGAGGAGGCGAAGCAAGCTCAAGTGGAGTAAATCTACTAAGAAGAGAGAAGGCGAAAGACATGTCTGGATATCGATGACTTTCCCTTCGTACATAATGCCAATATTATTGATGAATCTAATTTCCACAGACACACCTGGTTTTTTTTACGTAACCTGCATTCAGATCACAGCAACTTGTTACGTAGTGCATTGTAGAGTAGTGCACGGATTTGGCCGCAGCACACTGCTTGTGCTCATGACGACGAGAAAGGACACACTATATTTTAATTCTCTTTAGTTCGTCCGCTTAATAACAGGCCAGTAATGTGCGCGTGTGTTTCCACCGAGAGCTATGTTGTCGCTGGGTCGAGTTTTGTGAAGCATTCGTCCGAGCGTCAGATTTCACGCGTTTCCTATTCACCATGCCTTTTCAGTCCTAGGTAGCCTTATTGGCCCACACAGTAGAACTGACGTACACGTAGCAGCTCTCTGACTCCTGAGTTCCGTAGGTGAGGGCGACTATTGTGTAAAGTGGTGGACTCCGGCTTCTGATCGCCGATGTGACGTTACCCTAGCTAGTGTCATGGTCAGGGGCAGAAGATCAGTACATACCGTATACATTAGTCAGGAGGGTTCACCACTGTGTGTCAACCTCTCTTTTTCGGGTGCATTGTGAGTACCTCAATGTAGCACTTCTTTTGAAATATAAGGGGGGAAGGAGAAAAATAGAAGCCGCGATAGTGTATAGGAGGTCATTCTCAGTGACTTCGGGACAATGGAAGCTCTCTTCTTTTGTCCTGGTTGCAGGGTTACCTTTATTGACGCAGCCTGTGCGTACTGCAAGCTCATTTAGAAGAATAAGGTGACACCACATGTCTTAACGTGACATAAACTGCGGTGAGCGAGTGCCACCATGGTTCGCAGTGTGAACAGTAAGTTCGTCGGGTGGCACTCTCTTAAGCAGAGGCCACTGTACCTCAGATTGGATCTCGCTGTCCCTTGTGTTCGATATTTTCACTGTCATTTCTGGCCAGCAGATGTTTTCCAGGGAGGTTTTCTTTGCCGACTTTGCTGGCACACGCATGCGCGCGCGCGCACACGCACGCACGATATTCCTATTTGCGTATATAGAGAGGGAAGCGCAGCACTTGCTGCTATGTCGGCGTTTAAAAACTTGTGGCTGATAAGTTTACTGTACTCCGCCTCTTCCACCAACAGCCGAAACAGTCGTGCGTACAGTAGAACGATGACGGAAATATATTTTTCCGTCTGGCCTTGGTGAAATTCCTTGCATAGCTTTACAGTTTGCCCCCTAACAAAATAAATTAGCAGCACTCCCTCGTCCCAGCTCAGAGTTACCGCAGCTGCAAAAACGAGGTACAGCACCTGATCGCTATGTTGTGTAGCAGGCGAAGAAACTCGTCCAGTACTCGCTCTGCACGTTATTGTACGTGCGAGGACCGATGGAGATTCGTGGAGGGTGGACGCATACATTTCCGCAAAGCTGGTCGGTGGCAAACGAAGTGAGGATCTCCAGCGCCAGCCTTGCGCGGCTTCTCTCGGAATATCTAGAACTTCGCAGTGAAAAGAATGAAGGAAGGATTAGCATAATCCAAAAGTTTAAAAAAAAGTCATAAAAATTTGTCACACACTACCAGCACTGTCTTCTTGGATTGTATTAAATCTTCAGTGTGTGGCTTTCAGTGAGAGAGAGTCTCTGAGAGAAATATCCATTGCCGCCTGTCAAGCCGACGGGCGCCAAATTTTCTCACAATCTGTTGGCAATGTCCTCCAACACCCCTCTCGTATATAAGTACGTACGTACGTGTACTCCATTCTTGCTTCATTGCCCTCCTTAAGCAGCGGTAACACAATCCGTCTTACAACAATGCTTGGAAAAGGCGGGCAGTAGGTCATACCTTAGGCCAGAAAGTTTCTCGGGAAGAGCTTTAATCATTGTTAGTTGTAGAGCCCAGTGGGAAGAGAACCCCTATCTTGGAGGCTCAGTCATGGTGGAATGATGTTCCTGATTCTGCCCTCCCTCCCCAACCCTTGCCGAATGATGGCGGCAGAGGCGATCCTCGTGTAGTACTTAAGAAGCATCTCCACTCGCCTTCTCCATACCCGTGCTTTTCTATAGTTGCTACGCCCCCCAGTTGGCGTGTGCGCCGATGGGGGAAGAAAAAAATATCACCGCTCCTCCTGCGTAAAGAGGTTAAGTGCGCTTTCAAGTACCGAAAGGATAGAAACTTGTGATAGAGCTGTTTCGCCCTCAAGTACGCCTTCGTACACGGCTGAGGGAACTCCGGATCTGGTCAACTTTTAAACGGATTTTTCTTCAGCTGCAAACCTGCAGTGACTCGTAGAAGGCAGCTCAAATGCGGATTATATGCTATACCGTAGTTGATGGCACCCCAAGGAAATAGGGGTGGGGTGTATGACCGAATATTCAGGAGTGGCCAGCGTTGCCAGCAGCCGGCAAGCAGCAGGAGGCGAATGAGTATACATAGCACTATGTACCTACGTAGTTCTCCGTGTGGGCGAAGGAGGGAGGGGGGGGGGGGAGAAGGGATGATAGAGAGAAAGAAAAACGGGTCTGGAACTAGGGGGAAACGCATTATGCGGTATGAGCAATGGCGGGGGAGAGAATGTGGCGAAAATCCGCCAAAAAGCCTAGGGAATCGCTTGTTTTTCTTGGCCATGCTCAAAGCTTCCCACTCATTTTTGGCGAGTGCTCACACGACGTCAGGAAGTGATTTTGTCACCTTATTTGTCTTGTACTTAGTTCAAAAGAAACGCGCATGTACTTTTTTTCTCTTTTTTATTGCTCATTTACCCGACTGCGCTGCCCTCACTCACAGAGCCCAATGCACAGTCTCATTGGCCAATTTCTCTCCTCCTCCTATGCATTATTCTGTAAATGGCAATGGAAAGGTTTAATTTAAAGCCAAGTCAGCCCTCATGCTTGCCTGTTCCAGCCCAGCTGCTGGAGTTCCTCTCTCTCAACCCCCCTAATCAATCCTTCTCAGTTGCACGCCAAAGAAGAAAGGGAGGGTGTGCGTGTATTGGGCCACCCCTGTTTGATGTTGCTTAGTCAGAATGTGTCTTCTGTACACAGCTTGACTGCAACTTTGATGCATATGGAGCTGACGTTCCTGGCTGTTGACCCAGCTTGATTACTTATTATAAAGACCTTAATGAAAAGAGAGATCCATTCATCGTGTGCACGCACGGGTGCATCCACCGCGGCAGCCGCCACCACCTGCACCACCTCCACCACCACCACCACCGACTCATACTTTCATCTGGCTTATCCACACAAAAGGCTCGTGGTGACGGCAAGTTAGGGGGAGTAGTTTTGTTTGCGCTCGTCCTATGTTTAGGGACCCATCTCGATTCGCCCTCCCCTCAACTCTGGCTGGCACTCAGAGTTTGCAGCAGCTATGGTTCGAGACAGGGCTGGCTTCACAATGCTGTAATAACATCTCGTGGAGTGGAGAGTGAAAGGCTTCGACACATACCTGTGTAATCCTGTACGTATGTACTCACGTTGCCCCGAGTATGGTTCGAAGCCTTTGGCTTATATTTCAGTCACAATCTCATCGCCAGCAGGTGGCTCCATTTTGCTTAGTAGGCTTTAGAAACGTCCTGCGCCAATGTACACGTGCTGACATGTATGTTTGAGGAAATTTCTCCTTAGAAGCTCAACTGAAAGCGGTGAGCAAAGGCACATCAGCACTGCTGGCGGACGTGCTGCCCAAATCTGGGCAGTGTCAGTTGTCGATTTTAGCAAAAAAGTAGCGCACACACACACACACACACACACACACACACATAGAGAAAGCATTGTCGTGCAAAACCGAGGTGTTGTGGCCTTGGAACCTGCCCATTATTCTCTCATTCCCATACTGTTTGGCGCCCACGCACCCCTCGCCTGCTATCGAGGCGACAGCGCCTCGGTGGTTACTTTGCTTTCACTTTTATATTGCTCTAGGTAGTAGGCGGTGGTAACAACAGGACGTAATGAATGGAGGTCTCCTCTGTCCCCACTGTTTAACGACGCTTTCGCGTGGAAAGAAAGTATATTTCGTCGGAACATTCTGCTCTGATCAGCTGACTGGGGCTGAAGCCTTGCGCGGGTGGGCGGCCGAATTCATCCCAGTGTTGCTATACCCTTCGCTCTCCCATCCCTTGACCCCGAGGAGGAAGGGGGGAAGGCTTTCTCCATTTTTCTTGTCAGAAGGTGCAGCAAATTTGCTTCTCAGGCTCTCAAATTCATTTTCGCTCCCCCCCTAAATGCTGAGTGTGAAAGGAAGGAAGAACTGGTGGATGGAGGAACACAGAATTGCTACTTTTGCGTCATTTGTTGCAGCCGCCGACTGAAGAAGAAAGGGAACTAACCAGGGGGAAGGGGAAGTGGAGCTTTCACAGTTCTACCCACCCTGCGTGAAAGTTTTTCCCTCTATTCTCGTGACAACATGGCTTCTCTTTTTTTAAGAGTTCACTGACTCTTTTATGCTCGCCTAATCTCTCGCAGTTAAGCCCTTGTTGGCAGCTCTTTCCTTGCTGTTTTCTAGTACAGGGTCTTTCAGAAATGTTGTGCTTGGAAAATTGGCTGCGTCTTGTTTGACAACGGATATCTCACTCTTGGGGATTGTTTGAGAGTTCATCATGGGTTTTTCTAACATCCAGTCTACCGTGGAAAGCATTGAGTATGTATGCGGAATTATTTTTAGCGGTTTTTTCACTGGCCGGAAAGATGTTTGTTGTCTTTTTGTGGGGTCTAGCAGAAAATGGCCCCAAACCTGTGTATATAAATCCTGCGGGAGATACACGACGGTATAGAAGAGATAGGAAATTCAATTGACAAGAGTACGCTGTAACATGGGGCTGCAGCAGTGAAAAAGAGAGCCAAATTATGCTCTGAAAACGGCGGCCACTTTGAGAATGAACGTGCCCTGCCTTATATTATGTCAAAAGCCCATTAATGAACTCTCGGATATTCGTGCACACGTAGGGTTCTGCCGATTTAAAAAGGACTATATTTCTGAGCGACCCTGTATAGAGTTACTACACACCAAGTTCTTCAATCGATTTCATCTGCTTCCCTTAAAATACTGTAATGGATTACTTTCCCAGTACTCCGAGCTCATGGAGCGCGTCCGTACTTTTGGTATGAGGCCGAACCATCTAATGCCACAAACGGAGATGAGTAGGCTGAATAGGAAGGAGATCATTAGTTTTCCGGATAAGTCTGCTGATTCCTTCGATATTTCTTGCTCTTCTCAGCATTGGAAAGCTCTGTGTAATAGGGAGTCTACATACCAATGCTGGTCTCCCTCCAGCTGGAACCCTCCTTCGCTGACTCTGGGCGATAACGGGACTGCGAGACACCTAGAAAATGAACCGAGAAATCATTCTGGGGTGAGGGGAAGATCAGTCACCATCTCTAATCTTACCAGAGCTGGACTACGTGTACTGCGATACCGTGACGTGCCGTACATGTTCCGCTTTTACCCTGGCCCAAGAGACTTCTAACAGCTGTGTTTTTTTATCCGTTCAAGTGCGCAATCACTCCAGCATCTCCCCTTCTTAAAAAAAAAGGGCAGAACGAAAAGAAATGGTAAGATGTACGCAGTGGCACGAATATTTTATCATGTTTCGTCCTAGCCTTGGAGGGAGTCAAACAAGACCCCCTCATATGTTCCTTTCAGCACGCACGCTCGCTCCTCGTTGCACTTATTGTGACGAAACCCAACACGAGATTTCACGCACACGAGATTTTCATAAAGTCTCACGGAAATCTTCTTTTAAGACTAGAAAAGTCTTTTGAATTGCAGAAGAGGATAAAAGAAAAAAAATTAAGCCCGCTCGGAGATCAAAGGGTGGAGAGTTGACTAATCCTATGCCTGTATGAAGTGGGCGGGAGGGATTGCAAATATAGGGCGACAAATTTGTCTGTAACGTTATACTTTTAAGACTGCATGGTATACCAGGTTGTGTACCACCGATACTATCGGAGCTTTCTTAGCTTCCATCAAGAGGAAGCGAGCGAGCTTTGTACCCTATATTGAGAACCCTGGAAACCAAGATTTTCTGCACGTACGCCTGATATATGCCTAAGCCTCGCTATCATTGGACAGCAGTTGAGTCGGCGCATGTTGCCTTCAAGGAGATCCTCCAAGCTATTTCTGATGAGCGGGGAGTGATATCCCAGCCTCTAAGCTTTCCGGAAGTGTCTGGGATAAGGGAGAGGTAGTTCACTAGGCCCCTAAACTCTTGATGGACAGTCGATGAGCCTCTTGTGTTGTCGTTTCTTTCTGGAACAGCTCATGAATTATTACACTGATGGCAAGACTGGCCCATGACTGCTCTCACCAAGTGTTTGCTTAAGGTTTAGACTGCTTGAGTGGCTTCGAAGCTGCGTATCACACTGTCCCTGTGCACTGAGTACCATAACAAACGCCAATAACTTTGCGGGTCCGTGCAATTCTACTACTATCTTCTATGATCTTTTTTCGTGGCTGGAAGCAATAAACTAAAAGCAAGGGGCTGCGCCCGTTCGGACCAGCTCTTGCCCTCTGTCCTACACACGAGCTTATCCCTCCCTGGCCCAAATGGCTCATTTCAGAAAGTCTCTCCGTAAACCATAATGGGGGTAAATTGTAAAGGCTTTGCAAGACCGTTAATACTTGGCTGCTGCTATACTATTGATTTTCGATACAGCACTAGATTTGTCAAGGGCCTACCATACCTGAATTTTCTCCCTCTCTCCCGCAACTGGAATGTTGCGAATGCGAACATGCAAATTTGTCATTTGATCGCAAGCGACGCTTCACGGAAGTGAATTTCGCACTGTTCTTTCTAGTCCCGCTAGTTAGCGTGGGCCTCTTTTGCAACTCTGGCAAGAGAAACGTATCTCCCAGTAATGAATTGTCTTTTTGTTTCCTTTCTCTCTCCATTCCCTTGTCATTCCATTCAAGAGGAATGAATGAATGAGTTATGAACGGTCACTGCTGGTGAGTCTTTGGAAAACCGGCCGTGATCTTTTTAGCATGGGCGTGCGGGCGCACAAGTCACGATTTCGGACGTAGTGGGATGTATAGAGAGAGAAAAGAACGATACTGTATTAGATTCACGTACTTTGAGACAAGGCAGTGCCAGGTATGTGCAAGACGTTCACTCCAAGTCCTTCCTGGCACGTTTCATAACACTCGAACGCAGTGTAACTTTTTTTACTCCTTGATCGGTAGTAGCACTTTTTTATGTCTTGTTAAAATCCCACCCAGCGTCCAGGCTCTGTAAACAAAAGTGCTGAAGGCTGGTCAGATCCCTCACTTTTTCGCGTTAGGCTTTCACCGTGACGTCCTAAAAACTTTGGTCATGAGCGTCATCAAGAAGTTACTTCACGTATTGAGAGGAGTCAACGACGCCATTACAAGTTCTTCACGAATGGTGAAGCATCCTTCTTCAAGCATGTGTTTTCATTGTTCATTCAGCCTTCTTATGTGGAGTGAGTCTTTCTCCTTTGAGCTCAATCGGACATACTTTTAATTCTATGTTTTTAAGACTAGCGTATGAAAATGAGACACTCGCTCCCTGCCATTTTTTGTTTTTCCTTGTATGTCATTGTTGACCTCTGCATTCATTCTCACCATGTGTGAGTGACTCTGACCCAATGTTGATCGCACAGAAAGTCACAGCTCAACGTTGTCGGTCAGAAGTCGCTCATTCACCTACTCGCATATCAAACTGAGACGCAGTGTTGTATTGTATCTTGAAATGCGTAAAAAAGAAATGTTATACTTGCGAAGGTAACTTCCATGCTACTGGCAGAATTGCCTACGTGGACGCCAGGGATTTTCGTCCGGAGGCAGCGGCCTTGTCTGTTTGCTATTTGATGCAGTCATGGCGTGTCAGGGCAGGGATAAGGAAATTGAAGGAATTCACCGAGAGAAGCTGGGATTCGCATCCCTCTTTGTCAATATTGGTCGTGCGAGCGCTCTTATGATGGGCATGGAGAGAGAAACTCTGTGCCGCACTCGGGAGTACAACAGTTAACCGCTGCCGTTACGTACATTGTAGAATTTAAGCCCCGTGTGGGTGTTTCAACTAATAACGCATCTGTGTGCAGCGTATTTGGGCGTAAACGAGGTCAGTGAATGCTTCTGCATGGGTAAGTTCATACTAAAGCCTAGTCTAGCTAGCCAGCCCCCCCCCCTTGAGCTCACAAATCTTATAGCATAGCTGCATTTTCTTTATCCTTGGTGGTGAGTGAGTGAATGATTGTTGCGAGAGAAAAAGAAGACATGTGACGGATAGGGTGTTGCTCCAAGAGCGTGTGTTGTCTAGAGAAAAGACTTTCCCGATTTCTTGGAGCAACAATGCGTTCTTTCGTTTCCTTCAAGCAATTTGCTGATAAGCCCAGAAATCCCGGACCATAGATCACGATAAAGAACGGGCGCGCAGTGCTAAACACGGTAAGGTTGAAAATTTTGGACCACTTCATTGCTTACGACGAGGCCCTCCTGCAGCTTGGTCGGGTGCGTCCGCGTGTGCGTGCAAATACGCGCACTTAGCAGCTTTGTAGAACCGTGCGTGCTGAATGGTGGACAAACAAAGCGACGCACACGAGGAAGCAGAAAGATTAGGGAATTTGCAAGTGGGAAAAAAGGGGGGAGAAATCAAGGTCTCTTCTTTGGAGGAAGCGTGCGGAAAACGTACGCGTCCGGAGCAAACAGTAGAAAAATACAAGTGGATGGATGGCTTCAGTGTGCAGAGAGTCTTGCAGATAAATCCGGAAGTGTTCATCACGATGAGATGCTAATAATTCAGCAAGCAATGGACTTACAACAGTGCAATTTCGTTGGCATGACTACTCATTGGACCGCGAGGTAGAAGACGACTGGATACGCCCAACAACAGCGACAGCCAGCATCAAACGTGATCGCTTTCAGGCTGAACTCTGGAGAAAATCCCGGGTTTGTTTGCTTGTTTGTCTTCTCCATCGCTAATGTGAAGTCAGCTGCGCTGTAAGTTATGTATAGATTGAAGCAGGTAATCGACTTGAGAAGAAGAGCACGCTGTGCTGTATCGACTCAGTCTGATCCTCTGTCTTTGACTGGCTTTGCGACGTTTCCACCAGCGATGACATCGACGTCAGACGGTTGCGGGTGCGCCATTTCCGCCCACGAAGGGACCCAATATAGCTACACAAGCTGGACACCTTCTTTGCAGTCTGTTTCTCTTTTCTCATTAGTCAAGCAAACAAAAAATGGCCCTTCACTACCCAAAGATGGGCTCCATACCTTTTACGTTACAGATATTTTTTTTTACCTCGGCCTTGTCAGCTAATTGGTCTGCTCCCATCCTCTTCACTCACTCCATCGTTGGTTCCAGACAAAATTTTTGAATCTCCTCATCCGTTACGCACCACGCAGAACGTCATGAAGTCAGTTTGAGCAACTCATTGTAATAAGGAGTGCGCGTACTGCAAAGAAATGAGGCTCATGTTGAGTTTGGCTGAAATTTATGGACCATGGACAAATACACGCATATTAGGTCCATAAGCACTTAGTATAAGTACAGTAGCTACTTGAAATAACGAGCTGGCTCGACTAAGGCGGTCGAGAAAGTCCCGGGCGGGAATGTCATCTTGTTGCAGCTGTCGCAATTGAAGTGGATTCACACTTGGCCCGTTCTTTTCTTATTGGCTCCTTGCTCGGGTGACAAAAATACACTTCTGTCACCGAAACTTGGTGACCAACTTATTGGATACGTGTTTTAGTGCCTGCTACGTGAACACGATCTCGATCTCCTAGTGACGGTTTCTTGTCACAATAACTTTCCTCAAATTACAGTACATTTTTCTTCGCATTCCTGGCATTTTCCCGCGATAACGTTATGCTGATCCACACTGGGTTGCAGCATTGGAAAGCTCTTCTACCAGAGGTGCTGTGATGCTCACGTAGGTCTGATCTCAGTCTGCATCATGGGACGATTCGTTCGCTGGCCTTATTGCGAAGCAGCCCATTAAGAGCTCTTCGAACCCAAACTACAAAGTCGCGCTGTCCCATCCATCCATTATACGAGTGTCAATGAAATTCTTGCCTTCGTGTGAAACAAACAAACAGAGAAAAAAAGTTGTTGGTCCGGTTCTGCGAACAGCAAATCTGACAGTTCAAGTCGCCAGAGCGGCCTATTTAGGGTTGCATGCAGCGCTTTTGGCTGGGTTGTGTTTTTTTTGCATGTCCCTCTGATGAAGCTAAAAATGGGCCAAGTACTGAACGCAGTACATGCCTTTTTTGCCGCCACATCTAGCCAGACTAATGCTAACATTTTTTGCAGCAGTTTAAAGGACCAAAACGCGGCACAATTTTAGGAGTCGAGTGACGTTCACTTTGTCATCCATTGTTAGACGCTTATAAAACCGGGCGGGAAGGCGGACCGGCCTATGTTTAGGGGACCGTAATTAGATGATTGCAATCACTCGACCGCCTTTGGAAGGACTTTGTACCTTACGTAAGTGCGGCTGAGTCAAGGGCGTGGCGTGAGCTGCAGATTTTCGGTGTTGGCAAATGTAGACAGACTTACTATTCAAGGAAAATGGCTTGTCTGGTGCGACCAAGTGGAGCTGCCAAGGCTCAAGCCAGTTTCAAACTGTATTGACTGACCTGCAATAAATAAAGAGGAGACTAGTTTCTCTTCACAATGGTCGCAGTTGTCATTGCTGATCCCCATCAGGACGACGACGACGACGACGACGACGACGACGACGGCAGCAACAACAGCAGCAGGAGCCGTTGCAGTCACTTAATGTCGAAGTCTGATGGTCCGCAAGTTTCTCCTTAACTACGCTTGCCACAAATTGTTCATCATTGTGGTGCACAATTGAGCGTCGAGCAGCTTCACCCCACTCCCCAAACTTCAATTTCTCTCTCGGAACAACGCCAACATCCATCTTTCTCTTTTCTCATTTCTTCTTCGTTGCCCATTGTTTGCAAGATGTATGAGAAAAGAGACGTCTCGAACTCGCGAAGGCATTCCCGTAATCCAATGGCAGAGGTTTGGACCAATGTCAGTCCACAAGTTCTTTATTAGCAGCACAGAAGGCAAGCATAATTACTTTTTTTCCGTTGCTGTTGCATACTCAAGTCTTGACCCATTTTTCTCAGATATGCGTGTGCTTAAGAGCAAAAAATTCGCAAGCCTAAAGCGAGGAAGCAAAAAAATTAAGTCATTTAGCGCCTTAATCGCTGGTGCTCACCCGGTAATTTCTTTTTTGCTCCTCTAGGGCAGCAGACACATCTCTACACTTTTTGTTGCTGCACCCACGTCAGCGTGTTGGTACCTGGCCCAGTTAAGGCTCGGCCCCGTCCATAATGCCTGGGCCTACCTGCACAAGCCAAGGCCTAGTCATTACTTGAGGCTGTGCCTGCGTACGTGTGAGTGTGTGTGTATCTAAGAGAGAGAGAGAGGAAGAGGCAAAGTTATGGGGAATGAATGTGCTAAAGTTGTACGCTAAACTCTAGCACGATCTCTCACATCCAAGCTTTTATGACACGAGCTAGTCTTTCTTTTGATGGGAGAGGGAATGGAAACTTTCTCTGTTGTAGGTACTTCTCAGAAGTTTACCCCCTCTCCCTTCTCCTAATACCTCCCCTAGAATTTAATTTTTGTACTAGCCGAATCAAGTTTCACGTTCGACCTGCAACAACCCTTGGGCTATCTTGGCCCTCCCCCCCTCCGTTTATCATTCTTTCTTGAAAGTGACGGGAAGGAAAAAGGGGATAAAAAAGTAACCGAAATGGTCGCCAAGTTGCGCCATCTGGGGTCCGGAGAAGATCTAGTAAAATGTAATGATTACAGTTACAAGAAGGGTCCTTCAAGTGCCAACTCCGATCCTTTTCTAGAGTGTACAAAGTCCGTTTATTGAGGGTAGAGTACCAGGGGAAGAAAGGGCTGAAACTAACTCAGGCGAGGAAAACGACTCGTTTAGATTTATTTTTCACAGAATGTCACAAAGCCCTTTTCATCAACTGCCTTTTCTGCCAGTCTTCCTCCGTTTGGGTTCCCATTACGACCATTATTAGCATGCAACTCGTGAGAACGACTTGTGGAGATCTCCCTCCAGGCTCTTGTCTCTGCTAACCGTCAAATTACAATCCATCGAGTTTTCACGTACAACGGTTGGAACAGTTGCCGTTGAACCATTCGAAACATCCAACTTGGCAGGCTGTGCATACGTATGGATGAAGCCACAGTTTACGCCAAGAGGCTGTCCATGATGGGTTAGTCGTGTTTTTGTTTTCACCTGTACTCGCATAATGAGTGAGACTACGTAGTAGACCCACTAATGCTACGTAGACCCCGAAATGCTAATGGGACGGTGGTAGCACACTCGCTACTCGTGTCAATGCACCCTCGGTCGTTACTGCACTGCCAACGCCCTACTGGGATACAGTTCGCAGGTGACACTTGGACTTTCATTTGTGACAATGTGGTTGGCCACAACTTTCAGAACGTACAGGGGTGAGGCAAAATTCTGTCATGTTCAGTAGTACGTTTACAGAAATGCACACTTTTGGAAATGGTTTTAATCAAATGAAACGTTCATTAGAACGTAGCACGTTTAGATACAACAGTGTTACTGAAAATGGCGATCTCCGCCCGAAGTGACGGCCTTCGAACGCCCAGAAGAGACCTGGCAGCTGTCATGGGTGCATCTCAGGGGGTTGGCGCCCCCTCCTTGATCAGGCTAGGCTTGACAAGTCCTGGTCAGATAAGTTAACGCGGCACATTGAAATCTGCGGACGACACTGGCGGGAAGAAGGAGTTTGGGTACCAACTTAGTGATGACAGAACTCCCCCTCACAGATATGAGAGGTACCAGAAGTGGACTGACACGTCCGCGGACCCTCTTCTGGGGTTCGGATAGAGCATTTCCTCGCATGCAGACTGACTTCGCTCCACTCTCACGTTGTCTTTTTTTCCGGGCCCACGTACAAAAACGTGTCCGCGCTCATCACCAAGGCCCTGGTCTTCTGGCTGGGGAGAGGTGTGCGGCATAATGACTAGTTAATGCCTCGCATTCTCTCTTCCCCAGAGCTGTCAACAGGGGGATGGGCTGCATAACGTTGCACGCCGTCGTGAGCTGGTGGCTGATCTGTTATGCACGGGGTGTAGTCAAGTGCCTGGCATTTGCGGTTGTAAATCGCTGAGCATTTTGGGCTCTGGCTGCTTTCATTTTTCTCCATCTCGTGTTCTGTGCTTAGATTAATGCTTGCCGAAAAGCAGGAATGGTGCGAATCTTTCCAGGGACGTGACTGACACGTCAATAAGCCAACTCTGTTCACGGGGGAGGGGTGTTAGGAGCCTCTTGGTAGTTCTGCATTCCCCATATCAGAGTGAAAGAGATGAATCGTCTTCGCTGATGAGAAGGAAGAGAGAAAACAAAACCTCTAATTTGCAGATGTCACAGATTATAATGTGCAGCAGTGGCGGGTGTGGGCGGACGCAAAATCAGATCAGGTTCTACAGTTTCGCCCCGTCGTTGCTAGAAACTCGATACGACGCTCTAGAACTAGAACTTTGTTTCCGTGAGACGAAGCTTTGAGCTATTTCTTGTTGCTGGGTCTACGTATTCTTGAGAAACCGAGAGTGGAGGCAGCCTCTGAGCTGGTGCTCAGAATCTGATTGACCGATTTCGAGAGAAAATAATCCCTCATTCACCAGATAACCTAAGGGCTCTAATGCGTCCTGATCGTGACTGATTCTTGGGTTTTGGCTAAATGGACATTGGGCCATCACCTGGAGAAGGGAAGAGTAGGAATGAGAATTTCTACAATGGTTGTGCAAGTGTGCGTGCTCATGTTAAGGGTTGTTGATGAATGCAAGTTCAAGCCCACTCGGCTTCGCTTTTATTGAAACGAAGTCATCCAGAGTTAAAGATGCGATTGCCCTTATCAGGCCATTAAGGAGTGAGGAAGTAACGTGTGGCGGGTCCCATACCACATGTCAGCAGACAAATTCTCAACTGTGGGGAAAACAAACAATTTTTTTGAGACATCGTCAACCGCAGTCAGTATAAGAGTTTCAAGATTCTGGGCAAGCTGCGGGGAAAAAAAAACCGACTCACTCAACTGCTCATACACGTATATGGCATTTCAAGGTCTCTCGTGTTGCCTCTCGCCTCTAGTTCAGCTCTGATATGTCTCTTTTCTTCTCTATTTCAGAATGGCGTGCCACACTATGAGGACTTCGTGAATAAGGCAGCCAAACTCCACGGCCAACTAAAGTAAGTTGCCTTTTTTGTGCTTTTCGTATATTTGGATGGTCAAAAACATTACCAATTTCTTCCGCAAGACTTGTTCTCGCATGGTCTCGAGCCCCCAAACGTGCAGAACTGCACGCAAAGCATCTGCCGGCCAAAGGTGACTGCCGCAGAGAAATCCTCCAGTAGCAACTACGACGATAACTTGCATCGCTACAATGTTTAAAGTAACTTGCATCACCACAATGTTTAAAGTAACTTGCATCACTACAATGTTTAAACTTACTCTTGCTTTTTGTCACACACCCAAGCCAAGTTATGTCTAGAACTCCCGAAATTGTGCGACCTCAGTCGCCTTGAGTCCAATGTTATTTTCACACAAAGTCAATTTTTACATCAAAGCAAAAACAGACTTCACGTCAGATAATCACGTCATCAAAATTCAACACTTTCCTGTACGATAAAGCAATCTTAAGTTCCTTTCAAAAATCGTGGTGGTTTTTTTTTCCATCACACAAGACCATGCGTATCCATATAAAGTATCGTGGCAGATACCCCCCTCAGAGGGGTTTACCACCCTCTAGTGGAGGGGAACCCTTCGCATCCCAAGGTGTGTGTGTAACTTTGGCTACATAGGTTTTTCTGCGTGAAGTCGATCGTTTCCCCTGTTTCTGCTCATGCGTCACGAGAGTGCAGTAGATAAATCCGGTTGTTGGGCTCCTCCACCAGCAGCTTCAAGGAGGAGGTCATACTCCCTATCAGTGCCCTGGAAGCTCACTGACATCTCGGTCAAGTCCGAATCTGTCCACCAGCCTCAAGGAGAACTCTGTATTCTGTGTCTGCCCAATGTCCTTGATATACCAACTCTGTGGCTGCCTATCGATCTGACTGGCACTCCGTCAGGGTTGAAGTCCTATATGGTGGATAATTGTTGCCCCTGCACCCGATCAAGAATTTGTTATTGCCATTAGGGCAAATTACAGCCAATTTCCAGCTAGCAAGGCAATTGGTAGCCTCGACTCATTTGTCTCGCAGCTTCTATGTAGTCGCACATGAAATATGATGAGCAGCTTTTGTTGCCATTGTGTTTGTCCACTCCCAGAGCGGCCATCGTCGTGATTGCGAATCTCTAAACTGGTTACTCCACTATTTACGGGTACGCAAGCATATCTCGAGCGTAAATTACGACTGCCTGCTTGGTTCTCGTTGGAAGACGTCCGCCATGTGATTATTTTGCAACCTGTTTAAAGCAGTCAGAGATTGGAGGAAGGTTTTGAAACTGCAGCGACTCCGCTGAGGTGTAAACGTAGTTGAGCATGAGCTACTGCGACGACGCCGTGCAGACATGCACAACCTCTGACATGACGGAATTCGGAGAGTGCAGCTGCAGAAGTGTATTAATTTATGCTCACTCTCCTTGACAAGTTAATGTATTGATCAAGATAAGGACCATGTGGAACTTTTTGTGTCCCCCACCCCCTTGATTCCATTAGAGGGCTTCATCTAAAATGAACGTTCTTCCTTTTTTATTCTTCTTCAGGAGCACCATTCTAGTTCTGAGCTCGTTTTTGGACACCTTCCAGAAGATTGCGGATGCTGCCACCAACACAAAAGGTAAGATGAGACAAATGCCTTAATTCACCCCTCTTTTTTCTTCGCCCATGTCATTCTAATGCGGAATAACGAGAAAGTGGGGCAAACTTGCGGCATTTGGGCTCGATCCTGTTTGCTTAGTGTCTCTGACACACTCTGCTTAGCGTCAGCGCACACGTTGTTTCTTCCCTATTCTTCGAGAGGACGATCATTGGTCTCGCAAATAGCAGTGGAAAAGTGTCGCATTTTCTCTCCTCTCCTCGTTCTGACTTCCCACACCAAAAGTTTTGCCTGCGAGCCGACAAAAAAAGGCAAAAGCGACAAGTTCTGCTTTCTCAGGGGGCGAAGAGAAAACTGAGACAAGTGAGCGTAATTAGCCTGGTGCAGACTTTTCTTCCTAAAGATGACTCGACATTTATCGCACAAAGAAACTCGGTCATAATGTACCGGGTCCGTCAGAATTGGCACTGCCAAGATGGTCATGTCAAAGCTCAGAGCCTATTTAGTGACCGAACAGTTCGTGCTGGTCATTTACGAGGTGGAATACTGATATTTGTCATCGGGCCACAAAGTTTCTACCACCACTAAAATATTCTCCAATTCGAGTGCTTCAGTACAATTCCCACACTCTTGTACCTGTGGGGAGCTCGAACACGGCAGGTGTTTTGTTTTATCAAGAGGTCCTGAGATACTAAAACTACGTCATAATTGCGGTAAATTTTGATTAGTAGGCCCTGTTTTGCTCCTTCACCCGAGTTGCATCAATTCTGATAGACCCGATACACAGACGAGATATGCGATATGCGTTTAACGGCGCTTCTCTGCATACTTGGAGCATTTTTGACGTGTTGAAAGGTATTTAATGGCAAGCGTTAGTCATTGCCTGCCTCCCTGTTTGTTTGATATTGCAAAAGCAGGCGATGCTTTCTCTCATTTGAAATGTGTGTGGAGAGTACCGCAAGTCATTCCCTGCACTCTTCTCCCTATATCTTTCCCAAAATTGGGTCACCCCCCCCTCCTCCAACCCCGTCCCCTCGGGCTTCCCAATCCTAACAAGATAGCAAAGTTTCCCCTATGTGCGCAAGAGGCACATAGTTACTGTACTTGTCATTGTCATTTACGTAGGTTCGTCCTGGACATTGGTGTGTGTGATTACTTGTTGCTAGGTACTCTATGCTGTTTATGTAAGAAACTGTGTGGCCAGCGGGTCTGACTGTGATGATGCTTACCGTTGCTATTCCAAACATCAGCTATTTAAAAAGTTAAGCTGAATCGGGCCTCAAAAGATAGACTTTTTGCTTCGCTCAAGTGACTCCACATTTTCATCTACGTACATGTACTGTGCAGACTTTGAGACGCCATGGGTCGCTAGTCTGTCTGCAATCTCGTGCTGAGAATATTTTTCCTCGCTATTTTTTCGCTGCTTAAATCGAACCTGCAGTTATTATTAAAACCTAACGTGTAGTAAAAAAGAAATATTCCTATTCTTTCGCACGTGCCCTTTTCTCGTAGCCTGTTTTTTCTGATGTTGAGCGGACTTTAAATTGGGCGCGAGTTGAGGCGGAGGAGACGCCGTTGAAGGTTGTTGGCCCCGCTGAAGTTGAGGTGAGCTGATGTTCACCCCCCTTCTCTCTCCTCTGACGTAAAAATTGAGTTACAAGCGAAACAGATGCGAGCGAGGGTGTGAAAATGTGTGGGATGAAATGAGAGTGGCAGCCAAGCACGACACCCATTGAGATGCGGAATTTAACAGCTTCTTATGCGCTATAGACTGATATTGACGGAGGTTTTGCTGCAAAGCCTTCACGTACACGATCTGCGCAAGGATCTAGATTCTTTGTCAGGAGATTCCCTATTTGCAAGGGAGTCCTCTCTTATCAAGATCTCTTCTCTGCGCAGGGTTTAACTTATTTGCATAATAAAGACATGGAGAGAGATCGAGTGGAAGAGAAGGGTTTTTGGAGAGAGTGCAGGAGTATCGGTCATGTTGCCTCCTTTTCCTTGTACTGGAGGGGGTACTTTCCCCCTGGAGAGGAGGGGGGGGAAGACGGGGGGGGGGGTCAGGCAGCTAAGAAACTGGGTACGTTAGTCCAATACAAACGAGGACGACCTCAATAGAGAGACACAGCGAAAATCTACCTCCAGTGACAGAGTCAATAATACACATGCTGCTGCTTGAGCGGGTGCAGTAATTGAATAGAACAGGATTGTGGCGGGATCTGTGAGGGTCGTGGTGGAGACTTCCCTCTCCGTCTCGATCGTCACTACGTCCGTGGAGGTTGAGACTGCAGGGGTGTGCGGCGTGTTAGCGTTGACACAGTGACATGCTGGAGTTACCTTTCCTGGCCACACAGCCAATATGTCAATAGAATCTCCTTAACGAGGATGTTGCCTGCATGATACATGGTTTTGGTGCGCACATAACGAAGAGGAAGGAAGGAACATTATCGGATCCGACGACCCCAGAGCCAAGCAGTAGCTGGTCATTCTTCTTGCTTGCCATTTCGTTGTAGTCAAATACAAACACCCTATTGGCCATGCTGCCTGCCTTTTCAGATTGCCTATGAATGCACCCTCTGGACTGAGCATAAACGCTCTCCCTTTAGTTACAGAGATTTTTCAAGCTGTCCGAACAATTCGCGTGTCACAACCAACCAACCACGCACGCATGCGAAAGGAAGATGGAATGCCAGAAATCTCAAGTACAGCAAGCCTTGTTTTCGTCTGCTGGAGGCACGACGTGAAAGAGACCGGGGCCGGCGCGAGGTCCGTCAAAGCAAAGCGCCGGCAAAGAGGTTTCAGCCGCCGTCGGTGGTAACAATGACCACATCACTTACACAGTGTCGGGGTCTTGAAAATGACCCCGAGTAATGTGGTGTGTCGAGACTCATAGAGGTGATGGAGCCTTAGGTTCTTTTTTTGTTGTTGTTGTCTGCGACCGCGTGCGTAATAGTCAAGAGATGAGAAATGTCTTTTCGAGGAGGTTGTCATAATTTATGGGTAGCCAGACTTGAGTCTCAACAATAAATGGGTCCTTTTTCTTGGACGGAGAGGAATGTCAGATGACTTGTTTGGCCCGTCCCGACCAAGAAGACCTGGACGTGGGCAAATTTCGCCGCGGGTAAAAGTATTATTTGCACTTGGCATCAATTCTACGCTGCTCTCGACTGCTCGTCCAGTATTGATGACAACGATCTTTCCCCCACAGTTGCCAGTCACCAAAGGTTTTTATGGTATATTTGTGTGACGTCAACCAGTGGCTGCGTACACATTTGAGTCAAGTCATCATGGTTTTAAGCTTGTCAAGAGACTCCAGGGAGGAATGGGCTACGCATTTTCATATCTCATTTTGTACGTACTTGCTTGAGTCTCACGAGTTCTACTCTAAAAAAAAGGGGGGGAGCCTTTGAAAAAGAATCATGCGAGACAACTGGCGATGAACTTTCTCGTGAAGCGTCTCTTTTCCTGAGTTCGTTTGAACTTTTCCTTTTCTCCGTTCTATACCCTTACCCCTTGGTCCCACTAGAGAGGACAGATAGCGACAGTAATGGCCAGACGAAACATAAGTATTGACCGCCCGTGGCCGACGCCTCCAGCCTCCGACCGAGGACCAGCAGTAAACTGTGTCGGAGTCAAATAACGCACCAAGGGGGAAATTCTAGGAAGCATTTTTTTGTGCTCAAGGTGCCTACGTTCAAATACAGACTAATGTTCCTAGTGTTAATGTGGCTAAAGAGCTTTCAGCTGCGTGTGAGTACTAGTAAAAAGTACTCCCGTGTCTAAAAGTATCATCGGGCCAGCTGAAAAAGAGCCTTTCCTGCAGAAAGGGAATGATGAAAAATAATTGCGCCTCTTTCGATTCGCTGCAGGCCAACTTTTTTTTGAGACTTTAGAACCACTCAATCACTTGGCATTGTGCCCTTTTCCGCTCTACTTATGTACTTTAAGACTAGAGTAGCTTTGCTCTTGTACATTTCCAAGTCCCAAGACAAGGAGAGGGACGGGATTATAGAAAAAAAGGAATAGAGAAAGAGGAGAGCATGCATGTAATTTCTGGGCTTAAGCGGAATTGCATAAGTGTGGAGTGAAACAATTTGCATTCTTGCATAATGCTCAGATGAGCCTGTACAGGCTTAGTGTCGATTCCTGACGTTAGCCCTTGTCTCAGTGTCTGTGTCATCTTGCAAAGAGATATTGTGGTGGGGCCAAGTTAGCAAAAATTAACCAGGCCTATAATTTCAAGTCCTCCATCATTGCGATGAGTCTAGTTTTTCTGCTACATCCTTGTGGGAAGGTAGACCATGCCTTGCTGGTGTCACATGATGCAGAAAGCTTCGTGGGAAGACTGCAGAAGCTGGCAAAGAGAAAGAAAGGGGGCAAAGACCTCTGCTAGTTCTCGTACATAAGAAAGAGCCCTCACACTCCTCGCTTTCTCCTCCCAAAGATGGGGGATTCAGCTGAAGAAGAAGGGTTATAAAACAGCAGGCCGAGGGCGGGCCAGAGCGAGACTGTGGATTTCAGCAAAGTTGGAGGAATAAAGGCTTGGCCAGGCCTGCTACTTTTTGGGCGCTCTTTTCAGTTAGGTTGTGTGCGTGCTACTTGGTGTAAAGCACTAACCCTTTTTGTTGTCTTTCTTCCAAGTCCTGGCAGCTTTTGAGCAGCAAGACAGTCTGTAAGGATCTCATTCTGTTATCACCGAGCACGTAATATCCTTCCGACAGGCCCACTGCCTCTCGATGGTGCTTGTTTCGTTATTACGCACTGTGGTGTGCTTCAGAATGAGAGCAAGGAAGTGGAGTGGCCTCATTCCTCTCGCAACTCGCACGCAAATTGAGGCAGCGCTTTCACCTGAATATCAAGTAGTGGCGAAATGCGTAGAAGGCATCCCGTATGTGCTTGAGTAGTGTGCGTTGGCGCCATTGGATGACAGCTAGCATTTTCTCTCATGGCTAATACGTTCCTTGCGTCGGGAGTGGCGTGAAGTGCCAAGTGATGAGCTGCTCATATGATAACGGATCGTATCTATATTGTTGGTCGTCATTATTAGTTTTTTTGCAGCAATGAGTTCCTCTGCTGTCACGTTGGAGAAGAAGTCATATTTCTCCGGGCGAAAGCTTGGCTAGGTTTAGAAAGTACACAGCACACTATGCGCACGAAACTGCTATTTCAAGGAGGAGAAGGATGAGTTAATGCAGAGATTTGATCAGAGAATAGGGTGGTGGTGGTGGTGGTGCTGGTGCGGAACTTACCCGAAGGATATCTCCGCTGGAAAAATCTTTTGTTCCCTTTCGTGTCTTCGAGAGGAAGTAAGATGAAAGTTGCAACGTCTGCGCATTTTTCTCCCTCGTCATCCATTTCCGATGCCATCTCTCTCCTGCTCGTGATGTCAGTGGTGGAACAAGTTCTTGAAAGGAAGGTGCTGTCGTGGTGTACCCACGCGGGGGTATAAATAGAAAGTACTTGGCGGTGCAGTTGAGGGCATCAGAGAGTGCTGACTGATGAAAGTAGGTCATACAAGTACGCTGTGCGTGTACGTTTTCATCTGCCGAGATTTATTTCACTCTTGCTGCATGCCATTCGCCATCACTGTCTTCCCTGCCATGAGTGTTCATCGTATGAGTGCTTTCCTCAGGGATAATTTTCACCTTGGCCCCAGCGTTCTCCACGGAGGGTGGTGGTAATTTATATGGCGAGGGGGTGATCCCATATATAGAGTCTGGGGGAGGTGGAGAAGGGGAGCGCCAAAACGGTACCATAAATCAGTAGATTAGCACTTGCTGTGCAATATCGTATCTCTGGTCGTGTTCCCACGAGTTCAGTGGGTGGCTGGACTAATGTGTTCACTCAGCGTCCACGCACCGGTATGTGAGCGTCACGAGTGGTTAAGAGAGGGCGAAATGAAGCTCGTGTCAGCAAAACTTTGCTTTCTGTGGAACGAACAGTGTTCGTCTACATGGTTCATTCGTTCAGTGGTGGAGCAATAAGACCCTGCCTTGGGGTTTAATGAGTGGACAGCCCTGCCCGCCTGCCTGCGCGTCTTGGTCCTCACAAGGTCCGTGCTCTGCCCGTGTGTGTGCCCTAAAAATGATAAGGAGAGAGGTGTCCCCAGAACCCCACAGTGAATGAATGAGGAGAGAGGTCTTTCTTGGGAAATTACTTTCTTCCTCCTCCTACGCTTCTTTTCTTTCACACGTGCCTATGCAGACCGCTACTGTACTTCTGTAAGTACTCATGTACTACTGCACTTACACATACAGTACCGCAGACACTAATACATTAGTGTAGTACAGTCCGTAGTAATGTATTAGTACCGGGTGCGCCAGAATTGCTATCGACGTGTGCTTATTCAACTGGCTCCAGCATTGATGAAACGTGTGCCACTGCGGCAGGACGAACTTGAGTAGCAGGTGGAGGAGACCTCATACCAAATTGAAAGAAGCTTCACTGCCAAAGCTTATCTTTGTTCAGTTTTGAAGTGCTTTTAAAATGTGTCTGAAGCTGATCTGGAAGGGCCTACCACGTACTGTTTACCGCAAGCGCAGGCTGTGAAAGGCATGGCAGACATATGGAGGTGAAAGTAGAGACTCAAAAACTCCAGTCTTGTGAAAGTTGCTCTAAAAAGTATTGTTTGAACGACATTTCAAAATGTTGGCACCACTACTTCATTTTGAGAGTATCCACCTCTCGTTGGGAAGCTACATAAGCCGAGGAGGTGACTCCGAAGTACAAAAGTTAGTGCAGGGCGACTGCTTCCTCTCTTTTTATCCTGCAACCGCTCACTTTCATACCCCTTGCACCTGTGCAGCCTGGCAGCCAATGCTCACTTGTTTCTTGTTTTTCTTCGCTGTCCCTAAAGGGTCCTTTATTTATTTTTTACTCAAATTGGTGTAGGTAATGTTGGGCGCAACAAAATTCCCAATCCATCGATCACAATATCGTTGCGTAGGATGCTCAAACAGTGGAGCCACAAAGCATTTTTCGTGGCATTCCTGCGCACCCGGTATTTCTTGTGAAGACGCAGCGTACTGCACCGATTTCACTTGTCTTCTACGTTCAAGTTGAATGGATCTGGAGACCATCAGAAGGAAAAGGAATAATGTCTGCAGGACAATATGTGCTACTCAGGCCAACACTAGATAGGTGAAGAGTGTGATTTAAAAAAGTGGAGAAAAGTTTCCCCAAAGAAGTTCAATAGCAGTCGCGACACCATTAAGAAGTGGAGTCCTTGGTGAATTGGGACATGCTGCTATAACTTTGAGATAGCACTTTGATAGTCAAGAGTTGACCTCGTGAACAGGTCCAAATTCGTCCAGAGTATGGTCATCGTTGAGGACAGATCGGGACGAGTTTGATCACATATGACTTTTCACGGGATATCTTCGTTAATGCCACATAGAGCTTTGAAGCTGTGCATATCAACTCCACAAAGTTGTGGAGAATCTTGATGATGACGTCAAAGGACCGATTTTTCGCGTGCCTGCAGCTGTCCTTTTTATCGCACAGAGTTAATCCGAGACCAATTGGCCTCTCCCCTCCCCTAAAGGAATAAAAAGCAATGGAATTCTCCGGCAGAGAGAGACAAGCAAGATACGTAGAGAACATTGTCACCAACAGCTGAGTGCCATTAACTTTGCGTGTGCTTGTACCAACTTCAAACTGAGTTTGAGCGTTGCTGCCAGTGATGTGCGCATGTCGATACTGTCGGAGAGAACTGGGATGAGGTAGAGGAGATGCTTGGACTGATGTCTCAGCCATGACTATGAAAGCACAGGGGAAGCAAGAGAAATTGGCTTTCACCCTTATCCACCAATGTCTGGCTTTTCTTCTCCGTCGCCCCCATATCTGGCACCGTCTAAACGTCTAACTGCAATTTCTCATCCTGAGTACCACATTTTACCGGAGGAGATGAAAGGCAAACCTATCACGAGCAGATGCAAAGCTCGACTTTATTGCCAACGTGTCTCGCTCGCCAGAGAGAAAATGAAACTGTACAGCGCTTAAAAACAGTCGTAGGCTTTTAGGCAAAGCATAATTTATGTTTTACATTCTTATCGTGTGCTTGACTAGTACTCGTAGTGGAACCTTTGGGGAGGGACGACGGCTGTGCCATTTTTGCAGCTTTTCTCCAGGAGGTAGCAGGGAAGGAGCAGGATGCCGTCCTGAATATTTTATCCGCATTTCCGCTTAGTTTTGGAGAAGGGAAGGCAGGAAGGAATAGCGGAAGCAGGGCTGACGCCCCCATGCACAATTTTATATCAAAATCCTGATGCCCCCTTCGATCCATGGAAACTTGACGCAAAGAACCCAGTTGGGAGGAGAAATCATCTGCTGGCGTCACATGCTCAGTCGGTTCATACGTGTACAACTTGCCGGGATTGACTTCCCAGTGCAAAGAGCACCATTACTCGAGTTTACCCGATGTGTGTCAATGTCGTTTCCTGTTATTGTTCTTCCGAGCAGTTGCTCTCTACCTCCGCTGTCCCGTCTTAGTCATTTTTCTTGGCCCTCCTTGTATGCAATTGGCCTTTTTCCTTGTCCTCGTGTTCGTGACTCTTTCCAGAAAAAGGAAGAAGTGCTTATGACTAATAGAAGGCCGTGTGCTTATGTTTTGTTGGAGGAGAAAGGCCCTCTCCTAGCTCAGTGGGCCCTCTACTTGTTTGCCTATCATGATAAGGGTTAATATGCACAACTCCCTGTCAAACTTTGTCCACAGTGCGTAATGCTTTCTCGCCGCATGCTCGTAATCATCTCTCTCTGCCTGCAGGATCGACCAGAGAGATCGGAGCTTGTCTGACGAGAATTGTCATCCGACACAAGGCCATGGAGTCAAGGATGAAGACATTGTGCAGGTAAGCGGGTGTAGCCACATTTCTGACATACTACTGTAGTTGGTAGTCAGTAATTGTTGTTACTGATCTTCTTCATTCATGTTTTCAGCGCCTTGCTGGATTGCCTAGTGTTGCCCATGCAGGATAAGATGGAGGACTGGCGCAAGGTCGTTGGTCAGTTGGACAAAGACCACGCTAAAGAGTACAAGAAGCTGAGGACAGATATAAAGAAAAGAACAGGTACGTACTATTGACAGAAGTCGGTGCTTACCGAATGTCTGTACGAGAATGCTCCGCAGACAACTCCGTGAGGATTCAGAAGAAGAACAAAAAGAATAAAAATAACACTGAGGCACAAAAGGCGGCAGAATCGGCGATAGCTGAGGTCACAAAGCAGTACAAGTTGCTCGTAAGTAACTTATATCGTACTTCATACCCAAATATTGCTTTCATTGAAGTGACGCATTGGTCTCCCTTCCTTAGCTTGACACGGAGAAGTCCGCAGTACGCAAAGCCCTTATTGAGGAACGTTCTCGCTACTGCGCCTTCGTGTCCTGCCTCAAGCCCCTGCTTGACGAGGAAGTGGCACTTGTAGCAGAGTTTCAGCAGTTAGAAGAGGTCTCTAAGAAGTTGTCAAGGCACACCGAGGACCCCTACAAGCTGCCACCTGCGTCGGAGCAGGTTTGTCAGCCTTTATATCCATGTATCTTCACCTTTTGGTCATGCTCTCAAATAATTTGCCAGGTCATCAACGATCTTGTGACGAATTCTGGCGACTCGAAATTTACCTTCCAAACGCCTCCCAGCTCGCCGTCTAGCCTGGGATCACGGAAGAGCTCAATGTGTTCAATCTCCTCTGCAGGCTCAAACAGCTCTAGTTTGCACCAGTCACCACATCATACCCAGCAGGTACATAAGATCCTTGCAATCATAAGAAAAACATTCCAACCTATGACCCTGGTCTGAGTGTTTACGTGTTTGTCCTAGGCTGGGGGTAACAGTGGTGGGATGCTTATGCTAGGTGGAGCCACGCTCAGACATCGTCCATCGTCACAGGTAATTGAAGCCTTTTGTTCTGTGTCATACGATTACGGGAGAAAACAGCTAGCAATGATGAATTACCCCAGCAATCCTAATGTATGCTCAGTATTGCCTCACAAACTTCAAAGACTTGAAGACTTGAGATCAAAGACAGAGATTTCTTCAAAGGAGTAAAATGGGAAACTTTCAATGTCCCAACTGCAGCCAAAGTGGGACGATCGTGAAAACAATGCACTGTTTAATTCTTTTTCGCGCATTCCTCCCACGTTTACATAAGAAAACTGCTGTCTGCTCGCTGTACTTGTGTAGCTTACACAAGTTCTAGCCCTGCTTTCTCACTTAAAAACCAGTTTTTTCTTAATTTATAGAGTATGTGGCGGAGACGCTGATATTCTAACGTTATGTACTAACATTCCGTCTCCATGACAGCAACCAAACAATATCGGACCTCCAATGATGCGGCTTTCCTCAATCTCTTCTCAAGACTCTGGATTCACTTCACAGGACACGTTGTTCTTGAGACCCAGTAGTCCAAACAGGCTCAGGGTACGTAATGCTAATGTAGTACGTGTATGATCTCTTTGTACGTACGTGCTATGCGTGCCACAGAACTCTGTTCAGGATGGGTCAGTTGCGGCTGGCGCAACTCAGTCCTCATCGTCAAGCTCAGCTGCAGGCGGTGGCGAGCCTTTGAACGATCGACCTCATACTATCTCCACTGCCTACGAAAAAGGACACCAGAGACCGCAGCTACAGCCGTACACTTTCCAGCCGCCTCAGCAGGTATGAAAAAGGAAATGCGACTTATAACGAGTCTCGACGTTCAATTGCTTACAGGAGGACTCTGCTAAGAAGCCTCCTGTTCCTCAGCGCTGTCTGAGCCTCGATTCTGGCGGCGAGAAACCATCCACCAAGCCAGCTGTGCCGAGCGGGAAGAAGCCTGCGTTGTTATCGGCACTAAAGGGTCAGAAGCAACAGCAACAGAGACCTCTGAGCAGCAGTTCTGGACAGCTTCCCAACTTCAACGCGGACAGGGACGATATGGGTAAGTTTGTCAACATTTCCAATCAGTATTCTCTTATGCTCTCAGTAAGTATCTTCTGGGTTTTTTTCTTCAGTACTGCCGCAGCCCGTGTACATGAATATGAACGACTTAGCCGCGATGGCAGCTCAGAAGGCGCAGCAGCAACAACAGCAACAACAGCAACAACAACAACAGCAACATTATCAAAACTTGCGAGCATCAGTTTCGGCCGGTTTCAGCCAGAGCCACCCCACCATCGAGGAAGAGTCGGCGGATCTCAAGACACCCACTGTCGAGGAGCTCAGCATCGCTGGATCTCAAAAGGTAAGGGTACTCATAATTGACTTCATTCATGGTGAAAAATTGTTTCGTAGGGAGAGGCTGTTGGTTCGTTCATTTACCCGTGACAGAGGTGTTAAGAAAGCTTGTTAGTTACTCGTGCAATCTTTCACAATCAGTTTTAAGTAAATCAGTGCATAATGTCTCCTGCTTCAGGCGGCTGGAGGCGCAACCAACGGCGATGGTGGCAGCAGCACCAGTGAGAGCTCATTAGGATCCTCCAGCGGATATGGAAGTCAAAGCACAGTCAGACTGGAGGAACAACAACAGTTGCAGCAGCAACAACAGCTTCATCAGCAGCCTACAAATGCTCAGACAGTGGCTGAAGGTAATTCCAACAGTCTTTTGCTCATTCATCACGAGGCTTTCCTTGTTGCCACCTATGGTTAGAACTTGGACATTGTCATTAACTGCCAGGAAAGCCCTTTGACTCACCGCCAATGTAATTTATAATTATAAGTGCAATATGTATGCTACTACTAACGTACTAACGTATAGTCCTTCCTCTCCTTTCTCTTCGCCTCCAACTTCTCTCGCTTTCTGTACTTTGTTTGGCATCGCTGCTTAATCCCCATGCCAAACCCGAACGACCAAAAACAAAAGCTACGGGAAAATTGGTCTCCAAATATGTCCCGTTCCTGGCTCCAATCAGACTGCTAGCCACTCTGCATAGAGGTATTTCGAAGGAATCTGCTGAGTGTAACAGTTTTTTTTACTTAAATAACTAGTGCTAAGTAACACCCCTTGTACTCCTACTTTTATAAGGTGTATCAGCACACATTTCGTCGTATGTGTAACAACCCCTCGTTTTTTCTGCCACCGTAACGTTAAGCTAGTAGAAATACTTTTGTGCAGATGGTTTAACACCTCGCCCAATACTTTACATAATAAAACGTTGTACACATTGTCACGATACATCACGGTACACTACATGCATAGGGCACGGCATTTGTATTATTAAGGGGTGATCCATTTCACGCTGTTATCTTGCTGTGTGCTTCACCTTTCTGCCTTGCGCACACATAAATCGACACACAAATATTTGGCACACTTGTGCATCATAGCATGTTTTTCCTGCATGGTTTATGTTTGCCCTCATTTTTTGTTTTTTTTTTCCTCTCTTTTCCTCCTTCCCACCAACTTTCGGGGCCTGTCCAGGACACATGCCCGCTCCAGCCAAGCTGCTCGATGCCACCAAGTACCGCAGCCTGCCGAGACAGTCTTCGCATCAGCACCACAACCTTGTCCACAATTTCATGCCTGGGAGTGCTCAAGTTCAGCTCCAGCATCAAGCATCCATTTTCCAGCAGCAGCAGCAGCAACAACAACAACAGAGTTTTGGACCTCCCCAACAACAGCGTCACCATCATCACCTACTTCTTCACAGGCCTTATTCTTTCACACAAGGAGTCATGGTCTTGCCAGACATGATGGAAGACATAGAAATAGGTAGAAATCATGAAAAGTGGGACTAATCAGTAGTCCTTTGTGGCATACTAGTGGTACTGAATGATAGCAGTACATAATAGTAGAAGATGCACAAAGGACTTGGGATCGCGGCAGTTTAATCAATGTTATAGCCTAACTTCAATTAGTGCGTTCTGTGCATTTGCTATCCATGCGATGTGTACTGATATAGGGTGATCACTCCCTCCTCACCTGTAGGAGTAGTTACCTCGTTTTACCTGAGATGTTTCGCTCGATCTACATTTTCAATCACTCGTAGATGCATGAATCACGTGGCACCTTGTGGTCAAGTCAAGAAAATGAACACAAGCACGCAGTGCTGCATCAGTGCGATACACCGACAGTTTAAGCGCTTGTACTATGCTACACTGGATTACTTATCTTTCAGGATCTGGCGCATCTCATCACAGCATATCCACGTTGCGTCGAAGCCACTCGACAAGCTCGAAGCCGCCGCCACCCCCAGTCAGACAACTCAGGGATGAAAGGACGCCGCCGCCACCTCCAGGTACCCTTTGCTATTTTTACGACGCGCTGTTGTCTGTCGTGTCTACGTTCATCATGTGTTGTTTCAGCTCCAAGCAGCAACACGTCTACCCCTCGTGGGTCGATGGAACACCTCCCACCCCCTCCACCGCACCTGCTGCAGTCTTCAGACGACGATTCCTCCAATCCAACGACCTCTTCGGATCAGCAGCAGAGGCCTGCAGCGCCGTTTTCTCACCAAGGCGGTGCACAGTTTCAGACAGGCACTGTTAGCGTTAGTGTGGCGGAAAGCATTCGAGCGCTACAACGATCAGGACATATGCCATGCTCGCCAAAAGCCCTGAGGAGGGCACATTCAGTTACTGGCGCACACAGTCCATTCATGCAGCAACAGCAGAAGCAGGAGGAACAGGTGAGTGGAAAGCTGTTGGAACTGTTGGTGTGGACCTTGTTACAACTCTTCTTACAGATTTACGCACCAGTGGCGCACCTTCAACAAAAGCTTCAGCAGCGTCAGCTACTACAGCAGCAACGCAACCCCGAGGCCGAGCAGTACGGATTCGGTGTGCAGTTCCGACAGCACCAAACACAGTTTTTTGGCGGACACCAGCAACAGCAACAGGCGACTCTTCAGCAACAACAGCTTTTGCAGGAACATCAAGACGCTATCTTGGTTGCTGGAGATCCCATTTTGGCGCAGCCGGCGTCTTCACCACCGCCGCCTGCGCCATCGGATGGAAGAAGCAGTAGCTTTAGGAGCCACCAGCCTCATGATCAGGTTAGGTCTAATAGAATTCGCTGAACCGATGCACAAAGTATCCTTTTTGCCAGCGTACGCAAATGAATATTAGCTTATCGGTAGTACTAGTTTTACATGCTTCACTTGCATTCGAGGCCAACTTTGTGAGGGAACTCACCTCCTATTTTTAGATCATGGGAGACGTCGACGCCAACATGCGTAATCGACCTCAGCCTCCGCCTCTCAAAGGTCTCCAGCAACAGCAGACCCAGCCTTTCTTTCCGTCATCGTCCTCGCCTCAACTTCAGCGGCGCGCCGTTGGTGGCGATGTCGCCGTTGGAGGCTGCGACGCCCAAACGGCTTTGCGAGTGCGCCGCTGGATCGAGTCTCGCTCCGTCGGCGACGTCAGGGAGTGCAGGCCTTTACTGAATGCAGAGATAAAGCAAGGATTCGCCCTCAGAAAGACGCAGGGTGGCACCAACGACAGGTCCGCGCCCAGATTCTGAGCAGTGTCAGAAGAGGGGATATGGGGGATGGGGGATGGGCAAGACAAGAGATGAGAAGAGATGGCTTCCCAAAAACGTGTGTTGAAAGACTGGCATGCAGGACGAAGAAATCTCAAGTGGACGATTCCTGCGCTGTCAAGGGATCAGTGCTTTGTACAAAAAGACTGCTTCATAAACGGAGTTTAGATAGTCTGGACAAATTACGTTGCTGCACGAACATGCTTGTTAGGTTGTGGCGAGTGCCACCACCGCCACTGGAGTGGTTCTTGAGTATGAACTACTGGAGTGCCCGCTACTTATGATCTCTGTACGCCATTGCGGCCAACTTCACTTTTCTATGATCCGCCTTTGGAAAATCCGGACTGAGCAAATGGAGAAAATGACATTGAAGTAACACGACCTAAAACTAGCGTTTAGTCCATGTCGTCCTGTCGCTGATTGGTCGATAGGACAAAGAAGGATCGACTGCAAAGGCGTGGCTGAATTATCGTGTCATCCCATTCTTATAAGTATCACTTTCATGAGGAAGAAAAAGATAGTATAGTAGCTAAACTTCATACTAAAGCCTGTTGACATGAGCCTTCCACCTATGGTCCCTCTGCACATGTCTTGTTTGCAACTATCGCTGCCTTGCTGGGAGTCCAACCCATTTCTCTTCATACCTGTGTCCATATCAATTTTTATTCGCCCCTTTCCCATCCACAAGAACGTAGGACCATACAGTTTGAGCCTGTGGAAGAAATATCCCTTCGTCTCGGCTTGTTGACTTTCCTACTGTACTGTAACAGGGAGACATTTTGCTACCTCCACAGCCCCCTTTTTTGGAGCAGCAAAGTTGCCTCTCAATTCATTTGTCAGCATCTTTGTAAATTGTTAAATATGTTACCTCCTCTCCATCACTGTTGAAATTCTTCTGCCACTCGTGACTGTCATTTTCTCTACTTAATCGTCATCAAAGGGTTTCAGACAATAGGATAAAGCAGGAGAGGTGGACAACCTATTGAGACGGGAGAGAACCTCCTAAAAGTTATGTGCACGAATGGAGCAAAATTAGACTGCTGGCCCTTCTCTAAAAGTCCCTTTTCACTTGTGTAGTGGATGTACAAACAAGTATTTTTCCAACTAAGCTGCTATAACCAGATGTATGCAAGTATAACATAGTATGTGCTGTACAAAAAAGGCGCCGCCGCCCGGTTGGCACCTATCGGTTTAAATCTAAGAGTGTGTGTGCTGTAAACATGACGCCCGAGGAAGAGTTTTATACCTACCTAGTCAGAATATCAGCGTATAATGAAATAAAAGTTGGTCTTTTTCCAAAGCGTCTCGATGTGCTACTTTACTAAGTGCTTCATCTACTGTTTGTCGGCCGCAAAATGAGACAACGTGCACATGAAGAGCAGTAGGTTGGGCCTCCCAGTTGGAGTAGAAGGGTCCCGTTTCTTCAAAAATCCTCTTATCAGCCAAACAAATTGATGATTCCACGGGAAGCATCAAAATTTCTCTCTGGAAGCGCTCTTCACAGCTGCAGCACTTCCAATAATTCCAATCCGTGATAATTGGATGACGGGCAATTGGTCCCTCTCCTTCTCACATAATGAACATTGAGGTTGCACAGTTGTTACTAGGTGGATTTTCCACAAATTTCAACGACAGAGCCCCAGTCCTACTCATAGTTACTTGTAGCAATGAGTAGGACTAGGGTTGAAGTGACAATCTATTTTGGATCTTGACTGTGTCGCTCGCACGCGCAGAAAATATGCACCACATAGCAATCAAATCATGACAAGACACTTTTTTTCACCCGAAATGTCGATAAAAGCGGCGCGTTTTTAACAGCGCCTCTCGTAAACACCAGTCCCAAATCCTCGGCATGCGCGGAGAGCCCTCTGGACATCACTTTCCTTTCACCTGACGGCCGGGAAATCGCCAGAGAAGACAGCTAAAGCAGCAGCTCTATGTAGTACTACACTTCTTTAACATCGGCAGCAGCAACGTCGTCTTCTCAATCATCTTGAGAATCAGGGTTGCCGCTGTCGCTGCCGCTGTCGCTGCCGCCGTCGCTGCCGCCGTCGCTGCAGTCACTACTACATTACCTGTCGTGACTGCTGCTGGGAGCCGACACCACCTAGTATTATTGGTGGTGGCGAGTCTCGTCGGGCGCTTCCCTGGGCGCCCAACTATGGTGGAAGTGGGCGAAAAGTCGCGTCGTGGGCCATCTTCAACATGATGTGAGACGTCTGATTCTGGAGATGCAGCGTCACGATCTCCGCATGCGCGGGCATTCATGAAGAATACGGTACAGTCTGGTCCACTCTTGCTTGAACGATACCAATGCAGCAGAGGGTTGCTGTGTTCTCCACTGGGTAGTTGTGAAACATTTTCTAGTGAACTCACGCACCTTGCAAGTGGCCACTGTTGCCCGAAGGGGACTCTTCGGCCAGCAGCAGCAGCGACGGCTGCAACGGCGGCGACGGCGGCGACGGCGGCGACGGCGGCAGAGAAGTGAACCTGGATTGCATAGGTAAACGTGGCAGGAAAGAAAGAGGGAAGAAGCGGATCCCAAATGAGCTCAGCTGCCGTCGCCGCCGCCGCCGCTACCTGTTGATTGCTAGCAGTATTGCTGTGTACTGGAGAAAGAAGTAGAAGTCACACAGTAGAAGCTGCGGGCTGCTTGTACGCTGGCTGCGCCATGAACACCAGTGTGATCGTATGGACTGATATAAGCGTAAGCGTGTGTGAGAAGACCTAGGTGGGGCTCTTCACCTTCCCTTCCCTCACTTTATGCGGGAGGAAAGGCAAAATTTCGGAAAAGCGAGCAACTTTATGGCGATCGAGACACTCATCCACATGTGACGGAGAGCGTTAAGCGAAGAGAAAGGTTTCCAGGAAAGGCTGTGACATTTGTTCCTTGGGAATCATCTGGCATTCGTGTGGTACTATAGCTGGATACTGAAGCTCAGTATATAACAACCTGATCGGCCTAATTTGTGCGACTCTCAGGATATCAGTTCGCCCCAAGCCGCATCCTTTGTTGGAAGCATAGAAGAAGCATTGAAAGCTCCTGCCACGGTACCGATTGATGGCAGTCATTGGTGCTCCTCAACTTCATGGCATTTTCAGCTTAAAGCAGCAGTAAACTGAACAGTGATATAAACAAGATGGGCGCCATGAACGGCGAGACCGACAGCAACGACTTCCTCGTGGTGTTCCACGCGGCTTCAGCTGGTCTAAACGGATCTTTGCTAGGATCAGACGAGGAAGAGATCGTTTTTCTCGTCTTCCTGATCTACGACGTTAGAAACAATAAGGTATGCAGTTTATCAACAATTTTTCGTATAATAGCTATTAATTTCAACATTGTTTCTTGTATGGAGAGAGCTTGAACGAAGTAGTACTGTACAATCACCGTTGTACCTCGAGAGATTTTAATGATTTTTTGTGGAGTATGTGCAGTGTCTATTACATGTGTTCTGTGCAGTACTGTAGGAACAAGTATTTCTGCTAAGTTTGCTTATTTCGGTAGCTGTATCTACTCGACCTTGTGTCCCAACTCCAGATGAATCCAAGACACTTTATCCTTGATTTTCACAGGTTCACTCCGTCTTGAAGTATCCCGTTAAGCCGAGCAGCGCCGACATTAATGAAAACGTCTTAAGCGAGTCCTGTCGTGTAGACTTGGGGCTCCAGGAGTCACAAATCTTGGCCGCGCCAGGCTTGGCGCAGGTGCTAGCGGACTTCGACCGCGAGGTCTCCGCAGTAGTCGGCTCTGGCGCAACTTCTTCCAACCGGCGCCGCCGGACCTTCACGCTAGTGACCGACGGGCAGTTGCACTTGAGGCAGGCGCTGTTTCCCGAGACCCAGAGGAAAGGCCTCACCTTGCCCGACTATTACTTTTACTTCCATGACCTCAGGAAAGAGTTCGTCGCCATGTATCCTGGCTGCGGAGCCGTCGCCGGCGTGCAGGACATGCTCAAGTGTAAGTAACAGACTTAGGGGAAAGAACTTTACGTAGAAAAGCTCAGTTGTGGTTGTGGCACTCACACCAGTCAATGCATAAATCTCTGCCGATGAGGTAAACAGACAATGCGCATCATGGCCAAATTGCATCTTTCTCGACATTGTGAGTGATGCAATTTTGCAGGTGCTCACATTTTGTGGTACAGGCGAGAAGCTAAGATAGCTCATTCATTACACACCAACCATTTGATAAAAATGTCAAGTGATCTGCCGGGGATCCACCTTCAGTGACTGTATCGACTCGATTCTTCAGTGAGACCTTGCTCATTAGCTTCAGCCAGATGTATTCATGACCAAGCAGAAGATGTGTTTTCCTATACATGCTGCGTAATGCGTGTGCATCATAAGGTTTTATAATGTGCAAGCACTTGCGCCCTATCCACTTTGCTGGTTGGGAACAGTGGCAAACATATAAAGTGCTGTGTTCAGTCCTTGGGGTAAATATTAGCCACGGGCATGACTATACCTCATGCGCTACACTGGGACATTTTGATGTGGAACATGTAGATATGATACTAAGGCACTATCCGGCGCTATGCACTACCATGCAAAACTCTATCATACAGACCACGGCAAACGTGGCCAACGTAGTAGTCCTGATCGCACTTGACTTTGGCTTGGAATGGAGGCCGACATTTGCCGCCTGTCGGCGATGCATTTTGTTTACTTGTCAAGTACTAACCCTCTCACACCCTGTCGCACTTTTTTCACCCCCTCTCAGAACCTAGCAACCTTTGGCCCGGACGATAGAGATTTGCATGGTAGAGCATAACGCCGGGGGACCCGGGGAGTGAAACCTGGTGGAAATGATGGGCCAGGAGGCTGGGATTGTTCCATGAAAGTTTCAGTCCATTTCATCTACGTTTGCCCGTGAAAAAGCCAAATTTTCTGCTCTTTGGCGTGCCTCCCTCTCCAGTTGGTCTTGTTTTGACACTGTGACATCAAAATGGGCAGCCACAACAATAAACCTCTGTACTGAACATTGTGCCTTAGTATCATATCTACATGTTCCACATCAAAATGTCCCAGTGTAGCGCATGAGGTATAGTCATGCCCATGGCTAATATTTACCCCAAGGACTGTATACGGTCTGTCTGTCTGTCTGTCTGTCTGTCTGTCTGTCTGTCTGTCTGTCTGTCTGTCTGTCTGTCTGTCTGTCTGTCTGTCTGTCTGTCTGTCTGTCTGTCTGTCTGT
>JAAUXU010146971.1_pt1 | contig 102578 bp, 92 predicted proteins | sample 7278151 | NCBI WGS metagenome assembly JAAUXU01 (sample SAMN14350113, study PRJNA611818) | marine sediment metagenome | isolation source: surface marine sediment (1.8m) | place: French Polynesia: Moorea | collected 2018-08 | reverse complement strand
CACAAAGTGTGCCAAAGAAAGTGTGCCAAGTAGGGTGACAAAACTGCATCAAAATATTTGACTGATTCAAAGTGATTGAGGGGATATTTTGAACTCCAAGCTACATTTTTCATGATAAGCAGCAACTCTGTCATCAGGACAAAAATGGTAAACAAAACACCTGTGCGAGATTCCCTTTTGGCATAATTTATGGGTATTAATGATCATCCAACCATCACTTGATTTGAAGGATTAATTATATGTACTTGTACATATTGGCAACTCTGCTCTTTTGGCCAAATCTGCCGTGATCGTTTCTCGGGGAGGGTCTTCCCTCAACCCTTCTTTCGTTGTCTAATGTGTGATCATTGAGCTATGAGAGACTTTGTCGCCTGCTGGTTATATGTCAATGAACTCTAGTGCATGTGTGGGGGGTGACGGAACGTTTCTTCAAACTTCCCGCCAACGCAGATGTAAGCGCTTTGCATGCACACACTGTAAGCAGATCGCCGACCAACCCTGCATTCTGGTCTCTGTCACGCAATCTACCGACAACTGCGACGCGTTATTGTAGGCTAGGAATGGCTTTTGAACTCGATTCGCTTTAAGCCAAGCCTGACTCAACTGTTCCAAGGAGCTCGCGAGTGGCTTGTAAACATTCCGCTCCGAGTGCAGAAAACCCCGGCTGCAGGTGCAGGTCGATCTATGGTGTGACCAATGAGTGTGACGGGCTGTGCTGCTCCAAGTGGCAGCTGACCAAAAGGTGCGCATGCGCGGCGTCCTTTTTCATGTTTTGAGTTTTGACGGCTGCGGGGTCATGACTGACTCTTCCAACTCGCCCTCCTCCGGGCTGATCTACGGCCTAGAGTTCCAGTGCAGGGCCTTGAGCGCTGTCGATGGTGATGGCGACAAGGTCAAATTTCTCGTGGGCACGCAGAGTCTTAAGATGACAAATCAGGCAAGTTTTTTTCTATCAGAGGCAGAAACATCTGTCTGTGTGCTACACGAAGCTTTATTCCCTGCAGGTCCACCTGCTGGAGATAGTAGAAGACAGCGGGACCCTGGACAAGACCATCTACCAGCACCCTGCTGGGGAAGTCTGGGACTTGGTGTCCAGTCCTACAGGTATGCAACGGGTGAAACAGGTCTGATGCTTATCTGGACTTTGTTCTAAATTTAACAGATAGCAATATGTTCATCAGCCGCCACAGCAGTGTGGACCAGAGTGGCAACATCTGCCGCATGGAGGCCACGCTCTGGAGGACCTTGCAGGATGATCTTGAGGCTGTTTCCAAATTAAACATATCAACTGAAGGTACCAGCACCCCAGTGTATGATTCAATTTAGGAGTGCAAAGCCTGCAAAACCTTGTTCTCGCAGGAGACTTTCCTCCACCTGATATTAACTGCGCGCTCTTTGCTCCCGGTCGCGGAGACAGGGTGATGGCGTTGGCGGCGAATCAGCTGGTCCTGCTAGATTTTCACCAAGAGGAGGAGAAGATTGTGGCTACAGGTAGAGTGACGTTGGATAACAAAGTCTGTGCTGTTGATCTCATGTTTGAAAGTGTCCGCAGGTCGGTTGGAGGGCAAAGGCCAGACCACTCTTACTACTGGCACGTGGAATCCTCACCAAAACTGCCAAACGTTTGCCACAGTGAATGAGCACAACGTCAGGGGATGGGATACTAGAAACATGAAACAGGTGCTGACCTTATTCTATTCAGCAGTGGGCAAGCCCAGCTGTACCTCACACGTGAGTGTGAATAATGCTTTCAGACTTGGCACTTTGAGAACCCCTGCCACCAGATAGTGAGGTCCCTGGACTTTAATCCCAACAAGCAGTATCATTTGGCCACCGCCGGAGATGACGGATGCACGTTGTTCTGGGACATCCGGGCCACCTCCCAACCATTGATCACCAGAAAAGATCACTCCCACTGGGTGTGGAGCGTGAGGTTCAACCAGTTTCACGATCAACTTGTCCTCACCTCAAGCTCGGACTCTCATGTGGTCCTGGCCAGCTTAGCCAGCATCAGGTTCACCAAAGTTATTTTTATAAAAAAGTATTGTCCTTGCACTTAGTGCTTCCTCACAGCTCCGAGCCTCACGGCCATTTAGTGGATGAGGAAGATGGTGAAGAAGGCAACGACAACTCTGAGCTGAAGCCAATCATGGACGATGGAGTCATCAAGGTTTTTGAGGACCACGAGGAATCAGTTTACGCAGCTGCATGGTGAGTTTGTTGTGTTTTTTATGCCGTGGGCGTTCAGAGGTCGGGTGCAAAAGCTTTGTTCACGCTGCAGGTCTTCTGCTGACCCCTGGACGTTCGCCTCTCTGAGCTACGATGGTCGTCTAGTCATCAACAAGGTCCCCAGGACCGTCAAGTTTAAAATTCTGAATCTCTTGTGATAGAGACGATATCGCCCAGTGTCATATAACGGTGTGTTTGTCTTCATAACATATCTGTGCCCTATTGCAATACAGTAAATGTATACTGTATATTAGGCTAGTTCGAAAAGGTACTCTTTTTGGAAATTCACATTTTTTCATCCTGGGTTTTTGGCACTTGGTCAAAATAAGAGGATTTTACTAAAAAAGTTTTTTCCTAAAAGGTCGTTTGCTATCTGCACTTGATTTGAAGTTTTACTACAGTAGCACAGTACATAGAGCTGTCTGAATTTGTAACTCTAAAAATGCTATGTTTTAAAGTGTCTCTGATTGATCTGACATTTTAGGAGGTCATAGTGGGGAATGTCTAGTCTTAGCAAAAAAATTCAGCTCAATCAGAGACACTTTTGTAACATAGCATTTTAGCACAAACAAACCCAACATTTATGTATAGACATTGCGTAGCAAACTCCCAAAGATGCTGTGTTTTAAAAGAGTCTCTGATTGGGCTGATATTTTTTTTGGCCAATACGGGACATTGCCCACCATTACCTCCTAAAATGTGAGATCAATCAGAGACACTTTTATGACGCAGCATTTAACATAGTTCGTTGGATATCGAGTTACGTAGTGCATTGGCTTAAGCAATTTCGGACAGAATGGATTAAAAATCTCGTCCCTGATCACAACAAACTCCGAAAATGCTGCTGACAGCAGCACCAGCATCGGGCACTGTGACGACTGCTAAGTGCCTGGACCACCTACGGTGCTAGAGGAACTTGACCATTCAGCTGCTTCAAAAAAATATGTGTGAAAACTGTCTATAAATCAAAAGTGCAGATAGTAAATCATTTTGTTTTTCAAAAAATAAGACTTGCACCGGTTTTGCCAGGTTCTAATGCCAATCTCACACCTTGAAAATCGGAAATTGACATTTTCAAATTAGCCTACTGCATATGTATTCACACCAGTTCTATTTGTGTAAGTAGAAAATGGCGTTTGTATTGGTGGTCATGTGAAAAAAGGGGGTTACTAGAGCCTCAGACGGAATGAAAAGAGGTTAATCCTGTAGGACCCGAAATTCTTATACACCTCTTCTGAGGTGAAGAAGACCTCAAAAATTACTGTGGAGAAATTTAGGAATGGATTGTACAAAGCACATGGAATTTTTAGAGGCACTTTTTGATATTTTTTTATGAGAGATGAAAAATACTGGTAAAGAACTGGTATTTACTGTGCCCCACGACAAAAGGTAAGATACCAACCCTCCAAAGGACAAGTGTTACATTCGTTCTGTCCGTACTCCAGATTATACTCGATTTTACTTGCGATTGGATGGAGGAGGGAGGCCGAGTCTCCTGAGAGCCCGTTCAACTCTAGGGCAAGAGGTCTCCGCACTGGTGCGTCTGGGTGCGGAATCCCACAGCGTTGCACTAAATTAGCCACAGTGATGGTCTTGTTTGCGGAGACCTTGACGATCCGGGGTAAATCACCTATGCTCACAGGACATATAATAATCTTCTCAGTGCCGAAGCACTGAGCGAGTACGCACGTGTTGGTGAGGTCACGAGCACGAAGGGCATGGGCTCCCCACAGCTGACATGCTGCACCAGTAAATGGAGGATCTCTTGCTAAGTGCGAAGGAAGTGACAGTTATCCCAACTAAGGCTGGGATCAAGTGGACAGAACCGATGATCATTGTAACCTACGTCCACATCCAAAATGCTGTGCGTGCCATGGGTTACACTGTTGTTTATTTACCTACCAGCGGTGTGTTTCGTTACATTTTCCAAGTATGTGTATGCAGGACATGTGCGTATAATCTTCAGTCAATTGATCGAAAAGGCATTGGTGATGTTTGATGTACATCATCAGAAATCATACCTAGTATTGGTGCTTTTTGAAAATTGGACCATTTATTGCACAAGAACATTCAACACATATAGCAAAGTCATTCCTAGATTCACTACGTCGAAGGTTGACTGCAATTATTGATGCACAAAAGGTATTCTATGGAAAGTTCATTAATAGAGCTTTTGATTGTCAGTCAATGATTTAAGAGTTTGAGCTATGACTCCAGGTAGAGTCTCATAGCAAGGAGGGAGCAGTGGTCACACTGTCTCTGGCGGACGAAGCACACCTCCAAGAACCTGCTGCATGATGTTCAACCACGACAGCAAATAGTCTTCCGGCGATCTCGTGTCTCCCCTCTTCCGTTCCATAACTTCCATGAAGTCCGCTGTCTTGCACGGGTGCGCCACCCAGAAGGGGACATTGGCACACGGGTGCATTTCCTGCGAGATGGCACCTTCAGACAGCTCCTTCGACAGGCCAAAAAAAAGGCACACATCCTCCTTGTCCAAGCAGCTGCCACTCTGATCATAGGCATTGAAATAAAGCACCGGCACTCCATAGGAGCGGTGGAAGAGGATGTGACACTCGTAACATACAGGACGAGCTTGAAATATTGACCTGCTGGAGAGACTCAGAAAAGTCCGCCCGTCTGAACTATGCTGCTTCTGCCAGTCCGTCCGGGATAACATCGTCACTGCCTTGTTAAAATCTTCTTCGCTTAAGCAGGCACACATGGCTACTTACTTGTACCTACAGGTACGCGTCGGCTTCTGCATTGTCCAGTTCAATCATGTACTCTTCACCGTACTGTTCCTGGTCGTGCTGGCAGTCCGGGTCTGGCATACCCGCGCCTGTAATGTCCAAGAGCCTGATTGGCTTTAATCTGCTCGTGTCTTCCTTGACCCTGTCCGTGAACCAGCTCTGCACAACCAGAGGGGACCCAGTCGACTCCAGGGCCAACTTCACTATCTGATCACTCGAGGGATGGCTCACTTTGGCATATACGCGGTTCAGGTAGTCAACATTGGCCTTCGACAACTTCTCCTTCTCCTCAACTTTTTTGTGGACTGGCACTTTGACGGCCCGAGCTTTTTTTTTCTCAATAATCATCAACGAGCTATTGGACGGTTTGGGATCACCGGTCTTCCAGTCCTTCATCAGCTTCAGGGTGTGACATATCCTCGTCAAGTTGTTCCCTTCTTTGAGTGGCTCAAAGGAGCGCTCGAAGTTGACGTAGGTCGGATTGACGGGAACATTGGGGTAATTCTGGATAAACTTCATAAGCTCCACCGTTGAGCGCAGCTGACGATGGTGACGACCTGGTGGAATGAGGTAGACGTCCCAGTGGCCTTTGGTAGCACCGCTGCGTCTTTGAATGATCCGCTTGACCCAGCCGTCCGGGAGCTCTTGCACCTTCACACTTTGGGACGAGGACTCTCGATCCTCAGTCTCGACGGACATCATGGAAAACGATCTTTGCTGCTCATTCTGCAAAAATAAAATTTCTTCCGTTCAAGTAGGTTGGGCCTCTGATGTATCTCAACAGCGTTCTGGTCTTTTCCCCATACGCCAACGAGGGTCCAAGTTTTGCTCAAAAACTTCTCAAAACCAGTACATATTGCATTATTTTTCATGACGGTAGCTCTTTATGTTATGGAGATAAATGAGATAGCAATTTGATGTTTGTTTTTACTGGGCCCAAATGTACTCTGGACTCAATTGTACTAAATCCGCACCTCTTCCTTACCCTGACCCGGCTACGGCAGATGTGTTCTGCAAACTATTTTTGCCGCGAACTGTACATCACTGCGATTCTGGTGATACTACACATCTGCGGGTCAGCTGACTGTACTGAATCTAGAGGTGTCCTTGGGTTGAGCCCGAACCCGAAAGCAGTTGTAGTCTGAGAGATCATGCTCGTGAACCAAATTGGCGCGGTGAATGAAAAGCTGACGGAGAATTAGCAATGAAATCATGCATCAGGTACAGGACCTTCTGGAGACTTTGAGTTGGAACCACGGGGACATGAAAGACATCTGGACTCGATGCCAAATGGCTACAATTGACCGAGATTGTACTCCAAACAGCAATGATTCCCCTGGCAACATTTTTCTTCTGTTATTCAAGCTTGTAGAGTCTGCAGGTCAGCCCGGACCCACATTTAAAACCCGGCCCGCGCCGATCCCGAGAAATTCCCAAAATGAGGCCAATCGTATCTGGCCCCACTTCTTCAGCTGGGTGGAGATGACAGCGCAACCTCATTACTTATTTGTTTCAATGCAACCTTTCAATGCGGATATGGGTTCGCAGTGACAAATTGATGGACGATGAACCCGACTGAAGCTGGGTATGTTGCACCCTGTACTTCACAGGATGTCACATCACTCCGCGCATGAGGTCAGAGGTCTCGGGGATGACATCGTCTGTGACGTATGACTGTCAGAGACGATGACATCGTCATCCATCAGACAGTCATGACTGAGATGATGAGTTCACTCGGCAGTTTGCACTGTTCATCGCAAGAACACCATGAGTCAGATGTGGACCGAGAACCCACGCGGGACCACCATGAAGGAGAAACTGGGCTAATCAGTTACGATCAGACTTTCCAATTGGATCGCATCTTTCGCCTCAGTATGTACGAACAGGTTAGAGCATTGTATTAGCGACAAATATCAAAGGAATCTATCAGCTTTAAATGACACAAAAATAAATAGAACTGCCGCGGCGACGTCACCAGTTGCTCCTGCCCGACCTGTGCATCCTGCCGCAACGCTTGATGATCTCCACCTCCTTTTTGTAGGTTGTGCCGTCGTCGCAGACGAACCTGAAGTCCAAACATATCTCTTTCAATCAGCTACCATTTCAACTGTTAATCACGAGTACTCACCTGATCTTTCTCCTCTTGGTTTTGTTCCCGATGCACTTTGCACCGCCAGCTCCTTGGCATCGCGTCATGTTGTAGGGACGCTTCGACCGGCAGCCGCCGCTTCCTTCCTCGATGAAGTAGTCGCGGAACTTCTACATGGGAAGGGAGCTCAGGTGAGACAAGATTGCACAAACGTACGCACGTCCAGCACAATGAGTGTAGCGATGAGTGCTGAGTGACTCATTCGGTTCATGCAACGGTACCTGCTTGCGACACTTCTTCTTGCGGCGGTTCTTTTTCTTCTTCCTTCTGTCGGCGTCGCCTTCGAGGTCGACGTCGTCACCGCCACCGCGATCTTTCTGCGGCGAATCTGGACAGAGGGATAAAACAATGGCAGTCACGATGCAATTGATAGTGACAAAGTCTTCGCTCATGCTCACGACACAAACCTCTGATGTCGCAGTGCTTCCCAGTGTAGCCATGCTCGCACTGGCACTTGTAGCCCGGGCTAGTGGCCACGTCAACGCAGTTGCCTTTCTTGCAGGGTTTCCTGTGACATGGGCGTTCCTCGGCGTCGCCCTACATGATAGCATGCATGCTTTCTTGAGTCCTTATAAAGGTATCGACTACGGCTGCACTTACCTGATAGGAACTGCAGCCGGGAGACACCTTGTTTCGCACAGTGGCCGCTTGCAAGAAGTCCACCACCTTGTCGTTGATCACGACATGTCCCATGCATCCTGAAAAGAATAGAAGATAGCGCATGCAGTGTTCTTCCAGTTGCCAAAGTTATAATTTACCTTTAAAGCTGGTGATGTTCCTGAGGTGCCACTGCTTGATGGCCTCAATGCCAGCATGCTCGGGGAGTCCTGCGATATAGAGCGGCCGGCTCACCTGCAGGAACTCATTTGCACCCTCGTTTACGATGGATCTGGCGATCCCGCCGTCAACTCTGAGAGTGAAGTTCTTGCGCACCGACAGGAGCTCGATGTTGTGGAACCTGCGGAACATGATCATAGACACTGCATACGGCGGGATTTTATGGACTCTCAGACGCTCACTTTCCGTCAGCCACCAGTTCGTAGCTGAACATTGTGGAGACCGGATAATTGCCCACGTCATAGGACACTCTGATCCTGCCCCTGAAGAGCTCAACCGCTAGGTGCTGTCGCTCGCCGATGTAGAGAAGGACTCCATTCTCCTGAAACAGACGACACGATTGACTTACATTCTTCGGAGGAGTCGATGCTTTCCTCCTCACCTGCCTACTGGCGAACGTTATAGTGACATTGGCGCTGGGTTTCACCGATAACGGCTCCATCTCCACGTACGAGTTGTTGGACGAGAAGCTCAGTGACGTGAGATACTCACATCGTTTGCCTGCAAAAGGTTTGGGCATCACGACCTGGAGCAGCGAGACAAGATTAACTTATTTATACCTGAGTATCCCGATGCACACTTGCATATGTATTCGTTCTTGTCAGTCGGCTGGAAGCAGATCCCATGCTTGCAGTCGTGGTGCTGACAAGGCGACGTCTGAGGGTACAACTGAGCGATCATGGGCTCGATCTCGCAGAAGCGACCCTTAAACTCTGGGGGACACTTGCACTGGTAGTCGCCGATGCCGTCCACGCAAGTAGCTCCATTCTAATCACGGAGAAAGAATGTACGCAGCTGCACATGTGAACGCTTCAGGAGCATGTGTAAAACCTCACCTGGCAAAGGTTGTTCTCGCACTCGTCGATGTCCTCCTCGCAGTGTTTGCCCCTGAAGCCATTAGGGCAGTTGCAGGTGTAGTGAGTGGCGTGATCTACACATTCCCCCCCATTCTGGCAGGGACCACCCTCCTCCAGGCAGAGTGGGATGCGCGACTCGCAAAACTCCCCCGTGTATCCCTCGGCGCACGCGCAGCGGTACTCTTCCACTCCGTCCACGCACGTTGCATTGTTCTGGCACCTGTGCCGAACGCAGTCGTCGACGTTCTCCTCACATCGGACGCCCCGGAACCCCGGCTTGCACACGCATCTATAAAGGGGAAGAAAAAGGCTCTATTACGGTGAGGAAATTGACCGATGCGCAACGTGGGCATGCTGGAGTATGAGGACCCTTAAATCTCAGCGATTATCTCGACACTTACTCGAATCTTCCCGCCTCCACAACCTTGCACTGCGCGTCGTTGACACAAGGATTCCCGTAGCAGGCGTCGATGGTAGCGTCACAGTTCTTCCCGTAGAACCCGGGTGCGCACTCGCACTTGTAGTCACGGTTGGGTAACGGCGAGCAGCGAGCTCCGTTCTGGCACGGATGGTGGTGGCACAGGTTGCACTTGGCCAAGATGGAAGTGTCCACCTCGCCTAAGAATGAAAGTCAGGTTGTTCATAACTCTCCCAAAGGCTTTGACAGGAATGTAATCTTTCAACCCTTTTCTTTTTCGTCACCATTTTTGTTGAGCTCTGTGTGTGCATCTTCTAAGTCAGACTTTATCTAGATTTAACTACTGAAGGAAAGAACTTGTTTTTACCATGACACTTAAATTCCGCCGATGCCGTCGTTAAGATGAGTTTGTTGGCTAGGTCCACGGGGGACGCACACTTGGCGATCCCGGGCTCGATGTAGTCGCGCTTGATCCAAGTAGACAACCACTCAAGGTCGCAATCACAGTGAAACGGATTAGAGCCAAGAGCGCTGCAAAGTACAGTCGTCACTCAGCATGTACGTTAGTACGGACTACATTGCTTTAGCAGTGTGCACGAGTATGTAAACAGGATAGCTGCTTACAGATGAGTGACCGAGGATGCGTCCTCAAAGGAGTCCTCGGGTATCCGTGAGATGTCGTTTCCGTGCAGTGAGAGAATCCTGAGATTGTTCAAGCCGTAGAAGGAGTTTTTCTGGATGCACTGGAGCTTATTGTAGCTCACGATGAGGGTAGAGAGCCGTGTCAAATTGGCGAACACAAATGGTGGAAGCACATTAACCAAATTGTTGCTTAGGTCCCTGAAATAAAAGCATTGCGAACCATGCTATTTGCAAATCTGATATGCCGTTAGGTAACTCACAGTCTAGAGAGCGACTTGAGATGACTGATGCGCCCAGTGTCGATGCTGGCGATCTCGTTAACATCAAGGTATAGCTGAGAAGTCTCTCTCGGAATCCCCTCGGGGATCTCCTTGAGTCCTGCGTGGCTACACCTCACGATGGTGCCGGTGCAGGTGCAAGAGGGTGGGCAGTAGTGCTCGCCCAAGCAACCCTCGTCCTTGCTGATGGGGTCACAGGTGAACTCGTGAGGCGAAAGGAGGTGAACCGCCCGGTTCCTGAGACTCTCCGGGCGTGCACACCTCGGGCCGCTCTTGGCGAGGTCTCGACTCCGCAGAAACTCTGCGAACCAGCCCATATGGCAATTGCAGTTGACGGGGTTCGCGATGAGATTGAGCGAAGACAGTGACCGCAGCGACTCGAACGCCCCCGGGGTGATGCAGCTCACCTCGTTGGAGAACAGGTCGAGTGTGCGCAGGTTCACCAGCCCACGGAGTACGCGCTTGTTCAACCGGCTCAGGCGATTTTGAGAAAGCAGTCTGTAAAAGGCAGTGTTACGTTGGTACAGAACTAACAACTAGATGTAGGCAACACTTGATTTGAATGTGGTGCCTGCAGATGTTGCAACACTTACATTTCTTTGAGACTTTCTGCCCCTTCAAATGCACCCTCCTCCACCTCTTGGATGTCGTTTCGGCTGAGGTCGAGATGTGCGAGTCTGGGCAGCCTGTTGAAGAGTCCATTGGCCTCCACCTTCCTGATGCGATTGTCGGAGAGTATGAGACTGACGGTCGCTTGGGGAATGTTGGCCGGGATCTCCTCGAGGCCCGTGTGCGAGCAGTCGACGGTGTTGTTCTGGCACTTGCAAGTGGCAGGACAGTCAGCCATGGCCGAGCAGGCATTGCTGTGGCTGCCGGCAGAGTCTGCAAAGAAGAGTTCTATCATCATGTCATGTTCGTGAGTGCTTTGCTACGAAGAAACCATCATTGGCATGCTAACGCACCTTTGTGGCAAGGGAGTTGGCTGTTTGCGAGAGAAGCCAGCTTTCTCTTGTGAAACCGCTTTGGTGCTTCGCATCGAACGCCTGATGTCTCCACGGGATTGTGACGCAGCCAATCCACCAACCAAGATAACTTGCAGTCGCAGAAGAAAGGGTTGCGGGCGAGATGTCTAGAGTGAATGATAAATATTATATGTATTAGTGTGCATGCTCGTGTCAGCACATCCAAGAGCAATTGTCGGCATTCTTGGCGACGTAGGCAACATCTTAGTTATGCACATACCTATGACACCTTCTCTGGTGACACTCAAGTTATAGAGAAAGATAGTGTTAGGACAAGTTTTCCCTACTACAGTAACTCCGCATACAGTGACACTCCACCTGCATTAACACTCATAAATTATGAGTGCAATACCGAGTGTACTATACTGTATTATGATTCAAAATACTACTGACAGTTTTGGCTCTGCCCGAAGGGTGTCTCTATAGGCGGAGTGTGCTGCACTGTAAAGTATCTACGCATTGTACGGACTAGAATACAACACTCTGCATAGACATACAACAAATGCTTACAGAGTCTGCAGCTTAGAAAGTCCGGCGAAAGTTCCATTGTCCAGGCTCTCAATGCGGTTGTCATACAAAGATCTGAATTAAAGAAAATATGCATAATCATATGTGGGAATGGAATCCTCACTGAAAGTACGGGCTTACAGAAGGCTGACTGACTCCAGATCCTGGAAGGTGTCCTTATGGATGCAGTTGATCTTGTTGGAGTTGAGCAGGAGCAGCTGGAGCGAAGTTAAGCCGTTGAAGAGCTTGGGATGCAACGAAGAGATTTTGTTGCCATACATAACCCTGTGTAGTAGAGAGGCTAGAAATTTGCAACTGTGACAGCTCTTATGCAGGGAAACTCACAAGGAAGTGAGGGATTTTAGCCCCTGAAAAGCATCCTTTGCAATCTTGGAGATCTCATTACCGCTGATGTCGCTGAAATGCAAGTCGAAAGTCAGTTTCTCCATCCTCAAAGTATATTGCTCTATTGGCTATCACACACGCCATAAACAGCAAAAAAAGCTGGAGCTCTCCTTCTACTCCAAAGCATCAAGTCAGCATCAGTTTAACTCTCTTACATTCTCTTCAGTCTCTTATAGCCAGCGAAAGCCATTGGCGGTATCTCAGCCAGAGTGTTTTGCTCCAGGCGACTGAAAGAAGAAAATTCAGTAGCTTTCGGGTCTGGCAAGATTTATTTGATCTTGCTTACATTTCGGTGGTGTCCTTGGGGAATCGCCTGGGGAACTTCGTGAGCTTCTTATTCCTGCAATCCACGGTTCCATCGACGCACGAACAAGCCTTGGGACACGACCAAGATGCAGAGGAGACACGATCAGAACAGCTCCCAGAGAAAGACGGGAGGAATTCTGCAAAAATGGAAATGAGATTGCGAATCTTTGATCTCCGAGAATGTGCCTGTCGGGACGCGTCTGCACTTTCTGGATTTGTGTGAAGCCCTGTTCTACTATGGCGCACGTGTACCGTATCACATGTCCTTCGCCAAGACATCCGGTCAGTGCAAACGCGTCCGGACTAAAGATCATTCGTTCGTTCTTCTCACCGGAGCATCTCCTGCCTCCGTTGGCCGGGTCTGTGATATCGAGGTTGTCTATATCGAGGTCGTCTCCGCTTTGTTCGTCGTAGCATTTGAGGCCGAAGTATTGTCCATCCGCGGCATGTGCGAAGGCCGCATTCAGTGCGCAGTTGCACTCGAGGGGATTCTGGCTCACGTCGAAGCGGATCTCCGGGTTGCCCACAAGGTCCTCTGGTACCGTCGCGAGCTCATTGTACCGGAGGTCACTGATAATCACATGTGCATGTGTGCTTAGCATAGATGTACGCATACGTACGTCACTCTGAACCAGTCGAATATCGTCTGCTCCCCAGATATCTCTGCCCTGCACATGAAGTTCACCATCTTTCAGCATGTACTGCGTAACGCAATATCTATTCCTTGCACGTACGGTACAGAAGAGCATGTACGTACACACGTCTTTGTGGCGTATCTTACGCACATCTATCTGCACGTACATAAACTTGTGCACACGCCCAGAAGTGTAGTGACACCTTCTATAAAGAGATAAATTTAAATTTTTCAGTGGGATTTTTGTTCTTTCTTCTCTTATCCGTGTCAGGTTCGGACAACTGTAAGTCCCGACTCTTGTGCTGCGTCTGACATCAATCAGGGATATGCCTCTAACAAGTCCTGGGCAGGAAGTCAGTCCCACACTGTGAGCAACCTCTCATGCATGAGTCCTACTAGAAAACCTCAAATTTGGCTCTCCTGCAATATGTGCAGCCAGAGTTTCTTTTAAAGAACCTATGTAGAGTCTGGCCGATTTTTACGTCGAATTTGTCCATTTCGGACACCCGCTGTCTGGCAACACTGTAAACAGTACTATCAGCCTCACGTCCTCTCCAGCTTTCCGATCCCGTACTTGTCATATAGGTATCCCTGCACCCACGTAACAAAGAACTGTTCTCCTGTACTGCGTCAGCTCGGCTCAGCCATTGTCTGCGATACATTAGCGTGTCCGAGATACACCCGGACGAAGATTTTCCGTGGGCCACGAAATCGGTCCAATGCATGCGAGCATTTCTACTGGCCGGGAAACCAGAATGCGTCCCCATCTCAAGTGGGGAGGGATGTTTCTCGTTTAGATCTGAGCCCTGCACAGTACTCACTGTGTGTATACAGCAGTTCGCGCGTCATTTCTCTTTGATCTTACATGTATCTGAGGTGTGGCATCGACTTGAGACTTCCTCCCTCCAAACAGAGTAAGTCATTGTGAGACAGATCCAGACTCCTGAGCCTCTTGGCGGAAGAGAGGCTGTCCCACCCAAGAGAGCTGATGTGATTCGAGTTGAGATTGCTGAAAAACAGAACGAACGGAGACTGTTGTGATTAACTTGCACAAAACGTATATTATTCAAGATCCGGGGATTTCACCACAAACCCTGGGCCGCACGCGCTTTAATGTCTCGGAAAAGGTTTTCATCAAAGGAGCTTTCCTGTTCTAAACTTGGAACTTTTTGTCAACTCGGTCACTGAAAACTACTTTCTCGGGGACGACGATTGTTTATGCTCAATTCTCCGTGTGAAAAAAAAGGACTGAGCGCACATTTGCCCTCGTTTTTTCCCCCTTCCCCTGAGACCCAAACATTCGACGTGACAGCAGAATCGAACAAAGTCCCGTCCGTCAATTTCCCGACGACGGCAGCAAAAAAAGGCTCGGAGAGACACAGAGAGAGATAAAAAGTACGTCTGAAATTATATTCAACAAGTTTCCACACATGAATAGGGGCGATTGGAGCCCGGAGCTGCCCAGGGTGCCGACGACGTCCAGCATCGCACGGCCTGCCTGGCCCTGGGTACCAACCAAGCGGGGCCAGAGCAAATGCTGGTCAAATGTGAAAAAACAACGACCGAAGAAGAGAAACCCCACCCACAGTGCAGATGGGTGCGGGCGCCGAGCACAGCATGTCCAACACATTGATATGGAGTCGACTGAAGAGCAACTTACAGGTCTGTGACGTCCGGTGGCAGATCCTTGGGCACCTCCTTGAGCCCCTTGGCCGAGCAGTCGACCGAGGTGCCCGTGCAGGTGCATTCGGCGGGGCAGGACGTGGCCGAGGCCAGCAGGGAGGCCAAGACTAATAAGAGGAACGCCTCCTTCGACTCCATCATATTTCTTGTCTCACATGTTTTTCGTCTTCTGCTTTCTCTCGCATCTTTCAAGGTGTTTTTTTCTTTCCTTTATTCCTGGGAGTGCCTCAGCTTCACTCACCTCTTCTTCTCTGTCTCCACTGGTGTGCTGCTGCTGCCCATTTTTCTCCAGTCCTCCTCTCCTCTTCACCCTCCCTTGGCGCGAGTGCGCTTGTCTTTCCTGCGGAGCCCAATTCTTGGGCACACAAAGTGCTCAAAATGCTGCTGCTGGCGCTGCTGCTGCTCCAGGCGTTTGTATACACAAAGCTGCAGGGCTGGGGTAAACTGTACGTACACCTAAAAAGGGGGGGGGGGAAATTGGGCAGACGAAGCACCAAAAAGGCAAAGCACCTGCTGACCTTCTGGGGAGATTCTTTTCCACACACATTTCCCGGGAGAGGATGCGTACGTGATGCTGGCACTTTTTTGAGGTTCCAACGACGCTCGACGTAACTACCACAGCGCGCTCGACCCCAGCAGCAGCTCGGCATTCCCTGTAATGTTGCGTACAACTACTACTGTACCTCCCTTCATTTCTGCGTCTGGTGAGGCGAAACTATTACTACTTGTAGCTCTGCTGCTGCGTTCTCCTCCTCCTCCTCGTCGTCGTCGTCGTCGCCGTCGTCGTCGTCGTCGTCCCTTTTATTGAATCATCCTCTTGCTTTTGCGCACAATGACAAGGGGAGGGTTGGGAGCACTCGTCGGAATTCGGCTTGGAGCTGAGCAGCTGGCAGAAAAAGCGGATTAGGAGGAGGCAGAAGGATTAACGCTTCAAATTGATGATTAAACCGTCCAATGGATGGATGGACGGGATCTTGGCACACCAGGGGAAAGAAAAAAAATCAATGTTCGCTGGGCGGAGAGGGGACCCGACCTGGCCCCAACCGATAATGGTAACTTTTGTCCAGAATGAATGACTTCCCCATAGCCGATTCATTATGCATACAGATTGTCTTCTGTTAAGGTTTAACCGTACTAAAACCTCTTCTTCTTCTCTCTCGATAAGAGCGCGCAACAGTGGGACTTTGCACACACAGGAAACTCAGACCAAGAAATGGCCATTATAAACGAAGCTTTTAACGACTGGCAGAAAGCAGTTAGAGGCTTCGGTACATGAATAATTTGTTCCTTTTCCTTTAAAGCAGTCCATAGCTCTTATGCTGTTTCAGCCAGTGCTTGTGTGTGTGTGTGTACGTACGATGTCACTGTACGTGCGTCCATCGATCAATGTACAATAACGATTAACTTTACGTTTCGTGCCACACGCAGTAGGACGTGTAGAAACCTTATGTGTGTGTGTGTGTGTGTGTGGACGAGTATGTGGGTCAGAAAACAATCGCTGCCGCCTGCGCGAAGGTCACTAACTCCAAGACAATAAGACCTGTACTACTGTGTTTCTCTGCGAGACACAGATAAGAAATGTCTCTACTCGGAGGGAGATACGCATAGTCGGCTCAGGGTATTAGTGACCAGCGGTTGACGAGCCTGACTAAAGTCGGGGACAACAGTCCAATGTTGCATGGAGTGGGTACCTAAGGAAAAAAAGCCGCCAAAGTACACATCAAGAGGACCTTACTGGGCTCTCTGCTACTGCAACTGCTTCTAGTGAGGGCTGAAAAGTGTCCCACTGCTGTAAGATCGACTTCAGGAGCAAGTAGGGGCTTCAGACTTGTGCTGCAGTAAATTTCACGGAAAAACTGTTCCGAATGCTATTAAAAAATGATGGCAGGAACTGAGCTGGGACCTCTCTCGCCTATTGTTTAGTGGCTGGAAAATGCATTCGAATTCATTAAAAAGAGGAAAATGACTGAAAAATACAGGTTCATAATTTCTCTCAATCCAACTTTTTTGCATTATTGTATACGTGAAAATTAGGGACCAGAAGTCATTTTGAAATGTCATCAACTTCTCATTTTAGCTCTACACTTATTTCACTGGCAACTCTGAGTGCAAAAGGTTCTCCTCCACTCGACCTCCTCCATTTCACTTCTTGACTTCACGTTATTGTTGTCAAAAAGCTTCCACTCACTTTTAGATATCAACATTTTCAGCCAAAACTTCCCTCATACGCAAGCAACTTTTTGAGATAGATGCACTATTACAAGGAAGGTTTAATACGATTTCGGTAATTGCACCTTGCACATTGCCAGTTGGTCCGAATTGAGGACCCAAAACTGAAAAAAATCGTCCGATCCTTTGCGCGTACGAGTTTTTGAGAGTCTTTATGTAGTAAATGTCCGACTTTTAACCCAAGAATTTATTTACTAATGTCCGAATTTGACAGTTACTATGTCGTAAACTGTCCGATTTGCATCAAGAATTTGCCCAGATGAACGTCGAAGTACAGTTGAATCTCGATATAACAGATCTCGACATGTCCTGCTTTTCCCCGCTGACCGAGTTTGTTTTCGCCCCTTTGCATCGCATTCTCGGTGTGAAGTGTTTGCTAAAGGAAAAGTACGTCATATGACGATTCGACTGTACCTTGCATCTCCACTTCAAGACAAGCAAACTCTTTTTTGCGGGTGAAAAAAGAGAAAGAAAAAACTCGACCACTCGACGAGTAGGGCCGGGTCCGGGCTGTGCCAGCTCGGGCTGGCCCTCGGGCCGGGCGGGAGGGCTAGTCCGTTCGCCCGTGCCGACCGGACAGGCCCAGAGCAAAATTTTTGGCCCGGGCTGGGAACTGTTATATGATGACGAGATTGACCCATCTCTACATTAGATCTAGCTCTAATCGCTAGCCTTCCCCCACCCCCTAACGTATATGCTGAATCGACGACCCCACTGTTTTGCCTGATCATGAATCTGGTTTCATCTTCTACATTCTCTGCTCAAATGCTTGAATCGAAATATAACTCAGAACGAAATAGAACATGGCGTCGTGAGCACGTCGAATTGGGGAGGAACTAAGTCCAAGTGCTTCTCTGAACCAAGTGTTGCTCTGAACCAAGTGTTTCTCTGAATTGTAGTGACGATGTTTATGTGAACTTTTGTGATCAGACCTCTGCTATGTTCTTCCCCGCAATTCCTGCAATCATCAGCTACGTTCTTCTCTGCACTCGTCGGCTACGTCCCCGCTGCCCAAGTCGCCCAAACAGTTAACAACAGTCCAGGAATATCCCTGCTAAAGTTAGTGAGAGATGCATATAAGCTAGCCAAATGTCAAGCTATACAGTGCCTAGACAGCACAGCACAACTAGTCAGACACTGCCAGGACGAAGACATTCTTTCAGCCCCTACTCAAGAGCAACTCCACTGTTACATCACTAACTTGAATGAGTGTTACACTCATCTTGAACAACGCACATGTGACTTACAGAAGGTGCAAGAAGATGATGACGGTGACAGCACTAATGCTGAGGCTATAGCCATTTTGTCCAAATTAGGTGCAGCCAGCAACGCAGGCCTTGAAATATTCGACATTGCTACACAGCAACATGGCAAAGCCACTCCTGTAACACCACCAGACGGGCATAGTTCCAACAAAACAGCCCAGTTTCGTGCAAACAAGAGCCTCAAGCCAAAAGAACTTTCTATGGGATTCAGCCCTGCCCAATTTCGTAACTGGAAAGCTCAGTTTAGAGCCTATTGTAACAGCAGCAAGATGACTGAATTGTCCTTGCCCGAGCAGCAAGCATACCTCTTTCACAACATCGGTGACACCATACATGACCGCATCATGGCACATATAAATGACCAAACACCAATCTTGGGTGGCAGTGGATGTATGCAACTAATTCAAGATGAATTTTTAAGAGCCCACCTATTGATACATAGAATAATTGCATTCGTCAAATGTAAAGAGGAGAACAATCAAGACCTTGCAGATTGCATAGCCAAGCTCAACGGGTTAGGCTCAGAAGCTGATCTCCATAACCTTACAATGGACGACCTGTTCATGCTGCAGCTGATGGTTGGTATAAAAGATATGAGAATCACCAAGAAGTGGATCATCAAAGGCAGAACAAACACCAAAAGAAACGCCTACAGAAGTTGGAGAAATTGAGAACTCCACAGGCTTCCATTTCATTGAGGTCCACGCCACCTCCATGGGCATTGGGATCGGATCCATCTTCTTCGCCATACTCCTCATGGTTGTAGCAATAATCGTCTTACAAAAGTGCTGCAAGAGGTGCTGGGTCAGGGCAGGTCCACATTCCAGGAGATGGCCCATCATGGAGACCCCACACTCATGCTGGCCAAAATCACCAAGTGCAAGCACCCATGGCCATGCCACCACTGCACACATTCCCATGGGAGTACACTGTGCCGGCGCTACCGTACAGGCACCTGTGCCAATGCCAGCCATAGAAATGGGACCCCAGTCAATCGCCCGATCAGCAGTTCATGAAAAACAAAAGAAGAAAGCATTACAAAAGTACAATGGCGAAGCGTAAATGAAGACATATTTGAGATATGATAATGTCAACGTCATGCAATACAATATGACATTCGCTGTGCCATAATATACTTAAAAGGGGAGATGTTATATGATGACAAGGCTGACCCCTCTCTCCACATTAGATCTGCATCTACCCCTTTGTTTTGTCTATTCATGTATTCACTACCACCCCTGCTGGAAAAGGCCACTTCGGGGTGATTTCCCGCACCCCCCAGGGGGGGCTCCCGGGTTATTGGGTCATTGTTACATGTTGTGCACTGTTAATTGCTGGGCACTGAGTCTTCCTAAAGTAATCAGTGATTGCAGACTAACTTTGGTCACTTAATTGTGAACGCATTCGGGATTTTTTCGTGATGATTCTGCAATGAAACCACAAGCCAAGTGTTGTTTCTTCCACAACCACCGGTTTTGAAGTCAAGATTTGTGCCTTTGATATCAGCCCAACTTTACACAGCCAAGACTTTTCGTAAAAATTCGGTAACCGGTGGATGTGTTTTTTCTTTTCTACATCGAAGTTCGACTGTAGCTCGACTTAGTTGCTTGCTAGCGACCCGCTACTACAGGAAGTGGTATATACAATAGAGGCCACCACTTTGCATATAGTTGCGGGGAAAAAGAAAATTTTACCCAATGTTGTTTACCCCTATAGATCACTAGTATGCGTACCTTGCCCTCTCAGTCATGGGTTTTGGAATGACTGAGCAAGCTAACGTTATAGCTGAGTATTTTCACGATCAATGTATATGTATCCGAGGAAAAATCTAAAGAGACTATGAATACAGGTTGTCCCGCAATTCGTGTCGCGTATGAGCAAGCTTTTCTTTGTTTTATGATTGCTCCAGATAGATGTCGCTTGTATGACACGAGTAGCAGCACAAAAATATAGAAGTCCCTGTAGCCTCCGAAGCTTTTACTAATGCACTGGTTTAGGGCATGTTCAGGTGTTCGTGGAGGATGAAACCTCTTCTGTCTCCTCAACGGAGATTCCTTGATCCCGCGGGGCGATCCTGAGATTTCCACCATGGAGAAGACAGTGGAAGAGGTGACTGCGTCAGTTCCAGACGAGGCAATCTGCATGAGCATGGGTTTGAAGAGGCTTTGGATGATCTCAAGTGTTGTCATCGATAGTGAAAAGTTTTCAACCTTCAATTGTTACAATTGTTCTCTACTGTCGACGTCAACTTAGTCTATTTTCTGTATCGATCCCTGGTCTGAGTGTACACATTGGTGAGGATTCCACAGAAGTTCGCTTACATGATGCAAGGTTGAGTGATATTCTAAGGGAGTCGCAGTGTGCTAGAGTCAAAGGGATCTGGCAACCCGAGCAGGATTTTTGAGATCATGCTGAGCTTGGATGATGACTGGTCAATCGTGGGTGACCTCAGTAACGATGACTTCCCCACTGTGGTACCGGATGAGGACAAAGTGGAGGGTGACGAGTAGCTACAGCCATCCTCGAGCATTGCGGGCATCATTCTGCCCAAATGGTAACAATGAGTTGCCATGATTTTTAGTCAGTCAAAAAAGGCATAAATCCAAAAAATTCTTTCAGCCAAGGCGTTTAGAGATACAAAATTTGGCTGGGAAAGCGGCCAAATGGCAACCCTTGCTCCAGAGACTGGCAAAATATGTGATGTCATCAGTCTCTTTAGCGAGAGTCTCGAGCATTTGACTAAAATCTGTGAAAATATTGGTCTTTTTTTTTTCAAAAAAAGTTCCAGTTCTTGTGAGTATACCCACAACATTTATAAAACACAGTCAAATTTGGACTCCCATCCCCCATAAAGAGTATGGGAAATATTCTTCATCATATGAGAACATAAAAAGAGCGCCGTCGAGTGATGGCGCCAAAGAAGCCCGACAACACCAAGGTAAGAACACGATAATGCATTGAGCCCGGCGGGGCAACAAAAGCCACCCACATTTCGTCAAGATATTGGGCCGCAGTGACGGTGGCCAAGTCGAGCAGGCTGACATCAGCATCACCTCCAGGTGGTGGCGCCGTAGCAGAATTGTAAATGCAGGCCCACTTCTTCGGTTCTCTGGTTATTGCTCGATCAGATATCGTACGGAAGTCCTTCCTTCTGTCCTCGCTGAAGTCGAGCTTTTGCTTCAGGGCTAGAGACTCCGGTCTTGGTAAACGAGAATGTGTGGGCCGACTACACATATAATCCGCAATGTTGCGTGCGCAGAATATGCGACAAAGCCCCCTCTATTGGCAGCGCCAGCAAAATTCGGTTTGGGTGGACTCTAACTAAAAAGAAAAGCCTGGCCAAAGGAGAGCCTCCAATGGAACAGGAGCCATGAGACACTGCAAAAAAAGGTTTTATCCAAAAAACGCCCGCCCTCGGATGCGTGTGATTTGCTCGTCCAAAAATTTGACACTCAATTGCCCAAGACGAACCTGCCCAAAGTCCGTACTAACATAAAGCCTGAAGTGAATGCATCAGGTACAGAGAAGAAACGTGGATAGTTGTGTGCCCAACAATGCAGTAATGAAAGTGTGAAGAAAGCATCGACTTTTTGTGGCCTATCTGACTCAGAGGCCCTTTTGAAGCAGAGCTATGGACTCCTATCATTATGAACTTCACAAAGGCAAACAGAATCAATTGAATTTGAGAATGGAATCTGTTTGGAGGGTTTTTTTTAAAGTCATACTGAACTGACAGTACGGACCATTCTAAGACTTCTACTGCACACGAACAATGGATGAAACGTGAGTTACTTTATCATGTGAATATGACACCGAAAGATGTTCTTTTGTTGGAAATGCATCATTGCCACAGAATAGCAGAAAGACTTCAAATGCAAAGGTGCTCAAGCGAGGATGTGTGCTAAACTGGATGGAGTCAAACATAGTCCTTTCCACCAAACTCTGTTGGCGACTTCTTTCACCTCCAAACACGGTGAGCAACAGTGTTATCGAGCCTAATATCAGAATAGTAGCGAGGGATCGGTCTATCGAGACGGGCTGAAAACGGCCCATCTTTATGTTCTGTCCAGTGGCCCGAAGCGACCCAAAAGTTTCCTTCGGGCTGACGAGCCGATTGGGCAGTTTTGCATCACACTAGACTACAATGGCATCTCCATACTGCACCGACCGAGAACGGATTGCATGCGTTATGAGGAAACAGGATTTGTTACGCTTAAGAGTTTATGCATGACTCGCGTCATACAGACTCATTTCACCCCACCACTGCGCATGCTTCAAATTCGACTAGATACGTGTAATATGTCCTGGCTGGGCACTGTAACCTATAAGACTGCTGCAGCTTGTGAGCGCAAGTATTTTCAGCCACTGGCGATGAAAAGGAAATGGCGTATTCAAGTTCGGCCCGACCGAGGCAAGCCCTCAGGCAGGACAGCCCGATCCATCACTACTTATCAATGGTGCTAAGGACCAACGTTTGGTTCAAACCAGCGGTTGTTGACTAACTGCGAGTCGAGTGTCAGATAGACTTTGGCACACAGTTGTTGCGTCGTTAGTAAAAAACAGTAATTTTTTCCACCAAGCGCCAACACAAGTGTTGTTAGCTGTCAGATTGATCAGGGGTTGGTTTTTGTTTCAAATGACTTCTCAGCTCATGTTTTGCACGTAGTGCAAAAATGGTATGAACTTAGGTAAGTGTTTTGGAAAGTGACGAAAACACTGCCCTAAGCACTATCCACATCTTGCCCCTGTGCACATACGATATGGCGGTACTGCAGAGCGAAAATATATGTAAAACAGTTGTTTAATGTTTTTAGCGGAAAATGTTGGAACTTGTATGTGCCAACATCTACTCGTACTCCATTTTAGCCTGAAGACAGTGGTCATCTTAGCTTCGAGCGCAGCGTTGCAGGCATCCCTGAGCTTGGACTTTTCGGAGGAGACCATTTTAGCAAAAAACATTAGACATATTGTGACGGATTTTGAACTTCAGCCCCACGAAAATATAAAATTTCCCTAGCTCAGGAGCGCCACATGACGTCCCTTTTGATACTACTTGATGTTGATATGTATGAAATACGACGTGACCCTGACGGCAGCCGGCTTCTACACGCCCGGACAACTTTTCAAATCCTCCTCTGCCTCCACGAGTCAAATTTGAGGAAGCTGCAGTCACAAGGAATTGCCAACTCATAAGGACCCGAGAACTTTTGTCTGGAGCGCGTTATTCTGGAACTCACTGTCTACTGCACAGTCTAGTGCACTGTACACGTACCACAGACGATGCCATCAACTGCTGCAACGTGTGAAGAACTGTTGAGAAGGGTGCATGAAGGAATGACATGCACCAGCTTATGTACGTAGGCCTTTCTTCTCTGCATGAGAGTGGCTGCCTGGAAAGGGACCCCGGAGTGGCACAAGTAGGTAGGGTCCCCCCGGACATAAATAGTCAAGTGTATCTGAGAAAGCCGCCAGCAGCACAGTACGGAGGGGTCGAGGGGAAAGTCAAGGCCGGTGAAGGCACAAGAAGAGGCCCAGAGACTCTTTGGGGCACAAGACAACAAGATCCATTCATTCATTTGGAAGGTGCCGTCATTCTCCATCAACGCCAAGGCGGTGGCGGCGGCGGCGGCGGCGGCGGCGACGACGACGACGACGACGACGACGTCCGAGGAGAAGGTGGTGAGGCCGGAGGCGCGCAGGGGGGCGGCGGAAAATGTGGTCGTCGCAATGGAAAAGAGAGGTGAGAACAGGGCATAAATTCAGTTGTCGTCGGACGTCGTCGTCGCCGCCGCGCACACTCGCATGCGCGCCTCCCTTTCCTTCTGGCCTTCATGAATGTGGACAGTTGTGCTGCGAGAGATTTCGCGTCGACTTGTAAAAGAAAGTTATGTAATGTCCATTTGCCCCTCGATTGCTTCACCCGAAGTAAAGGCTTAGAGCTGTTGTTTTGTCCTCATCGTGCCCTACGCACAATCAAGTGGAACTAAATCGAGTCACGAGCTTTCACGTGGTCTTCAGAGGCTGACCAGTCAAGTGTGTAACAGGAAGAGAGGGAGAGCGAGAGCGAGAGAGAAAGAAGTAGCAGACATACTTGAGACCAAGAGGATCTCCTCCATGAAGACGTTGCTGCTGTCACTGAGTACTCGCTTTCGGGAGTATTGCCTAAGTGAGTGAGTGTTGTGGCTACATCGTCGCCTGCAGTGCAGTCAGTGGCACTGACTCACAGACAGTACGTTGAGGCCAACTTCCGCGTGCTGGTGGAGTTCTTGGTGGGTCTCGTAAGGTCTCATCTACTTAAGCACATCCAGAGTATGTAGGGGCTGCATTGAGACCCAAGGAGCCCCAACCTAAATTTCTCTTTCTTAAAGAGTACATTTACGTGCAGCGTGGACTTTTTTCCTTGTCTTTCTGACAATGCCGCGAGGAAAATTCCAGTGTTTCATCTCCCTGTACTCCTCAGTGCACTGTGCACCCCAGCTCAGAACGTAGAAAAAAAATTTGCGCAGCTTCTTTTGCCACTGTTTGCGAATTCAGTCGCTCTGCAGGGAAAGACCCTAGAGAAATTTCAATGAGTAACCGCATTGGCAACGCAGAGGAGACAGCAACATTTTTTATCACTGTCGAGCAAATCTCCTAAGGCCCTCTAGTAGAACATATCGTGTTACATAGCCGGAGTGGGCGTGTGTGTGCTCAGTGCCTAGAGACCTACTGCATAACGACTCTTCACTAGCCACTTGTACATAAGTCCACCACGTGAGCGCGCGCTCACTACAGCGCAGTCACGTCCATCCACGTCGGTCTACCTCCTCGGAGAGTACACGTACATGGAGTGTTTTTACCTACTGCTGACGGCGACGAAGTTTCCCATTTTGGCCGGCTTACGGTGCGATCGAGCCGGTTTTTTTTCAGACGCCGCTTTGACTCACACTCTTTAAGTTGGAGTTAGATTGTAAAATGTGTGTTTACTCATGCACGCGAGGAGAAAAAGCCGACGATTGCCGGCAGATTTGCCAGGCGCAAATTTTCAGTTCCACCCTCATTGGCGGACAGCTGGGTTGTAACCTTTTTCACATACAGACATTTAAATCAGGAAATGTGTAAGACATAGGCATGGACAACTACTGATGACCTTACAACATGTTGTATATAACATCGACGGTCATGGATGTTTCAGTCACAGGTTCTTTCTGCACCAATAATCCGCTCATAACGTGACAATCAACTTTTTCATCTCCTTATCTGTCTTTCTGCGGTTTAATACCTTTTTTGGAAAGTAAACAAAATCATCAAAAATCATACATTTTACACTGGGCTTGGGGGGGGGGGGATTAGAGTGGCAAAGTGGCAAGTTGACACTTGGCTTTAAAAACTGAAAAATATTGTGCTAATCTTATACTATGATTGTCTGTTAACTGTTGGTGATAATGGCACCAGTAGAGTTAAATTATGGCAGAAAGAACCTGCGACTGAACTTTTGACATCGATGTCACCCAAAAGCTGTGACAGAAATATCCATGACCGGGAAACTCAAGACCGAAGCAACTTTGACAGAGGATATTTGGTTGTATATGTCTCAAGCAATTGTCAGGTGCAACGTGACTGAAAAGGTGATAACACAGCTGCACTTGGCCAGGTCCAGTGAGTATAGGCTGAACTGATGCCGTGACAGAGGAATGACCCGGAAAGGGTTACCCCAGATATGACATTGCGTACTCGTCCTTAAGAAAGCTCGGTGCGAGCCGGCTTGGAAGGGGTTGAACGCTCGGGGACCCTAGAGATTTCCCCATGTTTTGCCCCTCTAGACTGGATTGTCCACTCAGTTTTCATACTACATTGACTCAGGACGGTTGTGCTGTTCCTAGTTCCACTTTTCCCTCTCCTGTCCCGTGCTCAGCCATTTGTTTGGGCTCTCTGCTACTGTGCGTATAGAGGTATGGAGAAGATGTCGTCCGTGTCAGCTTTATCTATGTCTTCACGCGTAATTCACCGGGGATTTTGTGAATCCAGAAATGAGTCCGAGCAAAAGCGATCCCTTGCACTCTCCGACGCCGTCCTCCGGAAGTCCTCTGACCTTGGACGACGGCTGCAAGGAGGAGGAGGCCTCCATAGCCGTGGTCCCCGGCGCGAACAGTGACGACGACGGCCATGTTACCAGCGAGGATGAAGAGGAGCTTGGAGAAGATCCTGATGACGAGAATGTGGGGAAAAAGCAGGAGCACTTCTTCGAGGGCGTCGAGAAGCTCCTGGAAGTCTGGTTTACCGCTGAGGATGGAATCTCGGTGGACTCCGATCTCAGAAGGATTCCAAGGTAACAGCAGTCCGACATATGTACACATACAGTACTTAATATGGTTCCTCTTCCTGTATCATATTAGCCCGAAAAACATTTACTGCTCAAAACAGAGAGTCACTGTAATATAGTCCCATATCCCACATGTCGATGCGATGGAAATCGCTCGTTGATTAGAAAAACTATTATTCCAGAATAGAATTACAGAGAATTGTTGACCCAACAAATCAAGCGCTGACACTAAGGTTAGCCACAGTGATGTGGTGTTGTGATGTTGATTCACTTGGAAACAGCCACGCGTTTGGACTAATCAGACTTCTCAAAGTCAATCTTTGAACTGCAGTTACTAAGCTGAGCTGACCAATTTCTATTCTTCTGCCGAAGTTTCAGATGCAACATCTGACCAAGTTTGACCGACTCATGGGGGTCAACGACGAGGCCAAGATGGCCGGTCCAAGCGGACCACGTGGCAGGCAGTGTCAAGTGATTGATAACCAGTCCGTCTGCTGAGCGTTTTTCTGCGCATGCGCCTTGCATCGCTAACGCATCGAAAGACAAGGGTTGCAATTTTTTTTTTTTTTTTGGGGGGGGGAGGGGGGGCAGACGCAGAACTCCTCGGCTGGCCGCTTTGGCCTGAACGTACGTTCGTGCAGACGTTCAAGTCCACACGATGCTTCAGCAATATGTGTTAAGTTATGACCCGGAGAAAGATGATTTTTCTCTCCGGAACAGAGTCGACCTCAGCTGACAAAGGGAAACAAGTTTTCCATATCCAAGGCTCTCTCTGAGTCCCGTACGAGACCACAATAGTCATTTTTTTTACTTTGTTGACATCCTCATTAGGGCGATACAAAGCAATGCGGTGTCGAACCCCCCCCCCCCTCAGACCCCCAGACTTAGGTACAGAGAAGACTTGTGGCGAGACTCTCGTGATGGATGCAAGAATGCACTGTGTTGAGGTTAATCCTGTTCAGGAAGCTGTTGAGACAAACATTCCGTTTTTCCAGACGCGAGCTGGAGTTGATGCTTCGTCACGTGAAATGCACCATCTTGTCGGCGACGAGCAACGCCCAAGTGGACGCCTACGTCCTCAGCGAAAGCTCCATGTTCATCTCGCAGAGGAGGTGAAATTTGACTTGCATGTGCTACGCGAAAGGCATAGAGAACTGCTTGCCCATGCAGATTTTGCTTTTAACTAATGGATGAGTCGCTGGAGCATACGAGGATACAGACCAATAACTAAGAATCACAGGAAAGCAAAAGATCGCTCGTGAAGTCGATCGTTTGCGTCGCAAAAGGGGCCCATTGGAACCTCCTCCGTCTCCTTGTATCCTTGAGGCACTGACAGATCCTTCTGTTCTTTGGGAGTTTAGGGAAAAGTTGAGCTTGGCATATCTGTTCACGCGCGCATGTGAGTCGCAAACAACTAGGAATGGAAAAAGCCTTGGAATGGACAAGAACATGCTTGGTACAAATCGCCTGGCTTGAGCATGGCAAAACTGTTAACAATGCTAACAAATATCTTGAAAATAAACTGGAGCGACGGTTGGTGGAAGGATGGTGAGGGACAATGAATAAAAAGTTGGTACGTAAAGCGTCACAAGAGGGTGCAGACACTTGAAGCTTGTGCGACGAAGGTCTTTGTTATACCATAGGTTCATCCTGAAGACGTGTGGCACGACGACGCCTCTGCAGTGCATCAATGACCTTGTCCGCATCGTCAAGAAGTATGCAGGCTTTGACATCATAGAGGTAGTTCGAAAAAAGAGAGAAAAAGAGTCTTGTAACAGTTCCTGAGACGTCTTTCTTAATGCTTGCAGGATTTCTTTTATTCACGCAAGAACTTTGCTCGTCCGGAACTTCAGTTGAAGCCGCATCGAAGCTTCGAGAAGGAGGTCGAGATCTTGGACGGGATGTTCGCCGACGGCGCCGCATACTGCATGGGTACCATTAATAAGTAAGTTATACCGAAGATGCAGGATGGCATATAGCAAAGTAGAAAGCAAGGATGCTTTTTAGGGCTACTGACTTGTTATCCCTGGTAGATACTATTGCGTTATATTTTTCATTTCATGTAACAATTTGAAACTATCAAAGATGTTGAGAGGCAAAGCAAAGACACTAGACTTTGTACATGTTTTGTGAACATGTACGGATGCTTCTGGTTCTTGAGGTGGCAGCAGTTGAGAGTACAAAATCCAGAAGACCTTTTACCACGCTTTCCACATGTATCCGGGTGACCCCTCGGCCGTGTGTATCAATCACCCTCCTGAAGTCTAACCTTTTGATATAGCGACTGTTGGTACTTGTATACTCTGAACCCCTTGGATCGTTACCTGACCGGGCGAGTGGACGTGGAACCTGATCAGACCATCGAGATCCTCATGACTGAGCTAGACCAGGAGGTCATGAAGATCTTCACCAAGGAGAAGGCGAAGAATGGAAAGGAAGCTACCGAAGTACGTGGCATTTGCACACACAAAAGATTGTAAACGTTTCATCCAGGCTTACGTAACACTGACGGAAATTTCCAGCTGTCTGGAATCGCCAGCATCATCCCGAGTATGAAGATTGACGACTACTTATTCGAGCCTTGTGGATACTCGATGAATGGCATTCTCAAGAACGTGAGTCGTTTGTTTAAGACGTTTGTGAGAATTTGTTGGACTCATTCATCAACCCTTTTTGTTGTTAAGGCATCTGTGGACTTTGGCCTGGTAAGTTGGATGCACATGCGTACACACGCCGGTATGCGAGGCACAGCGTACTGTGCAGCACGTTTATGACGGCACATTCTTATAGGGCGAATATATGACAATCCACATTACTCCTGAGCCCGAGTTCTCTTACGTGAGCTTTGAGAGTAACATTCCTCTTACCTCCTACCTGGGAGTGATCCAGAGAGTGCTCGACACTTTTTTGCCCGGGAAGTTTATCCTGACCATTTTTGCCAACAGGGTGAGTGAATGAGTGTCATTCTTAATTTTGGTACTTACATGGAATGCTGATTTACCATGTCAGCCTAATCAAGTTATAAGGACTATGTACATTTACTACTACGGGATGATGAAATGACCTCTCCATGTTACTCTAACCCACAGACTTCGATGGCCGCCGAGTGCCACAAGGAGCTTCAGCTGTGCCAGCACTTTGGCGACTGGATCCGCAACGACATCCAGTACAGCTCTTTCCAGAACTACGAGCTCAGCTATGCCCACTTCGTGCGGTTCCCGTCCTGAGGAATTTCGCCACCTGGGTCGAGCCCTGGGATGCCAAGCAGTAGTCAGAGAAGTAGTAGATATAACAATTCCCCTCGCCTTCCTATTAGTCGACCTCGTAGTAACTCTCCACTAACTATGCATTGCTCAATTTTTCGCTCATCTTACTTGTCCAACCTGCGACAAGTGGCGCATTACATCCACTTCAGGCTCCTCACGACAAAGTGGAGGAGCAAGATTTCTTGAATCGCCTTTAAAATCCCTTGAGTGAGCTGGAAAAAGATTAAAAACTATAAGATCCTCGTTGGCCGCTTTCACGGAGGAAATAACTTAAGAAGGGTCGAGGCAATTGGCAAAAAATTGCATCTCCAAGCAGCACCTTTAACATAAGGAGAAAGCCAAACCGAGAGATTTTTCTGCAAGGCTGCCTTTGAAACGCGACCTTGAAAAGGATACCATTTTTGCTATTTCCCCTGCACCATCAAGGTCAAGGTCACGTGCGGTAAAAGTGTCGTCTGAGAGGTACTTGATACTCTCAGCTGCATTGATGCCAGCTATGCTTACTCTGTATAGTACTTATTAAACTTGTAGCATGGAGCTGAGCATGTTGAAAATATACCTGCTGAATAATGAGAATGACTAGCTACTCGCGAGGGTGCGTTTACTCGAGTAGATTACACGCAAAGGCATATACGCTTCTGCGATAAAACAATCTGTACGTATGTACGTAGACGCCCCCGTAAGATGCTGGATTCTTCACTTTGTCTTCCATTTCTGCCTCACTTGATTTTGATCCTGGTGATAATCCAGTCTGGCAGCCTCCCTTTCGTGTACTCCCTGGTGAACCTGGCGTCTATGGTGAAGTGGCCTCTCTCATGTGCGCACTCGAAGGTCATCTCCACGTCGCAGAAGCGTTGGAGACTGCCAACGTGATGGCGAAAAACGCTTCTTGGAAACGCGTCCATCACTTGGTTCACTTCCACCGCTACGTTGTTCCGCTTGACGTCGTCCCACTGAGTTTCTATTTCAGTCTTGAGTCTAGACAGTTCTTTCCGGGATATCAGACCCCTCAGATCTTGATACTGGCCATCCCGCAGGAGATGCGTGACGGTGCTCACAGCCTAAAAGAAAAACAGAACATCCATAGAACAAAGACGGCAGCAGTTTCAAGATTGTGCGTATCTTGAAGTTCATCTTCTGGCATGTGCTCATCCGTGTTGTCTTCTTACTGTTGTCAATTTTTAATACTAACCTCACCTCCTTGGTCGCTTCCACGAAGGCTTCCTGGTCCATAGAAGGATCCCATTCATTGCGAAGCTTCAAGAAAGCTGAATTGACTTTTATCACCTCCAGAGGGTTTCTTAGAGAAATCCCCCATAGCTTATGCCTTGATCCACAGGATGTCGAGAACTGTCTGATGATGCTCTGCTTGTTCCAACTGTCAAAGTGGTTCCTGCGCGAAGCTATCAATGTCTCGCCGAGAATCCCTCCATGTGGGATCCCACCATACTTTTGGTGCTCTTCCATTCTCGTCTCGTCTCTGGTCACAGCACCGCCAGCGCGAAGAATCTCCTTGCTTAAGGCTTCAGAAAGCTGAGGTTTGTAATCAACGAAGAATCCATCGCCACTGAATTGAAACTCTCGTTCCACGAAGTAGAGGCACATCTGGAGGAAGTAATCGGCCTCCTTCTCGCTGTTCAGATGTTCCATCTCGGCCAATGTCTCTCTGATTATGCTGGTCGGATAAAAGAGCAGGGGTGCGGCCTTTCGCAACTGAGCTTTGGTAAATCCCTCTTTCTCGAGATACTTGAGCGTTGTGAGCACCTGCCCAAACGAGACCGACTTCTGATTGGGGTTGACGAACACCTCTTCTCGGAATGCTGACCTCTCATTTTTGCCCACATCAAAGTAGTTGACGAGGAACTAGAGGAACAGTAGTTATTGACTAAAAGGCAATGAAACTTATAGTGTCATGGGTTACCTTGAAGGCCGGGTGACTAATTGCTGTTTGTTTGTAAGAGGGGGGAAGCTGAACAATGGCATTTTCCACAAATGAGTGATGGTGATGAAGACAAAGCTTGTCATTCGAACTAATTTTGCCGCCGCTTGTGATCTTCTTGAGGCTGTTGAGCAGAGACTTCCAGTGGGTGATAGCGGCAAACATCTCGACTGGTGAAGAGAGGCCCAACTTCAGCCCATCCTCGCGGATCAGCTCCAAACGTCTCCGCATCGTGGGGATAAAGGTGGGACAAGTGTACCTATTTAGAAGCGTACATATAATATAAAAATGCCACACGTAGTTAGTCACTTATCGATCAGTCACCAAGCTACTGCCAGATACTCACATGACCTTATGTGTGCTGTGGGCTTCCGACTGATTGTTGTAAGACACCTCACTGAAGTTCTTGTTCCTCGAAAAGAGGACACTGACACACTCATCCGAAGAAAAACCTATGTCCCGGAGCATCTGAACGCGAAGACTCAAGGGCAGCCTCAAGCTAGGACGGTACAACAGGTGAAGCGTGTTTGCCTTTGAGAAGTGCCTCAGGAATGCACTCGGCGTCAGCATCTCATCGTGGCGGCTCAAGGCCATGTAGAAGTCGTTCAGCATGATCAGGCTCTCTAGTGGACACATGTTGAAGCCCATCAGTCTCAACGCCCTAGGGGTGAGCAGTTCGGCTTCGTCGACGCCCAAGAGAGACCGCAGCAGCCAAAAGTTACGTATGAGGTTCTTGGCACTAAAAGAGCCTGAGGGGGCCCTTCTGCCCGCCTTCGTAAGGTGCACCTGCTTCTGTTCGTCAGAGTTTATGAACAGCGAGTGGAGCGACTCCTGCTGCACTTCCTCGGGGAAAGTGGACGTAACGATGGCGCGAATAGCACGCATGTTCAACTCCTTAATTGTTAGAACTCCACACTGTCTGGGGCTCCACTGGAGGTTATTGAATATCTCCGAAGCACTGTTGTCATCGGGCAGCAGCTCTAACTGCTGCATGGAGTTGACGATATCATCAACAAGGTCGCGAATGAGCTTTCCTCGGAGGGGATCTTTGGTGCGGTGTCTGACGACTTTGGCGAGGGGAACGTCAAGAAGGAACTTGACCTCGCAGTCTCGGGGAAGCGACGTCAGTGAGTACAAGAGTAACTGAGGAGTCTGTTGAACTTCTTCCTGACTGATGCCAAGCTGGAGAAGAGCACTCGATGTCCTTTTGGCCAAGATTACGCTCCTAGAGAGATTCAGGAGTGTAATGTGTTCAACTGATCGAGTCATCATGACCCAACACTGTACAAGATCGTACGAAAACCCAACTGCTAAATAAGAAATGCTATAGTATGGGTGCTTCTAACCTGGACAAGCGTCTGTATAATCGCTCTCCAGGCTTGGTTGCGTCTCCCGTGAGGAAGGACGGATAGTCCGTGCGGACGACGGCCTTCACGTGATCCCACTGGCGATGGAGAAGATGGTCCGGCGTGAACAATTTGATCAAGCCCACCTGTTGGCGGATGTAGGCGGTCTCATGGGGCTTCAGATCCGGTAGAGAGATGTCCAATGGGCGCTGGGCCTCGTCAGGGCTACCAGCCGAATAGGAAGCCGCTTGTGGGCGGTGACAGCCGCTCTTGAGATTCTCCAAGACGAAGCCCCCGCCGCTTCGGCGTCTAGCGCACAGGATACGGGGAAACATCACGTCTACGAAGAAGTCATTAAGTAAGTTTGTGTGATAGAGTGTGGTTTACTCTCGAGACAGCAACCCGCGTGTGCAAGCTGAACAGCCTGGACACAGAACAGCTATTACTGTTCTGTGGCCTGGAGTGGAGGGACAGGCAAGAGCTGCGACAAACGACACTCAGCCTCCTAGCCACTCTAGGCATGGTGAGTTTTTATGGTCTTCTGCTGGGAAATGCCTCCACCTGTTCGACGTGACCATAAAGATCTAGAAGCACTCAAAGTAGTGACCAAGTAAGCAGTGCAAGCGACGCCGTGGATATCACCAAACTGGATATGTTCCCCGGTTCTGCTTATTTCTTGCAACCGTGTGGCAACCTCGTTGGACTTGTTTTGTTTACTTACCAAGAGAGAGACCGAGAGAGACGAACGGCAGGCGCGGCGTGATTGAGGGCGCGATGTGCGCTGAGTATTACGACCTCAGGATCCCCCTGGAGACTCCGACCGGTGACGGCAAGGACACGATTAAATCGAGACTCCTTAGAGCGGCTAAGCTAGGCTACCGCGTTGTCGCCGTTGATGTGCGCGTCCACCAAGACGATCTTGCCGAGAAAGCAGCAACGGCCAAGAAGAGTAAGAGGGCCAAGATCAAAGAGGCAGCGCCGGAGCCGGTGGACTTCCCTGAGCCGCCCAAGTTACCTTTGATTGGCGAAAACACCAAGGACTTGAAGGTGCTCACGCGGCTCTCCATCGCCTTCAAAGACAATTCGTTCTTACCCTTATTCAACCGCTCGTTGACCGCCCCGAGCTACGATTTGCTTGCGCTGTGCCCTGCGTCCGGGGCGGCACTTCAGGCACTGCTCAAGACCGGATTTCGCGCCGATCTAGTCGAGTTCGACCTGGACAACCCGGGCGCCGTCAGATGGACGAGGAAACTCTACCGCGAGTGCGTGGATAAGCACTTGAGATTCGAGATTTGCTACGCGCCAATGATCAGGGATGCGTCAGCGCGCAGGAGGACAATCTCACAGGCTCACACATACTTCGCGGTGGGCAAGTCCAAGAACGTGGTGTTGTCGAGCGGAGCGCAAGCGTCCATCGAGCTGCGTGGGCCCCAGGACGTGTCGAATCTGGGCTTTATCTTGGGATTAAATGAGCAGCAGGGGAAGATGTCAGTGACGAGATGTCCGGCCGAGTCAGTGACTGCCGCCAAAGGAAGGAAGTTGGGGCCGTACCGAGCTAAGGTGTCGTCCATAAAAGACCTTAAGGAAGAAGACACGTGGATGGTGCCAAGTGAAGGGGACGACATTCAAACTGTTACCAGAATGGAGGAAGATGACTGATTCTTGTACATGACACATTGCAGTTATCGCATCATTCAGAGGAAGTCTTGTATTTTCTTCAGGGTCAAAGACATGGCGAAGAGTTGTGCTGACGTGAGGGAAGGAAACATCTCCAGTCCCGTGGGAAACTGGAACTTCGAAGTGTGCGACAGTGGACTTCATACGTTCAAGCTGGCCAAGGAAGTCGACAACCAGAACTTTTTGCGGATGGGAAGTCATGAGGTTGTGCTTCTGGACACCAACGATGATCACAAACAAGTACGACAGCTCCTCAAGTGGGTCAAATTTTACTTCACCGAAGGGAAGGAGAATCAGTCGAGGAGCAACCATGTTTCAAAAAGTCTTCCGCCGGTCTGTCCTTCGGTGTTCTCGTGTGGGATCGAGTCATCTTTCAAGTAAGGCTTATCTGCCGTAGATCCTGAGTTAAGAGCAATTATGCCTGGTTCCCGCAAGATATCTTACATCAGAAACAGTGCGTTAACATGGCTTTTACCTAATTACATCATAGCAAACAAGTTTATAAGGCATTGTTTGTGCTCGTCTCTGCTGAGAACCTCCTCGTCGAGGTGTTGCTGGAATGGTCTCTTGCAACATCATCTGCTTAATGAACCTCTCAGAGCCCACAGACGCCGACAGCGCCCGAACAAGCGCGACTCCAAGCTCTGCAACAAGGCGCACGTGTGTCATGTTGAGACAATTTACCTACGTACGTGTACGTACTCAAGCACGGCACCTGTAGAAGTGTTCTCAGGATACTCTTTTTCAGTCAAGTCCTCATCTGCTTTTGTGTACCCCAAAGAAAAGGTGGGGACATCCGGGATTTTGCTTGAAGCATAATTGCAAAACGTTTGGTTGAATCATCAGCTTAGCTTAATCGCTTTGATGTCATGAGCAAAAACTGCCCTTGTTGGACTTTGGCCTATGGTACAAACAGAGCCTCAAGTTGTGCTTGTTTGCAACTGCCAAAAATTGAGAGGGACACCCATGAATTCTCAACCTTGTACTTGGCATTGTGAACTCAAATTTGGAGCGCGTCTTGGTCCATATGTCCCAAAATTTTAGCTCAGTTGGACATACTTTTACTACATAGCGTTTTTGGAATCACAAATTGAGTGAGGTCACTACAGAGCACATCAGAGTAGTGTTATCTACATGTGTGATTCCGAAAATGCTATACAGTAAAAGTATGTTTGATTGAGCTTAAACTTTACGTCAAGGGAAGACTCATGGAATTAGACTCGCTCCCCATTTGAGCTCAAAATTCTAACTTTAGGTGCCGTTTTCAGCATAAGTCCTGGTGCTAAATTTCAGCCGTCTGAAGAGTCCACTGCTCTGTGCTACGTTCTGTAGTATCAGGACGTACTCTAAAAGCACTACCTAAAGTTGGAATTCTGTGCTCAAATTGGGAACGGTTCAAGGTCCTGTCACTATCAGAACCTCATGTTTTTCTAGTTTGCAGCTGAAAAAAAAATGAATTGAAGCCCGGATATCTCTATCTTTGCTCAGTCTATGTTTAGCTGAGTCACTTAGGATGTAGGGTAATCATAGTACGTACTAATGGGTTCCACTTCAATCACAGTCAACAAGTTTGGAAGACTCTTTACGAGAAAATTCCCTTTGGAGAGACTGTGAGCTATGGCCATCTGGCAACCCTGAGCGGCAGGTCCAAGCTGGCTGCTCGAGCCGTCGGCTCCGCTATGGCAGCGAATCCCGTCAGCCTGGTCATCCCCTGCCACCGGGTGGTCAAGTCTTCGGGTCAGCCAGGAAGCTATTGCAAGGCCACCAGGAACGACGTCAAGATCTGGCTCTTGGACCACGAGAAAAAAAGTGATTGAGAAAGAGTTTTGGTCGCTACACTTGTCAAATGCTAACAAAAGTATGCGTGTATACATTCAGAAATATATTATCTATTCCCTGACCTGTCGTCGCTGTCACCTGACGCTTGGAGACCAGAAGAGGGTTTTCGCCAGCCCCACGTGAATTAAGAAATGGGTACAATACACAGGCTGGCTTGCATATGCATGACGCTTTCATCACCTTATTTGCTTCTTTCAGCTTGCCCTCCTACGTCTGTGCAAATGGACAAATGTATTCGCCATTTGCAGCTTGAGTCATTGTTGAGCGCTCTACTCGCTTTCACAGCGCATTCATGCGTGCAACACGACAAGCTCCAAGTTCGTCTGGTCGCCTGCTGTCGGACAATATTTTCACCATGTGTTTACTGTCAGTTTCCCTAGGGTGCCTGCGTCACTCATGTGTAGGATTCCTCTCTGGAGCTCGTTGGCTGGAAATGGCATTCATGACACGGAGCGTCTTGCCTTGGTCGAAGCTTCATTGACGTCAATGCTCTTTTGCATCCTCTACAGTTGAGGTCGAAAGTTTGCATACACCTGAGGAAACCCCTTTTTTTGTTCTCTGCCACAATGCTCCGTTGTGCCAAAACCAATGCACAAGAGGACAATGTGTGTGGGCTATTCATAAAGATTACATAACAGTGAATAAAGTTTGCTGGTTGTAATAACAGTACGCAAACTTTTCACCTCTGCTGTACGCATTTGCCCTCCCTATGCTGCTCGTATAGTTTTGTTCGCTTCGTGTCATACGTTTTGCACTACAGGACATGAGGTTATAGAGTGTAGGATGTGGGGCGTGAGCGCAGTGCATTTCCAGTACTACTTCTCACTTCCAAATCGAAGGGAAAACGACTGCTAGTACAAAATAGTACGTACAAGTGCGCAAGCAGCTACCGGCTACCGTATGAGTCACAATAAACGTCTGATGAAGACGCTACGAGCAACAAAAGGTCTCAACGGTGGTCAAGGAGAATGACGTGAGGGGGGGGATGATAAAGGAGGTGTCAGGAGAACACTGGAAGCGGTCCAGGAGACACGAGCAAGAACGCATTCCTTGTCTTTACGACTCACACAGTAAAGAAGTCATGGATCCAATCTGCGAAGCTGGAGATCTCTATAACACAAACACGCGTTCCTCAAGACTGGAAATATGCTCGTTTTCATGCCTTCTCTGTCCAGGTTGAGGAGTGGCGAGCATTCTCGGAATGGAGATAATTGGTTTTCTGTGTTGTTTCCAGTTGCCCTCAGGAGGAAGCAGAGGCAGGGTCGGAGTCAGACGTGACCATAGCGTTCGCCGGCTCGTTCGTTGGTCGTTTGCATTTGGCCTTAATGGAAAAATCGCTCTCGAATCCGGACGTCTCATGAATCACTTGGAGGCTGCGGCAGCCGGGAGAAAAGAAGGCGATGGGTTTTTGCTCTGGTGTTGCCACGACAACGACCCATGTTATAGTAGCTGGACCAGCACGAGTGCGTGGTGATGACTGGTTATTATTCTTCGCGTTTGCTACCATTCTGTACACGCACATAGCAGCAGTGCTTGAGCGTGTGCACGAGTTACCTCTCGAGGGGGGACAACCGCCCCTGTCTCTCCCTCGTCGTGAACGACCACGGTCTCAACATCAATCTGTGCAGTCGGGGAGGGGTTGTCCGCGTGTCACAAAGAGACCACTGGCAACGCGACCGTTCGGTTTCGCCTCGCAGCGCTGACGGGGGCCCGGCCAGGCGAGGTCTCCCTCTCGGTCCAGTTGTCTCCGGGACTAAATAGCTGATCCTCCCGCTGTCAGCGAGCTAATTACCAGTCAATTGGCCCAGGTGACTGCACCGGTGGCACCCCGGAGAGACTGGAAATGGACAAGACAGAGAAAGAAAAACCCCGACGTCGTCGTGTGCCCTGAACAACTTTGAGAATTGCAACACTTAATGAACTTTTTGAGAATATGGACGGTCCAGCAAGACAGACAGACAGACAGACAGACAGACAGACAGCGAGATCAGCCAATGTTGTACGACAAGTGGGGATTCCATTGGGTTCTCCTCCCCTCCTCCAGTCATTCCAGCCTTTTCAAATATTCATGGCTTTTAAGTGCAGAAGAAGAAGAAAATCTCGTATCCACAGTTGCTCTCCTCCCCTCATCAATTATGAGAGCGCGTTTATATACGACTACGAACAGTCTTACGGAGGCTGTTGAAAGCTCAAGTTGAGCTCTGAGTGCTGCTTATTTGTTATGTTGATGTCTCTCATCATTAGCTTGGAGGCCTAATGATTGATTCGACTGTCGTTTCGGTCGGAGTTTGGCTTTAGGCCCTCTGACGTTTGCTTAGGGATGCAGTCGAGGCACAAAGTGTTCGTTTAGCAGCAAATGTGTATGATATTACGTCGAGCAATATTGCTGGGCACAACTTGAGCAGCATAAAAGATGGCGTATGACGTGCAATATGTGACACCTTCTCGCACAAAGCTGGACACAATTGCGAAATCTTTGCAAAATTTGTCTGAACGGCGTTGTCATTTCAACATTGTCTTTAAAACTTTGCTTAAAAAGATATCGGTCGGCAGTTGCAGCGTGTGGCATTCCAAGTCAATAGATATTCAGTGCATCGCGGACAACTAGGATCATATGGGATACTGATGCGATATTGTCTTTTTTGTCTCTTTCAGGCTTGTCCCCAGGGGTGGGATCGTCTCAGCATTGCATGCGAGAAATAACGTTACATTTTTCGATACTCGGAAACGTGACTGGCGATACTCGGGGTCGATATCGCACATTCCCAGTACTTCCTCACACGACGTTACAGAAGCGACGTTATAGACTGGCGAAACTTGGTTGTCTCATCATTGCTCCTTAAAGCAAATCAGCCACAGGCAAGCGCATACTAATTACTATATAAACTTGGAGCTGAAGACACTTAAAACTTATGCCCGGTATAAATTCTCGTCTCAGGTTCAACGTTAGGGTTTGTTGCCCAAAAGGCAATCAAGTCCAAATGAGAAATGTCGATTCACAAGGGGAGGAATACTCGACTCCTCCTCTCCTTCTTGTTCATGTTTCTCATTGAGTCCGAAGCTTCTTCTCCCAGAACTAATATATAGATATGTATAGCAGACTCGGGGCTTCCAGGGTGTAACGCCGGCTCCTGCTTGCCTTCAGCACTTGGACTTTGGGCAGGGGGCAACTCACACTGTCCCCTCCTGCGGACACGTATGCGAGTGCTAACTACAACACAACGTTGCTGGAGGGGGGAGGGGGGGGAGAAGGAGAAACAATTGGAATGTGGCAATTAGTCTCCAACCCTCCCCCCCCCCTTGCGTTATAAACGGGCTTTTTGCCTGAGGAGACAGAGTAAAAGAAGCGAAATTGAATCACACAAGGGAATTGGAAGAAAAAAAAAAGAAATTACCCTTTGTCCGTTTCTGGGGGGGGGGGGGAAGAAGAGAAAATTGCCCAACATTTTGACACCTCCTTCAGAAGTGCTTTTTTGACACCAAGGACGAATCATGAGTGCATTTTTCTCCCCCTCCTTGGCGATAAGAAAAATCTCCTGATGGGAGATAGAGAGAATTGGTCCCATAATGATTTTGCAGGCATTTTTTTTGGCAGAGATCTAATGGATTCGGGCCACAACTCAATATTTCACCTTGATTTATCGTTGTCCCGAGTCGGCTTCTCTCTGAATGAGGAATTCGTGTCTCGAATATGCAAAGATCGGACTCGTGTGATAGTGAAAAAGTCGGGCGGATTTCATAATCACAGAAGGAGAAAAAGGTGCCTTTTTTTTCGTTTTTTTTTCTCACACGAAAAAAACCCCCTGCTTTTTTTTCAATGGCGACCGTATGAACGTACGTTTTTTTTATGTCGCTTGATTAAATTTTTCAGGGTAAAGAAAAGTGCAGAAAGAACTTGCGAAATCGGTGCCTTTTTCTTCTTCTTCCGTTTTGGCAAGTCATGCATGGCATTTTCCTGTCGAAAGTCCCACTCCTGACAGACAATTAATGGCATTCCTCAAAACTGTGTCATTGAGCTACGGAGGCGCATTCTGCGCATGCGAAATGACGGGCCTGAAGCGCGGGTCGAGCTCGCCGTTTGGCTGGTGTAAGCGGGCCTTAAGGCGCAGTCGTGTGTGCGTGGTAGAAGATGAATGGTTCTGGGCCGACACATTTGTAAATGCGGGCTCGGTCCCTAAATGGTGTCCGCGTACAGGACATTTTGAGGCAATTTGGAGCAAAGGTCTCTATGATGGACGAAGTTAGCTGGGCCTTAGAACAGGGGTTCACCAACTGGGGTGGGCGTGACACGTCGAGATGAAAACAAGACTTTTTCCTCGCTGTCACATCCAGTTTACGCTTGGGACGTCAGTAGGAAAAGTTGGGGAACCCCTGTCTAATTAGACCTTCTCGAATGCACCGTACGAGTGAGCTACGTCCACTTCTTATGCTAAGCAGGCAGCGCAAAAAAAGCAATGTTTTTTTGTGTTCAAGTGGTCAAAGTTACACTTCTACGTTGTTCAGTTTACCGACTGTTGCAGGAAAGAAGGAAACTTATGCATCTATAAATAGTCCACTCATTGTCTGCATGGGCATTGGGGTCCACTGAACCCAGGAAAAGGGTTCAGGATGCGTGCAAACTTTCATACGTGTCATACAAAACACAGAAACGTCCGGGGAAAAGAGGTGATTTTGTCGCAGGACGCTTGTTGGGCCACGTTAAAAACCACGCTGAATGAAATGCACTGAAGAGAACTGCAGCGGTATCAGCAGCCTGCGACAAAGTCACCTTTTATGTCAAGCCAGAAGTCATAATTGTCTTAACAAGTCATAATTGTTATAACAAGTCATAATTGTCATAACAAGTCATAATTGTCATAACAAGTCGTAATTGTCATAACGAGTCATAACGGACTTCTTTTTTTAAAAAAAAGTCTAGTCCGAGTGTAGAAAATGGAATCCTTCCAGCGTTCTTCAGCTCCAGCTACTAACGACAATTGACGCCTGGAAAGCGATGGTGCAACTTTGACTCTCTGTACAGCTCTCGGTCCGGGTGCAAAGTGCCAGTGACTCCGTTAAGGCTGCGTACGTGGATCATCTTCGTTGTCCTTTGAAGCAGAAATGAGAATTGCAACCACTGCACTTCTCTCGAGGAATGTCAAGCTGATGAAGAAGTGAGACTCAGCTCTGCTTTTGACATGCATTGACATGTTGTACTTCGTGCTAGATGAATGTCATGACTTTTGCAGTCAGCCCCGGACGTCGTGCCTGAATATCAGCCTCTTATGCTATATCTGCATCATTACACATTGTTGACTTTTCCTCTTCTTCTTCCTCTCGACGCAAACTTTTGACCTCAGGTGTACGTACTTTGCGAGCCTCCGGCGCAAGTCTGAGTACACGATAACGGACGTGGGCACGTTCGTGTGCGTGAACCCAGCTCAAGAGAAAGAGCTGTCAACAAATTTTGACGCAGGTGATCTTTAGAACGTGTGTGTGTGTGTGTGCGCGCGCGCGTCTGCGTGCGTCCATTTATCAGATTTTACGTGATTCGATCCCGTTGGTTGGTTGGGAGAGGAAGATTTGTCAGATGATTCGCGAGAAATTCCTTCTTGGGTCGCTCACTCCAATTAGGGAGGTCACTCCATTAGAAAAAGGCTGAAGCAATTAAAAGAGGGGGGGGGGAAGCTCATCAGACTCAGTTTTTGGAGGCTTTTTTTGGCCAGCTCTTAAGACACGTTTCCACTACGACGAATGAGACCGGCGAAAACGGTCTCAAAGCTGTGCCAATTTTGAAGACGCTGCCCTTAAGTCTAAAGCTGATGTTAAGTTATCACAATGTTGCTCTGTCGTTGGTCGTCCAAGTGCTGAGAAAAGACATCAGTCCGCAGTCTGACTGCACAGGGTGGAGACTCTGCTTGTGCAGAGCAGCATTAATTATTCAGTCGCTGTTCCAGCCTCTCAAAGTGCATCGTTGGCTCGATTGGAAAACGCCAACTTCTTCTTGTTCCTGCTGGAAAATCTTTCTTCTCTCTCCTTGAGCTTGATTGACACTCGATCAAATTTCTCTGCACGAGACAGAGGAAGACTTGAATCCCCTTCTACAGAAGAAGGACTTGGATCGATTCTCCGAGAATTTAGATGAGTCTTAGTCAACCCAATTAATTGGCAGCAGCGGGAGCAAAAAAAAATGCCGGCTGCTTTTTTTTTGCCTCACAGTGCCACATTCCTTCTAGCTGTGCACTCACTGACACCGGGGACAGAGAGACTAGTGTTGTTTCGACTCGCCCAAAAATGACTGACTCGAATTCTCTGATCACGACTCCGAGGGAGACTAAGTTGGCTCGGTCAGATGTGGCACATGACTCGACTTGGCTGTTCAAGAAGACGGTTTAGCATCCGTCTGGGCCTTGTGGCCCAGACTCGAGTCATTCCCGGTCCGACTCGGGGCCGAGTCAAAAGACCGGGTGTCCTTTCAGCAACAAATGTAAATTTCAGCGCATGACAATTGCACAATCACCCTTGGCACGTGCAGTAGACAATGAATACAAGAGACAAAAAGCTCTTGCTCAATTTTCTAATGCGTTCAATCCATTGTTTTTTTTCCCCCTCTGTCCTCACTGTTGTGTGCTGGTTGCCCCTGACCATCGACAGAAGACCCCGGCGACAACAAAATGTTTAACTCAGATTGCGCAAAACTCTACTTTTGTGCGTGTGTGCAGTATGTGCCAGAAATATTGAAAAGGCAGTGTTGCCAGTCGCACAACACGTGCGCCAGACTTGCCAGGGCCGAGCACTTGAAGTCAGGAGCTGTCCTCTGACAACTGTGGCAGCGCCATTCTTGCGCAAATCCGTCAGTAGAGAATAAGGTGCGACGAAACCTTTTTGGGACACACTGTAGAGAGCGAGAAGAAAGGCCTGAGTCCCAATTTAATTAAGTTTCGCACAGCGGGAGACGTTTTGCAAAGAGAGGCAGATCCTCCCCTTGTATCTTGGCATCGAACCCAGACCTTTTTCTCTCCCGTCACAATTGTCAGAGAGAAGAGATGGAAGCAGAGTCGTTCTGGACTCTCACTTTCGCGTGCAAAAAAAGCAGCACCATTAATCAAAGGGCAATTGAATCTTTGTTCTCGCCACTCTTGATGGCCTTTGTGTGCGCGTGCGCGCGGATTTGCATGATGCGTGTGCAACTTTTGCTTCAACAACACGCAACAGCTGAAGACGTGGTCACTCGGGTGCAATTGTTGACTACAGTTTGTCTGTTGCACTCACGTGACCGCAGCTTCCCATCGGGTTGTTTTCGCTGGCCTTTTTTTTGCACTTCGCAATTATTTGCCAGTAATCGCACATGAGTTTTCATAGTCAGGTCGGACCAATCATAAGGGTTCTCAGGACATACACACACACGCACGCACGCACGCACGGTTCTCTCTAATGCATGCACGCACACATGAACACACGCATGATCATGATGAGGTCTTAGTTCCCAGCGCAGTCATGATTGCTAAAAGCCACCGCCGCCATAGTTGACCACCACACACGAGAGCTTCATTACTACACTCATAGGGTGTTATTACGCAAGGCAATTTTTTTAACTCTAACCCAAGGAGACTTCTGCACGTCTAAACGGTGCTTTTGGTGCAATTTTCGTCTAGCTTCTTCATGAGAGCGAGATCGCCGACTCACTCTACAATCAGATCGTCTCGTAAGCTGAGAAACTTTGCTGTGCTTAGATTCGCTGGGTGAGATTTAGGCCATTGCATGTCTGCTCTACATAATGATGATGCCATTTCACACTTTCTCGATCCATTCGACATACGGGGAGGAGAGATAATATAACACACGGTCACAAGTGTTAAGGCGCAGTCCACCGTGGGGACGTGGAGGAGTTCTCTTTCTCCTGCGTGCCAGCCGTGTCCACGTTGAGCATCAGATCGTCACCGGCAAATAAATCTTGTCCTTTATGGCCTGAAAGTATGCGGAATATTGAGGAGATATGCAAAATAAAAGTCAGCGGGGAAAATTGCACTTTGCACAGATCTCGCTGAAGCAACACCCAAACCGCGGATGTGGCACCTTGGCAGAGACATCAGAGAAAATTTGCATCAGAATTAGCAAGTCCTTCGGAACAGTCCTAAATTGCTCTCGCGATCATCTAAGATAAGTGGAAATGCGGGGTAAGTATGCAAAAATATGCATTTTAGAGCGAGTCCTTACCTTTACACACATGCTCATGCCCAACGTCTCGGCTGATCATTGAGCTCCGGAGCTGGGGCCCTTGAGAAAATGAACAAGGCTCTTCTGTGATTCCCCAATGTTGTGCCCAAGGTGTTGAAGAGACAAAAGTTCCAGGTCATGCACAGGAGCAAAAGTTCAGTTGAGGACCAAGATTTAAAAAAGAAATTAGGCAGAAAACCCAGTGCATTTTATGCTCCGTCGACAGTTTAGTTCTTCGAGTGATGTTTTGTTACTTCCTCCAAGTCATCAAGAATATTTAGTGGGGGTTGGGAGGAAAGGGGGTTCGACTCCTCCCAGCAATTTCTTGTAGTCTTGGTCCTTTCTTTGCTTGGAACTGCAACGAATGTCAGTGCTTCCTTTTCCAGCATTCATGGTCAACACTTTGCTGACACAGTAACAAAAAGCAGCTAAAAATCTCTGCTAGAACAGACTGTGAATGGCGACCCATCCTCCCATACACTTATTACGCTCTTAAGGACTGTATGAAAAGTGAAACAAATAAACTACTCGGAGAATTTTCGGTAAGCCAACATCAACATCTTGACATGGTGCACTAAAAAACCTCTCTCATTGTGTACGTTTGACGCAAGTCCATATATTGCCAAGAGAGATGGGCTACAGTGGAACGCTCTTATACGAACCTAGATTGCTCATTCATGTAGATAGGAGTTTTGAGCCAAGGACACCCTCATTTAAGCTAGGACGTCAGTAACAGTCCTGTGTTCTAACTCCCAAACTCTGGAGCAGACCAACATTTTGCGACACCTCGTACGATGACGTTGGACGAAGAGTTCCACAACATTGTGCAGCGTGAGTGAGGCTAATGTTGATCGTGCAAGTTTGCAACTGAAAATAAATCTGATTTGCACTCGCTCTTCAGCAGGTTTCGTACCAACAATAGGGAAGCCACTCACAAAGGTATGAGAGCTGGAGAGTTGATGTCTGCAGGAGTAGGACACGACGTAGTAAAGGTTCCACCTTAAAGCATTATTTTTGCATAGTCCATTCAAGGTCATTCAAGGGTTGCCATTGACCGTGAAAAACCTTCACTGTCGGTGACTTTTGCACTAGTTCCTGGTCTGAGTGCCCAGTTCCTTGTGTCCCACCTCGAGAGCGCGCAATTTTGAGCCGTTCGATTCGCGTAAGCGTCTTCCACTGTACCTGGAAGACCGAAAAAGACACCACCTTTTTCTACTTCTTCTCCGACAAAAGCACAAATGGCAAGCAATTATTCGATCAAACGTTCCCCTCATAGATTTGGCGAGCAAATGACGCCATTCTTCAAGCCGTCTCAAGGTTAAGGACGCGAATGCAGACGAGAAGTCCTCTTTTTTGGGGGGTGGGGGCAGAATCGAGGAATACATTTTTGGGGAGGACCGAGCTTTTGGTCTGCCGCGCCCACAAGAAATTACGATTTCGAGAAACGCCTCCTCCGACTCCTCTCTTAATTCTCATATTTTTGCATTCAAGAATTATTCTTCTTCGGAGTAATAGCGCACCTTAGAGAGAGAGAGAAAAAAAGGCTGGCCGCACCTTTAGTTAAGGGGCTCAAGCAGCGAGAAACAGGAGGGGGGAGGGAAATAATGAACATTCCAAGCGGGTAAATTAGACGTTGTATTTACAGCATAAATTCTGAGAGAAGACGAAGAAGAAAAATCTATTGCGTTCTTCCCAAATTCGGGCGGCCAAAGAGGCCAAGAGACAATGGATTAGGGCGCGCTTTGGGCAGGCAAATCTGTCCAAATTTGTACGCACGCGTACGACTTCAGGAGGAGAGACTTGTAACCATCCTCATCGATAACTTGGGTAATGCGCAACTTCTTTTTCTGGCCGATTTCACGACTCAAGACTGGCAGAAAAATAAAGCCAAGGAGAAGGAGGCGCAGCCTCAGACGATCCTTGGAGCTTTTGGCATCAGCCTCGTCTTGGACCATTCGTAAATTGGTCTCTCACTGATTTGGGCGTGGCCGTCGAACATGCTAAACTGGGCAAAGGGCGAAAAAAAAAATCCCCCCATTATGAGAACTTCGACTCTGCATAACGTTCAAAAGGTTTTCAAAGAAATTGTGACTTTTGGAACCTTTTAAAAAAAAGGGAGGAAGAACCGTCTATTGATCTAACGAGGCGAGAACAAAACTTTGTCGAGTACGCTGATGATTCCGACCAGGGTGACCGTGCAACTGAGGCCAAACATCCAATCGTGGTGAACGAAAATATTTTGCAGTGGATTTTGGGTTGCAGCCTCAGTGTGGATCCAACAGTGGAGAACTGGGGTCATTTGGGCAAACAGTTGGCCATTTGCTCTTTACTGAGGTGAAAACCTGCCGCAAAGTGATGACGGAGGCCAAGCTGAGGTTCTTGGTTCCTTGACGGCGAGACCAGGGTCAGGACACAACTGAAGCCGTGGGACTCTGGTGAAGTTGTCGGGTGAAACCTCCTCACGGCACCTTTTGCTTTTGCCAACTCTTTCCAAGCACTAATATTAGTGTTGGGTGACTACGGTCACCACTGTGCACAACTGCGCCAAGAGCCTCTCTACAGTGATCCAGTGACTGGCGTGTCACTGATCTATGCAAAATGCTCCGGGAAAAATGGTCGACTTTTTGCTGAGCTGCCAGAGGTGCTTTGTTTCACATTGCAGGAGAACGCTTAGTAAAATGACTTATGTGGACGCAGCAAGTAAGAAATCGCAGACGTTTCCAACAAACTCTTCTCTTCTAAAGTGATGCTAATCTAGTCTGTGCGTACATATGAACAAGGCTGAACAGCTACGAATCGGTTGTCCAAACAAAGCGTCTTTGTCCAATTTTTCCCTGGAACTAACTAAGTTGACAAGGCCCAAAGTCGTTTTTGACCTGCCCTTGGCCTTATCTCGTCCTCGAGCCTCCGCCCTTTGTCGAACAATCTCTGGCCTTGGACGGGTCAAATCACCTCAGCCAAAGATCGGAAAATATAGTGCAGCCAGATGGCCACGCCACAAACGTACAGTGAGTGCGTATGTACATCCCCAGTGCATCACATCTATGTAGACTACATTGCCTCGATCTAAATATCGGTGTCTTTCGAACGCTGCCTCATTAAATGTGTGCAGCACGTATCATTGGCAGTCCGCATTGGTTCTGTATCGTCAGTCCGTATGTGTATTTCACGCATGCACCATTGAAGCCTCGATGTGGCACTGCAGACCTCACGTGTTCTGAGACGTGTTTTGTGCATTGTGACGTTGCGTAGCTCATGGTGGGGTTCTTTTTTCCTGCTCACGTTGCACCCAGTGCTGTGCAGCATCCACATTTCATGGCTGAGGAGCCGCAACGCTTGTTTCTCTGCTCTGCCTCATTTCATATGCAAACAAAGCGCGCGATTGGTTCGCGCTCTGCCTCATCTTTGACAGCTCTATGACCCTCCTAAGTTACTTTTCTTCCCTCCCCGAGCAGAACGCGTCAAAACACATTCGTTAAGGCAGCTAACAAGCGCACAAAAGCAGCCCCCAGTATGGAGCTCTGACCTTTGTCGACGAAGCAACAAGCAGAGTTTTTTTTTCACTTCCCCAATCCCATTTGGTGACGCGTGGCGAATGTCGGTACTGGGTGTCGCAGCAGATGCGTCAGCCGACCACGGGGAAACGTGCCAAACGGGGCACCGCAAGATGTGCCAGATTCCGGGCAAAAAGTTTGCTAAACACGCTGCTCTCCCAGCCGAATGAGGCGTCAGGACATGCAAATGGGTCACAAAACGATTTGCCAAAGGGTCGAGTCCAAAAGAAATGCCAGTCTTGCCAACGCTGGCGTTGGAAAGTGGCAACGCCGGTCAGGATGCAGGATGGCAGCCACATCAGTTTATTTTATTAGCGGACATATTTCTTTCCCTCTGCATGCTAAGAATGTGCCGAGAGCGCGAGAGAGAAATGACGTCCTGAACCACACGAGTCCGGTGGATTTTTCTCAATGATCCTGAAGCCAGACTTAATTGCTGGATTCATAATTAGCAAGTGTGCGTGTGCCAGTTTTCTTTTTCTCGCATGCCAGAGTCTTATGCAAATTTGACCACCCAGCGGAGTAGCACACGCCCCTCATGGGGGTCTGCACATACTGGGTGTACACGGAGGAGGAGAAGAGGGGGGGGGGTGTTGTACGTACATAACTCACCAGCCAGAGGCTTGGAGCGGCTCATACGTACTCACAAGGAGGGTGGGATTAAGGGATGCAAATTTCTCTGCTCGTGTATGTATGCACACTCGGACGAGTACGTAGAGACAGTCAAGCGAGTACCGGTTGACACGATACTAACTACATAATGAGCTCGGCCCCAAAATGAAAATATTTGAATTTTGACTGACTCCAGCTTAGGTTTCTTACCTCATGCTGAACACTAAATATACAGCCGAATGGTATTTTTTTTTTTTAAAAAAAAAGAGGCATCTTTGATCCCCACCCATATGATCGTTCCCATGTTCTCCACTGCTTGTAGTACCCAAGAACAGTTCCTGTAGTCCCTACAACAGGATGAGAGGGGAATCAAAGACTGATCATTCCTCCATTCCAGGATGGCTTCAAAGGGAGTCTCGTACCAAATATAGCGCGCAGGCAGAGATTTAAAAAATTGACCGAGGCAACTACATGAGCATTGCAACTTTTGCGATCAAAAGCTTGCTAAGATGGGAAAGACAAACTTTATTCAACGTTATCCACACCGTAAGAATGCTTAATACAGTGGATTCTGTTGAATAACCATGTGGAAAGACTTGTCGTTGTATCGAGAATGTTCGTTATAGCGCGTAAAAGATGGCAAATAAAGTCTATTTACTGCCCAGCCAGAGGTATCGTCAGCTGGAGAATCGACGCGCTGTACTGGACTTGACGCAGTTATTTGCCATCATTGAGCATCACAGCAGAGGATAAGACGCTCTTTCCTCGGGCCTAGACAAACTTTCGACATCAACCACAATAACATTACGCGCGTCCTAAGAAAGGTCAGTGTGTCTGTAACATTTTTATTAGTAACAACTAGCACATGTCATTTTGATGCTACGATCATATATATAAATTTAGGCACTTGCGTTGACCGTAGCTTCACTGATGTTACACGAGTCCTTTAGTTCCTTTGCCTCTGATGGCGGAAAGTTGAAATGAAAAAAAAAGAAAGAAAGCTGTTTTGTGGCAGTTTTCTTCAGTCACACGACCGACTCGGTCCTTGGCCGCTGAGTGGTGGCGTAGCCGTAGCAATAAAAGTCTGTACCTTCGGCGGGCGGACGAACTCGGAGGTCACCGCGAAAACTGCCGCCGCCGCTGAACAGGTTGCCACTGTATGTGTCTATAATGGCCCTGGCCGTCGAGGTGTCTATGATCAGCGGCCTCTGGGGCTGCGGCAAGGTGCGGACGTTTAACAGACAGTCGGCGGGCTCCGACTCGGAGCTCTGGCTGCTGTTGTTGTCCTCGGTGGAGGTTGTCGGCCTGGACGAACTACTGCCGCCGTCCTCGGTCGCGTCCTTCAAGTTGAGGAAGCTGCCGTTGGTAAGCACCTTGTGGCGATACGGGTTTGTTTTGGTGACTGCGTGAACACGCGCGTGATTGCTGACAGAATCTCCGCTGGCTGCGGCTGCCGCTGCGGCCACGGTGGCTGCGTCCGGCAGAGACTCCAGCCAACTACTCAAGCCTCTTGCAGACTCTGAAGTCGTCGCCGCACCAGCGGCTGGTGACGATTGCGGCGGCTCCTCCTTCAGCGGCGGCTCGTATTCGCGGTACGTGTCTCTGTGGTCTGCGTCGTACTCAGCGCGCTTGATGCGTGCTCGGACGAGGATGACGGAAACCACGGCGGCCGCCAGAAGCACCAGCGCCGTTGCCGCGGCCGCAACCATGTAATACAACCGGCGCGGCGGCTGCAGCAAACCGGTCGCCTTTTCCGTTGTCAAGGCATTGTCATCGGTGTTTCGAGTGGCGATGATGGATTGAGCGGACGTCGCCTCGGTGGTGGTCGTCGCTTGGGTCTCAGGGATGTAGAGGGACACGATGTTCGAGATCTGCCCCGCGTTCTCCGCGTCGTCGATGGCGACCAGGGCGTAGTAGAAGACTTCATTGGGCCACGGGACGCCCACCGTGCACGTCTGCTTGTGTCCCCTGGGCTGAGGCGCCGGAGTGAAGGATGCGTGCACCAAAATCCCGGATTCTCTGAAGGAGGACAGCGAGGAGAGAACTCGGCGAGACGTGTGGCAACGGATCTCATAGGAAGCCGCTGGAAGCAGAAAATACGAAGAAAATGAAATCATCTTTCCAATCTGTGAAGTCGTTCGTCAATGTCCGCTGACAGCCGCCGATTACACAGCAGGGGGGATCTAAAAGGAACACGAAGGGGCTAAAAATCAAGTGCGAAAAGATGACAGAGCAAAAAAGTTGCGGCTTTTTGCCGCTAATGATTATTGCAGCGGCGTCTGTGATGGCTCTTTGAGACATTTATTAGCACTTCAAGTCATCGTCGTGGTTCTGAGGAGGGTGTGCAGGTGCGAGCACGTGTGGGCGGTCCAGAGAGGAGAGATTTGTCGTGCCAAATTGATTTGGGCGTAGCTGACAAGACAACAAGAGAAGCTCACTCAAGAAATCAGGCCCCGTTTTGGGTAGCCCATCAAGATTTTCTTCGCCCCCAAGAATTGATCGAAGCTCCAACATGCAATGCGCTCAGCTCAGGGCGGCGCTTTCTCATTAGTTTGTTTCCGCTTCTTGCCATCACTTTTGGCGTGTCAAGGATAGAGAGAGAGATTATTACGGGCACGACATTCCGGAGAAGTCTTCACAGGAAAATTACTATTGTGGAAAAATTTCATCTGCAGACAATAGACGCTGTACAAATTGCTCGATAATGCTGCCGTGCGGTGATTATCCATTATTATAGCCAGCAAATTAGGCTCCTAATTAAAGTGAGCTCATAAAGGCGGAACGACGTGACCGTCTTAACAGACGCAATATTACCTCAGCCACATAAAACGACGAACGCATCAAACGTCCGGACGTCGCCATCGTACCGGACTACCACAAGTTCTGGACGCTTGCAACAACACGTAACGAGTCTCGCCCGCAGTCATTGCGACGGCTGAGATGCTCGAAGCAACCGTCAGGAAGCTCCAACATCCGCCAATTGGGATTGGACAGAGTTCAGTTACCTCTTCCTAGGTCGAAATCTCCTCCCGGCGCTGTCCATTCGAACTGAGCGTAGAGTGAGTCCGGGATCAGCTTGGCCAGTCTGAAGTCCAGGACTCTGCCCGGAGGTGCGAGGTCGCTCTTGGGCGAGACCCCCTGGCGCACATAGAAGGCTGGACCGGCGACCCGGCGCTTGAACGGCGCGCAGGGGATCGTGGACCGGTGGGGAAAGCGGCTGCCACAGCAGTCTACGTCTGAAAGAGAAATGATAGCTGAAGTTGCTGGTGTTGCGTATTAAATGTATTAAGCGTACTAGCGCGTGTCACACCATAGGTACGTAAAACACTGCATACCTCTTTTTTTTTAAAAAAAAAAAGAAAAAAGAGTTTTAAAATAAAGGCTGTTAGCCCAATCAGCGCGTTCGCATTTTTCGTCCAGAAGAGACTTCAACGCACATCGCGTCGCTAGCGTATATAGTACCTTACTATCTAGGCGGAGTCTGTACTGTACAACAGTACGCGTACGGACGAATGTTTATGGTTATGCGCGCACTGACCTTTTTGCTCCGTCTCCGACTGTTGATCCTGTTTGACTGTCCGGGCCAATCCCTGGTGATCGGTGGCTGACACCTCCAGCGAATAGAACCCGGGGACGCTGGAGAACTTGACAAAGTGTACGCTGTAGATTCCGTCTCCGGCGGTGACGTCAGGGTCGCCGGCGCCGTCGTCTCTCAGGGTCAGCTCGATGGGTTCGCCGCCACCGGGTCCGAAGATGCGGGCGGTGACTTTGGCGCCGATCACGGGGAGCATCGATCCTTGAGTCAAGCGGGCGAAGATGACGACGGGGTCGCGGTAGGCGTCGACGACGTTGTTGGAGCTGACGAAGACATCTAATAGACACGGTTGTGCCGATTCGTCCGTTGCCTCGCTAATGACGTCGACGGTGGCTCTTGCACCCGAGCGGCCGCTTTCTCCAGCGTTGTACATCTTGGCGTGGAAGGTCCAGATCCCAGGCTGCGCCTTCTCAGCGCCGTCGTAAATGACCATACCATCCTCGAACCTGCTGAATAGCCTTTTATGTCCTGCCGGATCCGTGACCTCGAAGAACTCGACGGAGTTCTCGTCCTGCACGGAGAGCGTTACCGACATGCGGCTGCGAAGACTCGGGTGCAGTGTGAAAGTGCCGGCGAACTCGCGCGAGGAGTGTCTCGACGAGTGCAATTTGTGGGTTCTGACGCCACCAGCGGTGTTTAGCACGTCCAGCATGACCTCGGTCAGGTATTCCAGCGAGTTCATCTCACCACCGTCTTCTGGCACTGCGTAAACTCTTCCATTTTTGGCCAATTGGTTGATATCTGGATGTGCGGTGCCTGGTAAGATTACGGGAAAAACCCTCACGGAGTCACGCTCGATTTGACCAACGAGACGGTCTAGAAGTTGCGGCCGCCTGGGTGACCCTGTGAGAAGAATCACTTCTCCTCCTGCTTGGCCGAGCGTCTTGAGCGAGAGGTTCATGGCGCAGTACACGCACGCCAGCTCATCCTCGAGCGGCTTCCTCGGGATGCGACCGTGCAAGCCTTCCCTGTTTTCGTCAGTGACGACTGTGGGCGGGAGATTTAGGGTGGCCTCTTTGCCGAAGGTGATGGCGCTGACCTCGGCGCCAACAGGCAAGCGCTGCAGTAGGCGGAAGAGTGCTCGCTTGACGTGCGTCCACCGGCCGTTGACGGCCATTGCCGCCGTCCGGTCGAGCGCCAGCACCAGCCGCAGCCGCCGCTTGAGCGGGCGCCTCGTGAAGGTGATGACCGGCGCAGATTGGGCGGTGCCATTGTTCTTGTTCAAGTCTTCGTGCGCCAAGATGGTCTCTATAGCGCTCGTTTCGTGGCAGAGGAGGTTCTGCTTGGTCGGCGCCCGCCGGTCGTAGGGCTGTCCCAAGGGGCAGAATGGCTTCCGCACGTCTTCGTCGCACCCTTGGTTGACTTTGGTGGCGTTTCCCTCGGTGTAGGAGTGCGGATAGAGTCTGTCTCCGTCGGAGAACCCTGTCTCCGGGAATACGCCGTACCGATATTTGCACCATTCGCGCAAAAGAGACTTGCCTGGAAAGAGGAAGTGAAAAATTGCATACATACGCTGTTCATGTTGTACACACGTCTTTGCAATACTGCCTCACTGAGTTGAGGTCAAAACTTTGCACGCAATTTGGTTCAAAAAAACCCACCAGATTTTAGTCTAAGATATTTTGACCTCAACGAAGGCCTAATACTTCACTTTGCCCCCTTGACCATTGATTTTGATACAGTAGCCGAGCACCACAGCATCTTCCTCAGGAGTGCGCAAACTCGAAATATTTGCGTTAAACGCTCATCCCCGAGTGCTCCCGATATCACGCAAATCAGTGCCGAATCTCTTTGTTATGCGTCCTCCGGGTCAACCCGGATCGTCTACACCAGCCACAAAAAAGTCAATTTCCTCGTTTTCATTTCATTACCCTTCAGGACGTTCGTATGAACGCACCCTCGATGTCAAATTCCCATGATTCGCCCGGGGGTTTGAGTCTTGACTGCCCTTTTAGGTGCGTGCGTGTGTGCCAGAGAGAGTGAGAGAGCTGTTTTCGTTCCGCCCAAACCTACGCACAGATCAAGGGCTCGTGCTAATGTTAGCCCACTTAATCCGAGACGCTGTTATTATGATCGCATCCGTCCTGGAAAAGTAGGAAGTACAAAAAAGGCCCCCAAAAAAAGGACTCGCCGAGCTGCCAACTTGGCCGCGCACACAGGGTTCTTCCTCCGGGGGAGGGGAAAACTAATGACAATACTGAATCAGGTTTTCGCGCATTCGCCGAGCCAAGAATCATTTGTTAAATGAAAGGCTTGAGCGCGATTTTCCATTTACTTCTTCGTCCTCAGGATGACTTGGGAGAAGATGTGTTAGCGCCTTGACACGCCATAAAAGAAGCTTTATTTCTTTATGGCCCGATATGGCGCACTCAGCTGCACTAGTTGACTTCGTTTCAGCCGGTGGAAGACGTCTCGGCAGCGCTGGGTGCTGCGTGGAGACTAAAACATTGGATGGCTGAACACACAACCTGCTTCCAGAGCCTCCATATCAGCCTTATAACACATATGAAGGTATAACACATGTATGTAGCAGCTCGCCCGAACAAAACTGACAGATGACTTGAGCAAGACCATTTGTGCAGCCTATCAGGATGATGATGCAATTGCACTTTTCCTCCTCCAAGAAGATTTATTCTTGTGCAGCCGGCTGGCTTTTTTTTTTCTTTAAAGGAAAAAAACATTGGCGTAAGTTATGTGTGCAGATTTCATAACCAACCGGCGCAAGTGATTCATGTCTGGGCGAGTATGTTTCTCGCTTAATGCACTGGGTGCGCGTGTGTGCCAAGTCTCGGTTGGCCATTTGTTTCTGCGTGTCTGCTTTATCGTAGCACGAGCACACATTCCCCAAAATGTAGTAGGCACACACACAAAGAGATAATTCAATATTTTATAATCAGCAGGAGCAATCTCGGGCTGTTCCTCTTGTGCCACTGCGTTATGGCGGCGGTGAAGGGAGCGCTTGCCCTGGCCAAGGAAGCCACCGGCCCCCAGTGAGAGACGCCGGCGGAGAAATTGGCAAGTGCAACCGCGGCCCTTAAAGACGCTTTTCTGGCCCGCCTCCCACGGCGAAAATGAGATCTCGATACGTGGATGTGGAGCAGCAGCCTTTTTTTTTTATATTTTTCAGCCAACAGCTTCGTGCCAATGTAAATTCTGAGTGCCCTGAAGTAGGTAGTAAGCTAATATTCTTACAACGGTGGAAGCCCAAGTAGCGTTGAGATCACTGCTCGCCAGCAGTCATTTTTTTTTTCTCTCCACTTCTCCTTTACCACCCACGTACGCGAAAAACCTGCCGGAGAAATATTGGGATAGTCACCCAATGCCTGTGAATATGTTTGGACACCAAGGTCAGCCTGAGCGTGCTCATACAGACGCTCTCACACAATGGAGGCATAATATGCATGAGCCATGTCAGAAAAAAGCCAACTCCAACGAGTCCTTAAAGGCCTTTGAGCAACTCCCAACCCTTGGGCGCAAATAATAAAAGGGGAGGGGGTGTTTATGACCACCATTAAGTACAGCAGAAGCTTGAGGAAATAAAAACGAGTCTTGTCCCGTTTTGGAGCTGCGGCTGAAATGAGCAATTGGCCTTGAAGGCCCTCAGAAAACGTCCACCATAATTGAAATCATTTGCGTTTTCTTCCTCTCTCTCCTGCAATTTTATTCATTGCGTCGCTTCCTTCCGACCTCCCCGTGACGCCCACACACGCACACACACACACACACACACTCGGGCACGCGCGCACTCACCCGAAGGCCCTGCTGCACTGCACGCACGCACCAGCCCTGCACTGCTCATACGTACACACTGGCAGAAGTAATTTCACGGCTTTGTCCCAAAGTGATTCCGGGAACGACGAGTATTTGGGTTTGGTACTACGTACAGACAGAGCAGGTACGGAACGCTGTGCGTCGTGAGGAGGGGAGCAAAACAAAAAAAGCCTTACTCTATCACGTTATTCCTGTTTAGGGTCTCCCCTCGGTCATGCCCCTGACCCCCGTTGCACTCTTTCTGACCTCCCTGTCCTCTCCCGCCTCGCCCGACGCCTTTCCATGACTGCTCTGCGTCTCGTGTCAGTGGTGTTGTTCAGGCCCGTGAAGTGGACTGAACCGGGCTGAGCAGGACAAGGATTGGTCAGCTCCAACAGGCTCAGGAACTTGGTCAGCTTCAACAGACACTTGGTTTCGCAGCACGTGCAGAGGCTTCAATGTCACCGAATATGTCAACTAGGTGAGGGACAATTTCAATATCACTTTGAGGTGGAGGTGTTTTTTCTTTCAAAACCCCCCAAAACAGCACACTTATTTGTTTACATTTGCGTCTAACCGACAGGATTTCGCCAAGTAACATAAATACTTTGAGAAGTTCGCTACCCAATAAACACACTTTCAAACCTAAGAAAATTCTTCATGATTTGTTCTCACTGTTCACATATTGACTCTCTGTGTTCGAGCGAATTTCAGGAGGCCGAAAACCACATCGATCACGTGGAAAAGTACATTTCCCCCCCGTCCCTCGTGCACGCCAGGAACGGCTCTCACGCTGGCAAACTCGTGACAATTTCATGCTCTTTGTGTCTCCACAAGATGAAGAGCATCATTGACTCATCATTTTGCGGTCTCGCGCCCATGAACGTTTTTCATGGGGTCGCCCTGTACGTCCTCGTTGCATATTGCCTCAATCGTCACTGCACATCTTTATTCCCCACAAAGAGGGAGGGAGGGGGGGGCATTAATTCTCTTTTGAGCAGGGACCACCCATTTTCATCATCCTGGAACAGAGGGAAGAAAATTGTGCTGTGCGCACCCGACCAACTTTTCCTGGTTCTCGTACCCATTTCTTTTCATCCGGGCACGCACACAACATTGAACCCTTTCTTTCGGTGGGACCAAAGGATTTCTCTCTCCCAAATTTCCTTCTTCATCGTAGCACATGAAAATGCCACTCAGGATGGAGATGTTATCGCTACACCCTGTTAGGCCGTCTCGCCCGTTTGCGACAAATGGGGGTCCCTTCTTCAATCTAGGCCACCCTGTACGGAAGCCTCACCACGACTCGAGCCGCTCTTAATTGCGCTCGAGCGGCCCAAAGTGGAATCAGCAGAACAATGGAGAAGAAGAAGATTCCATAAAAAAAAAGAACGCATTTGGAGAAATCCAAAGTTCTCCGGTTTCGCAACGCATTTTTCTCTCTGTGCGGAAGGAACAAAGCGATTTTACATGGAGAGAAAAATGTGGGAAAATCCCTTCTTTTTCCCTCACTCTTCTGGTGCCGAAAGTGATAAGAAAGCGCAGGAATAGCGGGTCTTCCATAAGGTTTTTTTTCCCCCTGCTTCTCTCCTTCACGATGTCTGGCGAAAATTGACTCCGTCTGCGCTACAAAAGGTACTGTTAAACGGGCGTGTGCGCACATTGGCTGTGCGCACATTGGCTGTGCGTGCGTGCGTGTAAACAGAAATGCTTCTTCTGCGTGACCTCTGCAAGCTGGGAGAGGATCTATCGGCTTCCGCTCTCGGCGGGGAAGAAAAGAAATGATCGGGCTAATCTTCATTAAGAGAAGTAATGACATAATGAGACTTTCTTTACGGAGTGGGCGGGAAATGAGTTTCGGGAGGAGACATTTTTCCTCCAATTTTCCACTCCAGACTCAACATATGAGCTATCCATTATCGGTGTTTGCTCGCCAATGAAGATATGATGACACAAGACGTCGTCGGCTTCAGTGCAGTCGAGGTCGTAAAAATTGTCGAGAAGAGACATACTGAACTTCTTCCAGCTCAGTATAGACTTAGGAGTGACACAAGTTGTGACTACTATAAAAAAAACAAATGTTATTCGAATACTAAAAGCGAAATGTTTGTGCAAACCACTGCTGACCTCCAACTTGTGTAAGGTGGAGGTTTTTTTGCACGCTGTTATTGAAAAAGAAGCAAACTGTATTCAGTGTTATTTAACCCTCACCAATGCGTTGTCCTCTGCAGCTTTGTTGCTTTTGGCTTGACTGAGCATTAAAGCAGAGAACAAAAAGGGTTCCCCCCTCAGGTGTAGGCAAACGTCACACCTCAGCTGTATCAGTGGAAGTCGTCACTTATTACGCTGTCTGCACCGTTGTAGCACAAAAAAACTCACGAAATTTTGCTCCACAAATAGGCAAAAAGAAAAAAAAAAGGCCTGTGGTAAAAATTTTCCTTGTTCGAAAATGTTATGAGATGTCTGCTTTTCTTCCCTTTTTTTTTGCTAGAAAGTGTGGCACAAAACACTTTCTTCGTTCTTCCATCTACAGGGTCGTGCATAAGTTTGACCGTTCAAGGCACGGCACGAAATTCCCCAATCGTCTTGCTAAAAATGTCCATGCCGAGGGGAGGGGGGAACATTGAAAAATGAACCTTGTACTTGAGTTTGTCAGAATTGAAAATTTTGTTGAGAAAACTTGATTTGTATGGTTGCTAAGACGCATTTTGTCCTGTGACCAACTCGAGGGAGCTTTCGATATCATATTGAAGCTGGACATCAGTCGGTTTCTGCCCCAAGTCACACTTTTGAAAATTTTGGCTTAAAAAAAATGAACAGTTGAAACAACGGCTTCGGGTGGGGGTTTTTTTGGCCTCAGGTTTGCGGTCCTTACGGACACACTGTATGCGTAAGTGTTTCCAAACTTATGCAAGACCCTGTATGACCAACGGGCCTTTGGTTCCCTCCTCCGGATCGCATGTTTTCAGGCCATGGAAGAAAACTCCTCCGGATTTCTAATCTTTTGCTTGAGTGAAAAAAAAACTCTGGCCGGCCAAAGTGTCAAATTAAGATTGAGCAGGGAAGAAGAATCGTTTGATAGATGAAGAGTCCGTGGAAAGAAGAAGTCCTGGATTTCCACAGGCCATAATTACCTTTTTCTCTCTCTGTTCTTCTGCTGTGGCCGCGCGTGTGTTTTCTCCATTATCCCATCTCACCCCCGGGGTTCGTGGGCATTTGATTAAAACTAACGATGCTTTTAATGCCACCGGAGGAATTCTCGTGTCATTAGAGCCGCCCATTTTATGAGCATTTTGGGCAGCTCCATCTATGCCCAGTTGCTGGCAGGGTTGCCACGGGGGCGGAAAACAGACGAGTTCAGCATCACAGACGGGTCGAACTACTATGGAGGAATCTTCGGAACCTGGATGCTCTGAACAAACAGGGTCAGTCAAAAGAGTCCGTCTCTGTCGGAAACACTTCGATCTGGCCGAGTGAACGGCCATCTGGCAACCCTGACCAGCTGTTTTTCACCCATCACAAGTGTGCTTTTGCACGAGTGGATTTTTAATTGCTTGGTGGGTGCTCGGGCTTGGACATTGTCGGGTGAGCTGATTTTGGGGCGCGATTTTTTTTTAAAAAAACCCTGCCACATTGACACCTATGTGGAGCTATACCTGAAGTGAAATCTTGCTCAAATACTTTTTTCAATGCACTTTCCAAATGAGGGCTACAACCTTGCAAGGGTAGCCCAGAGAAGAAGAGCTGTGGGTGTTGGTCCAGGGTACCTCAGTTCAAAAGGTTTGACTAAGTCAACATATTCATGTTACAAATCATATTTCGCATGGCTGTTGTCAAAGCTTGACGACAGTTGAAGCATAAGAAACTTTGACTAAGGATTAAGAAAAGTTGTTTTCTACTCTTTTGCTCAGAAGGTCCCCTGTGGCAAATAGAATTTTACCGGTATCGTATGTGACCTCTCTGGATGTCAGTGACATTATTCCTTACTTTTGTTCCCCGACACGAAGAAGTCCTTCGGCACGTGAATTCGGGTTCCTGATTGCCCGCACCCTCCAGGCTGCTCGGCCCAGGGGCCGCCGAATGCGTTGCCAACTAAGAAGTCCGGGTCCTCGTCCGGGACAGAATCGTCTATTTGGACCTCGCACTTGGTCCAGCTGTTCGGTATCGACACTTGGACGTCGGAGAAGAAAGTCCTGCCTTGGCTGAGGCTGTGGAGGCCGAGCGAGGTCTCATTGAGGCTGACCTAATAGAGAAGGACAATAGAGATCGGTCGTTACACAGTCCACTAGTAGAATACCATAGGTTGTATCATGTGCACCCTTTGTGATACGCAATGAGCGCAGCAAGGACAGGCATAAAAAAAACAAATCTATGAGAAGATAAGCTGAGCTGGTCCAGCAGCAAAGGATGATTTGCAGTGATGGACTCGAGCTCGGGTCAGGATAAGCTCGGTATCAAGCTCCGGACTGTTGGGCTCGGCCTGAGGCCCAAACCTGGCCTCGCCTTCACTCAGCAGCGGCGTTTGCAACATTCCGCAAGATGCATTTCGATACCCTGGAGGCCTCACTTGACCCTCTCTCTCAAGCCAAGCCCGTTCTTGGCTTGGCTTTTGCACATTTGAAACCATCACTGACGATTTTGCTCTTGGGGGTGAAGAAAATATCATGACATTGCATAACCAGACTCAGTCAGACATCATTTGCAGTGGACCAAAAAGACTAGATTTTCAGCCAATTTCTGTCCTGGGAAATTTCTGTCCAATGTTGCTCATCTCCATCGGGGCCCGTTTAACCGTCGTCTACTGTACTTTATTTACCCGTCGTTGAAAAGCTGACTGATAAAAACACTTGCTTGTCTTCCAGAGATGCCAAATGTTGACCACAACTTTTTCAAACCTCTTTTGAGCACCCACTCAGTAAGATACCCAAAAGCGTCCATTAGAAAAACATAAAACGCTGAGTTTGATATCAAGCCCAAAGAAGGGCCCCATTGGCGGTTCTGGTCGTCCTCAGTGAGAAATCGCAAAGCAGCTTCTGTCGAGAGCGTTTCTGACACTGGAGAATCCGTCCAACGTGGCTGTTTTTGGTGCTGCAGTCTTGAAATTTGGCACAGAAGCCAGTGAAGGATGAATTCAGCTGCTCCCGAAGTTCCTCTCTTTTCAGCGTTCAACGAAAAGGTGGCGTTTTGTCGTGCAAACACATATGCATCGTACAATGAGCACACACAAGTCTGTCTGTACATTGCTCTAAACGGTTTAAAGAGGAAGCTGCAGTTGCTAGAATAATCATTCTATGTCACCACTTCCTGCTTTGCTGTTCTCGCAGTGATTTTTTAGGCGTCTTCTTTGATGGTAATTTTGTTTTTTCACCAATGGAGAAGCTTCTTTGTTCTTCTTTGTGCCCACAAATTTTGGTAGAGAGAAGAAGAAAGGCCTAGCCCAAACTGTGCAATCTGCAATCAATTGGCTTCCTCTGTCTTCCCGAGAAAATCGAAACTTTTATGTTAGAGGGAACAAAATCTATAACCCACGCAGGCAGACAGGGCACACAAAGCGCTTAAGGGGCGTTTACACGAGAGAATTTTCGCCGATTGCCTGCTAGGCACACCTGGTGCGGGTAGAAAAAGGCAATGTCTGACACCTCCTTTGCTGGCAACGTCTCGCTCGGTGTTATGTTAACACGAATTTTAACGTGTCAGCCATCTTGACCTCTCCTTGCTTCCCCTCCCAAATTGGTCATTATTTATGGCTCACCTTGTACGAGTCTTCTGGTACAGTGAGGTTTCCCTAAAAGAATAAGCTGGAGGGATTTCATTCACATAGAGAGGGACCAGTGCTACAGAGCAATTTCATTGTAAGAGAGATCATTCTTTACAGACAATTCGTATGGAAAGCATTTTTATAGTCTTATAGAAAGTATTCTCCATCATTCTTAGTAAGATATACGCTTTATACATATACCTATACAGAAGTTATTACTACGCAGACGTTATTCCTGTTCAGAGGAGACACAGAAGGTGGTCTTTTAAAGAGGTTCCACTGTCCTACCTGCATCAGAACACATGTTAAAGGCAGGCACGATCCAGCGAGAAGTGCCGCACCTCAAGGAAGGAGAATTTGCCACGTGTACGCGCACCGTAAGAGAGAAATTGGCACGAGTATAGAGAAATATCACGGCCCCTTGTGGGGCTTCAGCCAGTGAGTGTGGTCTGACTTCTCCTTTCAGGAGGACGCAGAGGAAACGGAGACACTTTATAAAGCCACCCCAGGGTGGTCCCTCTCTCATTCGGCCATATGACACTTATACGTAGAAATGGAAGTGACATTCTCCCCCCCCCATGTCCGCTCTCACTCTGATTAATGAACTTGGCAGAAAGAACAGAAAAAACCCCACCAGTGTAAAAGTCAGGTGTGCTGATCCCCCCCCCCTTTTGGGGTGTATGTGTTGAAGGGGCATCAAAAGGGTTGAGGCTGCCTGCGCTGAACCTTTTCTTTGCTCCTTTAACCCAATGTGCAAGGTGCAATTTCAGCTAGAGAGAAATTATGGTTGTCAGCAGCACAATCAGTCTGTATTTCCATATCCGGCCAAACCGCCATTGATCGGCCAATTTTCACGCTATCACCTGCTTTGTCCATTCGGAGCTATTTTTCACTTCAGTAATTCTGCACGCTCGATCTGGAGGGGCAATTGTGGAATTTTTCTCGGTAGGAAAGTGCCTTTTTTTTGCAAACTGCTCAAAAGGCGCCAAAAATTGTTCGTACTCGTGCACGGCAAAGGCATGAAACGTGAGCGAAAGCGTTTTCTCCAGTGCAGCTGCAGCTTTTTTTTTGAAAGCTTTCATAATCTGCATTAATTCTGCAACAGTAAACGCATCCTTTCCGAGGATTTTCTCTGCGCGCGTGTGTGTTAAACACAGGATTTTATGTCCAATTTATCGATTAGGAAGGACGCATGGCTGGGTTTTCCGCATCCCTCTGGTTGGCTGGCAAGATCAAAGCACAAATTCTTAATATTTTCAGCCTTTTATCTGATTTTCCATCGTCGTCTGTGACAAATAACCGGATTAGGAGAGGGCGGCCGACGACAAAGGTTTCACCCCAGTGAGAAAAGACGCCAATGTTGCTCACGAGGGGAGGGCGAGGAGAGAATCCCTCCTCCCTCCAGCCGCACCGCCAATTGCCTGGAGGACGCTGTACCAAGACCCCCATTCACTCAGCTTTCGCATGAGTTGCTCGGGGCAACAAATTGAAAGGTTTCGCCGGCTGGAGCAGAAGAAAAATATAAAGGGCGCGCTTGCACTGACGAGATTTCTCGGCCTCTCGATATTTTGTGCCAACAAGATTCTGCCCAGGTAAAGCGGCTCTGGTGGGAGGGAAAAAAATCAGTGTGTGCACTTTCTAATCTTATCTCTGTCGCCACAGCCTCTACTCGTATCTCCTCAAATTCCAGACTTCCACAATTCGCTCTTATCTCGGCACAAGTACAGTGCAACGCGCTTATGCGAGCAGCATTGCCAAACTTTTGCAGCAGACGGGAACATCTTGCTCCTCACATGTCAAGCAGACCTTGTACACGGTTGCCCAACTTAGCTGAACAATCTGACTTAGCTTAGCCGAGCCTAATGAAGTGAAAGAAGGTAGAAAAAGACGCTTGTTTCTTTCTTTGGACCAAGTCTGGGCCCAAACACTTAATCTTAGTTGCAACTCACTTAATCGCACAACTTTCTCCGGTCCGGAGCGTGCACGATGAAGCGCATTCCACTGTAGAAGGGGGGGAAAAAGTAGGGTTGAGGAGAAGCCCTCCTTTTGGGGTTTTTTAAACGTCCCCCGCCATCCAAAAAAAGGGAGAGTTTTTTCAATGTTGCTTCGGAGAAATCCAGCCCAAATTGAGCCCGGGCTTCTGGCAGTGCCACAACATAATGCACTCTTCTCTGGTGGGCGTTGCCCGCCATAAGATAGCCCATTCCACCACTGTCGGGCAAAAGTGGGTCTCTTTCTCTGTGCACGAGAGATAGATAACTTGTTGCTTTGTGTGTGTGGGCAAAGCTCTATCTGCAGTGCAAAAGGACCGCTTACACTGGCGGTTTCAGGGCGGAGGAGGCTGACCGGCCCAGGCCGGTGCCGACATCAGACGCTCTTTGTCAGGGTGGACGCGCTCAAAGAGATCCCCTCACAAATTTTATGGCGATGCTGCCACATTGAGGGGATATTACTTTTTGTTGGTTTGTTTGTCTCGACTACACATTACGGCGTGTCTGAAGCCAGTGCTGCCAGAAGTTACCTTATTTGTTCGGAAAGTTTTGAGAGAGTCCAATTTGGTACGATAACACTAAGTGTTTGGCACCTTTGTGACACTGTCTATTTAGTTCTTGACTGTTTTTGTATAACACTTAGGATTTTGTGCCCACATAAATCTGGCAGCCCTGCTGGCAACGCCGCAGATGGCGGACAACTCGCTACACTTGATGTTTGCCTACAGTGTGTCCAGAAGGTTAAAGTCAGCTTCCTTTCCGTGCACGCGAGTATCTTCTGCCAGTGCTGTGCAGGACATCTGATCAGGATCTGATACCAAGTATCACGCACCAAAGAGCTGCGGATAAAAGAGTCTCGCGGAGCCTTTGGAACCCCACATCGATTCCTTGGCATACTGTACTGGTTGAGGTTGAAAGTTTGCCCACGCCTGAGGAAAAAAACCTTCCCCCCCCCCCCAGTGCTTACGCGTGCCAAAAACCAAAGAAAGTGAGGCCTTAAATATACAACAAAGTTTGTTTCTTTCCTCCACGTTTTGTCAAGAGCAGAGTAAGACATGATCATGTGCGCACAGAAGGGTTGTGCCCATTTGTACGACAAGTATACGTGCGTAGAGCATTTTTCCGCCCGACAAATTAGCTTTAAGCGTGAACGACGCCAAGCAGCTTTGCTTTAAGATCGTTGCTGCAAAGCCAAGGATGAGATTTACACCCCTGTCGTCCCCCCCTCTCCAAATCTTTATGGGCTCTTCGCCCATCTGTGGAATGATGCACTTCTTTTAGGGCGTGCGCCCTTAAACGCGCCAGTCCTGAAAGTTTCCAAAACAACCCGCTCTCCAATTTGGCCTGATTCCGCAACATCGCGTACTCGGGCACTGCCAAGACCGTCTGTCCTTGGATAGACGAGGCTGTCCTCGTCGGCGCAGCCGCCCTCGTCCTCCGCGGGGATTTCGCATTGAGCAAAAAAAAACCCCTCCTCCTCTGCCAGCGTCGGACTGAGGAATCACTGGAAAAAGAGTCGCAAGTCCGACTGTGATCGCGAGGAAGTGACATAAAGTCACTTCGCTCTGCCAGTAAAAGACAATAAAACGAGTCTGGATTTTTATTCACGCCCGAGCATCAGTTGTAAAAGGTCTCGTCTGCCCATTGATTGCTGCCCCTTTCAACGATTCTTTTCCTTCAGGTGGAGCAACTTTTTTTTTACAACAGTCACCGTGGAGAGAAATGCAAGCATGAGGAGGGGGAAAAAATCCCCGGTCTGAGCAGAATTTTCCCTGTGTGCAAACACCGAAGAGGGAGGTGGGATTTTGAACATCACTCACCCCCATCTTCTTTCTGCCCTCCTCATTCATCCCGAATTCAACGGAAGACGGCGAGAACGTGCGCCGCCCGCCGGCCCATACATGTTCACGGGTGAAAACAGAGGTGGGGTAACAGTTCTTCCTCTTCGCTGGCAATTAAGGGGGGATAACCCCTGTCAGCACATGTGAGGATGCATGACGTGATGGGACGGGGGGGCGGGAAAGAGAAAAAAAAGGCCCGTGCAACTGAGGATAAATAAACCCACGTTATTTTTTATGGTCCAGGGTGAAATAACGGAGGAGGAGGAGGAGAATTTTATTGTTGATGCTCAGTAAGAGAGTGGGAGTTAAGAGACCTTGGAAGAGAGAAAAAAAAAGTCGATCAGACGCCAAATTGGGTTTTCTAGACGCCCATTTTAATTTCACGCCCAAAAAAATGGTGGCACCACGATTTTGTTGTCCTTTTTTTTGCACGCGCGCTTCTAGCTGCAAACGTCGAGACAGCGCAAGTACTTGTACATTATGTCCCCAAAGTTTCTGCCAGTGCTAAATATTTTATTTTCTTTGTCAAATATTCTCTGTTAAAGGATTTGCATAAGAATGGTATCACTGAAGTGCTGAGAGGACACCTGTGTGCGGCATCTCGTCAACCTTCGGCGGACGGTGAAGCTAGACGGCACAACGTCGAATTCCGTCAGTGTATCGAAGGTTCTGACGTGACAAATGGGGGCAATTGCAAAAAGCACCCTGGACACGACACATCAATCTCGAATCTGCACTGCATTGAAGGTTAGCTGAACAGTGAGACGTCGATGCCGTGATATTGCTTGCTCGGTCATAACTGCGAGACGCATTCAAGACATGACTCGGGGGGGAATGGCCGAGAAGCAACAACACCTTGAGGTTCTTTAAGATGTTTGACATTCATGAGTCACAAACATTGAGATCGGACTTAGGATTGGAGTGTCTGGACTCGCACCTGCACCTATTCCTTTTCCTTCCACCCAAGCAATTCTTTCCGAGCATTCTAAAACTTTTGGGACATGCTGTACGAACAGATTGAAGCCGGAGAGGGGCCCTTCCCTACTCCGCCCCCCCGTGATCAGGTATGGACTCTTTTCTCTAGATATCCCCATGTGATTTGGTGTCTCCGTAGGGGGTCCAAACTCCACCCCACCCCTGTGTTGCACTTTTTCATACGTGTGTGCGGGGGGGGGGGGGAGGGAGAGGAGAAATTCACTCAATTTCTTTCTCCTTGGTTTTCTTTTCTTTTCCTCCTAATGAAAAAAGAGGGCGAAAGACGGGCGGAGTCCCTCTTAACCCCCCTCTTTTCTCCATTGTCCCCCCTACAAGGGGTCAGATTAGTCCGCGCCTCCTTTTATCCTCCGGTTAATTGCTCAGGCATGAATATTCATGCCTCCTCCCCCCCTCTCGGGGTTTCCCCTGCCGAAGAAGAGCTGCCAATGAATCCTTGTGTGCAAAATCCATCGTTTGTTTTTCACAAAGGATCTTTTCGCTCTCTCTCTCTCTTTCTGTCTGTATTGGAGGGATTAAGAAGAGAAAGTAAAGTGCAATTTCGATTAAGATTTCCACTTCTTTGCCCACGCGTCCTCAATGGGAGATCGTTTTAAGATGGACATTTTTCTCAGCCATATGAGCCAGAAGCACAACACTCGAGCACGAAAGTGTCTTCGTTGTGGGTGATCTCCTGTGCAGTAGCTGCAGCAAAACATCTGTTCGCCAGCCTCTCCTTGTTCTCCGCCATCCACAGATTAATGGCGTGCCAATAAACGCTCTGAGGAGAGCCCATGAATTTGCAATCGGGAATTAGGGAATTTTTTCCTGCTCGTCTCTTATTCATGAGGTCGGGAAATACCGTGGCGAATGAGAGATAATGAGAATTGTCTCGTAGAGAGAGAAAGAAGAGTTGTTCGCTCTGGTGTGAGTGCCTGCGGAGCCCACGAGAGCAGTTGCACTTGGCCACCAAAGGACTTTATCAGCTTTTGATATAACAACCTCCTTTATCTAAAATGGAGGAAATGTTTCTTCCACCCTCTCATTTAGCTTCTCCTCGCCCAAGAAATCTGATCTGGCACAAGAAGAAGAAGAAGAAGCCATTTCAAGGCAAGGGCTTTTTAGGCATCTTGATATTAGAGGGTGAAACTCCGGGGGCAAGAAATTCCGCCTACTCAATTTTTCCTTCTCATTTGATCAGATTATATCAACTTCAACATTCTCTCTCCTGCTGCAGGGTTGCTCAACAAAGCAAGATCAACACTTGGAGGCTCGTAGTAATGAGAACAGACACGCCCAAGCAATCTAAAAATGATCAGGGTTGGCATTTTCAGTGCCAGTTTTTTTTTCTTTTTGCAAAATCGGCATTTCTTCCAAGCCCTCAGTGACACATTGGTCCGGCACTTCGTCGACACTGCTTGGGCAATGTTTTGCAAGTAGAGGAGTGCTTGGCAAGATTGAGCATCTGGCGTCAGGGTTGCCAGACGGACGCCGCTCTGACGGTGAGGTTGAGGTGTTTGTGGCCGTTGCAAGAAGTGTTGTACTCAGTGCACTCGGATCGGTTTGGAAAGTTCTTATTCAATGACGCTTCCGGTCATCTGGCAACCTTGTCTGGGGCGGCTCTCAGCCCAGTCTGGTCGGAGGAGTCCTGGCAGCCCTGCTCAGGGTTGCAAACTTTCCCCCACCCTTTCTTGAAGGATACGTGTGCAAATATCTGCAAGTGTAAGCGCAGACACGTGAAGAGAATGCACTGAAGCTCCTGAATTTTCTCTCACTACAGGGTGATTCTCACTTTCCCCCCTCCTCCCCAAGTCCTCATCTTTTAGCCAGAGGCGTAGTAATGAATAAGCAGGTTCGAACCTCTCAAATGTGCCAGAAAAGCGCACATTTTTCTCTCCCCTCGACCAGAATAGATGAGGCTTCGAAGCCGCCGCTGAAGGCCCGTTTGACACGTGAAGATTTTTATCGAGAAGACAAAAGCCCAGAAGAGAGAGAAAAAAAGAGACACCCAAAGAGCTTTCACTGATGTGTAAATTTAACTGACCTGAGGGGGAAAAAAGTCGAGCTGAAGTCATTCTTTGTTGCCTTTGAAAGTTGGTTTTTTTTTGTCCTGCTTCAAATATCCGGCCGAATTTCGTCGAGTTTTTCTTCTCGGTCGACAACCAAATTGTAACAGACCGCAAATTACCGTGGCAGGTGCAAAAGAGCTGAGAAGGACGCTGTTTTTGGGCGTCTGTCCAGAAAAACCCTTCTTCCACCCCTCATCTATATATAGTAATTGAGACATTTTGTAGCGGAAGCAAGAGAAGAGTCCAAGATGATTTAGCCATCACTGTATCTCTACAAAAATATCAGGAAGACTCGTTTGCACGGGCGATTTATTCCTGTCTGCCAAGATTCGGTCCCTATTTGGGGGCCGCCACTTGTCAGTGAGCCTAAGTGCGCAGCTACAGATGTTAGTTGTCATGTTCTTTAATGCGTGACCTTAAAAAATGGTGCAGCTGGACCGGAGATTTGCGACCTCAAGCTCAGCTATTCAGTGGCAATTTCTCTTTAGTAGGGACCTTGAAGTGGCACAGCCCAGATATGACTTTGAGTTGACTCAAAATGTCACCCATCTTAATATGAAGAATCTATAAATATGAAGCTGAACTCGAGGCTGATTGACGCGTTACACCCTAAGAGGGTTGCTGTCCCCCCTTTCCGTTGATTATGTATGGGGTAGCACGTGTACTGTACCTCATGGTGCTGTACTTTACTGTGCTGCGTCCCGCCGGGACTGCTGAGAAACACCCTGCTGCAAAAGTCGATGCCCACTTTAGATAAGAAATCACTTAAGAGATCTGATCGAGGATTATTAGTCCGAGCTGTCTAATGATGTCGGGCGACTCATTTGGCCAGGACTGGAGTGAAGACGGCCCGAGTGATTTCCTTGGTCACCTCTACTTTTCGCAGCGGTGGAGGATTGAGGAGTAGTCCAGCCAGCCTTGTCCGATAATTGGGCGAAGAAAAGCCATTTTTTGGTGCAAATTGCATGGGTAAAGCGACCTTTGATTCAGCAATGAGGACCTTGTCAAGGCCGCCCACTGCAGCGGATTAATTCGTCCTGTCAAAATGGTTCTCGTCAGCGCACAAATGATGACTCACATAGAGCACGCGAGGACGGGGAGGAGACCCAGAAATCTCCAGGGGTTTTTTGCAGCGATTTTTCTCCCTCCTCGCCCCTGTCTTCAAACCCTGCAATTCCGGAGAAATCTAAAATTGCAGTCAGCTTTTTCTTTCTTCTGTCTTAACCTCTCTGTTGGAGAAAACAATTAGAAAGTTTGTCGTGACCATCGCAGACACCGCGTACATGTTTTCACAGCAGAAATTAAGGACGATCTCGGTTATTGCTGCCGCTTTGTGAGGCATAAAAGTGGAACAACGCGTAAGAGAAGCGGGGGAAAAATCTCTACCTGGACTTGCAGTTATGCTGACGCATACGATGCCTCTCCAGCGTCTCGTTGAAATTTCCACCTCTTTTACCCATTAGCCCAGCATAAGAGGCACCCATAAATAGTTGCTCAGTAGGTTAAGATCCAGGCACGATCTTTCTTTCTTTTTTTTTTTTTGGCTTGTACAACCGTACTGTAAAATAATGCGTGGAAGAAGTAATTCCGGGGCCTTCATGGGTGCATTTGCACAGGCAGATTATGCGGCGGAACCTCCTTGTAGGAACAAGGATTTGGTTTTTATCCTTGGGGACAGGGTTTTACGTAGGAAAAAGTGACCAATTTTATACTTAAAGACAGGTCCCCTTGTCTAATGCTATAATGCATTCTTATATAGCTATGCGCAACCTCGCTGTAAGAATAAGCTTAGGCACTTAGATACAAAAGGGAGCAATTTTAAGACCAGGTTGTCCTCCAAAAGTACCACTGGAATACGATGGTGGTTGTGACAGTCTAATGTTGCCCTTAGCAAAGTTTTACTTTATTTTTCTTTCCACAGAGTGGGCGTGCGATTGCCTATAAAGCATTAAGAATCTTCTTTGGTGCCAAATAGTTTGATGGAGTGAGTCGATGAAGCTTCTTCCTCTCTATCACTGTCTTCTCACAGTCGTAGGGTATAAATTTACAGCAGCAGAGAGTACTAAATATATAAAGGACCCGACAAGAGGGCGGCTTCTTCTACATCGTTCCCCCCCCCCCTCCCACACCCTCGCGGACAAGAATGAAAAACCCACAATGACGATCTCTTTGGCCGGAAACGTTGGGCAATATTTGATCGGAATTCCGCTTAAAGAAGAGTGGTGATTTCGTAATTAAAGTCAGTGACGAACCCAGAAAAGAAAAGATTCACAAAATGCTCCTTTTCTTTGGATTTTTTTGTTAAGGAGCGTTAACGGGAGGCAATTTTCTGCCCGGGTTCTTGATACGAAATGTGGGGCATGCACATGTGGGCACGATTATTGCACTGGAAAAGAGAGGGAGGGAGGAAGAGAGGGAGAATGCGCACAATTACGAATCACCTTGTGCACTGTAAAACTGCAGTAGGCACAAAGTACACAGAGGTAAAGTAGCACAAAGCTTCAGTCAGGGCCGACCGTAAGAAAGAGATTGTGAGAAAGAATTTCTTGCTCCTCCTACAGTCTCATCATATGGAAGAGCCAAAAAAGAGTTCGTTGAGAGATATGAGCCAAAAAAAGGCCGACCCTGCTGCTTAAGTTAGGCAAATGTGTACAAAATTAAGCTGTCGAGTAAGAAAAAAGATCTAGCTCAGTGGTGAGGACTCTTTTTTTTTTTTTACAGCCCGAAGCCAATTCTGAGGATCCTTCGCGCTCCAGAATCTGGACTCAGCTTCATCACCAGGGACCACGAACGGGAATGAACCAGACAAATGAAGAAGAAAATTGCATTTTGAGTTCTTCTTCCCCCCCATCCACGTCTCTCTGTCTCACTCCTTCCGGGAAGCCGCCGTCGTCTGCTGGAGCCTTCACGATTTCTCTCAATCGATTGGTCTAGGTCTGGTTGGGCTCAAATCAAGTGGTAGTCAAACCTCTGCTTCGTGTCTTTTTCGCCTCTGACGATCTCTGAAAACGCACGCGGAGACTCAGACGCACGCACGCACACGCACGCAGAGTCATAGTACACATTACGTGCAAAGAAGAGTTTATGTAGCCGAGGTCGAGGCAGCCCAAGAGTTCACGCTGCAGAAAAAAACTGATCAAGTTGACATTTAAGATAGAAGATATGAGAAGGCACAAAAGTTGGCAAATAAGGCTTAGACACACACACACAGTCCGAAGTGACAAAGGCCTTGACGACGCCTGTGTCGTCGCAGTCCTGGGTCGCGTTCAACTTGTTCGTACCGATGATGATACGATTGCTCTTGTACCGCTAGCACAAGTTCGTACATTGAATCTCCTTCACCTTTTCTTAGGCCGTGCTCCATTTAGTGAGACTTCTGATGACTCGATTTAGCATAGGTGAAGGCTAAGAAGGAGCCCAAGCAAAGGCTCTCAGATCTAGTCTGCCTTATTATAGTCACCCACACAAGAACTCTGGTCTCCTGAAGGAACACACGACGACGATGACCATTGCGGCCAACACCGTCACGGCCATCATCGTCACGGAGGAGCACCCATAGCGTGGAGTCTCAAGCCACAGCCACGTGTTTCTCAAATGTGTGTACAAGAGATTCTCCTGTACCGAGATGCTGATCGTGACCTCATCACCTTTGCTTCACTGGCAAAATTGGAGGCTCTCACAGGCTCGTAACTCCTGCTTGAATAACCTTTCTGACCCAAGCTTCGGTGCGTGCAAGGGTGTGACATCAACGATCAACTGATATCCGACATTAATGTTGCTTTCTGGTGATCCCAACCACTGGTTGGGATCTTGTAAGTTGGGTAAGAATGATGCATCCTCCGCTTAGTGTTGGAGGGCGGCTCCCAACGATTTTGGAATCTCTTAGTACAGAACAAGGGGACGAGTCAGGGTTGCCATGATTTGTTTTCTTTTCATCAGAAGTCAAACTGATCCAGAGGAAAGAACAAACAGTGAAGAGGATGCACAATAGGGTGGGCCCCTTGAGACGAAATTTCCATTATTCTCATCATCAGCAGTTGTGACTGATGTAGAAAATAAGGGCCCAACCTAATGTACATATTAAGTCAAATTTTAGGGATCCTAATGCCAATTTGCTCAGATTTGGCATGCATAGGAGCCACTTGGCAACCCTAGGTCAAGTCGACTCCTTGCTGACGCCGAAGTCAAAGGCGCGAAGTTTCCTTTTAGTGAACGACAACAGTGGCAAATCTGACGCAAGAATCATTTGTTACGCTGCAAGAAGAGAGCAGCAACCTCTTTTTTCCTCCCCTTCTTCCTCACAAACGATTAATTCACATATACAGGGTGTAAAGAAATTGATGTTCCCCCCTGTGAAACAAAGCATGCTTGTATTTACGAACAAGACACAACTGAGCTCTGTTCTTCTACTTCAACCGCTGCATGTTTGACTGTGTACGTGCAGATTCGCTATTTCCTCAAAGGCTTGGTCTCGGTAAAAAAAGAGAGAGAGAAAGTCTTTACTTTACTTAATAAAAGTTCAGTCTGGAGCAAAATCACAAATCGGTCTGACAACTGAAATTTGCAAAAATGTCTTCTATCTACTGTAAAGTAAAACTGTGCGACGATCACGATATTTGGCGATATCAGCTACTTTGATGCATCAGCAACAAGTACCTTGACTAATTATCAAACAATTAGTTCTGGACATTCAACTTAAGGTATGGAGGATCCCCGCGTTGTGGGTCTCGATGATATCGGTGATTCACACCGTACATGATTGAGTGCTCAATAGTGTCGAGCTACAGTTGAACGTCTCTTTCGTCGAAAACCACGCATTGTTCCACAAAAGGCGTCGCGATCCAATTCCTCTACACCCTGTAGGACATTTCACGCAGTCCTGGGAGGGGGCGGGGGAAGTCTGGGATATTTGTCTGGGTGTATGATTGCTTTCTCACTTCCTCAATTCCCCCCACTGTATGGACGTGGCAAAAAAAAGCCCCTCCAACTCCATCGCTTCTTCATTGTCAAGCCAACACGTTTAATACGATCATTTAGCCGAACAAGCGAGCCCAAAAAAAGTGAAATCGGTGAGGATATTTTGACAACAATCTCCTCTCCTCCCCGGATTTCTCCACGTACACGTCCGTGCACACACAGCAGCCACGAGCGCGTGAGCTTCGACTTCTTCTTCCTCCTGCCTATTAACGACATTTGTTACGGAGAGAGGGGGAAAATACATAATGCATCAATTCCTCTCTCATTTAAGCTCGCTGGCTGCTCATTACAAGTTGACACTTTTCACACTTGTACGTGAGGGATGGATCCATCTAATAAGCATTTTCCTCTTCCTCCTGTGTCTGGTGGGAGAAAATTTTTCATTCTGTTCCTGCTTGCGCAAGTAACTGTGATGTATTCACACACTGCAAAAAAGTGACGCACGTGAAGGCGGCTCATCATTTGTTGCCTGCACAGCAGAGGCAACTGAGTTAATGCTGGGTTTCAGTGCAAGGACTGACTGTGCAAACGTGAGCTGCGCAAGGACTGCGGCGCTGACGCCAGTGGGAAAGTGGACAGGATTTGGGCAGCGTCCGTCTGGAAGCATGCACAGTTGGCACTTTCAAGGCAAAGGTGTAATGACAATCTCTTCACAATGGTTTTTTCTTTTACATGTACTGGAAGGTACTCATCAAGTACTTGTCAGTGCGTACATCTCAAGAAACGCACTGTTCTTGGTCATGGATCCAATCACAAAGGTGTGCAAACGTTTTTGGTTTATTTTTTCTTTCTTTTCCCCGCCCATGAAAGTCACTGCGAAAGTCACTTCAACCCCCCCCCCCAGCAGATGCTGAGCAGATGTCCAAAAGCAATCTTAATTTATAATGGGCTTAATGGGTAGAAGAAAAGAGCTTTACTTATTCAGTTCTTTAGTGAAAGAGAAGGCGCTGTGAGGAAGAGAGAAATCGCACCCTATGAGTGACTTCGTTGGAGGCTAAGTCAGCTTCTTTCACTGTCGCGATTGAAAGAAAACTTGACAGGGTGTCCAAATTTATCGGGCGGAGCAACGGGGCAACCCTTCTTGGTCCCCCCTCCTCCTCTTCATTCCAGACATCAGCCGTTACTTCTTTTCTCATGGTCCAAAGTGGGTGAGTCTGCATTATTTTAGCATCTGCTACAGCTCCTTTCTCATTGATCAAAGGCGGCAGAAGCGGTTCAACGGCCGACAATTTTCATCTGGACTACATGGCTGAAAGTCCGTCATTTTGTCGTAGGAGCCGCTGGTGCACTCGGAGATTTCTCGTAGTCACGTCCGAGGAAGAAAACCACCCCTGAGGCGTGAAGGTGACGACGGAGTCGGTGTTGTTGGCACTCAGATCTGCACATGTTTGTGCATGTTGATGCAGGACGACGTGCCAAAAAATTCCCCCACGTCCCCCCCCCCTCCATTGTCTCCTCCCTTCATTCTCCACTCCCCTGTGTCGTCGTATGAGAGAGAGACGTCAGTTTTGACGTGCCAACCATCCAACCTTGCTCTTATTCTCGAGGAGATAGCCAAAAAAAGGGGGACGCAGCAGAAAGAAACGATCGTGTCTCGCTCTATAAGGAGGAAATGAAGACGTCTTTTGAGCGTTCATATTTCAAGTGAAATAACAAAGATTCACGATCCCTTTTCTTCCTCCGGTGGAGAAAGTACAGACTGACAATGCCGGAATATAATGTGCTCGAGCGGGGGGACTTTTTGTGAGATTTGCGTTGCGTGAACGCTCCCCAAGATGAGACCCCACACAACAGGGAGAATCGGATTTGAATCCAGTAATTGGTCATGGAACATTGGGCAAGGAATTTGTCTTTGGCGGGGAGGTAAAAAGAAAATCTCTCTCTCTCGACTTTGGGAGGTCTTTTGCGGCCCACATCTTATTGTGAGCGAAGAATAAAAGTGCGCCAGAAAGAGCCATTTCGTTCCCTACAATGACGGGTTCCTTGTCACTGTGTGCAAGCTGATCCACAAGACTGCAGTGCAACTTGCCAGCAACAACTGATTCATAACACTGCTGAGCAAGCAGTCTTGCAAGCAAGATCCACAAGACTGCAGCTACTGGGTAGAGCCTCGGCCAGGGACATTGAGGCGCATGAGCGCAGCTCTCTGTCGCAGTCAAACATCCACAGCCATGATGCAGCTCGATCGGCGAAAAATTTATCTTAATTTTGAGATTTGTCATCAGCTTGAGGCGTGGCTTCCACGAAGAAAAATACAGGTTGATAGCCGAAAAATTGTCATGAAATTTCGATTTAGTCATGACTTCGACGTTCATAAATGACATGGAACTGTCCTTAAAGTGGGGCTCCATTCATTAAATACTTTTGTGCAGTACTAAGTGACCACTGGAAGAAAACTTCGGGGCGATGCCCATTTCCCTAGTTATCTCAATATCACTTTAGCCATCAAGTGGCACGTATTTTTTCCCACTTTTCCACACTTAACGCAAACGTTGAAGAACATTCTGATCCACGCATGCGCTCTTTGACGTCGCTCAGAAGTTCGCTACCCCATGGTTTAGAGTCTGGATCTGACTCTAAAAAAAGCAGACTGTTCTCCATAGATTGGGTCCCCCCCTGCAGCTGTATCTGTAGAGAAAGCCTTTTGAAGACATCAATTCCCTTCTCCCCAAATTGAGTTCTGCCCCATTTCTTTTGTATGTGTATAAACCACAGCAGCAACTGAGCGACCACAATGAGAAGAACTGGGGGCTCCGAACGCACTCACGCACGGGGGCCAATTTGTGAAAACAATTAGGAGCCGCAGAAATGAAAGAGGAGGAAGAAAGAGAACAACTCTTGTGTGTACTTGATGATGATGACGGCGAGGAAGACGCGATTTCTCGAGCGAACAAAAGTCATTTTTTTCTTTGCTTCTGGCACGCAAAAACGCGTTTCCTTCGTCTTCTGTGATTGCATCGAGCGGGAGCGAAATCAGAGCACTCGGAGAGCCAGGTAGGACTATAAGAAGCTCAAGACGCTTAAGACAATTTGTTGAAGAAGCAGAGCAAAAGTGGTGGCCGATTTGGGTGCATGTGTGAACTGAAGATTGCCTGTCTGGTGTTGTATTTTTACAGCTCTGGACCGGGACGAGGCTTGCCCGAGGATGGAGGCCAGAGGACAACATGCAGTGCAAATCGTGTGTGTCAGGCAACAACTTCGCGTCAACACGGCCATACAATATTCATTGTATAACCGACATGCATTTTTTTGCCGAAGATATGCTCATTCTGGTTGGTTGGAACCACGAATGTAAAGTTTGGGTAGCAAAAATTAAGAAAAGAAATTACAATTTTCGCCTGCATCAGAGACTGGGGTGACGTTGAGCTTGCCAGAATATCGTGGAAAAATCGTCCATCGCTCCGAAGTCTCAAGAGTTTAAATTCAGCCGTTGCATCTATTCGAAATGTTATATAACATCTTGTCTTCAGGGAAAAGGTACTTGCTCAGGAAAATGATATGGGGGCGGACGGGGTTTTGGGCCTTTGGCCAAAATATTAGGATTTCACTAATAATATGTTTTTTCCCCAAGAGCCATTTACCACGGGCACTTTTCACTGAAAGTTTTATAATATACCGCGCTGAGCGTGTGTGGTGCGCACCTTTTTTGTCGGCCGTAACGTATGAATGGACTGAGCTACAAAAGTGGCTCAATGAACGCCAAGAATCCTCTATAAAACATACCCGATATGCCTTTTTGCTCCGCCACCATTCATTAGCATGGTTACGTACGGTACACAGCTTGGTACGCAGTTCATGTCCGCTCATTCAGACCGTTGGCATTGGGTATAAATGTATGTTTTAACGTACGCCTGGGGCTGATTACATCTTTAGTACCTCTCAGCGAGAATGACACGAGTTGAGAGAAGTTGAGTTTTTAGGCTACATTTTTCATCTATCGCATCAAGAATATTATTTGTGACCCACCCTGTCAACGTTTCATGCGCACACTTCTACTTGCTGAGAAGTCAAAGAGTGACAATTTTAGAACTAAAGAACCTTTGCTCTTCGCTCGAAATGTTTAGTTTGTGACTTTGTTATGGGCGGAAGATTTTTTCCATAGCGTTGTCACCTCATCAATTTGGGACAGTGATAGAATAGTACTGATCACGAGGAAGAACTGAAAGCGAAAAAGCCCGAAATTCGCTCTTCTCTCTGCTAACTTCATATGCATATGAGAAAACTCGAACTTTTTTTGAATTGAAGGAGTTCCGGTCTGCACTTAACCGACCGATTTTGGGTGCTCTTTCTTCTGTTTGAATACTTCTACTCACTCTCGGCGTTTGCTGCTTACCTTGATCTGATCCAGCAAGTGCTGGCAATCTTCTGGCTGAGGTTGCTCTTCTATCCTCACCGTGACCCTTGAGTAGGCGCCCTCGGGGGTCAACCTCAGCCAACGAGACCCGTCGACCATGCTCAAAGATAGGAGGAGAAATAGAGTGGAAACCATTGTCTTTCACTGGGTCAAACTCTCAGAAAAAGCACATGATGATGAGATTACTCTTCGCTCACGTCCGCTCACTCGGAAGATCTGGCGCTGACTGAGGAAATCGCTGGTGGCGGGCGCTCAAATCTACGCGGGCGCGCGGATGAGGAAGAAGGAGGATTCCTACCTACCTACGTACCTGGTGCAGGCAGCACTTATACAGTACAATGAACCTACTTACTGAGGAACTCCGATTCTTGCACTACTGTGCAAGATGGAGATCTTGGCACTTCATCGCCATTGCAAGTACATTTCTTACTGAGAGTGTGCAACCTTGTCAATATAGGAAGAGTGAGCGTCCGTCATTGGGACAAATGCTTGCCAAAACCCGACGAAAGAAGCCTTTTTCTTCGTCAATATGATCCTTAGTTATGCCCAAACCAATGCCGTAGCACAAGGGGACGACGTATAACGTTTAAGAACTTTGAATAAAACTTGTCTTCTGTCCTAATCGAAGGCGAACTCTGGACCTCCACACAATCGCATCCCATCGGAGGCCCAAATAGGCATGAAACGCCGAGGCCCTTAAGGCTGTCTGGTGTAGGCGTGGTCACAACCTCAACAATTGGTGCCCCCTCCAAAAATCCCCCCGATCTATTTAGTAAATAGACTTGCTCTCTGGGCGGACCGAATTGGACCGAGCTTGGTATGGTGAGGGAGAGACCCCGGGGAGTGTCGTGGGGGCAAGACTGTCCTGCTGTGAGGAATGGGCGAGGCCCAAAACAAGGGTTTAAATAGTAAAAGTTTACTAGCGAATCTTTCTCTTGGGTCCGTCTGGAAGGGGGTTACCCCCCTGGAGGTTAAAGGGGGTTCCCGCCGCAACCTAAAGGGTTGGCGCGACCCCAGAGAGAGAGAGAGAGCTGATCATAATGCCTCGGGTCGAGTGAACCACAAGAGGTGGATAAGTGCGCTTAATGTCTGTTCACCCTCTTGCAGGCACGCTTGGAGCAAGCTCTATAGGTAGACAACGGGAGAGAAGAGTGGGGGAAGCATCTGATCAATTATGCGCAATTATGCATCAGGTTTTTTATGGCTATGCTTAACTAATCGTGAGGGGAGGTCTTTCTATCAAATTCTGATTTCACTGGGCTCCCCGGGAATATTTATAGTGTTCTTACGTCCAGGCCGCGCATAATTTTAGGCCGCAAAGCAGCTACGCGTTGAACAAAGCAGTCAAATCACCCTTAAACAGAATCTGTTGCGCCTCTGCTTGCACGGACGGATGAGCTGTGACTACTGTGTGAGCCCAAGTAAGACATGAATATGGAACATCCTGCGGACACCAATTTCCGCCAGCTGGGGTTGATCCCGGAGTGGGAGACGGGTGGGGTCTGACCCTCTAAGACCGTCCTTGAAGGGGGACCCCTTGTAATCCTGCCACGCTTCATCTGGATTCTTCCAGCAGCTCCGAAGAGTTACAGGACGGAAGTCACATCCACACTCCTTTATTTATGTTGCAATATACAGTGTGTAGTCTCAGCAATTTCCTAAGAATGGTTTACTTTGGCTGCTTTTTTTTCCTCGTTGAAGGCCGCGTCGTCATCATCATCGAGAAAACAAGGTTATGCTGCAAAAAGCTGCAAGGCAACGTCAACGGTAGTCTCGAACAATAAGGCAGAAAGAAACAAAATTCAACAGCGTTTTGCGCCAACTATTTTGTGCAACAAAAGCCGTTCAGGTAATCCGTAGCTGAACTCGTTCTAGTCGACAGTCGACATGCTGCGTAGGCACAACTCGAGCCATCCAGTGCACACGTGTAGTCGACGGTTTCAGGACTTGGCCTAATACTGTACTGGTCACTCGGGGCCTTCAGGAGCGCCCAACTTCATAAAAGAGACATCAGTCACTGATCAAAGTGTCAAGCCAAGCTTTGGCCTCAGGCCCGGCTTGATTGGCAAGCTTGGCTTGAAGTTGGGCTGATCACAGCTTTAAAATTGTGTATTTGCAAAACGTCCTCTCAAGAAAGGTCTGCGGTGTGGACAAAAGAATGCCTTTGGGTGATGTGGGCGAGGCCGAAAATTGCGCCCAGGATACGCACACACCTCAACGTAAAAAAGTACTCTGAGCCTGCAGCAATGAGCAATTAACACTTGCACGCATGATCGTTGCAAATCTGCACATGCAAAGTTCCCCAGTGGACGTAAATTCCTCAATCAAGCAAACATGTAGTCAGAACTGAATTTATTCGTCATATATGCAGCGTCAGGACAACACACAAATCTTCTACTCAGCGGTGGGCTTGACGGTCACACCTCTCCTGATCTGACCCCATCCAATGAGCCTCCAATGTCCCTCCACCCTCCTGCTCAGCGCGATCTTCTCTCCCACGCTAGTGCACACGGGGGTCATGAGCCCGATCTTGGCCAAATCCGCCTTCACCGCCATCACGCGCCCGCCAGTGGACAGAGAACCGATGTTGACCATGAGCACCTCACTCTTGGCTAGCTTGGACACTTTGGCGCCCTTCTTGTCACCTTCCATGCGCACACCAAGCAACCGCCGCAACAGGTAATAGGAGACCTAAAAGAATTGTCAGAATGATTAGTACCATGCATGAAACTGCTAACCTAACAGGCGTCTCAATTACATTTCTCTCTTCTCCATTAGTAAAAGTTACAATGTTAACCAAGAAAGCAGACCTCTTACCTCCAGTTCAGTAAAAATGTCAGGAAGTCCGCCGACGCTGCCGAGCACCTGGCCGACCATTCGGTCCGCCCGACAGAGAGTGGGGTCAATCTTGGTGCCCACCCCGATAAGGCCGCCGGGAACGGCGAACATTAGGTCGTTCTGCTCCGCGAACAGCGACACGATCCGACTCTTGATTGGTTTGCAAGTCAGATTGCCCTCCTAAAAAGGAACACAAGTCTTGAAAGGCGCAGTCATATTAATGGATTGTCGTCAAGGGCGCAACTCGCACATAGGAGCATAGTAAGTTGTCTTTGTGCTCGGTCCTGCTCAGCGCCAGCATAGAAATGTGGTTCCTGAAGGGAAAAATTGCTCCGGCTCACCTCATCCTTAGACACCAATCCTGGTCGGACCTCGATCTCCATCCCAACCTTGAGGACGCCCTTGAGGATGCTGCCACCGGCAACTCCTCCCTTCAAGTCCTCCACCTCAGAGCCAGGTTTGTTCACGTCGAAGGACCTTTACGGAGATAGTACAATAAATCTCACGCGACTAGCATAAAGCGGGTTTTCTACTTGCCTGATGATGATAAGATGGGGTTCGCAAGTGAAGTCCCTAAGGGGAATGGGTATCTTTTTCTCGATGTACTCGCACACAACCTCGATATTGTATTTGAGCTGCGCGGAGATGGGGATGATGGGAGCACCTTCCGCGACTGTGCCTTCGATGAAGCGAAGAACTTGCTCATGTTGTTCCTTAGCTTGAGCCTCTGTGATTAGGTCAATCTTGTTCTGGAGTATAAGTATGTGCTTCAGCTTCATGATTTCGATGGCGGCCAAGTGTTCCGACGTCTGAGGTTGCGGACACGATTCGTTGCCGGCTGAAAACGAGATGCAACAAGTGTGTGGGTTTTTCGTCCGTAGCAAGAAGCAAAAGGTAATCCCCCTTACCAATGAGAAGAAGCGCAGCATCCATCACAGCCGCGCCGTTCAGCATCGTGGCCATGAGAATGTCGTGACCGGGGCAGTCGACGAAACTCACGTGTCGGACCTGTGACAGTTGTATAACGTCAAAATCAACACATGGGTAATTTTAGAGTTGTTGCTTGAGCCTCAGCACCACGACGGGATGAATCTCTACAGCCACGCATTGACGGAGCAATATGTGTTTAAGTCAGTTTTTGGCTTTGAGATCCCTTAAGGAGTCAAATCAAAAAGCTTAGAGGACGCAAAGAAACGGCTGCATGGATGATGTGTGCACGTCATCATAATAAACTGACGCAGTGCTACATGACTAAGACACTTACCAGTTGGTACTTGTACCCGTTCATGACAAATGTGTCCTCCTTGGAAGAACCCTGGGAAGTATAGCACACGGGTCGCTGGCACTTGGGGTCGAAGGAGCGATAAATTTTAGCATTGGCGTAGCCCAGTTTAATGGTGATGTTGCGCTCGAGCTCATTTTTGAAGCGCACGGTGTGAACACCTGAGGAAAGCAGAACGTTAGGTTTATGTTGATTGAGAACGAGTCAATTTCACGCCCTTCTGGCCGTAATCCATCCACACCTTCAGCCACGTCATCATGAATTCACGTCAACAAGTCCTCGAATTTCTTACTGCGTGCACATTTGCTCAGTAGTCGAGATTGGGCTCACTTTTATTATGGATATAAAAAGTCATGTGTCGTAGTAAGCTCCTAGCGTTGAGGAAAGCAGTCATGTCCACGATGCTTCAAGTCATTGTCCTCTTGGTCATGTCTTTATCGGTCTGTCTGGGCAAGAGTGTCCTGGACTCGTGCCAGACCGGTGAATTCCCTTGCGACCAAGGCCTTTTGTGTATCCCCAAGGCCAGGTGGTGCGACGGGAGGTACGACTGTATGGATAAGACGGACGAGGTCAAGTGCCCGCCCTACAAGAAGCCGCCAATATGTTCAACAGAACGAGAATTCACTTGCAGCAACGGAAGGATTTGCATTCCGAAGGTTAAATCCATAGGATTCACTTTATACATATCGTAAATGTGTTCATACCCAAAAGGATCAAACCTGCGACGGGCGGGTGGACTGTCCAGATGAGAGCGATGAGAACGATCAACTTTGTGTTGAGACAACGACCACCACTACCACTACGACTTTAAATACGACCACCACCAATACAAGTACGACCCCTACGACTGCAAACACGACCAATACGACTGCAAGTGCGACCACTTCGAACAAAAGCACGAAGACCACGATTCCACCTACGACGACCATCACCACAACTACTACCGAGTCTTTGCCGCCATCTGAAACTTTAGAAGCATGCCCATCAGGCTCCTTCCGCTGCAGGGAGCCCCCGCACTGCATTCCGTCATCGTTCAGGTGATTAAGTGTAAACCACTGTGGATCTGTTGAAGTGACAAGGTTATGAATCTCAAGATGTGACGGCGAGCCCGATTGCCCCGACTCCTCCGACGAACTCTGCGATAAGGATGCGTCTCCTCAAGAAGAAACCAAAGAGTATGGAGAAGTGCAATAGACTTATTAGCATTTTGGCAAGTAAGCTTCGCCACGACGTCTTGCTTTAAGGTGCTCCGAGGACCAGTTCCCATGTCCTAATGATAAGAAATGCATCGCCAGGTCAAAGGTCTGCGACGGCAACAGCGACTGCAACGACAACTCCGACGAGAAAAACTGTAGCTCAGCAAGGTACGTAGTAGAAGCTTTCCAAAATGCACATTTCGAACTGAGGAGAATGCTCCGTCTGCGTGGCCATCAAGTTCATCGTTACCCACAGGCCCTGCACTAACGAAGAGTTCAAATGCGTCCTAGACGATAAATGCGTCAGTACCACCCAAGTCTGCGATGGCAGGGCCGACTGTCCTGATGCCTCGGACGAACGCAACTGTGGCAACGGCATCTACTTCGGCCCCGTAGTGTCTGACTGCTCCAAGTGTCCTCAGCAGGGCCAGAATCGCCTGTGCGTGGACACCAAGGGCGTCTGCTGCAACAGGGAAGCCTGTATGACCCTCTACTGTTCTTTCCTTTGTCCCGGACGGGAAGACTTTTGCATAACCAAAGCCCTTGACATGTGCGATCCCGTTTGCCCTGACGAGGACGAAATTCTCTGCGGCCAAAGATGTCCTGAGGGCCAGTTCGAGTGCACCTATGCCAGCGGTACCTGTGTGGACTCTGGTGCCCTCTGTAACGGTATCCACGACTGCCCCTACGGAAGCGACGAGCACAGTCATCACTGCTTTGAGGCCGGCGTCGGCGACATGATCGCCACAAGGTTAAACTGGTTTCAGTGCGACGGCGGTCTCATCATGGTCCGCCGCGATCTCGTCTGTGACGGCACAAGGGACTGCCGGGACGGATCCGACGAGATATGCGGAAACCTTCTCATGGACATCCCTGCCTCGTAGAGCCCTAAGAGAGGGCCGTCAGGCTTACTAGACGACGGACGAATTCACGTCCAGTAATTCTCTCTCTTCTTGTGAGCTCTCTCAGTAATAAACCATTGTACGCCTCTATCCTCGTCACTCACCCGACAGCGCCTTGACGACAGTCGACTTTCCGTGAGCCACGTGTCCGATAGTCCCGATGTTGATGGTCGCCTGGCGCGAGATCACCTCTGGCGACAGGGGAGTCAGCTGGGACACGTCCAAGTTAGAGAGATCCTGAAACATTCAGTTGCTGCAAAAATCGCCCGCTAGGGCACTACGTGATGGACTCATTTCCCTCACCTGCTTGGCCAAGTGGGGCTGCCCCACGGTCACGCCCGGTGGGTCCTTGCTCATCTCCTTGCTTCGATCGGCGTCCATGGGCCCGAAGAAGAGAAAAAGACCAAATCTGAGTCGGTGTGAACCTCAGTGAGGTCTCGGAAAAGCTTAACTTCTGAAAGATCCGATCTGATGAAATCTTTCAGGTCTGGTCGGCTCTTCCTTGACCTGGTCTGGAATTGCAGCTGCTGTTTTCTTTTCTCTGTACCGGAAGCTTTACACGTGAAGCGCCAGGCGGAACTTTCTCCGGAGTCTCACGCAACCTTGGACGCTGCTCTGAAGAGACAAGTAGGCAGGACAGGCAACGGATTTGAGTACCTGAGGAGAATCCATCATCCTTTCGCGGACTTCCACTATGACAAAGTACAGACAACTTCTATTGCTGTAAAGATCGTGGTCATAGGAAACAATTCACGCTTAAAGCAGTATTTCTTTGCTGTTGCTGCGTCTTCGCTGCAGGTCAGAAATACATTTAAAACCAAAGTACTTGATTCCTGATTTTGTGTTTTTTGTGTCTTGGCTGGGGCGTACACGTCAGGGAAAGAAAGCACCACTTTGCTACCCTAAAACGATGTCTTCCTTGCTCATGTCATCCTCCTTGCTGACGTAATCCTACTTGCCGACATCCTCCTTCTGGCTGGCTCCAACATTGTGAAAGTTACAGGGCTCCAGAATGCCCAAGTCTGCTGTGAATTGGTGTCTTCATCTCCTTTCAGGTACCCAGTCCGGAAATGCAAAACATTACCATTAGGTAGCAAGAACAAGTTAGATCGAGAGACCATAGCAGCCACGTCCGCCTTGCCCTAACCAAAACTTTCTGGGCTGACAGGCACTAAACCCTCCGTCACCTCTCTAGCATGATGGCCGACCGGGCGCCATCTAGCGGCAGGGAGGTGCGTTATGAAGAACCGCCAAGATACCGGCCAAATCATGGACAGTGAGAGTCAGGAATTATGACTCCTTTGGGGTGTGGCTCTAAGTGGACTCCACCATGATGCTTTTTCTTGCCAGATCAGTACACCCTGCGCTGTCCCCAGATGGTCTTGAAGTGGCAAGCATCAAGAGAGACTAAATGTGCTGCACCTCGTATGCAGCTCAGGGTGACGATATAGATAAGGGGACGTAGCAGGTACACGTTTCTTCGTCACATACAATTAATAGTGGAATATTCTGATACTTGAACATGAGGTCAAGCTGGCTCTTGTGCTTTCTGGTCTGGTCATCTGAAGTGCTGATCATTGTCTTGGGGCAGCCCTCAATTGGTTGCTTTGTAGAGGGTCAGTGTACAGGACCTCCGTATCTTCAAACTGCCTCCACACCACTGGGTGAGCTGGAATGTCTGCAACACTGCACAGCTGTTGAAGGCAGCAATTATTTCAGCTTTAACCCACAAACGACAGTTAGTATGGTTGATTATTTCATTGGAAAAAGTCTTCTTATGCAGGATCTCATTTGCAGCTTTGTTTCTGCTGGCAAAATTGTGATGAGCTGAGTGTATTACAGTGCCCCAGTTGCATCTCTGGTGATGGCTCTTGCGCTGAAGATGAGTGTTTTGTCACCAATGCCCGGTAAACGCTTGAAATGAGTTTTTACTGCAGCTGGCGTTTCAAGTTCTAGACATGTGTTCTGTTAGAGTAAATGGATCACTGATATCTACGGATGCTGCCACTGATCTGACAGAATGCGCAGAGAAGTGCAATGCTCTTGGTGCCTGCAACTGGTTTACTTTTGACACCGAGGATCAAGCCTGTGTTCTCACTAAAGATAGAGACTCCTTCGCTGACTGCACTACATGTACATATGGGCACACTGGTTGCATTCAGGAGGAATCCTCAGGTACAGTGTAAAATAGTACAAGACTACAGTCATTGCCACAAGAGATGTCATTTAGAACTCTCCTCAGCGCAAGACCCCTGAATCGTCTCAACATTTTTCATCACCCCAAATGATGAGCCTTAGTTACCACAAAAACTGAAAATTTTGGTTACCCCCCCCCCGGAAATTCGAAAAACAATACAAAAACTTGTGACCGTGACAATCACTTTGAGGGCTGAACTCCACGTCTTATGTTGGGAAAGGACTAATTTTCGCGTATGTTCTGACATTATTCAGTCATTCATCATTTCTCAACATTAGACATTTTTTGTCCTACCCGCGAACCTATGAGTAAGTCGAGAATCACTGAAGGTACCCGGAAGTTTTTTATATCGAATTAAATTTGAAAAATTACGCAGTTCTGCCCTAAGTTGACGAGTCATATTTTTGTGAAATTTTGTTTTAAAAGTTAAAGAAAAAGGCTATATTCCAGATGGGACATAAACTGATTTTATTGCACGGCATACCAGTCTCAGTGGTTCTCTAGCTTTTCTTAGGTGCAGAAGTTTCAGGACTTTACGGACATGCCGTAGTTGGAAGCCACACCTTATAGCAGTGGAAATAGTTGCACTCTATTCTGTATCATTGAACTATGAGCTAAAAAGACATATCTACTGACTATGTTATTCCAGAAAAAAAACCCAGCTGTTATTTCTCCTGCAACCAGGTTGTAAAGTGTCTCCCACTTACATATTTTACTTCATTCCCAGGCTTCACATCCATGTTCACTTGTGGTGGATACGTTGAAGGTTATTATTTAGCAGAGGCTGAGGTTATTGACCTGCCCTCTTTGGAAGGGACCCTTTCTCCTAGGACTTGCAGTCAAGTGCCTGACATGCCAAGTGACAAATTCGCTCATTTTGCAATGTGGGACAATGGTGACAGATCAGTACTGTGCTGTGGCGGTCAAGGAAGTTTCTCCCAGCATAAGCATTGTTACAAGTACTCAGGTGATAAGTGGATTGGACTGGGAGACATTTTGCTCCACAGTAGAGATTATGCCTGTGCAGTACAACTCCGTGATGGCCGTTACTGGATCTCTGGAGCAGTTAGGTATCAAAGATACAGCACCTGCATGTCGTGCATGTGGCATGTTCTGGACTGGGCAGTGGTTCTGGCGCATAGAGCATTGATATTTTGAAAAGTACTCAAAAAGTTCTTCGGGTGTACCACATTAACAGCAAAAACCTTCATTCAATCTGTCCATGCTAATCTAGTGCCTTTCCGGGCCTCCATGCACTACCGCATGTACTCTTGAAGTCTTGGTCAAGGAATTTTCTCCAGGAGCCAGAACCGCTCTCTTCACAACAGTCAAATATGCACAAGTGTGTGTTTGTGAATGTAGCGGTCAGTTTATTGTAGTAACGTCCTTTACCGTAGCCTGTGAATGTGATAGAGCAGAACTTATGCCCAACCCTGTAACGCTTTGTGACTTCTGCAATTGAAACAGTGATGACGGTGCACAAACCTCAGAGTACTACCAAGACGGGGAATTTCTCGAAGGACCTTCACTACCCTATCCTATGGGTGGTCATTGTGCTGTTGAAGTGGAAGCTGGATTTGTGTTTATGTCAGGCAATGGTTACCCTGGTTCAGGTGAAGCATTTAGATTCGACCCTGACAGTGGAATATTTGAGAGTCTGCCAGACATGACCCAAGGACGAAATGTTCACGGGTGTGGAGTGGTAAAAAGAAGCTCCTCGTAAGTTAATAACTTTTAACTAATAACTACAGGGTGGACCACGAACCATGAAACTAGTGGAGAGGCTAGTAGAGAACCTCATTTAATGCATCACCTACCGGTACCTGAAGCATTTTTCTTGAAGAAAGTCCATTTTAGATCAAACGTTCCAATGGAGCAAAACATTGAACAATCCAACTGGCAACTGAGACTTTTGTAGTAGTTTTTCTTCGAACAGATATGACATCGTTGTGGCTGGAGGCTGGTACGGTGAGTACTTGAGTCACAGTGAGATCTATAACACTGAGACACGATTGTGGAGGGATGGGCCACCTCTTCCAAGACCAATTGGGTACATGTCATCCGTGCAATATGAAGATACTTTTATCCTTGTGGGAGGATATGATGACATTGACTGGCTTGACACCATTTACCAGTATGACCGGAATTTGGAGACTTGGATCCTCAGGCCAGAGAGACTCTCCACACCAAAGGAACAACTGGCTGCAGTTCTGGCAGGTTCTCCTGCAGCTGACTGCAGCTAAGGTTTAAAAAGCAGCCACAGAGTAAATGACTTGACCAGTGAGAAAAGTATGTTTGGGGAAAATGGCTGAATCCAAACTTCAATTTCTTTTTTTGCCAAGATGTTCTCCTTCCGCCTAGTCCTTCGAGGTCGTAATCAAGCACACGACGATGTGCTGGGTCTTGTCCTATGATCATTGCATGGATCATTACAGGGTCACTACACTCAGTGGCAAGTGACAAAAATCTCTGTGAAAACGGGGTGAAAATGAAAGATACTCGTCTTTACTGTTGTTATGAGTCACCCTGTGTGTTCTAGTCGATTTTCACCGTCCAGGGCTCGTACACGAGTCGTATGCATACGAGGGCTGATGGCTCAGGCCACCTCCCTTTAACCCTTCTACATCCTTTCTCAAATCTTTTTAATCATGTTTTGAGTGATCAATACTGCAGTACGCATACAGTGCGTACACTGTAGGTACCAGTTCAACCAAGTGGCGCTGGGCACTTGGTTGTGTCATGACTCAGGAGATCGATAAAGTGCCGCAAGCACCCAACATCCCCGCGGATCACATCCTCCACAGGACTCTAGATGACCGAGGGAGCCAAGTGTTCGTATTCCAACTGTGCCTGTCCGTGTCAGATGGCGGACCCTGGGCTTTATGATGTGCCACAACTGTATCTCCTTGGAGAAGTCGGTCAGGCGGCCAGATCAAGAAGGCCTCACAGAGGATCTGAGCAAGGTTGAAGGCAGCTACGCTAAGTGACAACGCTATAAACAATTGTAAACATTTTATGTAATAAATTATTGCAAAAATGTCTTGTATCTTGCGTCACTGTATCAAGATCAATAAAGGCGCCATCTGGGCTGACCCTGTATACGTAAACTGCGTGCGCCTTTCGAGACTGGAATTCGGTATGTACGAGTACATGCACAAAACAAATGATCTCATCCGCTCTCCAGTTGATCAGATTATGAATGATTATCCCAAGAGTTCCCTCAGCATCGGGTCGTTTTGTTGCTGCTGCTGCCCCATTTGCTGTTGCATGGGCCTCTGCTGGCCCATCTGGGGCCTCATCATGCCACCAGGTACCATCTGCCTCTGCTGGAACTGAGTCGCCGACTGCTGCTGGGGCTGCAAGATCTGCTGCAAGAGCAACATGTTGTTTTAAGCAACAGTGTCGCACTAATGCCGCAGGTCGTCTCACCTGTCTCAGGCCGCCGCCAGCTTGCGCCATTCCTGCAGCTCCCCGTGGCCTCATCATGGGGTTCGTCATCATGTGCTGCTGCTGACCGCCCATGCCACCGTGCTGCATCTGGTCGCCGCTCACCGAAACACCCTGTTGCTGCTGGTTCAGCGAGTTGATTTCTTGCTGCAGCTCCTTAAAAGTTTTAAAGATTCATGTGTATTTATATGGTTATGTTGGATTCTCTGTTGGACTGTTTTACTCGCATGTCGTTAATACCTGGCGAAGATTCTGTATCCTCTGCAACTTGGCCACCGGCGCATTAACATCCATCATGGAACCTGGGCCACCGGGCATCCGGACCGGAGCTGAAAAAAAATCATGAAAGATTATGTATTATGATACCTGTCCATAAAAGAAAATACACTAAAGCATTTCTCAGCAAGATCACTACGACAGCACTGAAAATTGTTGTAATGCACTCCAATATCGGTCTTATTCCAATTGCTGTTGAAGTTGATGACTTGTCACTGATGTCATCGGCCTGACTTTCGTGACGACTTACCTGATGTAGCCATCGTTATCGTTCCACCTCCACCCATGGCCATGTTCGCGTTACCTGGCCCCATCATCATGGGTTGTTGCTGCTGCTGCATCATCGATTGCTGTTGCTGCATTTGTCTGTTTTGGTGTTGCTGGTGTTCTGACTTCTGTTGTTGCACAACACTTCGTATTCTGAAGAGAAAAAGGACCTCGACGTCATGAGACACCAAATTTTGTTAATCAAGGCTCCTCACCTCTTTACGAATTGCTCTTGATCATTGGGGATGAACCCTAAATATGCCTTCTTCTCAGAACTGTAGAGTAGAATGAGAACCTTGATTTCACAGTTACTGACGCCAGTAAAGTGGACGCAGCCAGCGAATCCAGACCCCAGCACCCTGTGAAAGAGATATTTTAACTCAGCTCACAACGTGATCTGACGTAAAGGACTTTCTACCTTGTGAGGGCGTCAAGAGACTCCGACGGCTCCGGGTGGAAGAACACGGAGCGCGAGTTTTTAAAGTAGTGCCCACCAATGGTTTGAACCAAAGTTTTCGGAATCATTTGCATGATCAGCTTTCTCGGCCAGTTGTCCGACTTCACTTCGGGGCTGCCAACGTCCTTCGAGGTCGTAACCGAGCACATGACGGTGTGCTGAGTCTTGTCCTGCAATTATTGCATGGATCATGACAGCAACGTAAAATCGTGATGGCAACTTGATGTTGTCTACCTGATTGTTGTCAACCTTGACATTGTCCTTCCACTGAAGTTCTCCCTCCCAAATGACCTCCCTGGACTTGGCGCCCATGGGGATGTTCCCCACCTTCTGTGACTGTTGCTGCTGCTGGGCACTCATAGGCATCCCCACGCCCATTTGCTGCTGCTGCTGACTTCCACCCTTCATCTGCATGGATCCCTGAGCACCCATGGGCCCCACGTTCATTTGCTGCTGCTGTTGCGCTCCGCCCTTTATCTGTATGGATCCTGGACCACCCATACGATTCATCTGCTGCTGATTTGTCATCGCTCCAGGATTGGGCGGTCGAGACAACTGCATAAGGATAGAGAATTATTGGCAGATCTGCTCAGCTCCCTTCAAACTATGAGGTATCCACACACCTTCATGTTTGTTGTTGCGAAACATCAAACAATTCTTTGGACATCAAAAAGAAGCTCCGAAATGACTTCAGGAGCAGGACTTCCAGAACTTATAGCCTATCAATTTTTTTAGTTTAGGAATGCCAATGCGTCGTAGAGTGACAAATTACCAATATATTTTAAATAGAGTTTATATATCATCTTGCATGTGAGTCCCGTGTACTTGCAATAAAGCGAATGGAATCATTTCAGGAGCTGCAGCAAAACAAACATTCCCTGGATCTTAGGGACTCATCACGTTCATACATACACATTGATAAGGCGATGAGTCTTAAGGGATAGGTAAATATGTCTGATTTGTTCCGATATGTATGCCATCCTTGGGGGCAGGGAGAAGACCTTGATGAGGTTACTCCTGTCTTACAAGTACGGTGTGAACCCCCAACGAATAGGGCGAGGTTTCTATGAGAGCCGTTACTATTGTCACATATTGCAAATTCAATGAGATCCGGGAAAATTCTGGCGAGTGCGGAGTTATTTTGCAGGCACAGGTAACAAACTGCTTACGTGCATGGACAACTATCCGTGAAGCAAGAAGTCGTTGAGTGACGTGCACAATGTGTCGTAAAGTAAGCCTTTTACAACGGTTCAACGTTAAAAGCTAAACCTTAAGACAGACGCAAAGACATTTAAAATGAATTAAGCATCATCCTATATGGAGACTGTAATGATTCAAAGAAAGTGGATTCTCGATATAACGATACAGTCAATTTATAGTCTATTTTAACGCCAGTTTATGAGCAAGGAAACGATCGATTTCCCTGGCTTAGTTCTAATGAATCGGCAAGGAAAATTCAGCAAAGAATCAAATGTTTGTTTTTGGAATTCAGTTCTGAAAACTGTCAAAATGTCGACAGTTTTCAGTCAACATTTCCTCTCGTATAAAAAAGTATGAAAATGAGTGTGTAAAGTGAATGTTCCCTAACGGAGGACCACCTGTACATGGATCAGCCTTTGTTCAGACAAGTGTATACGCAAGCTGGAGCCATGAGAAGTCGAATAAATAAGCCTTGCCTGCAATGCTCCCACGATACTCTACGATATCTGAGAAAACGCTTACCTGTTGTTGTAAAGCCGACATCCTGTTATTAGGTCCGTGTTGTTGCTGATTCATCATTCCAGGATTTCCAGCTTGGGTGACATTAGGCGCCATCCCTTGTGGAGGATGGTTCAGCAAGGTCTTCAAAGTTGGGTTGTCAGTTCCTGAAACAAGCAAAACATGTACAAATTTTTGCCTTTACTCAATTAGTTCGCAGATTTCACCTTGCTGCTGCTGTTGCTGCTGTTGTTGTTGCTGCTGCTGAGCTGCTGCAGCCGCGGCCGCCTGCTGTTGCTGTTGCACTCGTTTGCTTAGTCGATCTCTCAGCACGCTGGAATGGGTCGATACTGGAAGACTTTGCTGTTGTTGTTGTTGCTGCTGCTGCTGTTGCTGAATCTGCTGTTGAGAACTTTGCTGCTGCTGTTGCCACGACTGAGGTTGCTGCTGCATCATTTGCTGCTGAAGCATTCGTTGCTGAAATTGACGGCGAATTTGTTCTGTCTTTTGATTATGGCAATAGTACACAAATCCTTACCTGACCCTGCATCCTCTGCTGTTGTTGCTGCATATGCATCTGTTGCATCTGGCTCATGATCGGCTGCTGCTGCTGCTGCTGTTGTTGTTGCTGCTGCTGCTGCATGAGATTCATCATTGGCGGCCTTTGGGCTCTCTGCGGCATTGGAGCAGGTTGCTGCGGCTGTTGCATCTGCGATTGCATAGGCGAAGGTTGTTGCTGCTGCTGAATAGGCGAAGGCTGTTGCATGCTGGACGGCGTCGCGGGCGTCATCCCTTGAGGAGAAGGATTCTGCACATGCTGTTGCATTCCACCTGGAGCTGCAGATTTCGCCATCACTTGCTGTTGGAAAGCCTGGCCATTCTTGACCCCCATACCAGCTTGCTGCTGCTGTTGTTGTGGCCCTTGAGTACTGCTGGAGCTTGTGACATTTTGTTGTTGAATGACTGAGGAGGTCGAGGAAGGCGGTGTGACTGCCGCCTGTGGAGTCACTGGCCTCTCCTGCAAGGGGAAGCCATTTAGCAGAACTAAATGGACGGGATCCTTGGCGTAGTTCTTTTCGCGAAGAGCCTTCATATCGCCCCCAGTCGCCTCATAAAGCCTGATGACATTAATAATACTTAAATATCGTAATAATAGTTAAATATCGGTTCACGCTGAGTACCTTATGAAGAACGGGAGTTTTCTGGGGCAAATGATTGATAGCTTGACGTCCTTCTCCCTATACTTCTGTGTCAACTGATCCCTATTTAGACCGACGTAGTCCGGGACGTCCATTACCGGCATCCGGTACGACTCAGAATTACTCATGAACACCACGATCTTGTTTGTGGCCTGAAAAGAATATAAAACAACACCTAACCTAACCTGTCAAAAAAGAGATAAAACAAAGGCTCAGTTACTTGATGAGGCTCCAAAAAGCCTTTTCTGGTCTCTTCAAGCTGGTCGAAGATGTGCAGAGCCATTGCGAGTCCCTCGTGTCCGCAAGAAAGGCTCTCGCCCATGCCACCAATGAAGGAGACGTTGTCGAAGGCTTTCAACAAACGCTTAGGAGAGGTGTATGGGCCGCTGTAGGACACGCTGGGACTAGAGGACAACAGGAAGGAAAATGTCAGAATACGTTGACAGCACACGTCAATGTGCAGTTTCGTCAATTTAGTTTGCAACGCAAATACGCTTTTGCAGTGTTTGGCTTTCTGTTTAGACCGACGTACAAAGCGGTCATCACGGTCACAATCTCTTACTCCGAGATCGACTTCGGCTCTTGATCTTGACGTTTTTCCATCGATTCATCGTGCCGCGGACCAGGAGGTTGCATAGAGCCGATTTCATCGAAATTGCTGGACACTCATGATAACGGTTCGTCTGATAAGGATTTGGCTATCTTAGAAAGTCCCAACGGTTTACTTGAGATTTTCCTTCTTCAATCTTCAGAGGCTTTCAAACAACGGTGACTTCACAACATTCAAGCTCTTGGGCTTGATGTTAACCTCGAGTACGTCACGGATATGGCACGCACGCCTTCTCGGAGACCGCGTCCCACACCTCGTCTTCGATTCTTGTCCACCAACATGAGGAAAGTTAAAGGTTTAAGGTTTGTGCACAAGTGCCGTGATCATTCTTCGAACGCATGAAGTCCGAGCGCTACGAGGAGTTAGAAATCTGTCTTTTGATATTTGTGCAGAATTTGATGCTCTCACAATTTCCCAACTTTTGCCATTGGTTATAATAAATAGCATTCAGCTGATCAATCCACTCACCTCTCCAAACAGTCGGCCGCCTGATATGTGACGAGCGTGTAGGTGCCCGCTCCCTTGGCCTCCTCCCAGTTGCCATAGACGCCAAAGAACCCTCCAAAGCCCTCCTCACAGCCGCCACCCAAGCAATTGATTCTGGCGGCCGCCGCGGAGGACGAGAAATGATCAAGCGTCGGCAGAACGTAGTTTGCCCGCAATTCCTGCAAGTAGGGCCCGGCCGACGCCGTGTCCTCCATCACGAAGACCACATCGTCAAGAGGAGGCGGTGGCGGAGACGACGCTGCTGGCGGTGGAGGGGTCGTGGAGGCCATTGCTGGCGTCGACGGATTGGATGCCGTCGAAGGCATCGCTTGACTCCGCCGAAACCTTTGACAGCGGCTTTACAGTTTTCCCCCAACCCGCGGTCGCACCGGCCTTGGAGGAAAAACTGCCGCCGGCACCGACAGACCCCGAGACGGACCCCGCAGCTTGCGAGGAGCTGGAGTGCTGGAGCGGCGAGTTTCTCTCCGCTGGAGGCTGCACCGCGAGCGAGAAGATGGAAAAAAAAACCTTCTGGTGTCCTTCCAGGGTGACCAGCGAGGCGGGTCCAGTCGGGTCGGGTCCACTCGGGTTGACCTATTTGGGCTTACTCGGCCAAAGAAAAAAAGACTGACGAGAAGAATCGCGAGGAAGCTCGTACGTAGTGTCCAAAACGACTGCGCCGAGATGTACTCGGACCCAATCGAGTCCTCCAGCGGGACAGGCGCCTCAGACGTAGGTTTCTAGGAAAACGAGAGTGGCAACTTTTCCGGCGAGAAGAAGGCATTGGTGGTGTAGGAGGCCGCAACCGCCTCATCTGGGCTGCTCCGCAACCACACGACAAAAACACAGTCCAGCTACAGTTACGAAGTGGAGAGGAGGACAAACAAGCAGCTGGCCGCGGAGAGCAAGTACCACAGAGAACTGGCAAGTACAAAGAAAGCAATTGGGCCCGAGACAGAAAGGCCGCTGCTTGAGTCCAACTTCTAGCAGGCCGCAAAGTTACTGTACTGGGACGCGAAGGAGCGGTTCGGCTGCAGGTCGCCTTTTTTTGGTGGCGCAGTTGGGGCTGCTCGGGGCGGCCCTGCAGAAACTGATGAACTAAACAATCTGAAATTGGCCAATCCGGATCCACGAAATGTATCGACCAACAGAGTCCAGAAGTTGACCAAATTTTGGCGGTTTGAGGCAATCTGCAGTCGACATAACTGACATGTTTCCGGCCTTTGACATCGTCACGTTTATCTACTTTTAAGCCTTGAAGCAAACGCCAATGATGCACTGTTCCAAGTTAGGTTAGGTGAATACTGATGGCAACCAGAATGAGGTAGCTTTTGAACGCAAAAAGAGCCCCAAGAAGGTCAACCCAAGAGATGTGCCTTATGTGTGCTCCTTAAGTACTAAAAAAAGTATTACCACTTGGTCCGTTTCTTACTTACTCTATGCTTAACATGTGAAGTGAAATAGAGGAGTAACTAAGGAGTTTGTTCCAGCAGCCACGTTTTGTTGGCCATCTTCCAAATTAGATAACTTCTGAAACTTCGCCGGTCAACATCTACATTGCGCCTGTGACCAGGCTGCACACAGTGTTGTCACACACTGCGGTTCAGAAGTCTTGGATCAAAATCTGCACTTTAAATATTCCTCAAGAGTTCCTGGAACAGACAACACGGCCATAGGGAATTATGAGTACCATTCCTGTGGGCATTTGCTATGTTTATCAATGATCGGGGAAAGGGTTACGGAACCAAAATATTCTCTTATTTGGCCTGGGTTGGTAGAATTAAGAGGAAACAGAATTAATTTTTATTAGTGAAAATTTTACTAAATGATTCATTCTATAGCACACTCATGCTCGGTCGCGGGCCACTTCTCGCCCTTCTGTCCCGGGCTTCTCCTTCCCGGAGGTGGGTGCCAGGGTTCAGCTCGTGTCAGCTCCACCGTGAGATTCACAGCCATGAAATCCAGGTAAACGCTGAATTTTGCCCCAAGAAGCCTGCTTTGCAGAAGAAACTTCTTCCAGTTCCCCCGCCAGCATCCATGGAATCGTGCAGTATCTGAAGCAGAGACACTGGTGGGCTTCCCCTGTCTTCCTCTTAGCCTCCGTGCACTCCTTCTGAATGATGACGTCTCCTCCATGGAGGCGCACATGAGAAAGCTCATGGGGTCTGATCATCCCGTGCTGAAGACCTTGAAGAGACTCTTTTATCATGAAAAGAATAACTTACAGGTCTGATCTCTATTACAGTGCTCATGTCAAGGCATGTCCAATTTAGCGACTGAGACTTCTTTTCAGATTAGGGGGCTGCTTCTTCTACTGTGCACCAGGTCTTTGAACAAGGCGCACGCACAGGTGCCTATAAACTTTGACAGTGGTGATTTTGGCATCACCCCCAAGCAGAGGAAGCTGGCAGAGTATGTTGAGATGATCTACACAGCTCAGGGTATGCACAGGAGTGTCTTAAACTTACCCATTGGCTTCCATGATGTAAGCATGTTGACAGGCGAACTGCAAAAGAGCATGCACGTGTATCGATATGACTTACTTAGGAGCCAGACTCAGAGCTAAAGGAAGATCTGCTGCAACTGGAGTTTGGCAACAAGATTGCAATTCTGGGTGGTGACTACTTGTTGGCCAATGCATGTACTGGACTGGCGGATCTCAGGTATATACGCATAGTTCAGGAGTGTGGTTTTTATGTTAGTAGCTCGAACCATTCTTGATTTTTCTTAAAGAAACACGTACATCGTGGAGATGATCAGCATGGCCATTGCTGACTTTGCTCGCTCAGAGTTCTTGGACACCAGAGATGTCCAGGGCAGGTAAGTTTGAACTTTGCAAGCACAAATGATTCTACTATATTCGTCAATGTATGGTGCACGTCTCTAGGTTCATCCCCACAACACAGAACACGAATCTGCAAAGCTGGCTAGAAAGAAACAATCTAGCTCACGGAAACCTTCTGGCTAATGGGTGCAAGGGAGCAGCCCTGCTTGCGGATATGTCCAAAGAGGTGGTGCTATAGTCTATTGTGCGACATTATATATGTATGGTATGTGATGCATATTTATGTTCTTATCACAGATTCAAGACTTGAGTAGCGTCGTTGGGGCCAATATTTCTTTGGCCCTACAGGCCTTTTCCGAGCTGCAACCATTCGCTGATGAAAGCTACAAAACATCGTTCGACCTGTCCTCCGCGCCTGTCCTTTTGCACCTGGAGGAGGACCGGGAGTTGTTGGACTACATTCAGAGGGAATGCAAGAGGGCCGGAGAAAGCAGCTCCGACAAAAGCAATGTGGATCGGCTGAACTTTAAGAAGGTGCAACTGCAAAAAGAAGAATAGGTAAAAGGCAATTTATAAAGAAAGTGGAATTTGTCTGTTGCAGATCCATCAGTCCATCATGTCATCTGGTGTGGGCATCCGGCGTACGCAAGAGTTAAGTCTGCACCATGCTAAAATGGCACTTGGTGCAGTTGAGGCCTTTCCAGATGGAGATGCAAAGGTGGCGATCAAGGCCATATTAGCGCAGCTCATGCAGCAATCTTGATCGTGACAAATCTGCCGATGCCTACGAACATATTAGGCTAGGTTGAAAAGGGGTCAATTTAGGAAATTCACTGGTGGGGTCTGGGTTTTTTTTTACCTGAGGACGAATGATGATGTACTCACATAGGTTTTAAAAAAAAACTGCATTTACCTATGCCCAACTTGATTTGAAATCTATGTATTAAGCTACTGTAGTGAATTTGCTGCGAAAGTAGATTTCAGCTCTGGTGGCTGTCAGGAGCTGCCAAACTGGGTGAAAATCACTCACCAAAATGCTGACATGCTCCAGTTCCGTCAGAAAAATATTTTTACAGCAAGTCCTGAAGAAAAAAATTACAACTTATTTTACGATATTATACAACTTTAAATGCATTTGGCAATAGACAAAACTCTTTTTCATTTAACTGCAAAGTCTTCATATGATATGCAGCTACAAATTTTGGACACCCATGGAGAATCCCAATTTTCGACCTAGCCTACTACATATTCTGCATCTATTGTGCATTACTGGCACAGGTACTACTTATATTTTGTTATTGATAACCCAGTATTAATTAGCTATGCCTATTTTTATCGAGTATTTCACTGAGTATTATAAACATGTAATTACGATTTGACACTTAAGTGAAGTAAAGCATCGGCTGTTGTTCCCGTCCAAAACGCAGAGAGCCACATGTGTTCCTAATGGTGTAGATATCCCACATCTTGCACTTAGTGTACATCAAACTTTCATTTCGCAATTTATTGGACACTGCCTTACTGCATGATTGATCGGTACTTGATCTGGTCCTCCTGCATGGCCCTGAAAACAGCATATTTGTTCTCGTGGAATTTCTTCAGCTCCTCATTGGGCTGGAACTCAATGCCATCTCCGGCCATCTGGACGCAAGCTGACTCCAGAGCATTATTGTCTAAGGAGGTCGCCGAAGCTCCCAACATGGAGGCCCCAAGCAAGACGCTCTCCCGCTCCTCCGGCCTGATGACGCTTACACCCAAAACGTCAGCTTGAGTCTGCACGAACAAGTCACTCTGGCTCAGCCCTCCACAGATTACAGCCACGCGAATGGTCTGGCCGAACCTAAATAGGCCACAGGTACCCAACTTGGAAAAGGCCAGTTTGCAACTTGATAATCAGTTCTTACTTCTTCATCTGGTCGACGATGTGCCTGGTGCCATAGGCCACAGCCTGGATAGCCGCCAGATAGAGTTTGGCCATGTTGAGCATGTCCCTCTCTAGCCTGAGCCCGCAGATCATACCACTCATCCTTGGATCTGCGAGGGGAGCTCGATTGCCGTGGAAGTCGGGATACAAGTGAAGATCCGCGGTCAGCAGAGCCGCAGAAGACAAGCCGACCCTTGCACGCTCTTCTTCCAGAATAGATTCCAGGTACTGCTGCAGTGGCAGTGACCTGTTCTTCGCAGCTAATGATGACAACATCATCATGGACATCATGAAAGAGGTGCTTTTATGTCAAGTCTTACCTTGTCCAGCCTCCTCATAAGCCGGATGTGTCTCCAGCAAGAAGTCCAAGAGGCTCCCAACTGCTGTCTGACCTCCCTCCAGCAGCCAGTACCCCGGCAGAACGGCAGAAAAGTACGGTCCCCAGACGCCAGGGACAAACAGGCCTTTCTTGCTGAGAGCCATGTGACAAGTCGACGTGCCACAGATCAGGCCAAGAATCTCTTCTGGCTTGCATATCTGACTACGCATTTGGTTCGACATCAGGTTGTGTTAGACGTGGTTATGTTTCCTGTAACTTCTCCTTACCTGGCTTTAGCGCAGGCAAGCATTCCCAATGCTCCAGCATGGGCATCGATAAGTGAGGCGCCTACTGGAATTTTGGTGTCAAGGTTAAAGGCTGCAGCAGAGTCAAGGTTCAAAGTGCCGCAGAACGTGCCAGGACTAAATAGAGAGAGTGAGTAATATTAAGTGTGACTGGCTTCAGCTGCCAGTTGGAAGTTGCACTCACCTCACCACATCCAAGCCTAAGCGTGCAAAGCCTTCATCTGCTAGGTCTTCAAGTCCAATCTGCCGGAAGAAACTATCACTCCAACCTTTGATGTCACCGTCAGATCCAACCTGAAGATGATAGGCAGTGATCAGACAGGTGCATGACGGGTGAATCCATGAACTGTGCCACCTCGTAGGTCCACTTGCATACTGTTGAGCAGAGTGACCTCTTCAGGCTTCCTGTGGCCTTCCACACGAGGAAGTCCGAGAGGTCGAAGAAGTGCTTTGTCCGTTCCCACACGTTGGGCAAATGTTTTTTGACCCAGAGCAACTTTGGAGTTTGCATCTCGATGGAAATGCTGCCTCCCACGTACCTCAGGACCGAGTGTCCAGAGGCGTTGATGTGGCGCGTCTCCTCACCAGCACGATGATCCATCCACATAATGACATCGAATGAGGGATTATCGACGTTTACGCTAGATGATTAAATGCTGAGCGGTGTGAACACGTTCAGTGCTGGCTGGCTTTCTCACCCCACTCCATTGCCCTGGTAATCCACAAGTACCAGCGAGCAAGTGGCATCAAATCCGATTCCCGACACCTGACCATCCTTGAGTCCTTCTGTCACCTTCCTGATGCAGTCCGTGACAGCGGACCAAATCTCAGTTGAGGACTGCTCATAAAAGTCCTTCTTGGGATGGTGAACACTGATCTTCTTGGTGTGCATGCGAACCAACTTGCCTGTGGCGGAGATCAGGCCAGAGCGGACACTGCTGGTACCCACATCCACACCCACAAAGTAAGTCGAAGCCATGTCGATATTCTGTCGGAGAGTACGATTTGTATTAAACTGGTTACTCGTCTGGAAATTTTATTTCTCTGACATATCATTGGGCCCGGGCTGGCCCGGGCCGGGCCGAAAAGAAGCAGCCTGCGGGCTCAACACCGTAAAATCTAATCCACTACGAGACTATGTAGAGATCCGCTTCAACAGTTTTGATTTCTGAAGGCTTAAAACCCTTGGAATGGTGTGCTTCAGTGAATAGAAAAAAATGATTAGGGATTTCACAGGATAATATCCCTAAAACCTCAACCTCCTACTCCAACCGTGCGCTTGCTTGAGCCAAGTCACCCCGTTTCAGAAGGACTACTACAACTTCACAAAATGTGATCATTTAAAGTTTGATGTTGATGATTGTTAGCAAAGTTCAACTTCTTCAGTTCGGCGAGCTGAGCTGGGGCTCGGCCGGCGGACCAAGTCCACCGCCCCGGCCTGGACCGAGAGAAGCGGCCACGGGAGCTCGAGCGAGTGAACCACTTGTACAGTTGGGTGGACTTCCTTCTGGAGATGTGTCGAATCACGAAAGCATGATTCGGATTCAAAGGTACTGTTTCTTCACGACGTCAAAATAATTCGATTCCGCTGGGGAGGATTCGAATCACACTTCATGAATCACTGACGATGCACTAACTGAATTTCTCTTTGAAAATTACAAAAAATCATAAACCCGAATGCCAGCTGAGATAATCCTTCCTTTTTGTGGCTCCCTATGGGGTCAATAGTCAGTGTCAAAGAGCTTGTCTGAGTTATAAGACTGCAACGAAATGTAGGTTTATATGCAGAGGTGTCGATTCGTTAGAGTAACCCTTGTTTGTCTCAAATAAATAAAGCAAGTTTTCCTGATGGACAAGTCGTTAAAATCGAGGATTCGACCAATCCCTACTTTTTTGCTGGGGCCTACGTACATGCATAAAGAGAGTGACGCAATGTGATGACCCTGCCCACGGACTTGCACTGTTTAGCGGACTGCGCTTGTCGGCCGAATTGGCAGGAGCACAGCCTTAGTAGTTACACCCAGATCTCCAGCGTGGCAGAGCCATCTATTGGATCCCTGATAGGCAGCTTGGAGGCAGAAGGACAGCTTGAGGAGAGGGAGGAGAAGGAAGGGTGAGCAATAAGGATGCATGCAAGT